>Ga0209542_10000143_pt1 | contig 174956 bp, 182 predicted proteins | sample RifCSPhighO2_01_FD_184028 | JGI IMG/M metagenome (GOLD analysis project Ga0209542, IMG submission 184028) | Soil microbial communities from Rifle, Colorado - Rifle CSP2_plank highO2_0.1 (SPAdes) (version 2) | ecosystem: Environmental > Terrestrial > Deep subsurface > Rock core/Sediment ... | reverse complement strand
AGGATCAGGATCAGGATCAGGATCAGGATCAGGATCAGGATCAGGATCAGGATCAGGATCAGGATCAGGATCAGGATCAGGATCAGTGGATCAGGATCAGGATCAGTGGATCAGGATCAGTGGATCAGGATCAGTGGATCAGGATCAGGATCAGTGGATCAGGATCAGTGGATCAGGATCAGTGGATCAGGATCAGTGGATCAGGATCGGTGGATCAGGATCGGTGGATCAGGCACATGTTGTTTGTACAATTCCACTACATATATCAGCTGGGCTTGCCGCTGAACAATTGCTATAAGGATCATTACGTGCATCATTATAATATTGGTCTCTTACAATATTTTGATAGTCTGTTGGAGATAATGTTGATGCTTCAACGCACGATCTTGGTGTGCCAACATCGTTTATTATGTCCAATGCACATTTATACAATGATGGATCATACCCTGGATATTCAGGGTCATTCAAAAGTGGCAATCCTGTAGTACATGGCGTAGTGTCTGGACATATCATAATGTTTGATCCTGTTGTGTTTTGTGTTTGTTCGCACGTATATGAACCACCTGGATATGTTTTTGCAGTAAATGTACATTGAGAACCACATTTTGGGTTGCCAATATATTGTGCTTGGCATGTTGTACAGTCTGGTGTATTACACCCCGCAGTATTATCAGCATTTACAATTTTCCATTCCGCATTTCCCCCATATCTGCATTTACATGCAGGCGGTGATTCGCTCTGGTCACAATATGATGCGTCTGTTACGAGTAATGGAGTGTCAAAACATGGAGTAGAAATTTCCCCAGATGTACACGTCGAACAATGAGACGGCATACACACATATTCGTTTGTTGTTGTGTTATTACATGTGCCTATTTTACATGAATTGTTTGTACACTCTGCAGCAGTTTCAAATGTAGCACTACCAGACGCACATTGTTGTGTACACATACCTCCGGTTTGCCCACCTGTGTTGTCTGGAACAAAACACCACGATGACGTGACTGGTGCACATGATGCAGTCCCTGCTTTACAACAGTCTTGACCAAACTCTGAGCACGCTATTGCACCAGAGTCTGTTCCAAGTGCTCCAGAACATGTTCCATCATTACATGTATAATAATATTGTTTACAGGAAGATAGACATGCATCAAGTCCAGCTTGCCCGGTGGTCGCTCCTCCAACTACATTTTGACATGCTTTTAATTGTGGATTACACTCCACACTTAAATTTGTTACTAGATTTGAACAATATGTGCTTGCTGCCTGATCACATGCTGTTGTAACAGACGAATCTATTGGATAAATAGCACCCGTTGTCATTGGTCCACAGGTTTCTGTTGGAAAACCACCTGATGATATACATTGTACTTTTGACGTACATGATGCATGTGAATTTTGACAATCTGCAAATGAACCAAATGTATTTGTGCCAGGACCACTTGCTTGAGTACACGTGTAATAGGGCGACGTGTCTGTGCATGTTAATGTAAAATAAGAGGGTGGTAAAATTGGAGCTTCTGCTGGTGGTGGGATTTGTTTTGTTACTAAAATTAAAATAAGAGCTGTAGTTATTGTTCCAAGTATTAACAACAAAAGAAACACATTTGCTACTCCGCCTCCTCCCATCGTTTATTTATTAAAAATTTATATTTTGTTATATGTCATATGTATGATATAATAATAATTTATTTATCTAAAAAGTATTTGCTTGAACTGCAGATTTAAGTATATCAACGTCTGACTTGTATATGCCAAGTTTCAAAAAGTCAGTCGTAGATACACCTCGTATTTGATCAAGCAAATTCAATTGTTCTGGAGTTAAAAAATATCTCGTATTCTCGTTAACACGATAGAATTTTTCTAAGTCATTTTCAAGTGACGTTTTGCTTGTCCACCCAAGTCCTTTTATTTGTTGTTCTGCAGCCGCAGCCTCTGCGTCTATGTCTGACTGAGACAACGCATCTTTTTCTGCCCATAGTGCCGCTTCTTTTTGTGCGACGTCTCGTTTTCGATGTTCTTTACATTTATCCAGTTCCGCCTTTAATTTTAAAAATTCTGGATTAAGTTGTATGTTTTGTGTTGGATTTATACGTTGTTGTTGCATAGACAGAGTTCTCATTTCAAGAGTTTGTGCACTGATAGTCGAGTGTTGACTAACCAATGCCGCATGAAATAACCAAAATGTAATAAACATCGCAAGTAAGAATACTGCATAACACGAGACAAAAAGTATAGTATATAATTCATGTGACGGACATGTTTCGCAATTATAAAACGCCATATATAATGCACCGTTTGATAAAATAAAAAACAATAGTGCGACTATCCCCGTTTTTATGTATCCTGGCCACGATTGATCAAGTCCACTACTTGGTGAAATAAGAGAACCACTTCCTCCCTTTAACGTCGATGCAATTATTCCATGACTCGCAATGGCTGCAGATAATTTTTTAGAAAGTGCAGTATAATATGTGAAAAATGCAACAATTGAAAAAATAATAAATAATGGATATACAGCAAGAAATGCATCTCTAAAAATATCAACATATAAATTTCCAAAAAAAGCAAAATATCCAGTAACGTTAACAATTATAAATAACACTATAAATGTAGCTATCCATAGTCCGTCATTGTTTGTATTTGTGTCTGTGTTTATAGTCAGAGGCATTGCTCCAACATAACTCATAATTATTTTCTTTATTTAATGATTAGAAAATAGTGCTGTTTTATAATATTTTACAATATTTTCCGGCATTTGTATATTTTTAGAATCTGTCTTGTCATGCTCTGTTTTGTTAGCTTCTGTCTTGTTATTTGTTTTTAAAAAATATATAATAGAAAACAATACAACCATTATCCCCACAACTATAAAAATCCAATTAAAATGCATTTTATTATATAAAAAATAAATAATAAATAAAAAGATGACCGCCGCCGGAGACAATAGTCATTATAGATTAGACGTTGTCGGTGGATGGGTTTCGTTTTTTGTACTTTACTTTTATTATGTAAAAGATCATAATGAAAAAAATAAAAACGACGTTGAAAACGATAATGATCGCGCCACCGAACGTGCATTTTTATTATTGTGCCTCGTTTTCCAAGCCATAACATGTTTCTCAACAAATCCAATTGTTCCGCTCTTAAGTAGCGTGTCTGCAATTGTTGTATTTTCATATGCAGTATCAAAAATACGCATACCATATCTTATTGCATTAATAGTATCTATGGGTTTATTTGTGCCGAGATTCAGACGGCTACTAGATAAAAATAAAACATATAATAAATAAAAAACATGTCAAGCAGTAATTCTATATTTGGAATACCGAGAACTATAGAATCTCATACAAAGGCAGTTGATGAGGCGATGAGAGCAAAACATATAAAAGCGCGTGATTCATGTAGAAAAGAGGAGTTGTGGACAAAAACAGTTGTTAAAATGACACCAGATAAAAAACCAATGACATAATAATATTAATTTTAAATAAATTAATTATTTTCACATTTTACTCATGGATAATGAGATCACGTCAGTATCTGTTCCCGATGACGATGCTAAATCGCTAGTTGATTTTGTGGTTGATGATTCGTTGCCTGTAGAAACGATTCCAACTCCAAAGCCGGAACCAAGTCTTTCTAAAAAAGACAAAAAACGCGCTGCAGAAATTGCATTTGTTAATGAAAATAAATCTTTAATCATTGAGGGGAAGCGAACACGGCGGGCACCCAAGACAGCCGTTGATACCTTAAACGAATACAAAGCAAAAATAGCAGAATTGGAATCTGATATTAGTGATGCAAAAAGTGAACTTGCAAGTGCAAAGGCGAGTGGCGATAAGGACGAAGTGGCCGTATTGACAGAAGCAATTTTAGTATACACAGAAAAGCTTGCCCTAAACAAGTATAAAGTTCGAGACATGATTGAAAGCTCAGAACTATATGCACGAGACATTGACGTTGATATGGATAAATTAACAGAACAATTAAAAAATGCAGAAGAAGTTTATAATCAATTAAAAGTAGATATTGAAACAGTTCCGTCTCTTCCAGACAGTGCCGTCAATGCTATGAAGAAACAACGACAGGCGTTATTTCGTAAAATTACAAAATTACAAGACACGATTAATGCATATGCCGAAGATTCCGGGATGGCAGATGATGATGATGATGGTTGTGGTGGGATTGAAATTGAAAAAGACGATATAGTTTATGATGTTGAGGAAGAAGACGATGATGATGAAAACAATTGTGAAAGTGATGTGGACAATGATGTTGAGGACGAAGAAGATTATGACGAGGATGAGGATGAGGATGATGAAGACGAGGAAGAGGATGATGACGAGGAGGAGGAGGAAGATGATGATGACGAGGAAGATGATGATGACGAGGAAGATGATGATGACGAGGAAGATGAGGAAGATGAGGAAGAGGAAGATGAGGAAGAGGAGAAAGTAGTAAAGAAAGTTAAAAAGGTTAAGAAAGTTAAGAAAGATGATGATGATTAAAAATCGTGATCGCTATTTATCAAGTGGATGAGATCTCCATCACCTGTCACAAAAACAAAAACGCTATAAAAATAAAATAAAATTTTAAAAACACAAAATGTTTCCAGTTAGATGTGAATGCAATAGAATAATTTCTAATAAAATAGAAACATATAATTTATTAACGCGACATACTTACATCGACATATATAAATCTTCACATTCAAAGAAACCATTTGATGAGTGGTGTATGTCATATCTCAAAATGAATCGACGTGAAATTGATAATTTGCATGATCCTTCAATTGATTTAATTCATCCCAATTTTGTGTTTAGAGTATTAAATATTCCAGTTTATGCATATTGTTGTAGAACAAGATTTTTAACATTTATAGAAATTCCAACGGGTAAACCATATGATGAGTCTCATGAATATGTGTCTGTTATTGGAGACACATTAGATACGCCACATATATGTATTGCAAGATAATAAGATAATAAGATAAGACAATAAGCAAATTAATAAATAAATATATTTATAACTACACAATAACAACACAATATAATAAAACAGTCATGTTATATTCAGATACGCTTGAGCCAGTTACAGAAATGGTTATTGTCTCTATAGTATGTTTAATTCTTTTTGCTCTACTTGTGATGCGCTACAAAAAAATTAGTTATGAAGATAACAATCCAACAGCACTAAACATTTAATTTATAAATACAGTTTAACTTCAAAAAGTTAATGCGTGTTAACCCTTAGTTCTCTTATACATTACATCATATATATAAAAATATCCAACAACACCAATGGCTGCCGTTGTAAAAGAAGATAAATATATATCATACGTATTTTTTGATTCAAAGTCTTGTTTGGATAAAATCCACGCCCCGGCTGTTATTCCTGCAAATAAAAACGCTAAAACAATACCCCAAAACTTAAATGAAACTATACGATGATGTTGGCGCATAAACAATAAACTTACTAATAAAATTAAGAAAATCGCAGCTGCTACACCTAACGTTATTTTATATTGAGAAAATGATGTTTTCCAGTCTTTTGTATTAGTATAAATGAAAAGCGTGTTGAAGAATGATACAGCTATAAAAACTGACAGCAAAAGTACAGCGAGTCCTATAGTTTTATCTTTTACATTTTTTTCAGTGTCTATTTTAAAATTTCCTTGATGAGTTACTGGCATGCTATTTTATTTATATGTAAAACAAAGAAAACATGACACAACTATAGATTTATACATTACATAATTCAGAACTTATAGAGCCGTGGTAACTTTAAAAATACAGAACTGTACTTTTTCAGCCCTACAAAAAATCACTAAACATTTAAAAATCAATATAACGTCGTTAAAATGTAAATTATATTTCTATATTCCATGTTTTTGCATAAGTTTTTGTGTATGTCATATTATGTATAAAAAAATATCCAACAACGCCAATAATTGCTGTTACTATAGAAGAGGTGTACATATTATAATTGTTTCTTAATTCTGGTTCAAATAAAATCCATGATCCTGCCGATATTCCTGCAAATAAAAACGCTAAAACAATAGCCAAAAACTTAAATGAAACAATACGATGGTGTTGGCGCATAAACAATAAACTTATTAATAAAATTAAGAAAATCGCAGCCGGCACACCTAATGTTAATTTATAATTATAAAACGATGTTTTAAAATCTTTTGTAGCTGTATAGATGAAAATTGTGTTTAGAAGGGACACAAGTATAAAAACAGATACTAAAAGTATAGCAAGTTTTATGGATTTATCTTTCACATTTTGTTCTGTGTCTATATTTAAATCTTTTTTGTGAGTAATCGTCACTGGCATAATATTTTATCTATATGTATAACAAAGAAAACATGACACAACTGTCGAGTTATAAATTGCATGGATCAGAACTTATAGAACCGTGGTTTGGGGCAGAATTTAAAAAATCCGGGACTGTGCTTCGGCCACAAATAATTAATTATCCGGATCCGCTATATACGAGCAAAGATGCTCTTCATAACATATTTCCTGGGTGGTACTACACGCCGCTGCAATACATCACAAGTGGTGACATGATGCGTCTAGAGGGTGATAATATAGAAGACAAATTGATGCCTCATGACGGATTTGATTTTGTTGGGGATTGTTATATGGAAGAAAAAAAAGATGGAAGAGAAATATATTGGCCCGGTTCTGTGCCAGACGTTGGTTCTGTTAAAATGGGAGAAATAAAAAAAGCACCACGAATAAAAAACGATACTGACAATGCTGCTGCAAAACTACCAGAATTTATTATGTGTGAAACAACTTCGTCGTATTCAAATGATTTCATGATTCCTCCGATATCAAAGGCCGAAAGAAGATTAGTTTCATCTGGTCCAAGAATAAGTTGTTTATATTAAATATATATTATAGTTAATTTTATTGTTTATTTGTAAGTCTGTTTGTTCTCATACGCGCATAATCTATTTTACGCTCTTCAAATGCAACAATTGCATTATTTTGCCAATTTTCACACGCGCGAAGAATTGCAATTATATGTAATTGAAAAAGTGGAGAGGATGGAATTGGAATTGGAAAGCCCCTGTTTGTAGTATCGATTTTTTTAATGTCATACCATGATGTTATTGCTTTTAATGCCGCTTCATATGCTTTATTCGCATTAACCGCACCTCCGTTTTTATCATATGTTTCAAATTCAGTCTCACTTAATGTCATTTCTAATCCAAGCCAAAAAGACGCGAGTTTGTTTACCGCATGTATAAGTCGTTGTATTGCCATTTTATTTGTGTTTTCGGCATCAAATTCAAATAAATATTTAAGTGCGTCTGCGCATTCTGGTTCGGTTGCAATCGCGGATCCTAGAGAAAGTGTTGTTTTTTTTTGGTCTTTAATTATTGGTTTTTCGCGCGTTAAATGTGTTGCGAAAAGACCAAGTAATGCCCCGCCAACTGTTCCAACAACATACCGCGACATTTTTTTATTCGTGTATTATAATATTATATCTTAATTAGTTTGAACTAATATTTAACACTTTTTAATTTATGTTTTATAAATAAAAACAACATGCCTCCAAAACGATCTAGGGGCGAAGTTGCCAAAAAACCAAATAATAAGCGGGCAAGACAAACAACAAGAAGAAGTTCAGCCAATGCGCTTATGCCAGACAGCAGTGAGGATGAACAAATGTCTCAACCGGCTGTTAAAAGCAACAGAACTGAAATGTCGGTTGATTTTCCGGGGGCGGGAGGAGGTTTTGGAGGGCTTGGAATACAAGATTATAGAAAGAGTAAAAGCAAGAGCAAGAGTAAGAGCAGGAGCAAGGACAAAAAAGAGGGTGCTGAAATAGTTGGTGGAAAAGATGATCGTGATGAGACGACGGATTTATTTGTTGGTGGTGTTGGTTATGCGGGTGTTGGTTATGGACACTCAAGTAGTGGCGAACGTAGCAACAAGAGTGAAAAGAAATCGCGGTTAATGCGTGGAGTTAAATGGATAGCCAAAAGATTAACTTCAGTAAGCAGACCCGTTGATGATGTATTCGGTGGAGGTGGAGGTGGCGGTGGCGGTGGCGGTGGCGGTGGCGGTGGCGGTGGTGCGTCGCCGCAATCAAAAAGATCAGATTTTGAATTTGAACGTGCGTTTGTTGGCGATGACCTCGTCGATATGACAAAAAAATTCACAAAAGCAATAAAACAAAATTCTCCAGAAATTATTTTTAATGATATTTCTTCTGTGTTGATTGGCCAATCTGTTCGTTGTCTTCCATCCCAAAATTTTTCAACTGTTAAAAAGCAGAGTAAAACAGACATATACAAAGAAACCATATTATGCACACAATGGATCCCGAGAATGTTAATATTGTTCCACACCAGGGACTATTCGTATTCTAAATACATAGAATCAGACGAATTCACACTGTATGGAAACTCATTAGATAAAAACGCACTTAAAATATTAAATGAGGCACATGATTCTGCAATTCGTGTATTTTTCGATGGTGGAGATTATATAGGATGGGAACAAACAAAAAATGACATTATTCACGCAGAAGAACTATATGCGCTTATTGGAGCAAATGCAATCAGAGTCGAATCTCTTTTTAGAGATTATTTGGATAGAAATGAGGTTGAAGAAAGACACAAGAATAATTTAATGGCAGGTCTTATTTTTATAAACACCCATAACGGACAATTAAACAGCACACATACTCATGTTTTACTTAATCTCATAAAACATCGATATGTGTCTAAATTGATGGAAAAAGTATATGAATTACTTGGAGTTCCAATTATGAGTTTAGAAAGACTTATTCCAGAAACAAAAGAAATGTTGTTTGACATTATAAATCAATTAAACACCTCACTTGTGGCGAGAGGAAAAACTTTACGTGATTTAAAATCGGTAATATCAGAGTTGAAACGCGCAAACAGATTTTTTGATGTTGACGACAAATACGCTATGTATGATCCATCAGATTCGCGAACCCTGTTTTTGGCAGATACGGTTGCTCCATTGAACGATATACCAAACACAATACTTAAATTGTTTTATGTTGATGATTTAACATTTCCAGAACAATTTTTACCAAATTTAAGATATGCTTTGGATAACCCAGACATGGATATTTTCCATAGAACAACTGGGTATAGTAAAGAATTTATATTAAAAACCACGATTGCATTTTTTAAGAAAAGGATGTTATATATTATTATATTGGGTATTGTAGTTATTATTGGAACAATTGCCATAGAAGCTAGAACTGTTTGCAATAGCAGTACTGTAGCACATGGGTTAGTGGCTCCTAAATTTGAACTAACTGGACAATTTCCAGTGACTGAAATAGAATTAAACATGTTTTCTAGAAACCAAACATTAGGATTTGCAGATTTTAATGCTGCAGTCAATAAGGTTACTGAACAACAGTGTGATGAAAAAAGATTTGAACTGTCTAAACGTATGACATACGCAGCATTTGAATTTATTGGACTCGCATTAACAGCTATATTTGCGACAACAGAGAATGTCGTTACTTCTGTTGCAGGAAAATCTTTTGGGTATGGAAAGAGTTTTATAGAAGGGATATTAGCTAACATAAAAAGTGCCAAACTTGGATTGTTTGAAAATACTGACATTGAATGGTTTAACAACATATCTCGGTCTATGTCTTCCTATTATAATAACATAGATGGTGCGACGTTAACAGCTAAAATTGTTAGTTCTATTAGCGCAGGGGCTGGTAGGTTAAAATATCCTTCACTTGGAGCAGCATCCATGTTTTTTTCAAACATGTCTCAAGAAATTACAGATCGAATAAGAACAACAGAACACAACAAACAAATTGCAAAAAATATGATGATTGGAGCAACAACACTTATATCATTATTTGCATTTTATAATGATGTTAGCAACACGGTTGGTTTCTTTTCACTTTTTTCAAATATGTATGGCGCATTTTTAACTTTTTTCAAAAAACCTACAGACGTTGCTGTAATAGAAGACATAAATCCAAAATTGACACATTCGTTGCTGGTTTCTTATGAAAGAAACATGCGAGTTACATCAGTAGGACGAACAATAGGTACAATATTTTATGTGGCTGGTGGGTTGTTATTATTATACAGCGGGATTGGGTTATTGGGTTATTTAGATATTTTACCTGGTTATCTTATAGAAACACTTGGATTTTTAAAATTTAAATCACTGTCTACTTCTGTATTTTCTCCAGCTATACTTGGACGGTCGTTGAGAAAAATTGGAGATGCGCTTAGGACAAGAGGCGGAATAGAGGAAATATCATACAAAGATATACACAGATATTCAACCGATGTTTCTGTTACTGTTACTGAAAGCGAACTTGATATTTTTAAAACAAAACTAATAGATAGTGGGTTTTTAGACACACGTAGTTATTGTAAACGAGTTATGGTTGATATGTCAGAGAATAATATGGATATAAACGACAGAGAAAGCAGAAAAAATATATTACACATAATAACACGGCTCGGACCGTTTACTTTTATATCTGGAGAAACAATGAATGACTGGTTTTGTACTATTTTTAGACAGACGTTACACATGAATAACAACATGGCGTTTACAAGAGAATGTGCAAAAATTCGTAGACTGTGTGACGAAACATTTGAAGACGAGAAAGATAAAAGATTTAAAAATGAACCGTTTGAAAAATCACTGACAAAGTCTACGTTATGTGAATTTGTAAAATCAATCATATTCACACCAGAATATGTATATACTCGACTAGTAAATATGTGGTACAATGAACGTTTTAAGTGCATGTCGGCCACAACAACAGCCACTGCTGGAAAAAGATCTAGTGCTGTTTCTTTCGTTACAAGACTATTCAAGAGACATAAACCAGAAAGAAAGACTTCAAGTAAGTCAGATAGGAGCAAAGCCGGCGGTGCTGACGCAGCGGGCAGAGCGGATGTTAGCAGAGCGGATGTTAGCAGAGCAAATGATGCTGCCATCGGTGGTGCTACCAGAGGCGTATTCGGCACTGTCGGCACCACAGGAGTTGGATTCGGCACTGGCGGCACCACAGGAGGTGGATTCGGCACTGGCAGAGGTATTAAATTCGGCAGTGCTGCTGATGTGAGCGGATTCGGTGGTGCTATTGGAGGTGGTGTTGGTGCAAGATCGCGGGCCAACACAGGAACAGTTGGTGCTGGACGCGCAGAAACACTTGGACGCAAAAGAGCATTTAGCACGAGCAAACTAGTCGATTCAAAAGTAGACACATCTCCGCCTAAATCTTCTGTTAGTGGCTGGGGAATTCACAAACAAAAACTTACTGATGCTGAATTTACTGCTAACCTCAGTTCAGAAGAAAAAGCTAATCAAGCTGGATTTGACACATCTCTTGAAGAAAAGCAATCCTTAAATTATAGAGATTTTTATGAAGTGTTGCCTGGCCGTAGAACACAATTAGTTGGATTTGCAAAAAGTAGAATGTCTGAAGATGATTATTGGAATTTTAGAGAAAATTTAATCGAAGAATATGAAAAAGCCACTGGTAGAAAAAGCCACTCATAGAAAAATAATTGTAATTGTAATGTAATTGTGTGAATAAAAATGTGAATGTAAATGTGAATGTGAATGTGAATAACAATTTATTATGGCGTATATAGCTATGAATTTTAACTTACACGCACTTTCTTACGACCACCATCAACATTTTCACCATCATCGCCGCCACCATCATCATCGCCATTGTCATCTTCGGTGTTGTCTCCCATATCATCATCTTCGACTGCCGCTCGCGGCATTGGCTTTGGAAGAGTTAACATGGTTGATTTTGTGCTTGGCATAATATAAAATTTGTTTGCCCACATAGAAAGTCCCCAATCTGAACGGATAGCCCAGATACTTGAAAATGAAAATCCAATGTATAGTGCCTCAACACTATCACGATTCAAATCAAGCAGTGTACCATCAATCCAGGTTCCAGTTCGAGAATCATACTTCTTCTTTTCACAACGATCTACCATAAATTTCATGTTGATGGATGTTCCGTCTGATTTACCAGGAACCGGCGGCTTAAGAAGCGCAGAATAACGATCTGGCTTAAGCTTGTTAATTTCTGGATCCGTTGACTCTGCAACCAAGCTCAAAATCTTTGCGTCAACCTCCTTAAATTTTTGAATGCTTCGCGGATCCGATACGTTGAGAAAAATAGATGGCTTTCCAGGATCTGCCCCCTCAAATACCTTCGGGTCGGTAATTACAGTTACCGTGCATTCTGCATCTCCAAGTTGCATCTCAAGCTTACGACGAACACCTCCAAAACTTACACCAATGTCGAACTTTCCAGTATTCTTGTTCTTATATCTAGAAATTTGAGTTAGTGAAACATCAAGATCACGGAACGGAAGTGCGGTGGACATATTGTTGAAGATTGTGATAATATTAAAAATATTAAAAATATTAAAAAAAATATGATCTGTGATCTCTTTATAATCTTTTTGATCCCACTATAAATACGTTCGTGATATTGGACTCGGTACAATAAACATTAAATAAAATAATGGACGTTCTTGCCAGTAAATATAATCCAGTTATAGATAATTTATTGTCGTTGTCTGCTGAAAAAAAACTTGAGCCGACAGAGACAGACGCAGTAAATCTGCCAACAACAGAATCTAATCATCATACAGAGAAACAGTATCCTGTAAAAAAACGACATCGTAGATATCCACAAACAGAGGAAATTCAGCAACATTTTCAACGAGATGAAATGCCAATGTATGATGAACCCCAATACACTATGGTAAATCCATACAATTCAAAAACACCAACATCAAAATGGTGGATGAAATATCTATTATATTTTATGGCTATACTGTTTGTCGCATTGATGTTTTATGTAACTTATTGGATATTTAGGCGTAAAATTAAACGCACGCAAAATGAGTCCACTGATGTACTTTTACAATTACAACAACAGCAGGATCAAATGATTCGGCGACGAGCTGCTTTATCACAACAATTAAAAGATTCGCCAACACAAATAACCGATACTCTTGAATTTTCACCACCGTCGCAGGCACAACAACCACAGCACGTGCAAATGTTGCCGCAATCACTGCAGCCACAGCAGATGCAAATGTTGCAGCAGCCACAGCAGATGCAAATGTCGCAGCAGCAACAGCAGATGCAAATGTCGCAGCAGCCACAGTATGTGCAAATATCGGCACAACAACCACCGCAGGTAACGGCACATCAACCAGAACATAAAACTATAGAAGTAACAGAAGAAACACAAGCATTTGCAAATATATTAAAACAACGATTACGTGACCAAGCATCCGCCGTGTCTCCAACAACTTCCGCGTCTCCCACATCTCCAGCTTCTGCTGCCACATCTCCAACGGCAGTGGCTGTATCTCCAACACAAACACCCATAACACCAATAAATAACGAAACAAATATGTCCGTTACTGTTAAATCAAATGAACCAATTAAAAACGACACGAGCAAAACAGAACAATTGCCAAACGAATTAACAAAGACTGGTGAACTTGGCAAAAGTGACGATACAAAAACTGCCGAGTCATCAGTAGTTGGAGCAACAAGCACAGAAACTCAGGAAGTCGTTACAGAGTCTAATAAAAAAATTAGCATTGCCGACGCGGTACCATCACAATCTCCAATATTATTACAAAGAAATCGGAGAGGACAAAAACGCGGCCCAGTAATTCAAGAAGTTGATGAATTGGGAACGCCACTATAAAATTAAAATAATAGATAATAAATAATATATAGTAGATTTTATTTTAATAAATAATAAAACACAATCATCTTACAATGCAAATTTTTGTAAAAACATTAACAGGAAAAACAATAACACTTGATGTCGAGGCATCAGACACTATAGAAAGTGTAAAAAATAAAATACAGGACAAGGAAGGAATACCTCCGGATCAACAACGTCTTATTTTTGGGGGAAAACAACTTGAAGATGCAAGAACGCTTTCAGATTATAACATTCAAAAAGAAAGTACGTTACATTTAGTGCTGCGCCTGCGCGGAGGAATGCAGATCTTTGTGAAGACGCTTACTGGTAAGACGATCACTCTTGACGTGGAGCCATCCGACACGATCGAGAACGTGAAGGCCAGAATCCAGGATAAGGAAGGCATTCCCCCGGATCAGCAGCGGCTGATTTTCGCTGGCAAGCAGCTGGAGGATGGCCGCACACTGTCCGACTACAACATTCAAAAAGAAAGTACACTACATCTAGTATTGCGATTATAAATAATAGTAAATTCAGTTAAACACAATTTATATATTTCTGCACTTTACAAAAAACAAATTGACAAACGTTTACACTATACTAGTGGATTTTTTTAATTCTTTTTTTAATAAGCTTTTTACTATCTGTAGTTTTCTTTAAAAATAAATTCTTTGTGTCGCTTTTACTCTTTGAGGTATCTGTGTTTGCAATCGCAAAAACAGTCAATGGTTCGTTCTCATACAATACAGGAAATACAACAGCGTCAGAATCAAGGTGTGCTATACGATATGGAGAGAGTAGCCCTCTTGAAATAACAACTCCAGGAGACAGCGTTGGGTTATAGGGGAAACGAGAATCGGCAGCACCGCCGTGATTTCCCTTTATTCTGTCATCAATACACGTATTTGAATTTTTATGTTTTTTCATGCATCTTAAAAGATCAAACAATATAGAATCAAAATTGCTGATATTTTCAACTAAACTTTTACACGGTTCTTTTGTCCATGGTTTTAATTTTGCTGTTTCATACATTATGGCATACAAGATTCCACATAAATCTATATTCCTCCTAAAAGGATCATAATTATCGCGTTCGGTTACTCTACTTCTAAATTCCTTCAATTCTTCAGATTCTCGTAATTTAAACGCAGACCATCCAAAATCTATGATGCGCCACGCCCATCCAAACGTTGGAACACCAAATAATTCTCCGCGATGCTCATAATACAAAACGGTATCTTTTGATACACGTTTAAACATAACATTACGTATAAGGAGGTCTGAATGAACTAGGCCGGCAACAAACTGAAGACATCCCAACTGAAGAGTGAGTTGAGTAATAAATGAGTGTACGTGTTCTGATGTTCCAAACCCCTCATTGTCGATCGCGTCATACAGTGTCCCATCTAATTTTATCATCCACATTAATTGATAGGGGATATTTTGTGAATCTTTAACTCTCACCTCCGAAATTATGGGGGCGGTTATGGGAAGCATTACAGATCCAATAAGTGTCGCAATAAGAGACCCAAGAACATCAATACATGTTTCATCATTTTTGTCAGACAATGAACGACGAATACATACATTTTCATACAGGCTCGGTTTCATAATAATGGTGCTTTCTTCGCCATGGCCCTTTATTCTTTTATTTTTCGGAACACACCCAGACCCAATAATTGACTTCTTTAAAACAACACTGTCTTTTCCTCCAATTAACACAGGCCGCACACTTCCCTCAGAACCAGTTCCAAGCACATCACCCACTCTTGTATTTTTCATTTGAAATTCTGTGGTACAATGTTTTTTTGTTGCGTGTTGAAAAAAAATAGGATGAGAAAAAATAATATCTTTTGATTCATTCACTGAATATTTAAGAGCGTGTCTAAACATTAACATTTTTGCACGCCTATACCCAAATAAAATAGTGTTACCTACCGATTTAAAGAATTGAGAGGGGGTTCCACCGCATTCGTGAATTGCATGTAATCTGTGTGCTATAATGTCGAGATTTGGATCTACTTCTTTTGTCATTTATTTAAAATCAATATAAAAATTAATATAAAAATTATAGTATTTATAACATATCAACCAAGCGGCATGTAGCCATACGGCTTTGTAAACTGATACATTTCATCTGTACTTGGCTTGTCTCGAACGTGCATCTGTGTCGTACAGGCCAGCGGACAACCTGCGAGCTTGTAATGCAAGTGGTCTGCTGGACCAATATACACAGAATCTGGAGTCTTTGGCTTTACCAGCCCAATACACGGAGAAGAAGAAAGTCCGCGCCGAGCAAACTCATTGATAAGTGCTTGAACAATGTTTCCCGTCAAATCATCTCCAATCACAAACGAAGGCTTCGGCACATCAGACAAGTCTTGTGTGTTGCCAGCATTTGTAATTGCCCACATCTTGTTGATAAGTGGCATAAACAACTCATCTGGCTGAGTCTTTAGGAACGAAGTATACTTGAAGATGGTGTTTGGCACGTTGATAACACCCCGAGATTGAACATGCTTAACGAATGCAACGCGATTCTTTCGCACGGCTGCCATGTGAGCCATATACTCATCAAACGTTGCCGAACACATCTTTGCATGATATGCAATAAAATGATTGTACCCATCTGACGTAATTTCTGACATTGGCGGAGGAGAATCCTTCATCCTGGTATCCATGGTTATACCATCACAGACAACAAACACGTTAATTTGCGGCTGGTGAACTCGTGGCTTCTTTGTCTTTTTCTGCGCTGGCGGTGCGTTATCCGTGTCAACAGTAGGCCTACAAAACTCAATAATCGAATTCATCATGTCCTGTGGCGACTCCTCCATCGAATAAGACAGGCATGCCTTTGCGGTAGAATGTTTGGTGATAGATGTATCCATAGAAGGCTTAGTTGGCTCAACAAGCGAATTGTAAATATCATGTGCCGACTCGCGCGGAATAGAATAAGACAGGCATGCCTTTGCGGCAGAATGTTCAGTGGTAGATGCATCCACAGAAGAACACATAGCTAGAGGTGCTGGAGTAGAAGTATGTGTAGGAGTCGCGGGGGCCGGCGCCATAGGAGCTGGCGCCATAGGAGGTGACGGCGGTGCAGGAGGAGCTGGGACAGACTCTTGGCACGGCGGGAGAGGCACAGAATCAACACACGGTGTATGGTCTACAGTGTTGTCTACGATGTTGTCAGTCACTGGGGCCTTTCGCTTATTCGCTCGCTTCTTCTTACTCGTCGTGTCAACAGATGCCATTGTCGATGAATTGTGTGAATAATTATTATTTTAATAATAGATCATGATCTTGTGATCTTGTGATCTTATAATTTCACGATCTTGTGATCTCATAATTTTATAATCTTGTGATCTATGAATTAAAAAAATCACATTGTGCCATAAACATGTTCATACAACTATTATCACGCAAGCAAACAAACATTCGCCTTGAATACAAAAACACATCCATAAATCGATATTGTCACAAACGAACACAAATAAAAATGTCATATTTTAATAATAGACAAATACGATTTATAGCATGGGTTAAAAATGGAAAATATCATCGTATTGGTGCTCCTGCCCTTATTTCATATATTGAAAATGGACAAATACAGTACAAATCATGGTATAAAGATGGAAAATTTCATCGTCATGGCGATGCTCCAGCTATTATAGCATTTAAAAATGGACAAATACATGAGGAGACGTGGGTTAAAGATGGGAAGACACATCGCCTCGGCGGTCCTGCTGATATAAAATATTTTGATAATGGACAAATACATTATAAATCGTGGTTTGCCAACGAAAAACGTCATCGTATTGACGCTCCAGCTATTGTTATTTATTTTGAAAATGGAACACTTAAAGAAGAAAGATGGTATAAAAATGGAGAGAGGTTCATGGTGTGAATAAATATATACAAGTTTAATATTTTTTAAAAAAATTAAATAATTTCACATTTTATACTAACATGATTGTACAACTTTTTGATACGGCATATTCAATTGTTTTGTCTGCATTTCACATATGGACACTTGTTCCATTTATTATGACATTTACATTTTTTGGTGTTGTGTATAGTCGTTTCAAAAACACTAAGTTAGAAAATTATTCGCATGTAGATACAACTAGATCAGAAAAAAAGAAACGAATGCTTCAAGCTTTTTATGAAGTAGTCATGAGCGGATCAGATCGTTTTAAAACAGTATCTGGAGCATTGCGTCTTTTTGCAATCATGTTTTTAGTAAAAAATAATTTTAAATCGCAAGAACAACGAGATGTTGCTGCTGCGACACTTCCCGTACAGCCATTCGACATGTCAAAATTTAAAGTCCCTGTTCAGCCCGATGGACGTGTGGACGATTATCCTGATGATGGAATAAAGCGTAGACATATAACACCAAAATAATTTTTTATGTTTCGTTCGTTTATACAATAAATAATTTAATAAGATTAAACAAATGAATTTTTGGGAATTAAATATTGTTGGCGAAGTTGCGTGTGTGTCCATCGTTCCAAATATACCATTTACACAAGAATCATTTAGTGAATATAGTGATGCGTATACTTCAGTGTATTCATCCTGTCCAGAATTTTATTGGGTGTTTGATACGCGAAATATGGCAACTGAAAATGTACCAGAATGGTTTTGGTTAGAACAATATAAATTAACAACATCTCAACGAAAAAATAAAAAACAGGTTAAAGGTGTATGTATAATATTATCCTCAAATGAACTCGCACTGTTAATAAACACACTTTTGAAATTATATGACACAGATCGACCAACACATCTAACTACAGACGTAGAAGACGCATATGCGTGGTTAACAAAAAACAACTCAGTGTGATACGCGCCACTCTCCAAACACATTAGCTTGCTTAAAAAGTTGTTTTGCTGAATTGCTTGATCTGATGATCCATATTATATATATTAATTATAATTACACAAACTTCTTTCAATGGCATCCGTATCAGAGACTTCATGCGACGCCGTTGCTTCCCTCGACGCCTACGACAAAGCCCGCGCCGCTATTAACGACGCCGTTGCTTACCTCGACACCTACGACAAAGCCCGCGCCGCTATCAACGACGCCGTTGCTTCCCTCGACGCCTACAACAAAGCCCGCGCCGTTGCTTCCCTCGACGCCTACGACAAAGTCCGCGCCGCTATCAACGACGCCGTTGCTTCCCTCGACGCCTACGACAAAGCCCGCGCCGCTATCAACGACGCTGCTCATGCCGCCCTCAATACTGCTTATGCCCGCGCCGTATTCCGCGGCGCCACCACCAGTGAGGATATCTGCAATTCCGCTAATGCTATCCGCGATGCCGCCATTGCACTCAAAGCCCTCGACGTCACCTATAACCGTAACGACGCTGCTATGAAGTTGTAATGAAGTTGTAATGAAGTTGTAATGAAGTTGTAATGAAGTTGTAATGAAGTTGTAATGAAGTTGTAATGAAGTTGTAATGAAGTTGTAATAAAGTTGTAATGTTACTAAATACACTTTTGAAATTATATGATACCCACAAACCAACCAACACATCTAACTACAGACGTAGAAGATGCATATGCGTAGCTAAAAACAATTTGGTGTTATATGCGCCACTCTCTAAACATATCAGCCTGCTTAAAAAGTTGTTTTGTTGAATTGATTGATCTGATGATCCATATTATATATATTAATTATAATTACACAAACATTTTTCGATGGCATCCGTATCAGTATCAGAGACTACCTGTGCCGCTGCTGCTGCCTTCGACGCCACGAGCACCCTCTCAATTGCCAGCGTTGCCCACCTCGCTTGCCATGCTGCTATCACTGCCTTCAACGACGCCAGAGACGCAACCAACGACGCTCGTGACGCCCTCAATGCTGCTTATTGCTCCGCCGTATTCCGTGACGCCGCCACCCGCAACGCTGTACACGATGCCGCCGAGGCCGCTCGCGTCGCTTCCATCGCTCTTGCTTCCCTCAATGTCGCCTACGACCGCATCAATGCTGCTTTAAAGTTGTAATGAACTTACATTGTTAATAAATACACTTTGAAATTATATAATACAGACAAACCAACCAACACATTTAACTACAAACGAGACGTATAAGACGCATATGCGTGGCTAACAAAAAATAATTCAGTGTAATATTCGCCACTCTTCAAACACATCAACTGCTAATTCATAACGGATATTTGATCAATATATTATATATTAATATATTCACAAACCTCTTTCTGATGGCATCAGTATCAGAGACTACCTGTGAAACTACTGCTTCATTCGACGCTACGAGCACCGCTCTCTCCGTTACAAACGTTGCCCGTAACGCTTGTGCTAACGTTGCTGCTACCATAGCCTCCTACATCGATAACAGCTTTGTTCTCTACGACGCCAGTAACACCCTCAATGCTGCCTATGCCTCCGCTGTAATCCAAGACGCCACCGTCCGCAACGCTATCGGCGATGCCGCCGACGCTGTCCGCGATGCTAATATTGCCATCGTAGCCCTCGACGTCGCCTACGACCGTATCAAAAAAGCTATGAAGTTGTTATGACGCTGTAATTAAGTTGTAATGAACTTACATTGTTAATAAATACACTTTTGAAATTATATGATATATATCGACCAACATATCAACTACAGACGGACGCAGAAGACGCATATGCGTAGCTAACAAAAAACTCTGTGCGATACGCGCCACTCTCCAAACACGTCAACCTTATTAAACTGCTAATCTATAACGGATCTTGGATCAATATATCATGTGTTATTATCACAAACATTTTTCGATGGCATCCGTATCAGAGACTACCTGCGTCACTGCTGCTGCCTTCGACGTCACCAAAGAATCAAATCTCCGCGCCGCTGAAGCCAATCTCCGTGCCGCCGATAACGACCTCGCTGAAGCCGATCGCAACGCACGAGCTGCTAACCTCATTCTTGCTGCCTGCGAAGCCGATTATGATGCTCTCCGCCCTATTCTCCGTGTTGCGGCCTCAAACGCCGCCACTTACCGCGAAGCCGATTACAACTCCGCTCGCAGTTCAATTCGCGATGCTGCCCTCGCTGTCATAGCTGCTTACGATGGCGTTCGCTCTGCCTCTCACGCCAGTTGTCGTGCTGCTTCCGCTTTTGCCGACTGTGAGGGCAAGTACTACAACGCTCTCTTTGCTATGAAGTTGTAATGAAGTTGTAATGAAGTTGTTACACTTTTGAAATTATATGATACCCACAAACAGACCAACACATCTAACTACAGACGTGCTTGTTCATATATCATGCATTTATTACAATCATAATAAATATTATCACAAACATTTTTTGATGGCATCCGTCTCAATAAGAATAGTTCTCGACACTGTCCGCGATGCCCTCGATGTTGCCCGCCACGCCTGTGTTGATGTTCTCACTGCCGCAGACGCTCTATTCGCTGCTGACTCTCTCAGCGACGCCGCAATTGCCATCTCCGACGTTTCCCGAGACATGTGTGGCGATGTTTGCAATATAGCCATTGCCCTAGACGCCCGCGACGCCCTATACATCGCCGACGCTCTTCGCAACACAGCTACTGCAGATGCCGTTCTCCGCGATGCCGCTGCTCATGACGCAGTTATTGCACTCGACGTTCTTGACGTCGCATTCACCCGCGTCGCCACTGCCATGAATTTGTAATAAATTTGTAATAAAGTTGTAACGAAGTTGCACTGTCAATAAATACACTTTTGAAATTATATGATATCAGCAAACCAACCAACACATCTAACTACAGACGTAGAAGACGCAAGCATATATTATATTACCAACAAAAACAACTCAGTGTGATACATGCCACTCTCCAAACACATCAACTTGCTTATAACGGATCTTGGATCTTTGAACACAATACATCATATATATATCACAACCCTCTCTTGATGGCATCAGTATCGGTATCAGAGATTACTTGTGATGCTGCTGCCTCTGACTCCATAATAACTGTACGCGACGCCCTCGACGACGCCCTCGACGCCCTCGATGCCCGCGACGACGACGCCCGCGACTGCGTCTGCGACGACGTCCACGCTCTCTACGCTGCCAGTGCCATTGTCCGTGACGCACTCTACGTTGCCGACACTCTCCGCGACACCGTCATTGCCATCTCCGACCCCTGCGTTAGTGATATCATCACCTGCGATGCTCTTCGTGACGCCACCATCGCCGCAGACACTCTCTATGGCGCCGCTGTCACTCTCCGGGACGTCGTCATCGCCGCCGCTGCTCCCTACAATACAGCCATCGCCAACGCTGCCCGCGACGCTGCTATTGCCCTCAAATCCCTCGGCGTCGCCTACCGTCGTATCGACACTGCCGCTGGCGCCACTGCAAGTTCATTGCAATGAACTTGCAATGAACTTGCAATGAACTTGCAATGTTAATAAATACATTTTTGAAATTATATGATACTGACAAATCAACCAACACATCTAACAAAAAACAACTCAGTGTGATACGCGCCACTCTCCAAACATATCAGCTTGCTTAAAAAGTTGTTTTGCTGAATTGCTTGAAGGAGATAACACGTCGCTGTTCATTATAATCGGTGAAAAAACATATGGATATTTAATTGCCTTCTTTGTAGAAAAAATAGCAAGTGCTTCTCGACTCCATATCGTGTTACATTTCTTTATAAGCTTCATATTCGCCACAACATACTCAGACACGAACTCGTCGTTAATGTAAACAAGAGCAAGAATAATTGCAGACAGCAACATCTTGTCTTCCTTATTTGTTTTTATTGTGTCAGCAAACGACATCAAGTCAATATGGGCATTCGTTTTTAACGCATACTTCGCACATCGCTTATTTCCCCAGATCAACATACATAACGCCACCAAAATTGTAGTTTTGTTATTGTGTTCGTGTAAATTACATATTCCTCCAGTGTTTGAATCGCATACTTTTATGATATGTTTGAAAATCAACGTTGCGTCTTCATCACTAAAAAAAACACGATGAACACCAGAAGAAAAGATTTCTGCCTTTATGATCATGTTGCACGCAGAAATAATTTTGTCTCGAGACCGTATCCCAAGAATAGTATGAACAAGAACCTGTGTCATTGCACAGTACAGTGAATGTTTGTGATTACTTATGAGATCACGCTATGCTGTGAGATCATTTTTACGTGATCCTGATCCTGATCTTGATCCTGATCTTGATCCTGATCTTGATCCTGATCTTGATCCTGATCTTAATTATAATAATATATTCACAAACCTCTTTCGATGGCATCCGTATCAGCACCTGTACCCGCATCAGAGACTGCCGACAATGTTCATTACAATGGGGCGTCGGGCCCGCCAGTTCCGCCAGGATATAAGAAGCGCCGAAACATCACCGCACCGCCAACAAAGATTATTTGGGAAGACAAGCCATATGGGCCTCCGATATATGTTCGGATAAGCACACACATTGGACTTCTTCCTCAGCCCGACATTGTATTCGAATTGTTTCCTGCCGCGTTCCCAAAGACGGTTGAGAATTTTGTACGGTTTGTGCGTGGAGACACGGGCAATAGTTTTAACGGAGCACAACTTTTTGACATCGAAGAAGATGTACGAGTGTTCTTTAATGCAAATATCGAAGAACGGTGGGGGGATTATGACCATGCAATCATTAACAATGTTGATATAACCGGACGTTCTGCATTTCCCGATGAGCCAACCTATGAGCCAACAGACGACGGGAGGACAATGCCACATGCGTGGCACGAACTTCTCTGTGCAAGCACCGCAGATGGGATGACTGGTATTGGGAGTAAGTTCTACTTTACCTATGCAGAGGTTCCTGAATATGACAAGACGATAGAAGAGGGGCCGCGGGCGGGTAAGAGATCGGGAGGACATCCCTTTGGACACCTCGTTTATGGCAAGCAATCCTATGATATGTTGGAGCGATGTGTAGATCCAAGAACGAGCACTTCGTTTAAGGCTGCTGGAATTACATCTATGAAGATTATGACCTCGTGGGACAACTCAGACATTTCTTTATACACGGGAGTTGAGTGTTCAAAGAGCGACGAAGAGCATGTAGCAGAGCCAAGACCATATGACGACCTTCCTGCAGATCAAGAAAAGGAAGAAAACAATCGACGGGTTGCGTACAACAACAAGCCAGCAACAGAATTCGTAACATCATTTGATGATGCACGCACTGCCCCCTACCGCACATTTGATGAAATTTGGGTGGACAGCACAGGACTAACAAGCAATATTCCCTCTCGGGACCATCGGCCGGCTCGATTTCATACTGATGCTGTTACTGGACTACATGCAGAGAGACTTCTTGGGACAACAGACCAACGTGAAATAAATCGCGTGCCGCGTGAAACGCTGCATCGCATTGCGCGATTTGCAAACTTATTCGTTGGTGTTGCTATTCCAGAGTTGAATTTCACAGCGATGGAGGCAGCAACAACCCTGATGGAAGTTGCAAAAATGGTTCCGAGGAATATATTGGTATGGTTCAACGAGGTTGGTCAAGAAACTGATTTTAAGAAGGCACTTGCTGATTTGCTTCGAGCAACCAAGATTTTGAATGTGCCAATTCTATATCGACTCGTATCAATTTGGTGTCGTTTTGTTATGCGGCAACAAGAATACACCGCGGCTATGAATTTGGCAAACGTATACAACAAACGACCTGTGGTGTTGCATGGATACATCAAGACAGAAGATGGAAACATCAATGCTGTTTCTGCAAACATAACAGCAGCCGCACTTCGAAATTGTCATCTCTACAATGATTTTATTGATTCGGCAACCGATTTTGAAGTGTTTGGGTTTACAAACGAGAAGAACTTTACAATGCTGGTGCAATATTTGATGCGTTTTGAAGACAATATCGACCCTTCAAACCTCGAGCTAAAGCCATGTGTTAAGGTTGTTCGTGGTCTTATCGCAGAAGAACCCTATGATGACCAGCCATTGCGACTTGCGCGACTTCCATTGTCTCTGCACGTATCAACTTGGGAATTGGAATTTGTCGAGTCAATACACAACAAGGACGGGTACAACCACAGGACGTTGTTTGAACTTCTATCTATTGCTCGAGGTCTTCAATGTCGGCAACTAAAGAATTTGGTGCTTGCATACATCGAAGTTTATTTCATTGACGTTGTTTGGGAGAATGACCTCGAGCAACGTAAGCGCGTATTGTGGGACAGGTGTGTGTATGATATGTGGAAGCGCGAGTTGCCACATTTTTACAAGATAATGGGTGTCCCAAGCGGATATAACCCGTTTGAATCAAAGGAGGAAGAGGAAATCTTTGGAAAGTATCTGCTCATTCATGACGATGCAGAGATGCGAGAGGACGATTATTCATTTATGAAGCCAGAGGACCACACATATCATCCTCCAGTTCCAACAACTTCTTCAACTAGCGGAAGTGGCGCAGGTGGAGGCGGAGCTGGCGGCGGCGGAGGCGGTGCAGCTGATGATGATGTAGACATGGTTTAAACGAACACATGTATGTGCGTGCGAGTATTAACAACATAACAATGTTCAAAAAATAAATATAAATATATTATACACATTAAACAAATTTAATAACATGGGGTGGCCAGAAGATTATTTATGTATAGAAACATCCACCACAGGAAATTGTTTTTTTGATTCGGTTGCCATCGCATTAAAATCATTGACACCAGAGATGGACGAAGCAGCCACAAATCGACTAGTGTCATTAGGAATTGATGGAAAACTTACACCAACTTCGCGCGAATTTCATGCAAAGGATTATACAATGTTTTTATTAAGAACATTAGTTGCTTCAAGTATTTTAACTACAATGACGCGTCCCTATTTAGAGGATTGGCGTGACGCATATCGTGCGTTGAAAGAGAGTAGAGATGATGCAATTATAAATTATCAGCACATGGCACCCTTAGAACGTGGAATAAATAACGAAACAATTAATGAAGTATTTGAAAACATGTTAAAACCTAGCTACTGGGGAGATGAATTTGCACGCAAAACAATTGAAGAATTAATGAATGTAAGATTTCTTATTTTTGACGAGCGTGGAATTCCCGTCGTTGGAACTATTCACAGTACTTCATTAAATTATTATCCGTATACATTTATTCTTCTTCATTTGAGCGGAAGCAGGTTACGATTTGGAGGTCATTATACGCCGCTGATTCACAAACCAACAGGACGTGGGTCTTTCACTGCAAAAACATTACCAAAAGATATTATTTCACAATATCGTGCGGGCATTCCAATAAGAGTGCTTGACGATGGTACACTGCCGTGGTTTTATACGCTTAGAATTTAAAATGTACACATAAATCTTATTATATTCTAAAATATCTTATCGTGCCAATACCACATAGAAGAAAATAATAACGGAGCGTGATATAACCACGCCGGACCATTTGGTTTGTGATAATTTCCATCCCCATCAAAATTAACTATAGTATGCCACCGCCTAAATGCATGTGATTCGTCTGATGAAAACACAAAACCACACTTTCTATCTCTTTTAAATCTAAACGTAGATAATCTTCCGAATTTTACATATCCGCTTCCAACTATATACGCACTAAATTTTGTATCTGTTAACATATCAACATTGTTTCTTTGTCTGACGCGTGTAAAACATATAGAAAACATGAAATTATGAATTATTAAATTTAATGATCCAATTATCTATTAATAAAGGATAATCATCATATATCATGGAACAAAACAAAACACATATAGCGTCTGTTATCTCACACAGTCCGATCACACACGCATCATATCACATTAAAGAACATCATGTGTTTGATGCAAGCACAACACTTAGCTATACTGTAGTATTATTTTTACTGCTTGTTATTTCTTTTAATGCTGGAACAAAAAAAACAGAGGGCGACGATAAAGAAGATAAGAAAATGAAATTTTATACGGGCATTTTAACAGGCGTATGTATTGGACTATTGGGGGGTATCCCAGGAGTCATTTTTGGATTTTTGTTAATTATAGCAATTAGTGGATTAAATGTTGAAAAACATAAAAAATATAAATATGGTGTTTTGTGTGGCTTAATCATTGGAGCCGTCATTAATTTGTATGTGGTACTCCCAAGTTTGAAAAATTTAGCACGGGCACACAAAACCATACAAAGTTAGTTATTTATTTTGTTTCATATATAATAAAAAAATCATGGATGCGCGAAAAACTACAAAAAAGACATCTAAACATCAAAAAGTTAGAACTCGGCCCGTATACCACGAGTCAGTTTCTGCTCCACATGTGCGTCGAGAGTCGGTGGGTAGACCAATTGTATCTTCGTATTCCAGCACAGATAAATCTGAATTTCTTAAAACATCAAGTGTTGTTATTTTAGTTGTTACGGGCATTATGTTTGTTTTAGCACTGTCTTATGTGTTCCGAAAAAGACACCGCGAAGGCGACTCGTCTTCTATATATGGGTGCCCGTCATGTCCAAAAACAACAGCGGCGTTAAAATCTGTACCTGCAAAGCCTGCAACTCCACAACAGCCTCCTGTAAAACCAAATCCGGTTACACGAAACATTCCAGTTGACGATATAAAATCACAAGTTCTTCAGCGTCAAACCGAGTTGCCCGATTGGCTTGATTCCGCCGATGATATTTTTTGGGAAAAAAATATAGATCCACTGACTGGGATGCATGTTGGAAAAACTCAACAACTACCTCGCGGAACAGCAGATAGAGCACATGGAATTAAAAACGAAACAGAGGTTACAACGGCCGACCAGTTTAAAGTAATCATGTCACAGTATGGAGATGCCAAATATGCGATTGCCTATGTATTAAAAACATGTCCTGCGTGCACTAGATTACGGCAGATGTATTCTGATTCTAAAACATATACCAATACTGCTCTCATGCCAATCGTGTATGTAGATAGTTCAGTTATACCCAGTTTAGATAAATCATTAACAACATCTTCGAAGGGAACGCCACTGGCTGGATTTCCAACTATAAAAATAATGAAAGACAAAGCAGTTCAAAAAACAATTGATGGGGCACCACGTTCCATGGTTGATTTCGTGACTGAATTATCGCTGTAAAAAAAATTCTCCCAACGAGAGTCGAACTCGTGACCTGCGGCTCATAAGACCGTCGCTCTACCAAACTGAGCTATAGGAGATATAGTAACATGTTATTATTACACACAAAACATCCATGATCCTATATAAATGGTGGATAATGGCACGCGCTGACAAGAATATCGACATAAACTAACAAGACTGTTGAGACCATCATCTATATTAGACTATAGAATAACAAATACTGTCGAATGGTAAAGTGACGAACAACGAGTAACGCCGAATAATAAACGTGAAAGCAACAAATAACACACTGTCAGTTTCAAAGATGCAATCAGTATAACACATGAATATTAAGATATGTTAAAAAAAAATATTTCTCCCAACGAGAGTCGAACTCGTGACCTACAGCTTACAAAGCAGTCGCTCTGCCGACTGAGCTATAGGAGATAATTACATGTAAGTTATCAATAATTATATCGAACACATATATAAATAATGTATATAAATAATGTAAGCGGATATAAGCTGATGTACTTGGGTTAACAAGTGTGTTTAACATGTATGTATGTATTTGATTATATTGATGTTATGTATTAAAAATAAAATTTATTATGAATTTGTTTATTTTCCTTGCCCCATCATGCTAGCAATTGTTCCTAAATCAATTCCACTAGAGGCTAGCGTAGACATTAGTGTTGAAATTCCAGATGCGCCAGATCCATCTGCAGATGGTGGAGCCATCCCACCCATTGATTTGACCAAATCAAATATTTTTCCAACATCCATCCCAGGCGGCATATATTGTTGCATCATAGAAGATATTCCAGATTCTCCTCCCATTGCATCAAGAAGGCCGGGAATTGCTGCTCCCACGTCACGCATTTCTTCAGGCTTTATAGATTTCCATGTCTTTTGAGCAATATCGACCATGTCCTGTATAGACATGGTTGACGGGTCACACGACTCTGATATCGAGTCAATCCGATCCATTACTCCCTGTGGAATTCCATGGAATAGGGCAGCATCTCTGTTCAAAGACGTAACATATTTAAGAAGAACATTTTTACTATCGTCTGTAGTTCCAGGATCCGTATACATTCTTGTAAAACCAATTCTCTTTAACACATCAACCGAATTCAAAGATTCCAAAAACGCAGCCTCTTCTCCAAGACGAATTCGTTTATAAACACCAGACACCTTAGAATGCCAATCTTTTACATATGTAACATGTAAAGGGTAATCTTCATGCTTCATATCTCTAATTGTTTTAATTTCTTCATGAAGAAGCGGTTCCTCGTCCGCCGTAAATGCATCCCCCAACGAACACAACATATCATATAAATTATGCCTAAAATCATATACGAATGAATTTTGTGATGTTTTATGTTTACTGGCATCTTCTGCCGCCACGTCTTTGGTAACATCATCTGCCACGGAAGTATCTACACAACACGCCTCTCCTGATTTTCCCACTTCATTCTTTTTTACATCTTCCTTTTCATGTTTAACACTGTAAATTGATTCGGCGGTGATTGCCATCAGTAACTCATTTGCCTCTTCAGGTGTGATTTTCTCTGCATCAATCCACGCCTTTAATTTTTTATTAATCGAAGACTCCTGTTCTAAAGGAGTTGTTGGAACATTAACTATGTCTTTAACAACATCAACACAAGCAGAATCATCACCAACCACTGTCGCTGGCAGCGTAATGTTATTTGTATTTTCCGTCATTGTATATATTGTGATTAATTAATTTATTTAATAATTTAAATATTTATTTAATGAGATTCAACACAATTAGTAGACAGCACTGTCATCAACATCGTAAGCATCATTGCCAATAGTGCCGCAAGCACATGTTTTTTTTCCACATTCATTTTTTAAAACATCTTTTTTGTGCTTGACCATAGTAAACAACTCTGTTGTAAATGTTGTCAATATGTCAGTTGCCTCCTCTGGTGTGATTTTATCTGTAGCAACAAATGCCTTTAATTTATTAAAAATTAAAGTTTCTCCCAATGAATTCTGAGCTGATACAGCGGCAGGTGTTGATGGAGCAGTAGATGTTAAAACTTGTTTAAGTGTTTTACCAACTATTTTTTTATCTACTATGTTGGCAAAATCTTGTGTTGTTTTTCTTTGGTCTTTATCGTAATACAGTCCATCTACGGGGTTAGTATCGTCTGTTGTTGGTGACAGAGCTGTAGTTTTTAGTCCATGTACAATCATTCCTGCCGGTGTCTGCCCCGTGGTGACGGGTGCTAGAGTAAAAGGCTCCTCGAGATGTATTCCATTAGAAGATACCATAACGAGAGGCGCGATAGTAACAGGCGCGGCAACTGCTTTAATCCAATCTGAAACAGGCGTGGTAGAAACAGGCGCGGTAGAAACAGGCGCCTCAAGATGTATTCTGCCAGTAGGCGCGGGTATAGCAGGTGGTGTAAGATTAAGATTAAAAACATGAGGTTTCGGAATTTCTAGTCCATCAGTCGGAATTTTGTCCATGAAGAAATATTGTGAATAATTAATTTATTTAATAATTTAAATATTTATTTAAGAAAATTCAACACAATTAGTAGACATTAGCAGCCGTGTCATTAATTTCGCAACAACCCTCGTTAATAATACTTGGACAATAAAGAAAATTTATAGGGTTTTCATCGTCGTCATGTTCATCGTCTCCAGTAACCGTTGAATTTTCGCAAACAACATTATCGCCAACAGGACCGCATGCACATGTTTTTTTTCCACATTCATTTTTTAAAACATCCTTTTCGTGCTTGACCATATGAAATAACTCTGTTGTGAATGTTGTCAATATGTCAGTTGCTTCCTCCGGTGTAATTTTATCTGTAGCAACAAATGCTTTTAATTTATTAAAAATTAACGTTTCTCCCAACGAATTTTGAGCTGATACAGCGGCAGGCGTTGATGGAGTAGTAGACGCTGAAACTTTTTGTTTACGTTTATCAAATATTTTTTTATCTACTATGTTGGCAAAGTCTTGTGCTGTTTTTCTTTGGCCGTTATCGGCTACTGTTGGTGCCACTGTCGGAGCTGTAATAACAGATGTTTTGTTTGTTAATTCTCTAACTACCCTCTCACCATACTCATTCTCCTCTTTAAGCCAAGCTGCAATACGCTCTTCAGGATCTCTAGTGTCTGGAGTAATAGGTGCCACGAGCCGTATTCCATCAGAAGACACTATTATTGTAGGCGCAGCAGTAACAGGAGCGGCAGTAACAGGAGCGGCAGTAACAGGAGCGGCAGTAACAGGAGCAGCAGTTGAATCAGGCGCGGCAGTAACAGGCACCTCGAGATGTATTCTGCCAGTAGGCACTGGAATAACAGGCTCGGGAAGAGGATAACCACGAGGTCTTGGAATTTCTAGTCCATCCATTGGAATCTTGTCCATAAAAAGATATTGTGAATATTTAATTTAATAATTTAAATTGTTTTCTAATTCGTTTACCGTTTAAAAAAAATGTTTCGGATATTATATCTTTATTTCTTAAATATAATATTTCTTTGGTTTTGAGTCCATTTATAAACCACTGTTCAAGATGAGGAGTTCCAGAATTGAAATAAACAATTGCTGCTGGGCTGTCAATTCTGTGTTTTTTCCCATTAACCCACCATTCTATTATTCCTACCCAACCAAATCTTGTTATAGAAATAAACGCAGGGCCGTCTTGTCTGTGTTCTTTACCTTTAACGAACCACTGTATTAGTGTTGAAGACATAAATGCAGGACCATTTATTCTGTGCATTCTTCCAAAAAGTAAAAACATTGTCCTGTCGCCCTCATATTTGATCATTCGTTTTTGAAAACGACGTTTCAGTATTTTCGTTGTCTTTTTTATACACACACGAGACACATGTATAACAATAAACATGCGTTCAACAAAAGTGATCTTTGTTCCACATTTTTGCAGAGATCAGCGTTATAATCAACGGAGATAAACAATATGCCCTAAATGCTTGTGTGCCGCTATCGAAAATAGCATGTATGTTTCCAATTCCTGTTTTTGCATAATCTGACAACCCCCCAGCATCACACTCTATAGAAATAATACGCCGTATAACTTCTGGAGAGTAATGAAATAATGACTCAAGCTGTCCATCAAACAACACTTCAAATAATCTATAAACATATTCAAGTGCATTGTTTCTAAAATTATTGCAATAACATATGTTTGTTCTTAACCTTAGATACAACATTTCATCAATGTGAAATTTCGGCGTTGGAACATTCATAATCGCACCACCATCTACATACATCACATCATTAATATAAACAGGAGGAAAAAGAAATGGGATTGCCATTGTAGCCATAAACGCATCTTCAACAAGAACAGCTGGATGTGTAAGGTGTGTTATCGCATCACATTTACGCACATCCATGTTTGTTGCATAGATAACAAGCGTTATTTCTTTATTTCGAATTTTATAAATTGCATCATTTAATTCTTTTAATGTTGGCATATATAATCCAGATACATATTTTATCAGCGTGCGTATAAACAATCTTAATCCAATGCCGTCATCCGCAAAAAAATCATTATTTCGTTTTCCTCCAAATTTTTTAATACCCCACTCCGTCCACCCAATAACTCGATCAAACAAACGTTCAACATTTGTATCTGCAAGTACTTTTGTCAAATCATACGTCGAAACCCAACGTTCCAAATCCAAAAAATTAAACGCACAACACAACCCAGCAACACATCCTGCCGAGGAAAACGAAATCATATTTAGTTGATTTAAAAAATCTGGACATACACGCACAATGTCATTAATACATCCCATATGTGCAAACCCACGCATTGATCCACCGCTCAATACAAGATGTTTTGTATTTAACACAACCGCACGACCAATTTGATCTCTCATTCTTGCAATCGGTATATATATCGCAACACACCACAGTATAACGATGATATGAGATAACATTATACTGCTTATATTTTGTTTGTGACAATTTATATAAAACTATTTTATTTATCGTTTTTATATAATAAAACAATGCACGGAACGAGTAAATCTAAATCAAAAAAATTAATCTCAAGACTCATTAAAATAAAAGTTAAAGGAGAACTTACAGGAGTTGGGTATGGATCAAAAGACGAAACTAACGTACGACGCGCCGCTCTTCGCAGAGCAATTAAAAAATATGGGAAGCCTGTTTCTATATTCAGAAAATTAAATGCGTTATATGTTTTCAACAAAAATAAACATGTAACACGAGCACAGATATTTAAACGCGATCGTAACTGGATACGTAAAACTTATATGAAATAATAACAAATTTTATTAATTCAATATATGCTCTCTGTTTTTTATACAAAACATATTTCTGCCGTCACAATTGTCAACATAAGAAATCTTTTTTACAAGCAAATCATAATTCCAACATTCTTTCCATCTTTCTGTCCCATCAACATTGTAAGAAATATATGCATAACAAAACAATCTATGCCAGTGTCCTTTTAATTTCCAAACTTTATAATTAATTCGTCCATCATCATTATCATAAAATGTTTCTGCGGGTCCACACCGTCTACTCCCAACCCCTCTTGAAAAATATAAATTAAAATCTTCACAAGTTCCATTTGTAAATGTGTGTGTTTCTACTTTACGTGATATCATACGACAAACTCCACCTATACTTATACTACAAAACATGTTAACTGATTAATGAAAAGGAAAAAATGATCCTGGTTTGTGAAAAGGAAAAACTGATCCTTCTTCACAAACAATGAGTGTATAATGACCCCGTGTCTTGGGTTTCAATGTGCACAGTGTATAAACACAACAAACTGCACCGCCCTTATTCTATACCCAGTTTTTGTGCAATCGGCGGACAAAAAATTTGTCCGTATCAAGGAGAAAAAGATGAATCAGCATGGAAAAATTTTGTATATGCACTTTTTTTTGTTGTTATTTTATTTTTTGTATTTTTTTGTTGTTACAAAACATGGATTAAACTAAATGACGTGTATGAAAATCTAACTAGGATCAGATATACACAGGTGTCATTGGATGAAGTTTAAAGTTTAAAAATTAAAATTTAAAAATTAATAATATTATCATAATAAATATAACACAATGTTTCTATTTCAAATATACTATACAAAAAGAAAACGACGTATCCCTATAGAGTCAAATACAAAAATAGCAGGCGAAGGATGTGAAGTTAATTTCTACAGATCTCTTATCCGTCGCGGGACAGAATTTCAAACACTGTCCATTACTGAACATTGGCACAATGAACTTGGAAATTATTATAGATTTGGATGTCCTGGCGTTGTTAGTTATCGAAATTCTGATGGATATGTGTGGGAAGAAACTTGGTATGTTGATGGGAGGAGAGAAGTTCTAATTGCATATGACAAAAATGGAAATGGAATGTTTTGGCCAAATACACATAAAGACATTGAAACATATTATGAGCGTCCAAATATCTTATTTTATGGCGGAGAAATTTGTAAAACAAACATGTTTTTAGTATGTAGACCATAAACGCGTTCATCCGCTATAGTGTGCTGCGCATGTCGTTGAGCAAATATAATTTATATGTTTATTATTTAATAGCAGTAAAAAAAATGATTCGGGCGACAAGATAAAACAGCAATGTTACAAGTCATTGGCTTATTTTTTTATTTTCATGTTAATAAAAAACAATGTCGTGCAGTTCCACTTCCATATCTCCCGGTATCTTTTCGTGCTATGGTGTCATGGGTATGTCCACATTCCTCGTTGGCAAGCCCGTAGTTACGTTCTGGCGGTCGAAATATCGCCAGCACGCACAGTTCCAGTGCGAGACTGTCCAGCACCAGCTTCAGAATGTTCGCTTTGGCGCGTCAAATGCCAGAGCATGTGTTGGAAAGGCCGCAGATCTCCTTTACTTCGCCTATGTCGTGTATGAGCTGCCCGGCATCTGCGCGTGCGACCCCGCCGTGTCCAGTTGCGGCACGTCGTCGATGGCGTTCCCCGTCGCGCGTGATTGCGACCTGGCGTGCTCGGCGGCAGACGAGGCGCTGTTCTTGACGTATGCGACGTCTGGGGACACTGACGCGGAACGCGTCCAGAGTGGCATTGACAATTACATGCTCAAAGTGTACCACTCGTGCAACAAGTTTGGCCGGAACGTGTGTGTGTCGGAGGGCAGCGAGGACACCTGTGTGTGGGCCCACTGGGCGAACGCGATTGGGCAGCTGCTCACAAAGCAGGCGGCGGTTATAATTGGCAGCCAGGTCGTCGACGTACTTAACTCGGATATGTTGTTCATCTGGGAGGAACTCTCTGGTCAGCCTGGGAAGCGCCTGACGGAGATGATTGGCAAGCGCTATTCGCGTGAAGACCTCATATACGACTCGCAGCAGCAGCGATACCTGTACTGCCCCCTGCCGTTCTTCTTCACACAGGCACCCGGCAAGGCACTCGCGACGGTTTCGGCGCTGTTCACAAGCGTTGAAATTTCTATCTGCTTCGAGGAACTTATCAACTGCATCGTCGTGTCTCACGAGGGGCTTGTGGTGCTCAACTGCGCCACAAGCCAGCCCATCCAGGCCGGCGACCTGCAGGCCCACATTGACTTGTGCCACGTCTACTTGGATGTCCCCGAGCGTGACAAGTTTGCCACGGCCTCGTTCAACACGCTCATCAAGCAGCACCAGTACCAGAGCTTCATGGGCAACTTCAACCAGATGCTCCTCACGCTGTCTCACCCCATCATCGAGCTGATTGTCGTGTTCCGGCGCGAATGCCAGGAGGCGTCTAACAACTGGTTCAACTACACCGGCCTGTTGGGCAAAGACCCCCTCTGGTCTCTCCAGATCCAGTTCAACTCGTCTGTTCGTCAGCAGCGACGCGAGGCGACGTACTACCGCCTGGTTCAGCCGTGGCAGTCCCACACAAACATCCCTGATGTTCCGATCTATGTTTACTCGTTTGCCCTGTACCCCGAAGATGTTTCGTCTACTGGCCACGTCAACTTCTCCCGCTTCGAGTCTGTTACGCTCCAGGCGACGCTGCAGCCCGGGCTCGTCCAGGCGGGTGCGGTGACATGCTTCATCTTCGCAACAAGCTTTAACTTGCTGAAACACGTCGAGGGTGTTGTTGGTCCCACGTTCACACTGTAAACAAACTGTACGTTCTAAAAATTGTATGTTGTATGTTGTACGTATATGAATATTTAATGTAGTTTGTTTTTTTAAAAAATAAAATTTGGAATATCACGAAAAATGTAAAAAATATAAAAATGTAAAATGCAAAAATAAAAGATCATATTATATTATAGAGTTATAACATAGACACAACACGCTGTCATCAGACGAAAATATGTTTTGTGTTGTTAACACAAAATGCAACACACCGCGTCGACACACGTTATCATTACAAACATATACAAAATCAAGCATACATACGAAAGAAAGCACATTTATACATGACTTACATTCTGTGCATAAATATAAAAAGGCATCTCTTGTTAAAAATATATCTATTTTACGAGAAACAACAGCTACGTGGTACTTTAATTCTAATGGGTCGATGCATCGTGTAACTGGACCTGCCTTTATAAGAACATACCGAGGATTTTGTAGTTTGGTAGAGTGGTATTATTGGGGAAAATTATATTATGAATATAATTTTTAGTGACCAACACATGAACTTTTAATTTTTGGAAGTGTTAGCGCATAAGCTACTGCCATACACGCCACTGTAAATACAATAATTTCAATAATTGTTACTCTAAGCGTGTCTGTTAATGACACACTAAACAATGTTGTTGAATTTAGAGTCATTGAATTAACTGGTTTGTCTGGATTGTTATATACTTGTGTCCACGCATATCCCATCGCAGCAAAAGTACCTATTGTTAATCCAACCAACGCACCAACAATAATAAATGTTGCTGTCCTTGCCCTTGACATTTTATTAACACACTTTAAAAATTAATTCATTCACAATTTTTTTTCAATCACAATTTTTTCAATGGAGGAAAACCTAACATCAAACAATTCACACCTTAGAAAACGCGCCTATGAAATTTTAAAAATTATGCTGTTAGATCGCGGATATTCGGTTGAAGAAACTGGGTTTTCACCACTAACAGAGCCTCAAACCGTTGTTTGTGTGTATATAGCCACGAACGCGCATGACAAGATTTATGTTTTTATGGCACCCGAAGAAAAACAACTTGGAAAAACATATGTCCAAGAAATTTTAGAATTAGTTAGTGACGTTAAAAAGCATATTATAATTGCAACATCACTCGGGTTAACATCTTATGTCGCAAAAGAAGTTATATCTATAGAAAATTGTAAAATAGAACTATTTAAATACTCTGAATTACAAGCAGCGATTGGAAGACATGTTCTTGTGCCGACATACACTGTTATTCCAGAACAACATGTGTTAAATTTACTTATACGTTTACATTGTGAGAAAAAAGAAGACTTGCCACGCATGTTGGACACAGATCCAGTTGCCAGATATTTTAATTTTGAATCTGGAACAGTTCTTAAATTAATACACCATATCCCAGACTGGCCAGGCTTAGAATATTACCGTGTTGTGATTTAATTAAATTACGTTTATCATAATAAATCTAAACATTATTACCTTATAAAAAAACAATAACAATGAATTTATCGAATCTAATATATAATAACAACCCGCCACGAGAACTTGCTAGATTTCATGGGTTGATGCGATGGGCATCAATTTATGGCGTTGCATTGCTTTCCGATACACGAAAAACAGGAGTAACTATGACCCCCTGTAATGAATTTTTAGAAGAAATGTTTATTTCATTTGGTTCATCAGTTACTTTTATTTCAAATCCAGTCCACAGCTCTGAAAATCGTCTTCTTATTGTTTATGCAAACATACTTGCACTTTCTATAAAAACACAAACACAATTAGAAAAATTTAAAAAGGCACGATATGGCCCACTTATTGTATGTCAAACAGAACACAGCGGGGTAAGGTTAGGAGCAACTGAAATATATTTTAAAATTTTAAATTCTGCTGACCAAGTTTGGGATTTTGGTTTTCATCCATTTCCAGGCACGCGCAGCCTTTTTTTTCCACATATGTTCTGGGGATCTAAATACATATCGGAATACAGCGGAGGACATACAAACACGGCAATTATTGCAGGGATAGCCGATCGCGGAAGAACTGATTTGTTACATAAAATTTCAAATGCGGGAATACGTGCATATATGATATCTGGACTCACTCCAGAAAAAACAGTGTCTGTATTTAAAAATAACGTATCTGTAGCACCAATGTTTCCAAGACAAGCTGGTAATTTTGAATTTCATAGATTTGGGTGTTTAATATCTGCTGGAACGCCGATCGTATCTGCAGAATGCGAAGGACCTATAATGGAGTGTCTGTCTCAAGCAGTAAAATTTGTTAAAAAAGAAAGGTTGGCAGACTGTGTTATTTCACTTTCTAAAAATCCAGAACAATGTATTCAGCAAAGCAATGCCGGAAGAAAATGGCTCAACGAACAAAAACTTACAAGTTTAATTAAACAAGTATTGGAACTTATTAACTCCAACATGCCTGGCTTTATCTGTTTTTCAAACGAAGATTATGACATGGCAGTTATTAAAAACAGTAAACATTTTAAAAAACACATACCGCTAGTTAAAAACACTGATAATTCTATTATTAAATCAATTATACCTCCTGTTACTCACCATGATCGTGAAACAACAACGCCTCCTCCTGTAATACCGCCAGACCCAATTGCCGTTACAGCTTATCAAATTACATCATTGGGTAGTACACTGCCAACAATATCTCCTATTGTATCTGATCCTGATCCAAAAACTGATCCTGATCCTACTCCTGACGGTGTTGTATCTCCTGGCGGTGTATTTGATCCAACTGTGTTTACTCCAAACATATCTATTCTCAATGTAACTACTCCAACTTCTGATCCTGATCCCAAAATTGATCCTGATCCAAAAGTTGATCCTGATCCTGATCCAAAAGTTGATTCGGAATCACCCATATCAACGTTAGTAGATGCGACCGCCTCCTCGCCAAACGACATTCAAGTAACATCTCATGATCAATCGAATGATCATTCACATGATCCACAACCAGAAGGTGAGATACAACCAGAAGGTGAGATACAACCAGAAGGTGTGATACAACCAGAAGGCGCGATACAACCACCTCCAGAAGATGAGATATCGACACAAAATAAAGTCATTACAAAAGTATTGGATCATTTTATGCGAAATCACAATACATTAAAAAAGAAAACAGTTACAAAAACAAAATTATATGAAACAGAAAAATTAAAGAAACAAAAAATTCTCGTAAATAATGCAATTTCAACATTAATTTCAAAACCATCTTCTAAAGAACGCCTATCTGTTTCAAATAAACGTAGATATATACATTAAATATATACTTTAGATATTTATTTAATGATTAGTTACATGATATGATCACTAAAAAAATTAATTAAAAATATTATTTATATTTCACAATATAATATACTCATGAGTAGTATGTTGCATACATATGCAACAACAATCATTACAAAAATTGACAACTTAACAAACAAATTAAAAGACACGACATCGGAAGAAGAGAAAAAGACATTACTTGACGAAATAGAAAAACTACGTTTATCTATCAGCAATGTTGTAGTTGGTCGCAATTATGATGGAAAGATTGTGATGGAGAGATGGTTAGTCGATGGAAGTTTACATAGAGATGACTGGCCAGCAGTAGTATCATACTACGATGATGGATCTATTAGGGCCGAATGGTGGTTTAAACATGGTAAAATACACCGTGTCGGTGCTCCTATTGCGAATGCTCCGGCCGTTACGAAATATGATAAAGGCGGAAATATTGAAGAAAGAATGTGGTACCGAGAGGGTAAAAAATATAGAGATGATGGACTTACTTGTATTAAATATTATAAAGATGGAAATATGTTAGAACAACAGTGGAGTGAAAATGATATTATTAGTCATATTGTTTCATATCATGAAAACGGGAATGTTTACAAGAAGATGTATTATGAGGATGGAGTTTTGCAAAAATCAGATGGTGGTCCTGCAGTCCTAACATATTATGAAGATGGAAAGATAATGGAGAATAGTTGGTATAAAGACGGACATCTACATCGGGTAGATGGACCTTCCAGTATAACGTATTACAACGATGGACATGTTGAGGAAAAGGTATGGTATAGATATGGGAAAAAATATAAAGATGACGGACCTGCCCTTGTTAAATATTATAAAAATGGAAATATTAAGGAAAAGAGATTTTACAAAGATGGATATCAACATAGTAGTGACGATTCACCCTCATCTATAACTTACTACGAAAACGGAAGCATTATGTCAAAGAGCTGGTATAAAAATGGACATTTGCATCGAATTGATGAACCAGCATTTGTGTCATATCACAGTAATGGAAATTTAATGGGAATGTCCTGGCATGAAGATGGAAAAAGACATCGGTTAGATGGACCCGCTGACATAGTTTACAATGAAGATGGCACCGTTAAAAAAGAGATGTGGTACGTTTATGAAAATGTCATTTCTTCTAATTGTTTGATTACCAGTATGTGTCGGTAAAGCAATATAATTAATAAATAATATAATTAATTATTAATCATAATCACAATAAATAACAATGCCAACCCAATTATTTTACGGATATGATTTGTTTTCAGAAAAGGAGATTGCAGAATATGTTGAAATAAGTGCAAAGCGAGTACAGCACAAAACAGATTTTAAAAGAAGGCCGCATAAATATACCGCTCTGTTTACAGATATAATGGGGTATATAGGAGAGCGTGTATTTTGTAAACTTTATCCAAGTGCGACACATATAGAGGGTGGAAGTTTTCAATGTGCTAAAAATGGAACTGATATGGGAGATGTTAATTATAATGGAATGATTGTTGACGTGAAATGTTCAGTAGTTGAACCACATATGAACCCAAACACATATGGGTTCCTTGTACGTGGTGGAAAGTTTTCAGTTCGCGAAATAAACGAACGTGTCGTCGACAGCGATTTTACAAGACATGTTACACACATATCAAATATAATAATACAAGAACCATTTACAAGAGACGACGATAAAGCAATTGAATATTTTTTACGTGCGACGTATAGCTGCGCTGGAATTGTGTCGATGTCTGAAATTATAAAATCTGGAAAAATTCAAATGGAGCACACGTCTTTTTTAAAAACTACGTTGTTTACACTTCCCTGTTCGTCGTCAGAACAAGTTGCATATATTCGGTTAGCTAGAATTCCTGATTGGAAAATTGAAACTCCAATAAAATTTCATTTTGATGAAGAACCAAGTGTAATAATAAAGAAAAGACATTTTGAAAAAACATATATTGAAAAAACACATGTAATGAATGGACTAACTCTCCCGATAGTTGGTAATTGTTTAAAAATAAAAACATGAAATATATAAACAAAGAATGAAATCATTTAAACGAGACGAGTCGTCGTTAACTCAAGATTCAATTGAATCCGTTGATGATATTGAATTTTTATCAAATATAGAAAAAACACATGATCACGCGGCAAGAGCAAAATTATTTGTAAATGTGACATTTTTAAATGTTATGTTACATGTCTGTATATTGTGGCTGTTTTTAACTGTATTTTTTATATATTTCGAATCAAAATTGTCTGAAAATTTACTTAATGGCGTATTTAAAAGTTCAACAGATGTGCTAATGGATTCAATATTTATGAGTTTAACACCAGAAGAAACAGCTAAATTGTCTACAGTTCTTAAACAATATAATTTATCAGAATTATTGTTGATATATCAACAGCCTAGCAGTGTACGTACAGTAAACAACGCATGGGATGAAAAATTTGCATTTTCTATAGCGGGCGGACTACTATTAATATTTATAGTGACATCATTTGTATTTAAAGTACTGTGTAGAAAAGAACTTTCTATATGGCAAGTAATGATTGAAAATGCAATTATGTTTACATTTGTTGGAATTGTTGAATTTGCATTTTTCAAATATATTGCAAGCAAATATTGTCCTGTTGTTCCGTCTATGATTGTTACACAGCTTATATCTCAATTGAAATCAAATATTTAACAACATTCACTTAATTATAAACAACATGTCTTGTGATCAACCAACCATTAAATAGTTGATCCATAATAAAATATATCACTTGTTTTCTTAAACGTAAACATATGTTCATTTTTGTAACACCACATAGAATAAAACTAACTGAATTTCCAACACCAATAAATCGACACAATAAAAAAAATAAATCAATAACGCGCCGCGTTGATGGACGCGTTCATGTAAAGTGCTGGCATGAATTTCAAAAAGAAAACAGTAACGGATCAAGAGTTGAAGTACATAGAAATAATGATGCATATAATTATGATTATACTAACAACACAGATGCCGATGGTGAAATATGGCACGAGTGTTGGCATCGTATCGATGGGCCAGCGGCTATCATATATCATAAAAATGGAAATATAGAATATGAGATGTGGTATACACATGGAATTGAGCGATGTGGCAAAATACCGTCCACAATAGAATATTATGAAACTGGTGAAGTACATACTTTGTATTGGTACAAAGATGGAATGGTACACAGAGATAATGGGCCGGCAGTAATCACGTATTATGAAAACGGAAAGATAAAGAAAGAAGAATGGTATGAACATGGAATTATTCACATGGACGATAGTCCTGCAAGAATCACATATTGTAAAAATGGGAATGTTGTTAAAAAAGAATGGTATTAATATGAAAATATTTATCGTGAATCACCACCATCCATATAATGTTAAAAATACATTATGGATCATATTGCACATAATAGTTGAACATGTAAGATCAATATATCAAAAATCACTTTTTACAAATATATGTTTGTGTTATTAATGTCACACAGAAGAACAATTAATAAGTATCTAATATCTACAATTAAATTTAATCAACAAACGAAAACAGTATGTATTAACAATGATTTTATTGACGATGGTTTTGTTAACGATGGTTCTGTTGACAATGGATCTAAAAGTTCTTATTATCAAAAAGAAGATCATATAAATCATATGTTTAATTATGTAGCAGCAACAAATGAGATATGGTATGAAGTTTGGCATCGCATTAACGGCCCATCACTTGTTAATTATTATGAAAATGGAAATATTCAATTTGAGGAATGGCACACGCATGGATATTTGCATCGTACTGATGGGCCAGCCACTGTGTTCTATAATGAAAATGGAACTGTTAGACAAAAGGTATGGTACAAACAAGGAATTAGATATAGAATTGACGGACCTGCTGATATACTTTATGATGACTGCGGAAAAATATATAATGAATTGTGGTATCGAAACGGAAGTCTTTACACGGTTGGTATATACGAAGGGGAAAACTATAATTTATATATAGTATAGATCATAACAACACAAATGATCCAATTAACATAACAATATTATATAATATTATATCATATTATCATCACATATATGTTTATATATCTGTCATCACATAAAAGACAAATTAATAAATATTTAACATCATCTGTAATTAGATATAATGGAGAAATTGAAGAAAAAGAGTGGGTTAAAAATGAAAAACGTCATCATATTGGTGCTCCAGCTTATATAATGTATTATAAAAATGGACAAATTGGAATTGAAAAATGGTATAAAGATGGAAAACTTCACCGTATTGGTGCTCCAGCGTGTATAACATACTATGAAGATGGACAAATAGAACATAAATCGTGGTATAAAGATGGAACACGTTATTATATTGGTTGTCATGTCACTATTAAATATTATAAAAATGGACAAATAGCCAATGAATTGTGGTATAAAGATGGAAAACTTAACCGCGATGGTGCTCCTGCCGATATAACATATTATGAAAATGGACAAATAGGATACGAATTGTGGTATAAAGATGGAGAATTATTTCGTACTGGCGGTGCTCCTCAGATTAAATATTATAAAAATGGACAAATAACATACGAATTGTGGTATAAAAATGGAAAACTTAACCGCGACGGTGCTCCTGCAAATATAACATACTATGAAAATGGGCAAATAGCATACGAGTCATGGTATAAAGATGGAGAATTATTTCGTTCTGGCGGTGCTCCGACTCGTATAGCATACTTTAAAAATGGACAAATAAAATCTGAGGTATCATAAAGATGAAAACTTTATCGTGGAAACGTGCAATCAGACATGTTATTGTATTAATAAATACAAAAATAAACAATATGATTCTAAGCCATAATTAATCAACCAAGTAGTATTTGATAATTATAATCTAATTATGTTCTATATTATAACTTGTAATATAGAACATAATATAGATTATAATAACAAACAATCGAACCAATTAATATAATATTATATTATCACATTATATGCATGTTTATATATTTTTTATCGCATAGACGTTTAAACATTCGATGTAAAAACACATCTACAACTACACTTGCAAAAACACAAATAGTGATATCATACTTTGAAAATGAACAAATAAAAGATAAAGAATGGCTTAAAAATGGAAAACGCCACCATATTGGTGCTCCAGCTTATATATTATACTATGAAAATGGACAAATACAGTTTGAGGTATGTTTTAAAGATGGAACACTTCATTGTATTGGTGCTCCAGCTTATATATATTATTTTGAAAATGGACAAATACACTATACAAAGTGGTATAAAAATGGAAAGTTACACCGCGTTGGTGCTCCTGCATATATGACGTACTTTGAAAATGGAACAAGTAAGGAAGAAATATGGTTTAAAGATGGAAAGTATCACCGTATGGGTGCTCCGGCCGTTATTGAATATTTTGAAGATGGGAAAATACGATATAGTGCGTGGTATATAGAAGGAGAGGAGAAATTGATGCTGTTGTAGTTAGTTATAGATTTTATTTTTTAAAATATATATTCATACAATGAAATGAGTCAATTTATAGTTTTACACTAATCAATTTTTTTAACGGGGGTTTACATGAATTCAATGATGAAATGGCGTCAATAATTATAGTTTTGTGAAACTCTCTCTCTGTTTCATTATTTCGTTCGCCTTTAGAATCCAGGTCTTTATAATGTTTAATTATACAATCCTTCTTAAATTGAGGCAATGCATTAAACATATCATAAGAATAATATGCGTAAAAATCATTATCATTACCATTTAAGTAAATTTTTTCTTGTCGAATTTTTTCAAAATATTTTTTTTCTTTATCATCAAGAGAATCCATTAAAATATTCGTTGCGATATCATATTTGAATCTATACATCCTATGTATATCGATAAAAATAAGTTTTCTTGTCATAAATACATAACCAATACCCACAAAAATAAAAAATTGTAATACAATTAACCATTTATAATCATCTATATTTTTTAATGCCGTCAATAGATCTGGATATTTATGTTGTACATATACTGTCTCCATCACATCAACCAATACAAGTATAACAAACAAAGAAACCATAAAAAGTATTTTTAAATTTCTTTTCCATATTGAATTTTGAAAAAAGACAAGGATTAATGCTAATAATATATATGCATTTGATGCATAATTGAGCAACGGTCGTTCCCACCACACATAGGTTGGTTCATATGTTATAGACACAACTGCCACCAATATAACTACGACTGTAATGATTATAGCAACATCTCGTCGCTGTATATCCGTTAAAAACATATTTATTTATATGAATAAAATATAAATAAACATATGATGAGTGGTTTGGATGAAAATGTTATAATGTGGGAACATACAACAACGGCTCCTCCATCTGCATGTACGTCTGCCCGCGTGAAAAGAAAAATAGAATATATAAATACATTAAGTACAAAGGATCGGCGTTTTATCTATTCAAAAATAAGAGAAGATGAATCACCAATGTCGCTTTTTTTTCCATCACTTGGTGTTGATGCGGCTACCTTTGCTATTGGACATATTGTTTTTCCAAAATAAAATTTATTATTTATTAATTATTTTATTTCATAGTATGAAAGCGGATGTAATAGATATTCAGGTATTCTATATGACCCATCTAGTTCTTTTTTTTGCAATAAAACATCATCTGGACTAATATATCCAGCAATCGAAAATAACGAAGTACTTAAAAAAGACGCAAGATCCAAATCAGAGTCATTAACGTCTTTCTTTTGCGAGTCAATAATAACGAGACAAAACATATTTACATGTCTTTTGTAAATAACCTTACGTTTTTCACGTTCTTCGTCTGTAAATTTTGATGCTCTTATAATCAAATGCATCGTCTTTCCACGCCGCACAGTTCCCTTAACATCAATACAAAACGCAGATAAGGTAACGTCTCCACAATCAGTGAAAAAACGAGCCGACTGATGTACTCCATATGCAACTTGAACTGGTTTTGCACCAGTTGCACATATTACAAATCTTTCAGATGCAATCCCAACAACTTCTATAAACAAATCGGAGTAATGCACAGATAATTTTTTATCTGTAATTAAATCTGTTTCTTTTTTTTTTAATTTTGCAAGCTGCACAATATAATGTGCTGTCAACAACGACGGAGTAAATGACATGATCAACACGATATCTGAACCAAGTAAGTGATCTTGTGAGGAAATGATCTTAGATCACGAGATAGGATCACAATTCATGTTATACGTTATATATTATATATTATATATTGATTTAGTGTTTATGATTGCTTTTTTCTCGTTTGCATTTAACAACACAACGATAGATATAACATGGGATGGGTCTACGGTTGTTTGTAAAGACAAGCGGTTTTTATTTGGACTTCCATGTACAACGCATGACGATGAATATTGTGCATTTTATATTAATTTTTTAATTCATAGGATAAGTATTCAAATGTATGTTGTTCCTATAGATATAGAAAAAAAAGAAAATTTAATGGTTACGCATACTATAGAACAAATTACATATAGCAAATGATTAATATATGTAATTAATACATGTAATTAATACATGTAATTAATACATGTAATTAATATTAACTTGTTTATTATGATATCTATACTATAAATTACAGACTTTTAGCATACTGTTGCTGTATACTTCTTTCCATTTTTAAAATACGCCATATGTTGTATTTGGTCATTTTCAAAGTATGTTATATAGGCGGGAGCACTGCCAGGTCGATATAAATCTCCATTTATATACCACGATTCATGTGCTATTTTTCCATTTTTAAAATAATCAACACTGGCAGGAGCACCGACATGATGAATTTTTCCATCCACATACCATGATTCATGTGATATTTGTCCATTATTAAAATAAAATATAATAGCAGGAGTACCAATTTTATGCAGCTCTCCATCTTTATACCACGATTCGTATGCTATTTGTCCATTATCAAAGTATGATATATTAGCAGGAGCACCGATACGATGGCGTTTCCCATTTTTATACCATACCTCTTCTGATTTCTTATTTTCATAATATGCTATATACGCCGGAGCACCGATGCGGTGACGTTTTCCATTTTTATACCACTCTTCTTCGATTTGTTCATTTTCATAGTATGATAATGCTATTTGTGTTTTTGCATTTGTATTGGGTGTAAATTTACATTGAATGTATCTATGTTTATGAGATGGTAATTGTATAAACATATGTATAATGATGTGATATTAATGATATATTATATTAATTGGATCATTTGTTGTTGGATCATTTGTTGTTGGATCATTTGTTGTTGGATCATTTGTTGTTGGATCATTTGTTGTTGGATCATTTGTTGTTGGATCATTATCATAATAATAAATATGGAAACGTGTAGCATTGAGAGTTGTGGAGTTGGACATGTTACTGTCAAATGCGAAATAAACAACTTAGACGACATCACAATCGTAAAAGAATATGTAAAAGTTGGAACCATACAAATGTGTCGTCGAACACTGTATAAAATTGTACTACACCGACATTCTATATTTGAAAATTCTCTTGATATACCGTCAACATCCCAGAAACAGTTTGATTCAAAACATTCTGAAATAATACAAACAGTAAGTCAAGACTCAAATATAATACCAGTGTCGGATTGCGATTCTACAGATATAAGTATTGATACGGAAATAGACAACGTAACATATAAATTTATAACGGCAATACATATTAATGCATTATGTGCACATGAAACCGAAAGGTATGTGGTGTGGGCTGGAGAAGTAGAATCAGAAATGGAATGTTTTGTTTTGTATAAAAAGGACGGTTATTATATGTGTGATGATAACACACTTGTTTTTGATCCAGTAGATGGTGCCGAACATGAAAACATGATGACATTAATAAATATGTTTTAATTTTTTTCAAAATAGTTCTTCAAAATAGTTCTTCAATGGAATTGTTTCATGGAACGACATTAGAAAATGCAATAAAAATATTAAATACAGGATTTAACACTTCGCACTATTGTAATAAACATCCATGTATTAATAAGGCATTATATCCAGATGTAGAAACATGTGTGTGTTGCATGTTTGGAGAATGTGTGTCATTTGCACAATATGACAAAGCTGTAGGGTTTGCAAAAAGAACATCATTGCGGTATGAGCGTGGTGTTCCAGGAGCAGTTATAAAGTGTTTGGTTGATATGGGAAAAATGAAAACAGCCATTCGTGTCCCGTGTGAATGCTGTGGAACACCGTATGTTGATCATCGTGGAAAGTGGTCAGAGGAATATGACTCGATCTATTGTCCTCCAAACAGTCTACCCGCTGCCAGACGACCAGAATGGGGAGTTAAAAATCCAGCACGTATTAAAATACTATCCATACATCATGTATAAATATAAAATAAAATAAATTAATTATATTTGCAGATAACATGCATGAACATAGTATATGCGACTATACTAGTATACGTAAACAATTTATACTTCCGCCACTTAATTTAAATTTAGCGATACAAAAAACAGATACTTTTTTTGAAACTGCTCATTTTAAACAATTACGAAACAAAAATAAAAATTATAATATTGTGTTATTTGGAGACATCCACAGAGATACTATACCAACAAAAAAACAAAGATTTGTATGGGATTGGATAATTGGACTTTCTACAAACAATATTTCAGTTAGGGTGTTGGTAGAATGGCCACACAATATAATTAAAACAAAATATGTCACAGACCATAAAATAAATGGCGAAACAGGACCATATTTTGGAGAAGGATCATTATTTGGAGCATCTTACGCAATTTTACACGCTCTGTCTAAAAAATTACAATATAATATAATTGTAATACCAATAGATGTACGAAATTACTGTAAACATCTTGAACACGCGTTAACTAAACTAGAAAAAGGACACTCAATAAAAAATCGCGTATATGACGCGATAGAATTTATTCTTATGTCTGGTTCTTTTGAAAAGATAAAATTAAGACCAAAAAAACAACATCGAATTAATATATATGATTCTTTACTTAAAACATTTCATCGACATTATTTATATGATATTTCTATGTTGGTTTGTAAAGAATTAAATGACAATATCAAATTTACAAGACAAAGATTGCAATATCTTGCACTTGCGACTATAAAAACAATAACAAAATTGGATAGCCTCGGAACTAGATCTTCTGTATTGGACTGTGTAATAATGGATATGTATCTACTTTCAAAAATTTTTGTTAAAAATTGTATAACTGTCGTACATGCTGGAAGCTATCATACTCTTGTATGTGAAAAATTTATAGATCAGTATATTAATTTGAAATAATTTTCATAATGTAATGTTTTCTCATATTCATACTTGCAACATATCGTCAAAATTATCAAAAAGGTGTTTAACTGTTTATCGTAAAAAACGGGCTGAATTGTCTGTAATAGACTCTTTTATGTTTGAAAAACACCTTTTGTTTAGAATGACTCTGCGTGGAGTGCTACATAGAAAAAATGGACCAGCCAGTATATCATATATAAACAATGTAGCGATATCTGAGTTGTGGTATAAGAATGGAAAGAAACACAGAATAGGCGGACCAGCTGTAATATTAAAACATGAAAACGGAAAAAAAATTATGGAAGAATGGTTTGAAAATGGTGTACAACACCGTATAAATGGACCCGCGTCTATTATATATGAGAAAGAACGCATTAGAAATAATTGGTTCATATATGGAGAACATAAATTATATACGCTCGTTTTTATATTAAAAAATGAAAATGGTGATGTAAATTTTAAAGAATGGATCGAGCATGATATAAAAAACATTACAAGTTGTCCAGCGTCTGTTTTAGACGAACAAAAACGTATTATAGATAATTATACATACAGCAGCAAAGCAACATATTTTTAAAATTCATTATTATTCATTAACGCAAACATATTTACATTCCAACACAGTTGGCAATCCACCATCTATTATTTTACTAACCAAGTTAAATCCGAGCATTAAATAAGATATAGAATCTGATAAAAAAACATCTAAAAATGCATCTGCAAGACTTGGTCCATAATGTACTAAATTTCCAAATACTCGTTCTGGGTTATTAAATGGAGATTCTATATTTGTGTCTTGTAATATTACACAATCAAGCAATAACCCAAGATCGTATATAGAATCCAGTGTTAAATCAGTATGTTCAAACAGGGCACATTTAGACCACGCCCCAAAACAAACAACGACGTCTGTAGATGGAATACTGTTTATAAAATTTCGAAAATTAATATAATCCACATGTTGTTCAGAATTTTTAGTTATTTTATATCCTGATGTTGGCATTATAAAAACGGTATACGTTTCTATTGTTGCTTTAAATGTCCCAACACAATATGTTCCGTCTATAACGTGTATCGTAGACCATGGAAAAGCATGTTTTACACCACTATTTGGTTTTTTAATAATAATCGTTTTATCATCTGTAGTATTATCTGTAGTATCATCAGCAACATCGTCTGTAGTATCATCTGTAACATCACCGATATCCAAACATTTGTCGTCATCGTCTCCGATTGTTTTTAAATCGTCAACATACCACAAATATGATGTAGATAATTGTAAGATAAGCCCAGGCTGGATAATAGACCCAAATAACAGCGGGTCATGTTCCCAACAATACCGTATCGTAACGCTTGTTCCGTCTCTATCGTCAACATATGCAGAATTAATCTCACCAAGCTGTAAAATATGTTTTGAATGTTTAAATTCGTTTTCTCGTAACATTCTAGAATTAGCAATTGCAATGTCTCGTACAGCAGTTCTTTTTTTAAGCCTGTCAAAAGTTGATGATTTTGATATGTCACGATAAGATTTTTCAGATACAATCTGTTTTTCAAATGTAATAACCGAGGCAAGTTTCCATAAAATATTTAAGGTGTCGAGAGTGAGATGTGTGTTACGCATAAACATATCTATCCATGAGCTGACTTCTTTTTTCATTTCATCTGTTGAAAAAGCAGGAGCCCAGGTTATTACAAATCGTTTGTTTGGTTCAAAATACATCGCAATGCTTAACCCGATAAATCTCACCCATTGTTCTTGTCGTGTTATTGGCTCATTTTCAATCTCTATAAACGGAGTTGAGGCAATAACATAGTCTCGAATGTTTGGCATCCCTGGATGTAGTGCTGAAATTATACTTGGACAAACTAGTTGGAGAGCATCAATGCGATAACGTTTTGTTTCTCTACTTTTTATAAGTTGTTGTCCATGATGTGTATATTGTTGTGTCGCCATAAGAGTTGGTAATTTTATATCTAACGTATCTGCCCAAGACAAAACATACCCAGAATCAAGTTTGTGTTGTTGAAACGATTCCAAAAATGTTGTTGTTTTTTCTATAAAGGTGTGTTTCCTAAATGAGTCAATACATTTTACAGCGACATATAGCGCCGCACAATGGCTGTCAGATATCACTTCTGGCAATATAATTGGGGGAAGCGTGTCGCATGTTAACGAACGCGGCGGAGAAATATGAACATGAATTGCGTGATCCGATAAATCTCGAATTCGAGATGTCATTTGGATGGCAGAACGAACAGAACCGGTGTATGGCGACGATAACCCATAAAAAAATAATGTGTGAAAATGCACATCTTCATAAGAACACCCGGCTGTTATTACGGGCGAATATATTAGAACATTTGCACGCGTCCAAATAGATACGTCGCGCATTGCAAACACAGTATCTCCTTCTCCATCTTCTTTTGATCCGTCGTAATATACTTGAACAGCCAATGATGGAAATTTACATCTAATATTTCGTGCACATTGTTTTACCATTGCAACAGACATACACGCAATAACAATATTTTTTCGATGCAATAGCGCTATTTCAATTTCTTTAAACCACTTGTCTAGTTTATGATACATTATACATGCATGTCCATTATTTGGTTGATGTGTATATTTTAAATATCGTAACGATGTATATTTTCCACGAAGTATTTTTACCATGTGTGCAGTATATGGCTCTATCGCCGCATCTGCAAGTATTACATATTTTGCGGACCGTAAAATAGCCATCATTTTTACAATAATAGAAATTCGATGTGATGGACTAATTAAATCTGATGACAATGATTCCATAATACTAACCGCCTCATCAAGAACGACAACATCATAAAAACGTTTTACTCGCGGCAATGAATTAATAACGACCTCAAGTAAATTATGGTTGAGTGGCTCACGATCAATTGCAGATTTTTTTTCATCCGTCGCATAATGATAAACATCATGGCCGCGCTTGGCAGCTGAAAAAAAAGAAAGTGTTCTAGAAAAGTTTACATGTATAATAGACATTTCTCGAAATATTGTTTCTCTTAGCAGCCGAAGCGCCACTGATTTTCCAAAACCTTTCTGAGCATGAAGTATGAGTGTACCCCCCTCGTTAACCGACGGTATTTCTGTAATTTTTGGAGACGCGTCAATTGTTGGAGTGATGCCAAACAGGCAACAATCAAATGCCATTGTGTGATCTGATCTTATATTTTTATTTTTGTTATCTTTTATTTTTTTATTCACAATTTAAACTCGTATGCCTCCGAAACGCACACCTAAGGTCGTAAAAAATGATACGTTATTTATCCCGGCATCTTTTTCGTCGTCGACATCTGAATTAGCAGCTGTAAAAAATGATACGTTATTTATCCCGTCGTCTTTTTCGTCGTCGACATCTGCATCACAAACAACGGATGCGACAACACCGACTACACCCACTACTGTACAGCCGCCACCAACAACACCACCAGATGTTCTATTTATTTCTATTAGTCCTGGACTTAAAGGAAAAAAGGAGTGGTTGTCCCAGCCACATATTGAAATGTTAAAAGATATAGAAGATATTGGATATCAAACAGTGGTGTTTGGGTCAAATGAACGATTTTTTAATATAATTTCAACATGCGACAAAACTACAATTTTCATTATGGACGGAACCACATTTATGTCTAAAAAAGACATTGTTGACTACGTGTCTATGGCAGCTACAAATATCGTAACCTCACCACATCCTTTACCACTGTATAATATTGAACAGGCTCTTGGAACAGTGTCATCTAATCGCATTGATGGGTCTGTTCTTTTTGATGATATTAGTGCATATGTGTCATATCCAACAATGACATTCACTAAGGACGCAACAACAACAGCCGCTATTCCGTGTCGTGATTTATTTATGACATGTGTGTGTTTCCCAACAAGCATAATACGAGACAAGCCAACATTAGGATCAAGTTTAGCAACATTGAAAACACACTTAACCGAGTCCACTGGACTTAAACTGATACCAATGGATATAAATGTAGGATATAGCATCACACATGTTGGGGATATAAAATTTTATGTAACAAAAATATGTGGAATTAATTTAGAAGACGCTCTTGTAAAACCAAAAATAGAAGCCGAATTAAAATCACCTCCGTTAGATACGATAAAGGAAGTTCCAGAAACAGAAGACACCGAGGATATCTCAAAATCACTTGTTTCGACAATTAAGAAACAGGGGAGTGGAGTTTCTCAAAGTGAAAATTCAAAGAAAACAAAGAAGAGGAAACGTAATACTTAATATGGTTGTTTATAAATAATATTTGATATGGTTGATTATAAATAATATTTATATTAATATAAAATTTTCAAAATAGTTTTAAAAAAATTGAATTTTTGATTTTTCTTCCTTGATTTCTTTAATCATTTTTTTCAATTGAACAACCGTTAATGATTTTATCTCATCCACAGTCAACGATTCATTTTTAATTGAATTTAATTCAAGTATTAAATCAGATTTATTTTTACTATGTTTTTTTGTTTTGGGAGGTGTTGCCAACATATCTTCCTCTTTTTCAATTGTTATTTCTTTTTCTACTATATCTTTAGTTTTGTTTTCGCGCAAAAAATAAGTTACCACTTGAAATAATGCATCTGCTAAATCATCGCGCTTTTTATGTTTTTCAAATAAAATCTCTTCATCTTTAGTTATAAAAACAGAACATGCTTTAATTGTTAACTTTTTTTTCTTATATTTTGTTCTTTTTATTCCACGAGGTTCAAGTTTATTCCATCGCGTAAAATATTCTGGAGTGTTGCCTATATTTTCACACAGTGGAATTGTGGCGGAACCATTAACGAATCGCACTGGTATTTTTGTACGTTCGATAATGAGAGCCTGTATAATATGAGAAAAAACTTTCGTTGTTATATTTCCAACTGAAATTGCCTTTCCTTCGCCATAAAAACTATTTGTAATTTGTGATTCTATTATTATAATATTTGGGTTGTAAGAAAGAAGAAAATCTAGCAACGGTGACAATACACACATTGCTAATTCTACCTTTTCACCAATTCCACATTTCGTTGGAGTGTTAATAATATCTACTCTGTTCCAATATAATGTAGTTATATTTATATTTGCATCAATACAAAGTCTTTTAACACAACAAAGTTTTTCAGCGTCACATCTTTCGATGTCTCCACACCATACCCCAAGATTGTCAACCCCGGGGTCAAATGATAACACACGCATAATAATTATGATTAATAATAATATATAATTTATTAAAACTTTTAAAAAATCACAATGTTTTGTCTAATTAACTCTGTTTTTGTTCCATGTTCTTCTCTGTTTGTGAAACGGAAAACAAAAAAATATACAGAATATGGATTACAAAATTATTCTAAATTTAGTACAGTTACAACATTTAGAAGAAGTGTCCCGATTAAACAAATCGAACGACGAAATACATATGTTGTTTATAAATATTCAAAAAACGGAGAATTACATAAAATGTCTGGTCCTGCAATTATATTTTATTTTATAGTGGGCATTACAAATGCCACGTTTTTTGTTAATGGACAATCTATAAAATTTATTTCAACGGAAATAGAAAATCGTGGATTCCCATTATCGCACAGCTCTTCGTATAGAATCATCTAAAATTGTATATATATGTCATGTGTGTGTAATAATGGTTTAGAATTAAAAATAAAAGTGTTCAAAACATATTTATATTAATTGGCAGGACCGAAATATTGGTCAATCAACTCAGTTACGCTAATTCCACGCGTGTCGTCGTCATTTAGTGCATCTGCCCAACGTCCAAGCGGGATTTCCCAATCACATGGAATTTTATCATCATTAGCAATCGAATTAAAACTCGAATTGAAATACGATGTAGGGTTTGTTGTGTTTTGTTTCGTCAAAAGAGGCGCAACGACTATAGACGAAGATGTGGCAGGCCTGACAATGCTAGCGGCCTGCACAGGTACAGTTGTAAACGTAGGCGCAGTTGCCGTCATAAACGTAGGCGCAACTTCAGCCACAGGCACGGCAGGTACGGCAACCGCAGGCACGGCAACCACAGGCATGGCAGCCGCAGGCACTGCAGGCGCAGCCACTCCAAACAAAGGCAATGTTTTTGTAGGCCTTCCTCGGCTTGATTTAAACGCCCCAACTGGAATTTGCGTCGAAATATGTCCGGCTGGTCGTTCGACACCATTTGAATTACCATAATCCTTTGCAGAATACAAGCATTCGATAGATCCGATTTCACGTGTCGCATCCAGACGCGACTTGTCGTCAATAAGCGACACGTCCCCTGAAATTTCACCCGCTAAAATTAACTTGCGAGTTATACGCAGCCAGTGGCGACACTGATTTGCCTTTTGGGAATGTGATTTACCACACCCGCCACATACAAACACGTTTTCTGAACGTGGTTTTTTACTTGACGTTTCATCGTCGTTTGTATCTGTCGTTTCAATTTTCCTTTTCTTTACAGATTTCACCTTTTTTGTTGAGAGCAACTCAGGACGATCAACAACCCCAGATGAAATTTTATCTGCTGGTTGTGGCATCAACGACAGTCCGAATATATCGGGCAACTCTTTCTCCCAGTCGACGGTGCCGAGATACGCACGTCCAGCATTTGAAATCACATTAAAATCAGGAAGATCGGCAGCCTTAAGATCGGTACTTGACGCAGCAAGAGACGTCGGTCCTGTGTTGTAATTAGAATAATACCCACCATCAACCACGGCCATGATGAAAGAAGAGATCACGATAGGAACGTAACGACAGTAACACACAACCAAGAGATCACAATTGTGAGATCACGTTGTGAGATCAGAATAGTGTGATCTGTAACATGATCCAAGATCCGACAAGATCATTAAAAAAATTATGCAACGTGCCGGGATCGAACCGGCGCGATCCTTAAGATCATGGCCTCTTAAGGGCCACGGGTTAGCCGCTCCCCCAACGTTGCTTCGATCATCTCTGAACAAACAATACCACGACCACTATATAAACTGCACCAACTGTACAACTCATAGCTATCGCTGCTGCGGCGCTGCTATCGCCGCTATCGCTGCTGCGCCGCTATCGCTGTTGCGCTGCTATCGCTGCTGTCGCTGCTGCGCCGCTCTCGCTGCTGCGCCGCTATCGCTGCTGCGCCGCTCTCGCTGCTGCGCCGCTCTCGTTGCTGCGCCGCTCTCGCTGCTGCGCCGCTCTCGCTGCTGCGCCGCTCTCGCTGCTGCGTCGCTCTCGCTGTTGCGCTGCTATCGCTGCTGCGCTGCTATCGCTGCTATCGCTGCTATCGCTGCTATCGCTGCTGCGCTGCTATCGCTGCTATCGCTGCTATCGCTGCTATCGCTGCTGCGCTGCCGCTGTCATATAACAATACTGATTTAAACTAGTGCTAACTATGATGTGTGTATTTAATTGAAAAATATGATAAATTACAGCGGTGGGTCAAACAAATCTTTATATGCTAAAAACAATTCATATACTCTTGAATTACACGCAGGAAGCAGGTCTCTCAAAACAGAGTAGGAATACGCATATATCGACCCAGAATTTTCAGGAAGTTCGTTCCAGTGTTGAAACCGAGACATCGCCTTCGCTTGCGCTTCGCGTTGTTCTTTAGAACAATAAGCAAGCCTGTGAAAAATATATGATGCTGGAAATGACATCTCTCGTGAATATATTTCGCGATATACGTGTTTTGCCACCCGCGAAATAACGTCGGCACACAGAGACTCCGAACTGCCATACACGTTAGCAGCCATAACGAGAGACAGTTATCAACAAGTCAAGTGAGATCAAAAAGTGAGATCACATTTAGAAATATGATCCAAGATCCGACATGATCTAACAAGATCAATAAAAAAATTATGCAACGTGCCGGGATCGAACCGGCGCGATCCTTAAGATCATGGCCTCTTAAGGGCCACGGGTTAACCGCTCCCCCAACGTTGTTCCGATCATCTCTCTGAACAAATGATACTATGACCACTATATAAATAACAACATTGTATGTGTATAGAGCTGCGTTGTGAGTATATGACTATAGAAGCAGCACAACAAATATATATTTATGAGTAATGCAACAACATGTAACTATATAAAATTTCTTCCATTCCAAAGGAACGAGTGTATAACATCAAACTCTTTATAATATGTAGTGGGACAATAACATCCGATTCCAATAAATATCTCACCCTACCTGTATTGTTGCGCAATATTTCAAATTTAAGATCGTTTTCTATGTCAATGTATGTATTTCCATCTTCTATTTTATTTGATTCTTCTGTTTGTGTTGTTGCATCATCAGGAGTTTCAGGATTTTGAGTAATATGCCGAGTTATGTCCGGAACTATTTTGCGTTTGCGCCAACACATTTTGTTATATATTAAATTTATTTTTTTAATTAAACAAAGAAATGTCAACGGGATACAGTCCTGCACTTGCGGCAGATTTTGATGCTTATTATAACGTTGGGGGATTAGAAAGAGAAATTAAAAATACAAGTACAAAAAATTGCAGCAGTGGTCAAATACCATATGGCACAGAATGTGTAAAAAATATTGATACTGATTTCACAGGACCATTACGAAGAGACCCGCTCATGATAAGTCCAATGTTAACAGATACGTTTGCAGCGGGCCTTGATTTGCCATCAGAACCATTTTCACTGTCATTAGATAAACCTACGTTTGAACGAAATGAACCAATATTATATGCTCCGCGGTCATTTGAAATTGAAAATCCTGCAAATAGACAAACAGAAAGAATAGAATTTATGAAAAGAATGCATGACCCAAGACGAATTTATTTGTCTCGATATGCAGTACAAAAAGATATAGCCAGAACACAATTTTTCAGAACACCAGAATATGTAAGAACAGAAGGCAGAAAACAAACAGAACTATATCCAAGTTCCTTCACAGAATTTTATTAAAATAATTAATATATATATTTTTTTTATTCAAAATTATATTAAACATGGAATACGTCGAACAAGATGATAGTAGTTTAGACCGAGGGTCGTTGTTTATGTCGGCGGCTAGTGATGAATTTGAATTTAACGACATCGATGATGACGACGAAAATCACAATAAAAAATTAAGAGAAATAGAAGAGTGTCTTGTTGACGATAGTCATGATGTAGAAGAAGGTGAAGATAAAAAATACGACAATACTTCTTCACCTGGCGATGTCAATACAAATAATGATATCATTGACGATATCGTTGACGATGATGTGTACGATATTGAATTTGAGGCAAGACTAGATGCATCATCATTATTAGATGCCCCAGAAGAAGTACAGAGTTATCTTTTAAAACATCTTATGTATATAAATCAAAATAATAAATCATGATTTTATTAATCTTCTTGTTGCTCTAAGTTCGCCAACACGAAGGGTTTTTACACGAAGGGTTTTTTCACGAAGGGTTTTTACACGAAGGGTTTTTACACGAAGGGTTTTTTCACGAAGTGTTTTTACACGAAGTGTTTTTACACGAAGTGTTTTTTCACGAAGTGTTTTTTCACGAAGTGTTTTTTCACGAAGTGTTTTTTCACGAAGAGTTTTCGTACGTTGTAATTTCTCTTTGTGTTTTTTACTTTCAAGTTTTTGTTTACGTTGTTTTGTTTCTAGTACTTTTGTTTTTGGTATTTGTTTGGGTATTTGTTTGAGTTTTAATACTGGTTTCATTCTAGCTTTTGATTTCATTTTAGCTTTGGCTTTAGCTTTAGCTTTAGCTTTCATTTTATCTTTAAAAGACGATAATTCAAATCCATATTTTTTAGTTCCAATATATTTATTTGTTGTATTTGTAATTTTACTATGCGGATCCACTCTTAAAATATTTTTAATAATGTTGTGGAGATCTTGTTCATCCCACCATTTTTTAACATAAGCATCATCATGCAGTTCAAACATCTTTTTTATTTTTTTAGCAAAATTGTCTTCGGTTTTACTAAATGAAATCACATTAGAAAGTAACACAAGAATTGGCGTATGTTTCTCACTCAAATTTTTATATAGAGCCACCGCTCTACGATTAGCTGCTGCAATTGATGAAATTCTATGAAATTCAATTAATGATTCTTTTGTTCTAGGAATTAACATAGGAGCACCCACCATCGAAAGTGTTGAAATTGCTTGTGAGGTATCTAAATTAGAAACAATCTTAGCATCTATTTTATTTTTAGATAAATAGGTAAGTGCGTTGTTTCTTACAGATGCACGAATTCCGATTAAAAGAGCCGTTTTTGAAGTTCTTTTTTTAGTATGTTTGCTATCGGTATTATATTTTTTTGAAAAACACATGTGGGGAAAAAATAACCCCGGTTCCGTGTTGTCATATTCAAGCACCAAATCTGAAATTTCAAGATTTTCAACATATTTTTTTGTTAAAACAACACTTCTTGGTTCTGTATTCATTATAATTACCGGCCATTTTTTTTTAAGTTTCAATGGCGGAAAAAAAAGATCTAACACGTTCGCATATGCCAATAACGTCGTTCCCTCTACAACACTGTCCAAATCAAATATTGGTGTCACCTTTATATTTGCATTGCGAAGCGCATCCACCCAATATTCTTCACACGGTTTCATTATATTTCGTTTTATGTACTGAGATATAAGCAACGAAACACCACGTCGTAAAAGAGTACAAAAAGTTGACAAATGTTCCTTTTTAGCCAAACTTACAACAAGGTCAAACATAGTTGTTGGATGACATGCATTTAAAAAACACATAACCTCATCCGTAACAATATAATTATTGTGCTGTCTAATTAGTTGTTTTAGCAGTATTTTTTCTTGTTCCAATGAATTGTTATTAAATAATAAGGCTGACTTGAATGCATATCGCTCATTGCCCGTAACATCATCTGTTCCAATGCTTGGAAATACGGTATTTTTAATCATGGTTCTACATATAACAACATCAAATGTCGCATATCGTGTATTTAACAGATTAATGAAATTTGATGGAATTGTTTCGTTTTCTGTTAAAAACACCGTCCATCCACTATGTTGTTTTTCAATTTTTGAATCCGCATTGCGTATAATATAATTTGTATCTTGTTGTTTTTTTATTGAATTTCGTGTAATGTGTTTTGAATCATCTCCAATTATGAATTGTACTTCCATATATATTTATTATATAATAAGTTGTTTTTTTTCAAACTCTAATTCTACGTACTTGGCGTAAACTTACCGGACGTAAAAGAAGCGTTTTTGATTTTTTTAATGATTTTGATTTTGCAGCTTCTTTTGCTCTTACTTTTGCCTTTGCAGCTTCTTTTGCCTTTACTTTTGCCTTTGCAGCTTCTTTTGCCTTTACTTTTGCCTTTTCAACTTCTTTCGCCTTTAATTGAGTTTTTGATAATACGGTTTTAAACTTTTTTTGTTCTGCAGCAGTATATTTGCGCTGAGTTGTTGGCTTATTTGTTTTTATAAGTTGGGCAGAAATAGATGGAGAGCGACACGAGCTACACATTTATTTATATATAATAAATATTCTACGTTATTTATATTTTGGCAATGTGATATTTGAATATTTATTTTTGAAACATATTTATCAATTCTTATTTTCATCATATTTGACATATCGATTCTGATATTTGTTAGAAACGAAATCAATACATTAAAATATAACATATAACATATAACATATAACATATAATATATTAAATTCATTTCTTTATAAACTTACTTTAATATATCTTTGTGTTTAATTATTGATCGTCATCAACAATGAAAGATCTTGGATCAACAAATGAAAGATCTTGGATCACTCAGAAAAAAAGCATGTCACACAATCAAACAAGAGAGGAAACATTCGATACGCGCTTTTGTTGAAGAAGTTTTAATGGCACACGACGACAATTTTATACTTGGAGGTGTACGTGCCGCTGACGTTGTACAAGAATTAAAGAACGTGGCTGTACGAATTGACACTGCGTCATCAGAAGAAGAAAAACATATATTTGAAGAAGAGGCAACTAAACTAAGGGAGATTATAAGAAACGTCACTTTTTCTTTCTACGAGGATGGAAAGATTCTGTCAGAAGAGTGGTACAATGACGGAGTTCTAAGTCGTGATGGTGGACCGGCAGTGGTGGAATACAAACACAGCGGAAACGCTATATGCACATCGTGGTTTAAAGATGGAAAAGTACACAATGCAGATGGAGCTGCACATGTTTTATATACCGAACGTGGAAACGTTTGGTTAAGTGCGTGGTATGAACACGGAGAACTACATCGCGTTGGTGGACCGGCCCGGGTGTTTTATGACGGGAGTGGAAACATTTATGAAGAGGCGTGGTATGAACATGAAAAAATGCATCGCGTAGGAGGACCTGCCCATGTTGTGTATTATGAAAACGGAACCATTCGTGAAGAGGAGTGGTATGAACATGGAAAAATACATCGCGAAGGAGGACCTGCCTGTGTTGTGTATTATGAAAATGGAACCACTCGTGAAGATGGCTGGTATGAACATGGCGTATAAACACGGCGAACTAAACTGCCTAATACGCACATGTGCTGTGGCGACAAAGAGATATAAAGAATGTAAAAAACAACACGCGTCGGGTGGTGTTTTTTATGTTATGAACAATGTATATATTATATATGAATTACATCAGCGCCACGTTACACAGTTCTTGACCAATAAGATAAACGAGTATTGTTTTATATAACTAACTAGATTCACAGACATACTATATTTATACGTTATTTTATAATGTATTAAATTCACACAGTTAAATCATATATATATGTTTTTTTTTTAACTATAATAAATAAAACATGTCGTCGAATGCAGCATTGATTGTTATTTCAATAATTGTAGTTGCTATAATAATCGTTGTTGTGTTAAATTATACTAAATATCACTGGTGGTCAAAACCGCAACAACAATATTATTATGTATGCAACGGCGACGGCACGTGTACAAGCTCTACAACATCAAGTAATGGCATGACCAAGTGTAATGGTTTAGGAAACTGTTGTGTTCCAAACACATGCCCTCAGCCTAAAAAACTAACAAACACGCAACTAACATCGGACAACGCATCAACGATACTTACAAACGGAGCAATGATATCGATTATGGCCAATCAATCAGAAACAACTCCAATAGCAATAGCATGTGGTTCATATTTAAATGTTGACAACACCACAGGTGCGGTAACGTGGGGAACAACCGCACAATTTTTCACAATTACAGTCGGCGCATCCACCACTGAAATCGGTATCAAAATATATCCAATAACGCTATCGACAGGAAACTTTTTAGTAACCCAAGCCACGCCAGGCGAGCTTACTACAGTTGCAAACAGCGGACAACAGCCAGGTGATTTAGCAACTGTTTCGGACCACAACGCGTGGACCGCCGTTCTTTTCCCATTGGCAAATGGCACTACATTTATTGCAGCAGAATCATTTTATTGGTTTGATGCTACAGAAACAGTATTAGAAGGTGGGTGGTTGAGTTCAGAAACAGGTGGATGGCAAGAACGTAGTTTTACAGTAACAACATCTGGTTAAATTTTTAATAATATAATTATTTATTATAGATTATAGACTAGATTGTATCATTTCAATACGTTTGTTTTCTCTATGTACTGCTACCAATGTACTCATAATAAGTGTCATGAAAATAAAAATAACTGTGGTAGTGGAAGTAGATAACATTTATTTAATACCTCATTAAATTTAATAATAAAAAAGTTTTAATATTGTATTTTTAATTACGGTAACCACCACATGTGTCACCTAAACATATAGGAATTTGAGGTTAACACTTCGCTAAGAACATCCATATATCTAATACGCTTGTCTCTCCACATCGTCATCATTACTGTACCAATAAGAGCCGCCGTAGCAGAAATAAACATAGCTGTTGAAGATAACATTTATTTATAAAATGATGCTTGTGATAATTTTTAATAAAAATTTTTAATTTAATAATAATTATGATCCAATTTAGCCAAATGTATTTTCAAAAACAGCTGTAACCAACATAACGGGAAACACGCTTGGTTCGTCATATATTGTTAGTTGATCATATCCGCGCAAAATATTGCTCTTTCCGTTTGAAGAAAGAAATACAGCAAGTTTTGGATTTATATATCCGTGTTCTCTCGCATAAATCATTAAATCAACTACCGCCCACGTATTTGGAACAACTAATTTAACATCTTTTTTATCTTTTATTCTTAGTAAAATTGGGATGTGTCCTGGTTTTTTTGCTCGGATAGTTTTTCCAGATTCATACATGCTGCCAAGTATAGATCTACCATCTCTTGGATTTTTGTTATTGTGTAAAAATATAATGCGTGCACGTTCTTTAATAGTTGGTTCATCAATAAATATTCTTCTAAGTTCACACCCTGCTTTATAAATCGGATCTGGAACATATGACATAAGTTCAGACATTTTATTTTGTTATAAAGAAATATTTGAAAATAATATTTGAAAATGTTTTTTTGAAAAATAATATTTAAAAATGTTGTTAATAATTAGTAATATAAATAAAATTAATTATGATACATTTTATAATACCGTCTATCGGACGAAACACACTACAAAATACACTTAAATCTGTATCTAGTGTTAATAATTCTAATTCTATTGTTGTATTTGATGGAATTGAACCAACGGTAAACTCATCTGATAAAATTATAACAATGAAATGTAATAAAATGGGGGTAAAAAATGGTAATAAAGCAGGAATGGCAGGAATGGTAAGAAACAAAGCACTTGATTTTTTGAGTGTAAATTCACATAAAAATGACTGGATTGCATTTGTTGACGATGACGACACAGTTGATCCTCGCGTATATTCGCTCCTGCATACAAAATATAAACCCTTTGATTTTATTATATTTAATATGCGACGGAGAAACAGAATTTTGCCAGGAAATGGTAAAATAAGACTAGGAAATGTTGGAATATCGTTTGCATTCAAAGCAAATCTTTTAAAATATAAAAAATATAGATTTGTTAATAACCACGCAGAAGATTTTTTGTTAATTAAAACAATGTTACAAAATAAATTAAAACACCGTATTTCTGATGAGGTTGGATATTTTGTACGTAATAGTGACCAATACTCGGTTAAAAATAAAAAACCAATAGTTAAAAAACCAATTGTTAAAAAAACAATAATTAAAAAACCAATTGTTAAAAAAACAACGAACAAAAAAACAACGAACAAGAAAACATTAAACAAGAAAAAAACAACAAAAAACAAACCGACTAAAATTATAAAAGATATAAAAGATGTAAAAAATAAAAAACCTACAATTTTTATTCGAACATTGTTTAAAACAAGAACAAGACCAAATTAATTTTTTTTGATATTAATAAAATCAATGCCGCGAGAGCATAAAGCTATAAAGAATAAAAATAAATCTGTGCCGAAATCAACCACGTTGTCTAAAAATCGTGATGAATATGGTTTAACCGCCTCTGAAAAAAAGTATGTTGTCGATAGTGTAATGACGCCGAAAAATGTAGCCTTGTTTACAGTGGGCGGAATGTTCTTTATTGCAATTGCTATATTCCAAATAATTGGATATATATATTTATGGATAGTAATGTTTTCATCAGAAACACGCGACGCGTCAACAGACACAGTTACCATAACGACCACAAACACAAAATATAATGTTATTAGAGCCTATCTGATTATAAGCGCTATATTAATAATAATATCAGCTATTCAAGGTGCAATGACAGCTCGTTATATTTATACTGACGAAAAGGAATACAATGCAGATTTACAAAAGGCGGTTGTAGCTTTACGGAATGCACCGATATAAAATAAAAAACATTTAAGTATTTATATTAATAAATGAATGAATGTTCGGGACAGATTTTCGTTTGATGATGAGTGGTCCGACTGTTACACCCATGTAAAGCCACAACGACCATTAATACAACAACAGCCGTTGTTACAACAACAAACTCAATCACAACAACCCCAACAAAATACAGAGAAACAATTACGGCAAGACAAAAACGAATATTTAATGACACAATTACTTCAACTCCTTTTAAAAAAAGAATACGACAAAGATAAAACGATGCAAGATTTGAGCCAGAAGGAAACAGAATTAAATCAAAAAGAATTAGAATTGAATAGGAAAGAAGTAGAGCTGAATCAAAGAAAAATTACAGCAACCGCCGTCGCATCTGCAGCTGCCTCGGTCGCTGCTGGAACATCATCAGTAGAAAATAGTTTGTCTAAAAATACATTGTTAGAAGAAGATAGTTCACTGAGAGAAACCACGCCGTTAAAAGACAGAGCGGGAAATCATTTTTTTAATTATTGTGAAGATTATGAGTGCGGAAAAACTAGAAAAAATATTATTAGACTTTTATGTATAGTGTCAATACTTGTTATATTGTTAGCCTGCTGTTATTCTTTTTAAATTTTTCATTAATTATTAATCATAAATTAATTTATTAACACAATTTTATGTCGTCAGAAAAAGATGTTAAAAAAGAACCTGTAAAACGCGGTAGGAAAAAAATTATTATCGACAAACCAAAAAAAGAAGAAGAAGAATCATTTCCATTTCCAGCAGACTTAGTTCCACCACTTGTTATTTCATCAAGCAGATCATTTTCATTAAACGAATCACAAAATGAAACAATACGCGAATATGTTCCATGTCTTACGCCACATTTTGTTACAACAACTGCCATCGACAAACCGCAAATTATTGTAATGCGACATGAAGATACACCACCCGCGCCATGGCCAGACTCTACCGATTTGTGTTGCTGGAATGACGGTCATCCATTTACAAATATACCATGGTTTGCACCCCTAAAAAAACACGGCGAATATTTTATTATGGAAGGAATATTTTGTAGTTTTGCATGCACCGCCAGATATATTCGTGATGTTGGAGGGTTTTATTCAGATATGCGAATATCAATGCTCGTCGATATCGCACAACGATATTTTGGAATGAAAATAGCAGACATGATTATCGCACCAAATCGACACATACTTGGAATTTATTCTGGGAATGGAATGACTATTGAAACATACAGATCTGAAAAATCACACGTTACAAAGCGCCTCCCTCCATTTATTCCAGCGTGCGTCATGTTTGAAAGACAACGTGGAAATAACAACATATGGACAGTACGCGGAATACGTGTTCCTAATGAAGTATCTGTTGAAAAAATATATATGGAGGAACACGTTGATGGAGTTGCGCCATATCCTGGAAAACCATCACTATATGATAAATTTTACGAAAAAGATAAAATTAAAGAAAAAGAGATAACTACAGAATTTATTAAACCAAAGAGCGTTGAAAAGAATGTCGATACAATAAAAAATGCAGAGTCATCAACAAAAATTGATGAATTAACGACAATTGACGAACCAATGAAAGTTGATGATATGATAAAAATAGATGAATCGATAAAAAGCGACGAATCAACGACAATTACAATGAAGGAAAACACTAAAAATTATAAAACTGTTGATTTTGTACATAAAAAAACAAGACTTACAAAACAAACAATTAAAAAAAGCGAGTTGCAGCAACCAACTATAAAAGGAGTATTTTTACGCAGTGCAACTGCGTCATAGTCATAATTGTTAAATAATATATATTAATGTTTTGAATATATTAAATATATCGCATCACACCAAACATCTAATTGTCGTGAAAATTCCGGATTTTGAAGTATAATTGGTCTAAATTTTCTATAATGTGAAACAATTGCATTTTTTGAGGGAAAAATGTTTACTCGTGCAAAACGATGGAGCATATATGCTAAAAGTAACGTTGCTGATCTATTAATCCCAGCATAACAATTTACTAATATGGAATGACCCTTTTTCTCTGCTACTTCCATAACATCATGAAAATATAAATAATGTTGTCGCAACAAATCATACGTTAAACTATCTTCTGCCTGTATTTCATGATATGAAATAGTTGGTTTACTTGTTGTTAACCATGCTGGCCTAGCAAGCTCACCGCCACAATTAACAACTGTTTTTATATTTCTTTCATTCAACCATTCCAAATTTCCAGCATTTTTTACATCTCCAATCCACAATCCCCTCTCAATTTGAGACATTTTTATTCAATTCAAATATTTTTTATAATAAACAACATAAACACATTTTTCATTTAAAATTTTTTTTTATCTCAAACAGGATACACATACTACTCTTTTTGTTATAATTTTCTTTCCAACGCGCAACACATCGATATTAAGCGGATGTTCTAACGCGACTCCACAAATAGCACATCGCCATGCCTGCAACGACGCAATCCCATACAATGATTGATCTGTAATGCACGATGGGATTTTTGACGGAATTGGTTTTGGCAAAGATTTGGATTTGGTTGGTTGCGATTTGTCAGACATCTTTCAAGTTAAGTTAAGTTATGAGTGTTGAAAATGATCTTTAAAAAAATGATCCTAAAAAATGATCTTAAAAATGATCTTTAAAAAAAATGATCCATAAGATCATTACACACAAGTTCAGTTGAGTTGAACATGTGCGACAACCTATCGCGGATTGTTCTTTCTGATATGGCACCTCACATTATTTTTTGCGATTATATTCTACATCCACTATATGCAAATTTAGTAGGAATAGAAAGTCGTAAAATACGAGCTATCGACGTGTGTGGAACAATTGCACATCTTGTAAAATTAAATGGAAAAAACTTTAGCGACGAAATATTAACGTATGCCGACAAAATACTGACATTTTTACAAGTGAAATGTGGAGACGCAACAGGAGAAGAATATTTACGAAAAATAATTTTTGCATGGGAGCAATATAACATTTACATGAAATTTGCGTGTGCTGGCTCAAGACCGCCACAAACAAATGAACGCTCAATGTTTGCGAAATGTTGTATCCTGTTTAAGGAACGGATTTTTATATCCGAAAAAATGAAAAACACAGTCTGTGAACTTGTCGACACGGAAATGGTTCAGTGCAGAACAATGATGCATCTTATTACAACAATTGGATACATCGACGAGATCAAAACTATTATGTCAATGTCTGCATTTCAACAAATTAATTTTTCTGTTTCGCCGCCAATTGTAAAACAATTGTTAATTGATCCATATTGCGAAATAATTAAACAGAGAACATTAAAAATGATGGATGCTACTGTTTATTTGTGTGATTATATCGATGTGATGAATGTTATGCTTTATAACATCGCAAGTAAGGTAAAGGATCCGATATGTAACCCCGCAAAAAATACCGTTATTAAAACGTTGTTGGACGGTAAAATCAATGACTTGATAGACAGAGATTTTCCAGCCGTGTTGAGGAAATACGAAGACTCTTCAATTACGAACATGGGCGAAATCACAGAAATAAGAGATTTGTTTACGCTTGTGTCAGGATCGGAAATTCAAATCGAATTACTTGTTTCGTGCTTTCTGAAATGGTCAAGAGAGTTTATAAAAAACATTGTTGTGTTAAAAGATAACGGAGCTGATATTGAAAGCATTGATGAATTAGCCATGCGGTGTAAAAAAGTAATTATGGCGGCCGATTATTATAAAACAATAAGACGAGATAACAATCGCGTAATTCCTATCATACGAGCAGAATTATCGTCAATTGAAAACATGCCGCTGTATATTGCTGATTACATTGACTGGTTTATGAAAAGAAGAGAGGAAGACGAAGAAAAAAAGGAAATAATAATTGATCGTATCGTTACTTTATTTTCAAATATTTCAAACAAAGATATTACGATTGATTCAAACAAAAAGAAACTTAGTGTGCGACTATTGGATAACAAGACTATTGTTGACACGGAAGGAGAATTAATTTCTAAATTCACTATGCTTGTAGGAAAAAATGCAATGACATCAAGTGGTGGAATGTTGACAGATATTAAACGTGGATTGTTTGCAACATACAACGGGGCTATTGATTTTGATGTTTTGTTGTTAACGGGAGGACGCTGGACATTTCCACAAATACAATGTCTACATCAACTCAGTGTCGTGTGGGATACTTTATCTGCTATGTTAAGTGCTGATTCGGCCGTAACCGAAGAATTGAAAATGAAAAAATTATATCCGATAATGTCGGCCGGGTATGTTGAATTGGTATATTGTTGTAACGGCGGTAAGAAATTCGTTTTTAAAATGGCTCCAATTCAAGCATCGACTCTTTTGCTGTTTAACGAAGTTGACGAATTGTCCGTCGAATCAATTTCAAAACAACTTAATGTGGACATGAACATAGCACTGCGGGTTATTCATCCGCTAACGTTGTCAGACAAAACAAAAAGAAAATGTGCTGTTTTAGAAAAATCGGACAAGACAACATCAAAATTATTAAAAACCGAGTCTCTAAAATTAAATCTTGATTACACGTCGTTAAAGCGCATGATCGAATTTCCAATGGCCTCTCTTGAAATTGCTCCAAAAGATGGTTCGGTTGAAGAAGACAGGCGTTTCTTGATAGATTCTGTTGTTGTTCGGATAATGAAGGCAAGAAAAGAAATGAGTCACGCAGACATTATGTCTGAATTGATTTCAAATATCAACACAATGGGGCTATTTTCTCCAGAACCAGTTCAATTAAAAAGAAGAATTGAACATTTAATAGATCGCGAATATTTAGAAAGAATAGATGGCGGATATAAATATGTAGCATAATTAATAAAAAAAATTAATTTTATAAACAATGGATCACACTCACAATTAAATGCCGCTGCCAGATCCTCGGGGGTACTCTGATGAAAAATTAAGATCAGATATAGGACAATTGTTTCAAAGTATTACCATGGAGTTAGATGGCCCAGATGCAATTTTAAAACGCATTGAATTTTTATTTTGTAAAACAGGATGTGAATTAACATATGAGGGGATTAATGCACAATATCAAGAAAATTTAACATATTTGCAACAAATTAAAGCAGAGTGCGTTGAGCGACGTCTTGTTGGGCCCGACACCGAAAAAACAAAACAGTTACAAATAAAACTACATACTACAATACGTGCCATGGCACATTTGCGGGAGGCGGCGGTGAATATGGTAAGATTTAAAGGAATAACACTTACAAAAGTAGCTTCTGCAGAAGACGACTTTATGTTGGACAATCTTGGGCTGTCTGATGCAGATAAAGAATGGAATAATCGGCAAGAAGTGTTGGAAACATTTACAAATTTAGTATATAGACATCAATTAAGACGATGTGGCACATCGCTATACAAGGAAAAACTCATATCTATGTCTACACATACTTTTTATTGGGAACTTAGTTGCAGCATTGAAGATTTTGTATGGATAAATAGCAGCAACTCTATAAATTCAGACTTGTGGAAAAAAATGACAATGATGCATGGATTGCACGATACCGTTATAAAACATTTAGAAAAATCACAGGGGGATCCAAGAATTCGAGATATAAGTCCGAGCAGATATTGGCTTTCGTGGATGAATGGAATATATTCTGTTGAACAGAATGAATTTTTTAGTTATGAAGACGCTATTTTAAAAGTTCCCTCTACGGTTATGACATGTAAATTTTTCAATGAAATATTCGACATATCTGCTATTGCCGCAGCATCGAAACCAGAATTGATATATACGCCATCGTTTGACACGCTTTTACAAACTCAACACTTGTCTTCACAGCAACATTTTATATCTGATGCGGGGTATTTGTTTTACAGGCACCCCGACTATCCTGGAAAAACACCCGTTAGGATAATGACGTATAACAGGAAACCATATTGTAAAGAAACAGCTATTTTAGACGATCGTGGAGACGAAGGACATGAAAAAACAAAAATTGTTACGGATAGCGGCATACGTGTTGAGTTAAATGATATATTGCTTGATGATAGGTGGCAAGCTGAAACGAATGAAATGGCAACATTAATTTTTATGGCAATGTTGGGGCGAATGTTGTATACGTTTAGAGATTCTGAGGGACATATGCGAGACAATTGGCAAAAAATTTTGTTTATTAAAGGACTTGCTGGTACAGGAAAATCTACAATTGCGGCAGTTATGAAAAACATTTATCCAGCGAATCAGGTCGGGACAATTAATTCAAGATGTGAAGAAAATTTTCCAATATATGCCTGTTATGATAAGTATTGTTGGATGTGCCCAGAAGTAAGATATAATTTTATGCTGGACACTGCTCTTTTTCAATCAATGGTGTCTGGAGACCCAATCAGCGTCGCAATTAAAAATAAAGACGCCGTTGCTGTTGATTGGAATATCCCAGGGCTTCTAATCGGAAATCAATTTCCAAAAATGTGGGCAGATGCAGGCGGGTCTATTATTCGAAGAGTTTTATTAGCAAACTATAGAGAAGTGCCGGAACAGGTAGATCCCGGTCTTGTCGATCGAATTCTAACAACAGAAATGAGTGCGGTTATCGTGAAATTAAACTCATCTTATCTAAAATTACGTCAGTTGTTGAAATCTGCTGGAAAAACATTAGATGATATATTGCCTTTGTATTTTCGCGTTACGCGTTCTCTTTTGATGAATGAGGTACATACATTATATGATTTCTTATCTAATGAGGGAGAAAATATTGAGTTGGGAGAAAAATTTTTCGTTACACTTCGTGAATTTCGTTCGCAATTTAATATTTTTTGCGGAAATAAAGGACTTCCACAACAAAAATGGACACCTGATTTTTATACGATGCCGTTATTGAAATATAAATTAAAAATCGTTCAAGGAACAAAACGTGTTGACAAGTATGACGTCAAGGGAACATTCGTTGAAGGATTGAGATTTTTAATAAAAGAAGAATCGGAGCGTGGAGGACGATAAAATAATTTGTATAGAATAATTAATTAATTTTTTATATATTAATAAAAGATAATCTATAATGGATTCATCGCTAGATCAAACAGCCTTACACGGTACTTACATTCCACCACCCACTAGACAAAATTTAGAGAAAGTTATAAGTGATCGTATTGCTCGCAGAAGGGCTGCCGAGGCTGCTAAGGCTGCTGAAAAAGCTCGTATTGCGGCTCTTCCAGAGAAAGAGAAACGCCTTGCTGAAATTCATGGCAGACAAGCAGATTTTTTAAAAAAACAGAGAGAAGAACATGAACGTAAAGTTGCATACCTACAAACAATGGCTAAAATTCCACCAAGAACTCCTGATGAAAAAAAACTTGGTATTGAAGAGGCCACTGTTTTACACGATTTGTTTTCTATACGCGGATTCAAATATTTTTTAATTGCAATTGTCGTTGCTTCATTTATATATATTACATTTTTATGGGCATACAACACGAGTTTATTGTCCCCGCCGTCGGGCACTGGAACTCCGGTTACATCACCAAACGGAATGACATTGGATGCTAATTATGTATGTTGTCCCAAAGGTGGCGAGGTTGGATTTTTTGACATCCCTTGGTATCTTCATATACTTATTGTTGTGGTTGTACTTATTGGATTTGGATTTTGTATATATCCGTTTAAAGAAAACACGTTGTTTAAAATATTTAAAGGGAATGAATGGCAGCAATACCAACGAGACAGTTTTTATAACACGACTAAAAATACAAAATTACCAATATTAATAGCTGTTGTATTGTTATGTATTGAAATTGCAATATTTGCATGGGCCAATAAGGAAGCAGGGACATCAATAGCACCCGTTGTTACTCCTATTATAGATCCAACAACTAAATTGCCAACAAGCTACACGAAAATGTGCACAGCAGGACAAACAATTGCATACTCATGTGCAAATCCAGTATTTTATACGGTTATTTATGGAGTTCTTGCGTCCGCCATTGTTATATTGATAGCATACAAAGTATATAAATATTATCTCGGGCATTTACATGCAGAAAGTGCCGGCGAACTTGGATGTCGTTTAGGACAAATACAGGCACTTGCAGACAGAAAAAAATCAGCAGAGGGTTATATTGATGCTGCTAATGCCATCTATACCTGCGCAACACATAAAGATCTCAACACAACAAATCCGATTGAAATTAAGAATATGGTACGCGCCTATAAGGCAGATATTGAATCTGCAGACGAGATGGCTGAGGCGGAGGGCAGACATGAACAAATTAAGTTGTGGCACGATTATATGGAATCCCATGACACGGATGCTCATAAACATATGATACGCGACAGAATCGCGCCTAGAGACTTGCGCAGAGAAGGACGCGATGGCTTAGACGCGAGAGCTCGTGTTGAAATGGAAAAACACAATGATAGCGATCGCAAGGTTATACATTGGATGCCCGCAAAAGCAACTGAAGTACCATATAAATTGATAGATAGTGACGGACATATTATACGCGACAAAGTGTATGATTTGGCACGCAGATTAGATGTGCCTCCTCCCGAAGGAACATGGGCCGAATACGGATATACTGGGAAAGATGATGTAATTAGTGGCCTAAAATGGGCATGGAATACGTTGAAAGGTGCATTCGGTCAGAGTCGAGATGAAAGAGACGCTGCTGCTCAAGCGACGGCAGAAGAAGAACAAAAAGAATATAAAACACAGAGAGAAGTACGCGGCAAGTTTGATCAAATTATGATTGATAATGATCATGAGATTACTCCACGCGTGATAGGCGCATTAGAAACGTTAAAAGACGAATATCCGACGGTTGTATCAACAGATGATATAAAAAGATTAAGAGGAGGCCGACAACCAGGCGGTGGCGGTGGTGGAGGTGGCGGTGGCGGTGGCGGTGGCGGTGGCGGTGGCGGTGCTGCACGTCTGTGAGTGATCCAACATAATTAACCGTCCAAACATTGTATTACATAATACATGTTATCTTAATACTATGACAAACACGCAATTTACCTTTAAAAAAGTCGAATATATTAATATATTATCATATATAAATTTATTTATTTTTTCGTAAAATATCTAATTGTTTTCTATTTCTTGATTCTTGTTCTTTTGTCGGCAATAAAAAGCAGTCGTCGGAATGTTCTTCTAAAAATAATTTTTTTAGTGTGTTGTGGATAAGAACACCATATAGATATTGATTTTCATCTGGACTTGCAATAAGGCTGTTTTTTAATAAAATTAAATCATTCGTTAAATCTTTAATTTCTTCACTAACTTTAGTAAAATATATTTTATTTGAATGAAATCGCACATCAGAATCGATTTCATCTAGCATCGCTTTTATTAATTTTTCTTTTGGAAGCTCATTAACAAATGTTCGATATGTCGTATCTAAAACACTCATATTATGATTTTATGAAATAAAAAATAAATTAATGTTTTTTTAGTGAACGAATACATAGTCTAAAATCCAAATTTAGCACGATCATGTTTTATTTTATGATCTTATGATCTTAATTAAATGATGAGATAAGGATCACAATTTAAAAACAACCGACGTATATATGTATCTTTTATGTATATGCGCATGGCTGTCGCTGTTATTACAGCAAATCACAGCCGCGTATCTGAGACCATTTGATGTTGGAACGTTAAGTTCATGTGTTGTTCTTAATTCTGGTCAGCTGTATTGTTACGGCACAAATCAGTGGAAAATATTAACTGTTCCTTCCGGAACAAATTTTGTGCAGGTTGTAGGTCGAGGACCTGAAGCGTGTTCTCTTACCTCAACTAACCAAGTAATGTGTTGGGGACGAAATGATTGGTCACAAAGTACACCGCCTCCTGCAGTATTATTTACACAGCTTGCTGCGGGACATGACGCACATATGTGCGGCATAACAATAGCTGGGAATGTAATGTGTTGGGGATTTTTCGGGTTTGGACAGCTTAATGCGCCAGCTGAATCATATAGTTATATAGCACTGTCTCACTATGTTGGATGTGGGATTATAAAATCAACTAGGTTTGTTGTATGCTGGGGGGATAAACTAAAAACAATAAAGATTCCCAGGCAACAATTTATTGATGTTGCGGTAGGACCAGAGTATGCGTGTGGATTGGGGGTGGCTGAGGGTATTATTTGTTGGGGAAAATCAACAATCCGTCCACTGCTTGATTTTTTTCAAATTCAGACTATAACTAGTTTTTACAAAACAAGTTGTGCAGTTTTCACAAATGGCACATTGTTATGCTGGTCTCAATTTGAACAACCTGTGTTAAATGGAACGTCTGTTATGTTGGCAGTCATTGGTCAAAACAATGTTTGTACGCTTTCAACCGCCTATAACTTTTCTTGTGTCAACAAATTATTGTTGCTGCCATCTGTACTACAGTGTTTACCAGGAACATTTTTTTTACCCGGATTTACCGAATGCGAGTTATGTCCAAACAACACCATATCTCAAGCATTATCACCGTGTATTCCGTGCAATGATGGATTGATGTCGTTTAATAATTCTTGTATTTCATGTCCGGCACACAACGCCGGAGCAGGATATGGAAAAGGATGTGTCTATTGTCCCCACGATACATTTGTCAACGCAGAAAATAAAACAAGATGTATTTTAGCACAACCTATTCCTATAACGGCGGTTGCCATACCAAGATTAAATTTACCAGGACTTGGGAATGGAAGTACTGTAAAAGTAATTTTTGATTCGGATGTTAAGAATGGAACGGCAACAATAGTATTCACTCCTATTCTTTTATTTTCGTCAGTATTTAAAGACAATCGAACACTTGTTGTTACAATACAAGAACAATCATTTCCAGATGTGTTGTTAACTGGCCTAAATAATATTAGGCTGTTGGTATACGGACAGCAAAGACTTGATTCTGTAAAATGTCAATTATTGAATTATACGCTGCGCGTTGTTGGATCATGGGGGGATTTTCAAAGACCAAATTTTACTGCGGCGGCAACTCACAATTCAACGATACAAATAGTATTCGATTCAGATACAAATCAACCAGCATTGTTTCAGATTAATCATGTTATGTTGGTGTCTAGTTGGACTTCATTAAGAACATGTATTCTTTTTTCATCACAAATTTTTCGTGTGGGGCAGACAACAATCAATGTTAATGTAAGTGCTCGTGATGGAAGTTCATTTGGAAAATCATCTGCTACATTGTATGGAGATTGGGGGAATAATATTGTTGATATTAGTTATCCTCAATTGACGACAGCAGGTGGACAAATTGTGATATTTAAACTTGAAAAGAGTTTAGGATATAGCCAAATAATAACATCTGCAACTGCTCGTTATGGTGAAAAATATATGGCGAATTGTACTGTGTCTTTAGATGGGATATTGATATTATGTACAACAAGTAAAGGTGTTGGGACGCAACACTCTTGGCAACTTACGGGCGTTGGGATTAATATAAATTCGAATAACTTAACAACGGGATATGCGCCACCTGTAATATACGCGGTGCATGTAAAAGAAGAACTTGTTGACGCAGATGGCGGACAGCTGGTTTTTATAACTGGATCGAATTTTGGTGATGACAATACAGTCATAACAAATGTGTCATGCTACCCAAGAGCATTTCCAAACATTCGGTTTACTCCAACAAATTGTTCTATTTTAAATCCAAGTGTTCAACTTTCTTGTCTGTTGCCGCCTGTGTCTGGACAGGATCTTATCTTTGAATTGTTTGTTGCTGGACAAAAGACATCTAATGTTGCACTTGTAATAATGGATCCTATTATACAAAATGTAGTTTTTGATACAGACAGAGTATTGTTATCTGGAAATCATTTTGGAGAAAATATAAATATCGAAAACAGTATACTGTTAAGTTTTGGACAAGATACCGCCGATCTTGTGTTTAACATAGGATGTTTTTTTAAAGATTTTGATATTTTATGTCAAACATCATCTATTGTTGGATATGGTCAGAATTTGTCTTTTAAATTAACTATTCTGGGTCGTGTGTCAAACATCTATGAAACAAATTTTTCATATCCGCAGCCACTTCTTCTTACTCCACATATTGTGTTTCCAGTAAGTGGTGGAATACTTGAATTGTATGGTATGTGGCTTGGAACACTTGATGTTGTATATGTTGTTGTCGATGGTATAAAAACAAAACTAATTTCATGGCAGTTACCGATTAAAAAAGGATTTGGAGCACGACATGTTGTTTCGTTGTTGGTTTATGGCAGGCAAACAAATAATATAACGTTTGGGTTTGAACCGCCAACATTAACCACGTTTATTGTAGAATCTTATACTGATAATTGGATTATTCGACTGCGTGGGAGTGGATTTAATCAAGAAACGCACTGTTATTCAAATTGTGAGGTTATTGATGTTTTTAATGATGAAATAAGAGTTTCTGTTAAAAACAACAACAATAGCCTTATTTATTTATATGTCTCCGTGGCTGATCAGTTGAGTAACATGATTTCTTTTGATCCGGAAATATTGTATCCGAAACCTATTGTTCAGCGTGTTGAAAATAGTAATATGAAATTACGAGGCAGTGGTTTTTTTGTATTGTACGGCGCAAATCTAGCGCCGGCACATCCGGCTACAATATTAATAGTGCAATATGATAAAAAATTGAATTGTACTGCATCATATTCTAAAATCCAATGTGGTGCTATACAATCTACTCGTTTTGTTAACGACATTGTGCTTGTGTTTACTGTTGGACCGGATACAACTACTTACCCATTACAAATTTTGTATGATAGTCCAGTTGCTGTATTTGAATCGACGGTGTTATTTGATCCGCGGGGCGGAGATTTGTTATTATTACACAACAACAGCACAAATATTGTTGAAGCAAACAATCTCAAAATTTTTATTGGTATGGCCGAATGTGTTAGAATAAATACAACCGCATGTGTTGTTCCGCCTGGGCACGGCACCAATGTTTATATAACTACAACACAATCTGGATACCCGGTGTTGAATCATGGAAGCGTGTCTTATAAGGGGCCACTTATTTACACAGTTACTCCGAAACACAGTAAGGGTGTTGGTGGACAGGTGTCTATTTATGGTGATTATTTTGGTATGAATTCTGTGCTATATATGAATAATGTGTCGCTTCAAATATTGGAGTTAAATTTTACTTCAATTCTGTTTGTTGCGCCTCCTGGGTATGGTACGCAGACAATTACTCTATTTTCTGGAAATCAATTTACAGCGGTTACACTTTTGTATGATGCTCCAATTATTTTTAACGTTGGGCTAATCGATGCATTAACTGGATCTTTGGTTCATATTGGTGGAATGAATTTTTTTGGAGGGAAGTATGAATTGAAAATTAAAATTGGAGCAGTTGACTGTATTAATTCGACATATGTTGACGACTCAACAATTTATTGTGTTGCTTCAGGAGGAAATGTAGGCGATGTACTAGTTGCTGTATTAATTGGTTCGGCGGTGGGATATGGACATACTACATTTGTATGTCCAAAAACACACTATACTGTTTTCCAAAAATGCATGGCGTGTCCGAGCGGAGCTGTATGTGATGGAAGTAATGCCATTTCATTAGTTGGATATACTCGTGTATTATCAAAATCAGATGAAATTTCTTTTATTCAATGTATTCCGCCACATGCGTGTGTTAGTAAAGAAAGTCCAAATTGTGCGGTTGGATATACGGGGGTATATTGCAGTGCGTGTGAAACAACATTTTATCGAAACGGGGTTGATTGCATACAGTGTTCAGATTCGTCAACTGTTATTCTTATTTTGTTTTTTTTAGGGCTGATAGGTATTGGACTGTTTCTTGGTTTTTTACATCACAAGCAAGTAAATTTAAAGGGTGCGACGGTATTAATAGATTTGTTTCAAATGTTGACAATATTTGGTTCGTTTGATTTTAACTGGCCTCCCATACTCCAACGTATTTTTACGGTTGCATCAGTATCAAGTTTTTCTCCCAATATTGTTTCGCCAGAATGTTCTGTTGAAATAACGTTTGCGCAGTTATGGTACATTATTCAGTTGTTTCCTCCAATTGTATTTTGTTTTTTATCTTTTGGAATTTTCATGTCTGTTGCGGCGACGATGAGAACGCTTGATATCGGATTTGTTGTTGAAATGTCGCTAAATCCAATAATTGGGACATTTTATTCGTTAATGTACTACATGTATTTTATTTTAGTGAAACAGGCGCTTTTAATTTTTGTGTGTGTGGAATATGGAAACAGAACAATACTTAGAGCAGATCCGGCGATCGAGTGTTGGTCTGGGGAACAACATATCCACATCGTTCCATATGCAATCATAAGTCTTGTGGTGTATGGATGTGGCGTTCCGTTCTTGTTTTACATGGCATTATATAAACACCGAATAACTATATGTGCAGATCAAAAAAATTGGTTATGTGGATTAACAGAAATTGATAATGTTCGGCGACGTTATTCAAAATTATATCAAGATTACAGGCCAGGATATGGATATTGGAAATTGTTGTTAATTATAAGAAAATTAATTTTAACGCTTATTTCTATATTGGCGTTCAATAATTCCATGTTTCAAGCTTCTTTATGCATTGCGACATTGTTGGTTAGTTATGTTATGCATGAGAAGCACAATCCATTTATTTCATCGTTGATTCAACAAGAACTGTTGAAAGATATTGAAGATCCTAGACTTCTTACTTCAGATTGCAAAATACCGTCTCTTATTAATTACAATATGATGGAATCAATTCTTATTTTATCAAGTTGTTTTATTGTGTTGGGAGGTATGATTTTTGAATCAACTCAATTTACCACGAATTCGTTTGCATATATAGGCATTACGACGTTAGTATGTGCTGTCATAGTTGGAAGTATTTTTGTATTTTTAATTATGTTATTGCGTGAAATTATGAAAATTGAAGGTAATAACGTGACTGATGATGCGATCAACGATGTGGCCAACAACAACTCAGAGGAGGAAAAATGGCAAAAAAATCCGCTGTCAAAATCAAGAAAGACGCGTGTAGAAAAATGTAGACGCGATAGTCAATAAAATTGTTATATTATATATGAAATTATTGTACATTAGTTATTTGTAAAATGAGTTATTTGCCATCACTACCAGGATTGTCTGGATCTTTTCCGGGAGTATCTCCCCCCGGTTTAACGTCGCCACTAGGACCAATAACTGGAACTGGAATATGTGCACCGGCAGCATTTGCTGCCTCAGCAGCAACATGCTGAAGAGTAGTTCCAGGAATTTCGGCCATGCCCAATGCTTTTCCTTCTACTGTATCGCTGTGTTTATTGTCTTCTTCTGTTATTGCTTTATCTGTTTTTGCGGTTCCTAATTTTTTTACTATGGCATCTCTCCATGTTTTTGGTAAAAACCCAGTTATAAGTGCAAAAATTAATAATCCAACAATAACAAAAGGAAATGCGCCACCTGATGCGGCATTGTTAAGGTCATGAAACAATTCACATATTCCAGATTCTTCACATACCGCCGTAACAGCCTTTGTAATTATATACAAAACATAAAATATAATTATTCCAACAATCGCATATTTTAATAATATTTTTTCGTCCACTCCAAATATTGTTTTTCGTCCATTGTTTACAGCTGAGTTATTGTTTTGTGTTGCCGTATCTTTGTCGGTCGAATTGTTGTTTTGTTTTGTATCGTCTTGTTCGCCGTTGGTGGTGGCAGTGGCTTGTTTTGTATCATCCTGTTTATCGTCATTGGTGGCGGTGACGGCTTGTTTATTGTTGGCCGCACCCATATTTCTTTTATTTAAATTATTTCTTTTATTGCTATTGAAAAAATATTAAAAATTTGTTCAATTTTTATGTAATGTATATTATTTTATAATAACAAATGTTTGGTTCTAGGCATGGAATTACAAAATCTGATGTTGACTCGAGTTCTGATTCCGAGTCTAATTCTTCAAGTTCCGGGTCTGAATCTGTAAACTCAGATTCAGTTTCAGAGTCAAGCGTCGAATCATTTAGCAATTTAGCGGCGGTGTTAGAAAAGCGGGGAATGGTTATGCGCGATTTTGATGAGGCATCTCTTATTGTATATACCACCGAGCTTGCGCGTATACTAAAAGCCGACAACGAAGAAGTCGCATTTCGTGTTGCGAGATCTATAGGGTTTGGCGATCTTGACGCAATTCATTTAGGAATTACTGCGATGGCTGAGCTAGCAATGCATCCAGCGTTTTGGTTACTTTCTAAAGAAGACCGGGTTATTCGACTTGCAAGACACATGTCAAAAAAAATTGGATCTGCCGAGCCGGGTCCTGCCGAATTTGCAGTGGCCTTGCCGCTTGCCTGGTATTCTAGAACAAAGCATCAGCAATATGATGTTGCAAAATTGATTGATTTAACAAATCCAGTTAAAAAAACGAAGCGGATTAGTGATGTGTTGTATATCCTTCCGCCAGATCTTGCACAGCTTGCATTTAATGGAAAATTTGAAAAGGCGATGGAAAAACAGGCAAAGCGTGTGTCTCGTGGCGAATATGAGGCCGAGATTGGTTTTACACTCACCTATGAAAATTTTGAGTCCCGTTTAAAAGAATTGCCAGATGAAATTCTTCAAAAAGCAATACACCAAGAACAAAAACTTGTAAAAGACATGAAACGCGACAATCCAATGTTTGTTAGCGGATGTGGAATTCGTCCAATTATCCCCTGCGAGTCACTTCAAAAACTTACATTTAATAGACTTTTTTATTCGTCGGCAGAAGAACATGAAAAAGAAGAAGAATCTGAACAACACAGCGACGACGATGATGGCGACGACGATGATGGCGACGGCGACAACGACACTGACGACGAAGATGAATATGAAGAAGATGGTTGTGTTGATGATCAAGAAGGTGACGAAGAAGTGGAAGAAGCTGGTGGGTTGGATGAAAAACTAGAAAAAGATGATTTAAAAGAAGTTGCCAGCAATGTAACAGAGGAGGCAAACAATGTTAAAAAAATAGAAAAGATTGAAAATAAAACTAATGTAGAATTAGTTGATTAAATAATATTATTTATATTACAAATTAAGATGAGCCGACGCCGCTACGTGCTGTTGGAGGGCGTAATTCAATTAACTCATCTATACATTCATCTCCAAAAATTATATTCATATCAACACGATATTTTTCATAATAGTCTGAATTATTAACAATTTCAGTCGCGATGGCAATAATTGTATTGCTGCATGTTCCACATATGGTATCTTTTAACCATCCTGGGCGACGTCTCATATCCTTTTTTTCTAATATCTCTATTCTTACATCATCCCATGTTTCTAAAGTATCTCTAGCCATGTCATTTCCTTGGCTGTCTTTAACCAGAATTTCATTTATTTTTTGTATTATTTTATCAGATGTTTGTTTTTTACAGGCGTTATTTGTTTTCTGTAAAATGTTATGTTTAGTTAACACGTCAATAATTTGAGTTTGCAAATTAGTACCTGCAACTGCCGTTTTTGACAATTTTGGGCGGGATTTGGTTGCACTATCGCGTGTTGATACAATAGATGAAACGCCGTAACCACCGCCACCACCACCACCGCCACCACCACCGCCGCCACCACCGCCGCCGCCACCACTGTCCAGCCGCATACCTCCTACACTGTCCAGCCGCATACCTCCTACACCATGAACACCTCTAGGATCTCTGCTGTGGTCATAGCCTCTTTCAATATGACCCTCGGCGCGACCAACAGTCATACTGCCGCCCCCGGCATGTGCAATAACACTTTGTTCAACTACGACGCGAGCCTCGTTAATTCTAGCTTTTTTCATAAGTGCTATCTTTAATTCTTCTATTTTGCCTGCTTGATCTACTATTTTTGCATGTAATTCGCCCAATGTTGCTTCTTTCGTAGATGTTTGTTCTCTTATTTCGGCGAGTCTCCCAACAAGAGATGTATTTTCTTCCTCTCTTTGTTTTAATCGTGAAGCTATACCACGTATATCGTCTTCAAGTTTTTTAATCTTTTGTGTTGATTTTTCCAAATTAATAGCTCCTCTGCTTTGTTTTATCTTTATTTCGTCCAGTTCTCGTTCTAATCTTTCTTTTTTATGATTTAATTCTCTGTTTACTTCTTCTAATTTTAAAAAATCGGTTGTTTTAAGAGAAAATTGTTCCCGCAAATCAGTCAGGTGTGAACTTAGTATGTCGCGTTCTTTGTTAAAAATTTCCATGCGTTCAGCAACTCGTTTTTCTATTTCTCCTCTTGCTTGTTCTTGAATTTCTATTCGTTGTGTTTTCAATTTTGCAATTTCACTAGCATGTCGCGATGATTGTCTAGAAAGCTCATCAATATGATGTGCAATTTCTTTATCTTTTTCAGAAAGTTCAAACATATACTTACTTTGTGCTGCAGCGAGAGCTGTTTTTAACGCAACGTTATAATCTTCTTTATACTTCGTTTCTAAAGAACGTATTAATTCTAACAATCTTTTGTTTTCTTCATCCTTATTTTGTAATTCTATGCGTAGTTTTGAATTATCAGAAATAAAGTCTCTTAATTCTGCAGCGTGAGTAGCTGCGGCGGCCCTTAATGCGATAATTGCGTCTGTTCTGGCGGCTTCTGCTGTTTTTGTTTCTCCTCTTGCTGCTAATAGTTGTGCACGTAATTCATCATATTGTTTTTTCATAGCTTCTTCGCGTAATAATATTTCTTTCAAATGTTCTGCACGCATAGCAGATACATCTCTGGTATGACTTTCAGTTAAACTACGTAATGCGCCACGCAACCTATCATTGCGACTATTAAGTGTTTTCCTTTCTTCTTCGTGTCTTTTTTCTAATTCTACAATAATTGCTTCTTTTTCATTAATTTTTTCTTCATTTGCACGATTAGAATCACTAAGCCGAGTTATTTCTGCATTTAACCTTCTTTCTTCATCATAAAAACTTCTCTTTAACTCCTCAATCTCAGATCTTAATCCAGCAGTTAACTTATTTAATTCCTCTACTATTTTGTCGTGTTCTTCAAGCAGTCTCATTTTTTCATTGTGTGCCGCACTAGCTGCCGCACGAAGTTGTTTTGCTAACTCAATGTCTTTTTCTTCTAATGCACGTCTATTGGCAGAATTAAGTTCAACAATTTTACTCTCTAGTTCCGAATTAAGTCTTTTTAATATTTCTCTTCTTTTGGTTAAAAATTCCATATCCCTTGTTTTTTCTGCTATTGTTGTTTGTGCTTGATGCAATTCTACATTTTTCGAGCGTATTGTTTTATCTTGTTCTGCTATTTGTGTTTGTAGCGCAGAAATTGCTTTGCGTTTTTCAACGGATATTTCTTCAATTGATCTAGTTCTTTCCTCAAGCAATTTTGAAATATGTTTTATTTCTTCTGAAAATTCATCTGTTATGCGCTGTATTTCTGACTCGTGTTTTTGTTTAATTTCTGCAATCACAGCAGAATATTTTTCTTCTTGTTCGCGGATTTCACGTGTGTGTTTTCCTCTACTCTCATTTCTTTCTCGTTCTTGTCTTTTTCTTTCTATATCAAAGCTGCGTTTTAGTTCTTCTAATTCCTCATGCATTTTGCGTATTGCACGATCAAAATTATCTTTGTCACGCGCATTTATTTCTTCTAATTCCTGTATTTTTTCACGATACTTTTTTTCTGCTTCTTCTTTTTCTTTTGCGTTTTCTGATTGCATATCTTCCATGTATTTCTCATGTGTCGCTTGTCTTTCTATAGATAATTTCAATTCGTGTCCAAGTCTTGCTGCCTGTACTTCAAGTATATGCTTGTTTGCCTCTGCGACTGTTTTATATGCAGCGGCGTCACGTATTTTATCTTGCAAAGATTTAATTAATTCACCTTTTCCAGCATCTTCGCTCCTAAGAAGTTCAAACTCACGTCGTAATGTTTTTACAATATCATCTTGTTCTTTTATTTTTACATCCGCAACAGCATTGGATCTAGTTAACTTTAAAACATTTGCATGCAAACGTTCCAATTCTGCATCTTGTGATTTTTTCTCAACTAGCTCAGCCTCCAAAGCACTTATTCGTCTTTCTAGCCTACCATGCTCAATTTCTAACTCTGTTTTTTTATCTTCTAGTTCGCCTTTTTCTTCTGATAGTTTATCATTTGCTTGTCTAAGACGTTTCAATTCTTCTTCTTGCATCTTTTTTTCCTGTTCGACAGCTTCCAATGCTCGTATTCTTCTTTCTAATATATCATTTTCTCGTAATAAACCTTCGTTTTGTATACGTGTTTCTTCATTTTCTTTTGTTCTGTCTGTGTTTTTCTTAAGGCGTCTTATTTCAAAAACTTGTTTTTTTGTTTCGTCAACTAATTCACGTATTCTTTTTTCTAATGCACGGCGTTTTTGTAACGATCGTGTATTTTCATCTTCGGTTTCTCCTTTCTCTCTCATTAAATTACTGATCAACTCTCTAAGACGAGCAAACTCTGCTATTTTTTCACGTTGATCAGCTTCTAATTCGGCTATTCTTCTTTCTTTGCTGGATGATGCGTGTGTATTGTCTACTGGCGGTGTTTCTTTCGCAATCTTTTCTCGCAATTTTTTATATCTTTCTCGAAGACTGTCTAATTCAACTAACCGTGTAGTTTGTTTGCGCGTTTCTCTTGTTAGATCGAGTGCCCGTCGTTCTAAAGCATCACGTTCTTTTGTTAACTCTTCATACTGTTGGCGTGTGACAGAACCAACTCTTACCAACTCCTCGTTTCTTTTTTTTAAGGCGTCTAATTCTTCTTGTTTTGCTCCAAGTTCATGTCGCAAACCAGATTGGTGTATGTCAATTGCTTCTAATTGTGCACGCTGTATATTATTTTCTTCTTCTTTTTCACGTAATCTCTCTTCTAAAACACGTACTTGTGACGTTATACGGTCCAACTCTTGTTGTACTTCACCGTTATCCTCTTTTCTGTCATCTTGTTTTCTCTGCGACAATTCATCATATTCTCTCTTAAGCCTTCTTATTTCATTTGTTATTGTGTCATCAATTGGAATCAGTGCTCTTGTATGTTGCTGGACACGTTCAGCAACATCATGTTCAATATTTCGAATACGTCGATCCGCAGCATCATTTACCGCCTGTAATTGTTCTCTGTGCCGTTTCTGTGCTGTAGCCATTTGTTCATCTAATTGTGCACCATAAATTTCAGTAATCTGTCTAATTCTTGAAGCAGAGGCATCATCTAATTCTTGAATATATTGCCGCAATGTCACATTTTGACGCGTCAATTGTTCTATTTCGGAGGTTGTTAATTGTGTATTAGTTTTTGCCTCTGCTGCGTCGTTTTCTATTAATTGTAATCTGCGGCGTAATTCTGCTTCGCGCGTTTCATACTTGGCTCTTTCTGCTGAAATTAAAAAACGCACAGCAACATCAAGATTTGCACGTTCTTGTGCGTGTGCTTTATCCTTTGCAATGTTTCTGTCGCGTTGATACTGTGCTTCTAATAACCTCCCCTCGCGTATAAATGTTTCTTTGTCGCGTGTTCGTGCTGCAAGTTCTCGTAATCCGTTTTCATAGATTGCTCGTGGATTGAACGGCGGGATTTTATTATATTCTGACGATGTGGTTGTTCTTGGCGGATATTTAAATATTTTAAAATATGAATTCATAATATTTTGTTCTCTTGCCTGCTGAACTCTCGCAGCCTCTAATTGCAAACGATCTTGTTGTTCTTGAAGCGCTGCCTCTTGTTTGAGCTGAAGCATATAATTTTGTCCTGTTGTTGTTAGTAGTGGTGGAGCAGCGCGAGAAACGTAACGCTGTTGTTGTTTAACTCTCTGTACATGCATGCCATCTCGATCTTTTGGATATTGTTCCTCTGATTTACTCCCACCTCCTTTAGGCAGCGGCACATTTGTTGGGCGGATTGCTTTTTTTCTTTCAATACCTTGGTCAATAACTTTACCTAAATCTGGACCAGGACCAGGACCAGGACCTAAATCAGGTCTTTGACCTGGTATTATTTGACGGCCTGGAACAGGTCGTACAAGAGTTTTACGTTTAGACACATGTCCCCTGTCATCATAAACTGGCACAGAAACGGCTGGTTTTTCTTTTGTTCCGACGCCGTCAACTAGTAGCGTTGTTGGTTTTTTCTTACGTTTTTGATGTATGACGTCAAGACAACAATTTTGGTCTTTGTCATATTTCGTCTTTGGAGGACATCGGAATAATTTTGGTCTTTTATAAATTATTTTTCCGTTTAATACATATTTTCTTCGTTTTCCAAATATTTTTATAGGTCGTCTATTTGGAGCACATCCTTCCCAGTAATTAACGGGCGGAACAATAACCGCGGCAGCTGCCGCAGCAGCTGCATTGCCGCCGCCACCACCCGTTCCATTTTTATGTGATTTATTCTTTCCAGCTGCAATTGCCGTTGCTCCCCCTTCCGCATCTGCATCAACCCATATATTCTTATTCTTATTCTTTTTATGTGTTTTTTTCTTTTTCTTTATTTTATTTTTGAAAATATATGTGTTGTCCATTTATGATATCTTTTATTAATTTGTTAATTATTTTATAGGTGTTTTAATAAAACACATAATGGCATCATTTGGCGCATGCCCAGTTTCGGTTGTTGATGGGATTGGTCCTGACGTGGCGGAGCCATATGCTGCTCCCTCGCTTTCCTATTACAGTTCAGTAGAAGACTCATACGTGACTAAACTTCCTGATGACGATACTCAGGATGCGGCGGGACGTCGTACCTTTTCAAGATTAAATATTTCAAAAAGAATGGGGGGCGGCGCGATGGCGTTAAACCCAAGAGTCGGCCATGACGTATTTGCATTTAATTTTGGTGCGGATGCGCAATGCCGCGTTCAACGAAGCACGTTAGCGCCATACAATAGAGACGAATGGAATTTTGGGCCGGGTGATGTGCTGCTTCCGTCGGAAGGCCCGTCCAACATTCCTATTGTGGGGGGCGTGGTTGTTCCAGGTTTTGATGTGCCGTCCGTGTACTGGGATCTTCAGCAAGTGAATGAAGAAATTGCGCGTGGGAAGGGGGATCTTTCAAGTGTTCTTCAATTTCGTCAAATTCCAACGGTTGCTGGGGATGACATGGTCGGAAGACCTAAATCTGATCGAGTTGAAAAACAAGATACAAATTTAGCACGATATAAGGCGGTGCAGTTACAACTTTTTAAACAAATGTCGGAATTATCGAAGTTAGAGGATGCGGCATGTCGAGTGTAGAATTATAAAATTATAAAATTATAAAATAATTAAATAAATTAAAATATTTATCCAGTTGAGTTGTTACCATGATGTGTTATCCTGAAATTATTCCTATAAAAAGACCAGATGCAAAAGAACTTTTAAAAAAAACATTTTTGATTATTGGATATGCAAAAGAGGCCGCGGTGCCGGCTGAAGAATGTGCCTTTCTTGCTAGTTTTTCAAGTGATGGAGCGTTTGATCAGTTACGGTACAATTATATAGTGCAGCGGTTAATTATGTCATTACGAACAAATGGCAATTATTTATTAAAAAATTACACGCTGCCAGATTTAACATTTGTTCCATCTCATCAAGAGGCGAGGTTTTCGGAAGGAATGTCAGAATGGACTCAACGTCACCTATCAAAGAAAGAAATGAACAGCATGATAGAAGAATTAACACTGGCGAGTGAGTCAGTGAGACAAGAAAAGACACAAAAGAAATGCAAATTTTGTAAGTCAACAAATGTTGTGACATATAGACGTCAAACGCGCGGAGGAGACGAAGCATTTACAGAATTTACGGAGTGCATTGCGTGTAAAAAACATTATAGATAAAAATTTATTTTGTCTGTAGTACACTTCAATGGAAATGTACTAATATCATTAATATTACTTGCTCTTATATTATAAGAGTTTAATTTTTCTACTCTGGTTGCGATGTTGTCTGGTTGAAACCATCGATCTAATAACGGTATATTCAACACGTGTAAAATACGTCGTATAATGGCGCGGCGCAATGCGAAATAGGCAAAATCTGGAGATTCAAAAATTGTTTCAAGATCTGTATTAAAATGATCCATTTTATTAAGTTTGTTAACTATATGTGTTTTTTAATAAAAAATTTTATTATATGTGATTAAAATATATTAAAGAGGTAAACCAGTTCCTTTGTCCGTGCATCGTAGTGGGCACGTTGTACTGTCATAAACATCTCCCGATCGTAAAAGCGGTGGTTTTTGTGTTAATTTTCCAGCATATGCGCCGGTAGATACCATTGGTCTAAACGCAGTGTTTGTAAGTGGAGAAGACGGGGTGGAATTACAAGTAGCAGAACATGACGTGCATGTTCTTGGACATTCAAAGGCGGAAGCAATATCTGCGTCAAGTTTATCCATTTATTTCTTTATTAATTGAATTTTTTTATTACCGCTGCCCGCGTCGCGCAAGTGTACGGTTAACTTCTTTTTTTAATTTCTTTAAATCTTTTGTAGAAATATATTGACCCTTGTCTACAGAACTCGATCCGTCGCTTGAGCCAGAATCAGAGTTAGAATCGGAACCAGAATCTGAGCCAGAATCGGAAGAGTCTGAGTCTGAGCCAGAGTCAGATGAGTCAGAATCTGAATTTGAAGAGTCGCTGTCTGACGACTCAGACCCACTTGTGTCTGATGATTTATCTTTATCTAAGTCTAACTCACGAGACATGTCTTTTGTCCCGTGCATTCCATCCTCGGTGTCATACTTTGATCGAAACGTGTTTTCCTCCGCCTGCCCAGAATAATGTTCTGTGTCTCTGTCGTCGCAATGAAGACCCGGGCCGCATCTATAATCCGAATAAAGTTCCTGATGATTAGTTTCATCAAGACCTGTTTTTTCCTTGCTCGATTTCTTATTTTTTGCTTTTCCACCTTTTGCTCGCGGCATATTTCTTTTTATTATTCCAAAAAACTATGTTTAACGGTAACATGAACGCAAATTATTTTATATCATTATATAATTACAGATATATTATTACAAATCACACAATACCAATAAATTTTCCAATCTTGTTTGCTGCTCCTACCGCAAATTTTTTAACTACGTGTCCGGTAGCAGATATGGCCATTTCCCCTAATCCTCTTTCTGATGAATATTTTTTAACTCGTTTTAAAAACATTCGTGCCTCATAGGTCGGATTTTCTACATAATACGGTGTTCCGTGAAGTTTATCAAGGGCTTCATTAACATCAAAATGAATTAACACCGATCTAACAAATGGATACATATAAAAAGGAAACGATGGAAACACCTGTGTTGCAACTCCAGAATATTCTTCACTCGAAGAACCAGAACAATTTGTAATTCCGGTTCTTGCCTCATTTGAAACACAATCTACGGCATGTCTTGCACAAGAAGACAATAACAATGATGTGGGGGCATAATTTGTTAACGCATTTAACCAAGCAAGTTGGTCTGCCGAACATTCATGTTCATTATCTAATACGGCGCGTACATTAGGATAAATTTTTTTTGCCATATCCAGCGAAGGAATTGGAAACAATGGAATTGTTTTTGATTCTTCCAATGTTTTGAATTTCGCAATAGAGTTTTTTAATCGTTCTGATACTTTAAGCCACGGCACATTTGATTTTTCAGCCGCAGCAACCTTTTTCTCTTTGTTGCTCTTTTTAGATGCTTTGTTGACAGACGCTATATATTTTTTAAATAATCCGATGCTTTTATTGCTTGGACGAATAGACTGCTTTTTTACTAAAATCGCCTGTTTTACAGTTACTGATTTGCGCTTGCGGCTCGTTTTTACATGTTTCTTTGAGTGTTTCTTCTTTGAGTGTTTCTTCTTTGAGTGTTTCTTCTTTGAGTATTTCTTTGAACTAATAGACATTTTTTGAAACATGGTTAATAATTCATCAACGTTACTATTTGCGTCATTTGTAGAATTGTCAGAATCATCGTCAGAATCTTTATTCGCAGCAGTGCTGCTACTAACATCGCTTATTCTTTTTTTTCTCGCATATGCTTGTTTTTTAAAATTTTTATGGACATCTTTCATTTTAACTAATGCACGTTGAAGGTCTGAAAGTTCCTGCATTCCAACACGTTTAAATTTCGATGAATGAAATTCATCTCCTTTTTTATTTTTCCGACTCTTTTTTATTACGTATGCTTTTGTTCCAGCAAAAAACATATGTACTGTCGCAGTCCATTGGTCATACGGTAACATGCTGTGGCTGCAATATCTCCGTACTCTTCCAATAATTTGTGCATACATGCGAATGTCATTTGGAGGATCAAGTATGTAAATATGTCTCACGTTTTTAAAATCAACCCCCTGATAAAAAAGAGGTGTTAATAGAAGTGCTACAGACACCCGTTCTCCACTCACATTTTGGGGTCCTGGTCTTTTTCCTAAAAACCACTCTAGTGCTGCGGCTTGTTGTTTTCCAGTTGCTAAAAAATCTTTAGTTTTGTTTGTTGCCGTTGCACGCGTTCTGCCATTAAACAACACAAATCTTTTTTTAATACTTGAAATATCTTCAAAATTTCGCATGGTCCATTGTTCATATCCTTCCCGTAGCATGTTTGCAATAACAGCCAGTCCCTGCTGGTTATCAGAACAAAAAACTAAATGAATCCCCTCTGCGGACAGCAATGGGATAAGTGCGTCTGCTTTTGGACATATTTTTGGCGGTATACACGGCACTGAAAATTCTACACCACCTTGAAGTAGCGGTGCAGTTAAATTTCTTCGTAATTTTATAATTGATTTATTGTCAACCGTAGCAGTAGAAGTAGTGTCCTTTATAGTTTTTTTTTGTGATTTTACTATAGGGGCTGAATTTACAATATGTGGAATAAATTCTTGGATGTCAAATTCTGTTGGCGGAATAATTTTTGGAAAAACATGAATATCTCCAGTCGTATCGTACATAGATAAATACCCATGTATTAATTGTGCCGACTCGGCAGTCAGTGCACCGTTCTGGTCTAACCAATTACTTGGAATCTGTTTATCTGGAGGACGCAGCACGTTTATAGATGCGCGTAAATCTTCAACTGAGTCAACAACTGGGGTGGCGGTTAATCCAACAACACATGACGCGACGGATATAGATAACCCATGTCGTATACGCGGAAGTGCCTTTTTCCATCGATCGTCTCGTATTCCAGACGAGTTTGTTAAATTATGATATTCGTCCATTACAACGACAGCTCCGTCAAACGGATTAAATGTTTCATAACTTCTTGTTCCATGCGACGGAGGTGAAAATAATTCATCTGTCTTTGTTAGCCGATCGCCGTCTTTTGTGGGCCCTCCGTGTTTTGGATGGTGCACAAACACGCCGTTTTTTTCATAAAACGGAACCATATTTCCAGCAGTCACATACTGATATCCGCGATATATGCTTCTAAGAAACCGTTCTGCCCTTTCAGATACTTGTTTTGCGTATAACGCAGGAGCTACCCCAAAATTATCAGCAGACCCAGAATATTGCAATAGGTGTTTTACCAGCGCAGGTTCATCGTGCGAAAGCAAAGACGGTATAAGTCCACGACACGACATCACTTCACGATCAATATTTCGAATTAATTCGAGGGATGGCGCAATTACAATAATTTTATTTGTTGTATTTGCATATCGTGCGTATTTTAACAACGCATGAAGGGTTGTTGGGACCTGTTTTCTTCGCATTGCTTCAATACGTGAAATTCGAATAAGGTGAGCCGCCCACGAGTTAATGATGTTGGTTATTACTACCGTTTTTCCAGATCCGGTTGGGTGAACAACCAACATTCTTCTAAGTCTTGAATTTGGATGCACTAGATATGGGGCGGTTAATTGGTATGGTTCTGGGACCTTTGTTGCTTTTTTTGTTGTGTTTGATTGTCCATGCACCGGGAGTATATGAGCTGGGTCTTGGACATATATAATTTTATTTGTTGATAATATTTGTACTGGAACACCAGACCCTATCCCAATAACCTCCATATTTGAAACAATTGTTGGTCCATATTCATTCATAGTATACAACGACACAACATCTCCAACGCGAGGATCCTCAACAAGAACTGCCTCATTTACAAACATTGTTCCGTCATTTCGATGAACATCAATAGTATGTGTCCCATCATTTTTTTCTAATGAAACATATCTATCATACAATTCTCCCAATACAATACCTTTTACCCCCTTTACATAAACAAAATCTCCGCGCGTGTACCACGTAATTGGAGTTCCTGGGTATGTTCTTTCAATGCACGCATTACGAGGTACGGCAGCACTCATTACGATATTATTCGTTGAAAGATATTGAGTTATAAAAAAAGGAATTCCAGGCGAGTCTATCGGAGGCCATGTGTCAACCCGCGGCCAAACATATTGTCCAAACATTTTTATTAATGTATTTATTTTTAATGTAACATCTGATCACGCTTTTTGTATTGGATCACTTCATTGTATTGGATCACTTCATTGGATTAGATCACTTCATTGGATCAGGATCACTTCATTGGATTGGATCATTTTGGATCGGATCATTTTATTGAATCAAAGTATGTTTTCATGTATACAACAATCCACTAAACACGTCAGAGCGGTAACTGTATCCACACATACAAAAGTATGTGATGGGTTAATACTGCAATATAAATCTAGACAACATAGAATAAGGCGTGGCGGTCCATCTATCGTTTTTTTCGGAGAAAATGGAAAAATTAACTCTTTCATATATACAAATAAACAAGAAGGACTTAAACATCGTGTAAACGGACCAGCAGAAGTTGCATTTTATAATTATGAGGTAATAATGTATGAAATATGGAAAGTTAATGGCACTACTCACAGAAATTATGATCCGGCGACAAAAATTTACAAAATAACATCACATGGGTCGGTTGTATCTAGTGTTATTTCATCTCTTGTGTGGTATAATCACGGAATGTTTATTAAGACAAAACCATTAATTTTTTAATGTTAAACATACATATATTCTTTAACTCTCCATTTTCCTTTTGTTGCTATCGCATAAATATCATTATGTTTATCATTTACATAAATCGATGCGCCAATTGCTTTTAATGCGTCAACAAGTCCTGGGTCGCCGCCTCTTTTGTTGGAAGGTGCTGTAATTACAAGTATCCCACCGGGTTTTAATAATTTCCACATACTGGAAAGGATAATTGATGTGTTCTTTACAAGTGATTCTGTAGATATAACAACATCAAAATAATCTTTTGGAAAGTCTAATGTCTGAACATCTCCAACGTGTGTCACGTTTGGACCATCGGTTAAATCACACCCAACATATTCACAGTCTCCAAAGTAAAAACGATTGTTTCCATTTATATCTAATGATCCAACATCTAAAATTTTTCCTCCTTCAATATAGTATTCTTCTCCAAAAGTTAACAAAACAAATGCTAAAAATCTTCTTGCTTCGATGTGCATATATTTATTTTTTATAAAAAATTATGACAATGAAATTTACAAACACACTATAATATAATAATAATATAATAATATATTATTCACAAATACCACTCGTTTTATCATGACAACCAAGTTCATTTGTGCCGCTGACGTCATTCGAGAGATACAAAACATTGATAAACAGGCCGAATCAGTGACGTCAAGGACAGAAAATTCAGCACTCATGGACAAAATCGAACAACTACGTCTCGTTATTAGAGATGTTGTAATCACATATCATGATAACAGGCGTGTCAAGAAGGAGGTGTGGTTTAACAATGGAGTGGTGAGCCGTATTGGTGCCCCTGCTGAAATAGGATACTTTGAAACTGGACAAATACGTTTTGAAGTATGGTTTAAAGATGGAAAACAATATCGTGCCGGTGCTCCGGCGGTTATAACATACTTTGAAGATGGACAAATAAACTCCGAGACGTGGTTTATGGATGGAAAGGTGCATCGCATAGATGCTCCTGCTGCTATATATTACTATGAAAATGGACAAATCGAATCCAAATCGTGGTATACAGATGGAAAGGTACATCGTGTTGATAACCCATCTTTTATAAAATATTTTAAAAATAAACAAATCGAATCCAAATCGTGGTTTAAAGATGGAAAACTTCATCGCCTTTACGGTAGTCCTTACGGTGGTCCTGCCGTTATATCATATTTTGAAGATGGAACAATTAGAGAGGAGAGGTACTATATGGACGGAATTTTTTGTCCTGTTGATCTTGTTAAACTTGCTGCTGTTGTATCATCACAAATGATCTGATTAATTATAATAACATAAATCATTTCATATTATAAACATGTTTATACACATATCATCACACAAACAAATAAACATTCGCTGTTTTAGTAACTATCATATGCCATACATATACTTAGTTCGAAAATGGCGACATATGTGTAAAAATGATCCTATATTAATGCCAGAACAAGAAATGATGCGGAAGTTGAATGATTACATTTTTTTAAAAATCGCATGTAATAGTTGAGCTATAGGTTAATTTTTAATAATACAATATAATAATATTTTTTATTGGGGATATGTCCACTTGTATGCGTCTCTTACACTTAGAATTTTTCCGTCGCGGGTTGTGACCGTATCTCGAACATTTTCATCGTACCACCCGCCTCCTCCCGTAGCTGATCCAGTTCCTTTTTTATATCTTGGAACTGGCTCTAATCCAACACTTGCAAAGTACAACGTTGGATATTTCATCATGACCTCTGAACGACTAAGTTTTGTTTCATTCATTGTTTTTCGTACAATCCCCTCAACATACAGTTTTTCTTTTTTCTGTTCTGCATCTTCTACAGTAGTTGTAGGCTCATCCATATGAAACATTGGTGTTGACGACGAGTGATTTGAATATGGCTCTAAATCAAACGACATTTTTATTTTATTTAATGGTTAGTAAATAAACATGACGCAAACATGTATAAAATTATCTAGTGACTTATTTGAACAATTGCAACAAATTGCAAAATTACATTCTATAGAAATGGGTGGGTTTATAAAACAAGATGGACGTTTTTTTTTAGATAAAACTGCCAAATCAGGCAAAACACACTTTTTACCCTCTCACAAGCATCGTTTTAAAAAAGGAGTAATTCATTTCCACACACATCCAGACAAAACATTCCAAACGCCACCATCAGATCATGATTTTATTCAAATGTGTTTTGATTATGAAATCAGAGACGATTCTCTTCCCTATCATGTTGTTGTTTGCCCACACAGTACATTTGTTATGGCCGTCCCCCCACTAATAAGAAAACAACTTGACAGCGGTAACGAAACGACACGATCAGAAGGACGTAAAAAAGTGATTGAAATTGCTAAAAAAATGAAAAAATTTCATGTTTGTTATGGAAAAGAATCAAATAAAAAATGTGTACAACGATTTATTAAAAAAATGGATGTTGAATTTGGGTTAAAAATTGCATGGATTTGTTCTAAAAGTAGAAAATATGTATTATGCCCAATAATTTAAATATTTATTTGATAAGATTCAACACAATCAATATACAACACTGTCATCAATATCGTGAGCATTATTACCAACAGTACCGCATGCACATGTTTTTTCAACAGTTGAATTTTTGCAAACATCTTTTTCGTGCTTGACCATAGTAAACAACTCTGTTGTGAATGTTGTCAATATGTCAGTTGCTTCCTCCGGTGTAATTTTATCTGTAGCAACAAATGCCTTTAATTTATTAAAAATTAAAGTTTCTCCCAACGAATTCTGAGTTGATACAGCGATAGGTGTTGATGGAGTAGTAGTAGATGTTGAAACTTTTTGTTTAAGTTTTTTACTAAATATTTTTTTATCTACTATGTTAGCAAAGTCTTGTGTTGTTTTTCTTTGATCGTTATCAGCTGGTGCCGGTGCCGGAACTGTAGTACTTAGTCTATATGTTCCTGCTGGGTCTTGCACCAGTGTCAGAGCTTTAGCACCTAGTCCATATACCATTGTTCCTGCTGGGACCTGCGATGTGGTAACCGGTGCTAGAGTAATAATTCCTTCAGAAGACATTATGGTGGCAGGCGCTGCGATACCATATAGCTTGACAAGTCTTGGTGTTATAACCATTGTTTTTTTTGTTAAGTCATTGGGATCAAGACTATGATACCCAGGCTCAATTCTCATAAAACCAACCGGAACAGGTTCGGTAGTAACAGGCGCGGTAGTAGCAGGCGCAGTAGTAACAGGCGCAGCAGTAGCAGGCGCAGCAGTAGCAGGCGCAGTAGTAACAGGCGCAGTAGTAACAGGCGCAGTAGTAACAGGCGCAGTAGTAACAGGCGCAGTAGTAACAGGCGCAGTAGTAACAGGCGCAGTAGTAACAGAAGTTGGACTTTCCGAAAATAAGTCATGTTTACAACAGACATGTTCATAACAGACAGTACAATCTGGACTTGCCGTTCTTACTGGAACATGATCAATTGAAACAGGAGCGGTAATAACAGGTGCTGTCGTAACAGGTACATCGAGATGTATTCTACCAGTAGGCACAGGTATAACAGGTGCTGTAAAAACAGGTGTGGTAGAAACAGGCACCTCGAGATGTATTCTGCCAGTAGGTACTGGTAGAACAGGCGCTGTAGGATTAAAATTATGAGGTTTCGGAATTTCTAGTCCATCAGTCGGAATCTTGTCCATGAAAAGATATTGTGAATAATTAATTAATATTTTACTGTAATAAAAAAATTTATTTATAAAATAAGTGTATATGTCTTCGAATATCTGATTTGACATGTTCTGAAGTACTTGTGTGTAACATATAGTCTAATTTTGCAAGCCGGTCAATATTATATTTCTTATCATCATAAGAAATGCCAGACAGCAATGGAGTGCTTAATGATTGAATGGTGCCAGACTGAATACTATTAATTGCGCGTCTCGCATCTCCGCCTTTAAACCATTCATCTTCTGTCGGACATTCGACCCCCTCGTCCTTACATATATTGGAACAAATATTTCGTATCATAGACACACTAAGTGGAACAAATGCGATGGTTAAACATCTTGAAACAACAGCCGGATGAACTCTTTCAACGTCATTACATGTCAATAAAAAATATGTTCTGTCGCCATAATCTTCCATAATTTTTCGAAGTGCCTTTTGAGCAACATCAGACATTGCATCACACTCGTCTAAAATTACTGCTTTTCGAGATTTTCCATATACCGAATAACACGTTACAAATGTTTTAATGTTATTTCTGACTACATCAATTCCATTTTCATTTGATGCATTTAAAATAAGAGTATCTAAACCAGCCGCCGATGCAAATCCAATACATGCAGATGTTTTACCAACTCCCGCCCTCCCATGACATAAAATATTGCAATGTAAATTTAACTTTAATATACCATTCAAAATATCCCGCGCATCATCTTGTCCTATTAATCCATCAAGAGCTGGCCGATGGGATTCTGTCCACCTGGCAAGCCCACGTCTTGACATTTATTATTGTGAGGAAGGATCACAAATAACTATTAAATTGTTTCAATATTAATAAAATTGTGTTGCGATGGGTTTATATGACGCGTACCTAATAATAATTATTATTTCAATTATTGTGTCTGTTCTTTCATGGAGATGGTTTGTTGTAACAACAGATGACGTTGTTTCTGTTCAAACTGGGCTATGGACGACATGCACGACATCATATGATTTTGAGCAGTGTACATCAACGCCGTCATTAACAAGAACGAAAAATGAATTAATTGGAAGAATTATATTTGTTAGCGGGGCCGCAATGACCTTGTTTTTTATGTTACTGTTTTTGTACGACCAAAATATAGGAAAAGGAACCAGGGCACTTATGTTGTGCATCTCTGCGTTGTTATCTATAGCTGGTATAGTTTTATTATACGGGACAAAACTTGGTTTAGTTGGTGAAAATGTTACTTTGGGATGGGGTATTTGGTTATCCGCCGCATGGTCCATTGCCGTGTTGTTGATGTCTATTTTTGAGGCATACAGATTCTGGGTAAAAAATTATAAAAAAGAAGGAGTGGCATCAGACACATCGAAAGATACAGTAGACAACACACCGACGACAAACACGTCTACGGCAGACACATCGACGGCAGACACTACAATACCCGGCGACACATTATACGACACTCAAGACTTGTCATTTGATGAGCAACGCGCGGGAGGTACGGTTAAACCAACAAATGTTGGGCGACCAACCGCCGTTCCAGTACCAGGAAGAGAACAAGACAGAAGAGAGCACTATGAGGATCCGTTTGCAAAATATGGCGGGATAGGAAATATTGATTTTGGAAATTTTGATATGGGAGATCAATATACAGACAATGGATTACAAAAACGTGCACCAAAACAAATGATGCCAAGACAACTTGGAGAAGAAGAGAGAGGCGGAAATGGTCTTGACCGCACTCCTCCTTTGGTTGCACAGCAGCCTGGCACAGCCGCCGCCGGAAGAAAAAATGAAAGAGACAGAGACGATGATGATGTTGACAATGCAGATCAGTGGTACCACGAACGCACTTAAAAAAAAATAATATTTGTTATACATATATACATCAAACAACGGGTGGGTTGTCATCACTAAATGTTGCCAATAAACGCGCAACATCAAATTTTGTTCCTTTTGAATTGATTTTACAATTTAATATATGAAACTGTTCTTGCTGTGTTACTGCTTGCGTTACCGCGTACAATAACCCAAGACCCAGGTAAATAGAGGAGTAATCAGGAGAACATTCAGACGTTATTATGTTTTTATATTTTGGTGGTGTTTTACAGGTTTGTTTGGCAACACGAACTCCGGGGCTTAAATGAACACGAACCATGATCGTATTTTATTAAAAGATCACAACTTTGTGTCAATGGATACAAATACGAAAAAACGAACACGGTGTTTTTTTTGTAAAAAAACAACAATATGCCCACTGTCATGTTGCTGCGACCATATATTTTGTGTCGAACATATAATGGCAGAACTGCATGACTGTAAGAATATAGAAAAGACAAAAATAGAACTGTTAAAAAAACTTCATGAAAACAATCAAAAAATTATCAATGACGCCGTGCAGAAAATTTAGACTTGTGTAAATCTAAATGTATGTGTGTGATCATCGGATCATAGATTAATTTTTATGTCACAAAAAATGTTTATAAATAATATGTCAATCAGTAAATCAAAAAGAATTATGATATCCAGATATAAAAATAGAAAATATAAATATAGGAAATATAATATTACTGATATTCTACCAGGCATGTCAGAAACGTGTGTAATTTTAAAGGGAACGCTCCATCGGTCAAATGGACCCGCGTATTTTTATACTAAAAGCGACGGAACCATATACTCTGAAAAATGGTACATATATGGAAAAATACATCGGGCCAATGGACTAACTTTTACGAAATTTCATTTATAGTAAAATACCATGTTGCATCGCTATGTCGCAATTTGTTCTACGTTTCTTTTTCTCCACATTAAATTGAGTATTGCAACTATAGCAACTAACACGACCAACACATCTCCTATCAATATATATTTTAGAGAGGTGTCTTCTTTAATGTTTAATGACAATAACGAATATATTTGAGTGGGTGTTTTTGCAATCGCGAATGTTGAAACACATACAACTATTAAAAATAAAATTAAACCAAACACAATTAATGTTTTTCCGCGTACTACATGTGTATATGAATACAACGAGAGCAATAAAAATATAATTAAATAGACTGCAGGAAGTACTATTGTAATTGCATAATCTTCTAAAATGTTTTTTGTTATAAACGAATTCAAAAGCATAACAAAAATACATGCAAACACAATGATTGAAAACATATACTTGTTGTATTTATTATAATTTTCATAGGTGTGTATGTAATACTGTTCTTTGCCAACATACTTTACACACCAACTATTACTATGATCATATTCTGCACACTTTTGTATTGGAGACACATAAAGTGCCGGAAAGAGCCGCATGTTTTTATTTAACATAATTATTAAAAAACATTTATTAACAAAATAGATGTGTGATTGTCCAACAACTCTTCCTTTACCATGCAATATAACGCCGGAATGTATTATGACATGTCTTGGAGAAAAATGGAATGTTGGAAAACTTTGGGCAGAGTTTTTATGTTTGACAGGCGGACCAGAATCAAATGACATCCCATGCACGGAAAGTGGAGAGGCTGGAACGTGTACATATCCTGCTTCTGTTCTTGGCCCAGAAGGATTTAGTTTAACACAGTTTGCGGGGTTAATATATTATACAATGGTTGCGGGTGGAATTATTGCCGCTCCAATTGCAGTTTTAGCAAATGCAGGAAAATTAGAGTGTATTCCAACAACGGGACCAAAACTATTAAAATATTTAAAAAATTTTCCAATGAAAAAGACATTGAAAGATGTAGCTGCAGGAGAAGTTTATTCGCTCGCTGCCGTGTTTGTGATAACATGTCTTGCTTCTGCAACTCCAGGCGCAACTGGACAAGATTTAGTTGATATGTTATCGGAAGTTGCAACAACAGATCTTATAGACTTGCCCGTATCTTGGGGAGCGGTAGGTGCGATTGTTGGAACATGTTTGTCGTTTACATCGTCTGAATCTGATGCGCTTGGTGCCGCGCTACAATCTATATTCAAACCAAGTTAAATTTGGATCATCAGATCTTAGATCATCGGATCTTGGATCATCAGATCATTGTTGGATCACAAGTCAACGGAAACTAAGAGTCGTTGCTGCGATGTCATACGTGCTTGGGAAGAACATTCTTGCAGAAATCGCCACCGCTGAATCAGATGTTGCGGACAAGTTGAAATCAAAGATTGAAAATGTCAAATTCACCATTGTTGACGGACATGTTGTTGACGAAAAGTGGTACATAGATGGGCTGTTGGGGAGAGTGGACGGTCCAGCAATCATCGAGTACGACGACGACGGTCGTAAGAAGTGTGTGTATTATTGTTCTGGCGGGAAGTATGACAAAAAAGATAAACCGGCTTACATTGGCTACTTTAGTGATGGCAATATATCGGAGCTCGCGTGGTTCGAGAACGGACTTCGGCATCGCGTCGACGGTCCCGCGCGTGTTAAGTTTTATAATGAGAGTTTGGACGTTGGGACTGGGGATGTTTTTTGTGAAGAGTGGTACACGTTTGGAGTGCTTTCCCGCACTGATGGTGGTCCAGCCAAAGTATTCTTTTGGCAGACTGGAGTGATAAAATCATCAGAGTGGTTTGTTGATGGGGTTGCTTTGTCGTGAAAAGAATCATGTTTATTTTATTCCCGTGCTTCCAAATCCACCACTTCTAGCGTCACCGCGTGGCAAATGAAGTTTAAATATAGGTGAAAAAATAAGTTGTGCAACTCTATCTCCTGCTTTAATAGTGTAATTCTCATCTCCATTATTCATCATTAAAACATTAATACTGTCTCTAAAATCAGAATCGATTGTTCCATTAAAAACAAATACATTATGTTTAAATGCAGAGCCAGACCTAGATCTGATTTGTGCCTCCATGTTGTCTGGCATTCTAACGATGCGAATGCCAGTATGAACCACGCGCTGAGATCGTGGAAATATTACCGTGTCTTCGGATGAACGTACGTCAACCCCCGACGATCCAGGCGTCGCATACGAAAATTCAGTACTTGTTTCTATTTCAACACCATATCCGCAATCTATATGACGAGGAGGTAAACTTGTAGCTTCGGACGGCGCCGCTGTGACTGGTGGCGTCGCAGTGGCTGGTGACGCTGCTGTGATTGGTGGTGCAACCGATGGTACTCTATATGGTGAAGCGTTTATAAGAAATCTAGATACTGACATATACATGAAATACAATTGTGAAAATTAATTAATTTTTTTATTATTTTTACTTTTTTCAAATAAATGTGGTTTGTAAGTTCAATTGTAATTTTTTCATGGGTAATTTTTTGGTTATATGTTGTTTTTAAATAATTATATTATTTTTAATACAAATTAAATAAATGTCTAAATTGGCAGATCCTGCCATTGCCATTGTAGAAGAATTTCCAAAAGAAGACACTCGAATATTACCAGGATTTAAAAAAAGCAAAACAATATTGGCCGCATGTAATGACATGTTGCCTTTTGGTTTTGGAGTTCGTCCTTATTATATTCGCGGTATAGGATACGTTGGTATATTTTTACTAATGTCTCCAATTGAGTTAGGAATTCCAATAATTAAACGCGTTTATTATGGGAATAAAATATTCACAGAGGAAGAGCCTAAAAATGTAGAAATTTATTTTTCTATTGTTTTATTACAACAAGATTTAAAAATTACCGATATAACAGTTCGGTCAAATATGCTACTTACATTTTTACAACGAAGTTACGCCGATTTAATATCTAAGGTTCTAAATATTTCTACATCGTTGTCTAAATAAAAATATATGTATATAATAAAAACAAACCCAAATGTCGCTTCAGTCAAAACCCAAAAAACATAGAACCAAGAAACGCGTAGAGTTTAATGTTCCAGAAAAAGAAGCATCACACAAAGAAACTCCTAAAAAAGAAAAGACGTATAAAAAACAAAAACTAGATTACGTTACAGCTTTGAATGCGGCACTGGCTGCACCTGGCGATCCGTATATACTAGAACCAGCGCCTATTGTTACTGCTACTCCGGGATCACTATTTGACGGTATAAATTATCCTACGTGTGATGCAAATGCGCGAGCAAAATGCGATTCTGCATTTATAATTCAACATATAGTGTTGGTGTTGATTCAAATGATATTGTGTGGTGCAATGTTATGGTTAGTAACAACGATACAAAATTACCCAAACTGGGAACAAAATTCTGATGCTAAACGACTGTATATGATGCTTCTCGCGCTTATAGTTGTTACCCTATTGACGCTTGGGATGGCCTTTTGGTTAAAATCTGCAATTGTTGGTTTCACATTTATTGTTTCTGTGTTTTTATCTATTTATGTGTTTATGTTGTTTGATGATGTAAAACTGACAGAATTGAAATCGGATACGCAAATACAACTAACGGAAACACCTGCGTTTAAATGGAATCGTGGAATTGTGCTGTCGCAGGCCGTGTTGTCTGTTTTGTGTATTGTGTCATATGTGATCTATGGTCGAAAAATTGGCGAGATTTGAAAATTATGAGATCACAGTAAAATAATTATAATATGATTTTCACAGATTTTACACACATGGCGTCAAAACGCCGACGAATGGATACGTCGGAGCCAATGCCAGAATATGTGATTGATATGTCGGATGTGGTTACAGATCCGCTTGAAAAGGACGAACTGTACCGTATTGTGGTAAACGAGCCCGCGGTGCTGTCAAAGCTGATAACCGGTGTAAGTAACATGGTAAAGGGAAGTGGGTATGTTCAAATTTGGGGCGGCGACGGAAAGGGAACAATTGGAATAGACTGTTCAGATGGCGTTGCGGTTATTGGAATGCGCATGACGGGTCTTGGCGTATATTTGTCAGACGACATAACTCCCGATGAACGAACTCGTCTATTTTTTAATGTAGACATGACTCGATTTGCACAGTGTTTGAAGAGTATAAATTCTTATGATAAGTTAATTATTCGAAAATTTCAACGCAGTAATACCGTTGAACTTCTTTCCTATGAAGACATAAGCATTGGAGAACAAATGTCAAGTGAAATTTCAGACGATACGAGCCAGGCCGCAATTAATGAGTTTGATCCAAAAATGGTGTGTGATGATGGATATGTGTGGCACATTACAGATTTGGATGTAATGACGCTAAAGACTTTTGTGACACGAGCGTCGGAATGGAAGTCTGAAATGATACACATTCAAATTTTTAAAAATGGCTCAGAGTACACATTTTGTTTATTCACAAAATGTCCAAGCGATGGAACATCAACAAAAATAACAAACCGAATGACGCGCGAAGAATTTAAAAACGACAGTGGAGAAGAACAGGTGGTGTGGAAAGTACGTAAATCTACGTCGTCTGCGCTTGCGGCTTCTAAACTGGAAGAAGTTCCAGTATATTCGAGGGGGTTTACGACAAAATATTTGTTTCTATTTTTAAAGGCATCAGAAAATTCATCTGTGCTTGCACTTCATCTGACTGCAGATGTCGAGGGAGAAGATCCGCGGCCACTTATATTGCAATATTCTATTGGATCTGTTGAAACAAACGTAACCTATTTGAAATTTGCTATTGCGCCATGCCGAGAAACACGTGATTGAACGTATAATATATATTAATTAATCTTATTTCACAATTAGTAAAAACAAATGGACGGCGATATTTTAGTGACATTGCACGTTCGTGAAATACCAAAAGAATTTAAGGATATTCCGATGTTATCCACTAAACAACTTGAACAGACGGGAGGATATGAAATAAAATTTGTATGGCCACCAACCGCCGAATTTCCAAAACACTTGACATATTTCGTAATATCTGCAATTTGTTGTGAACATGATGTCACTCAACAGATTGCACCGCGCAACAACATAAGAACACCAGTTACACTTTTTAAAAATTGTGCTGCGATGGATCGTGTTGCGGCAAGAATGGTTCGTGGAAATACGTTATTTGTATCACACCCAAGCGCTGTTTCTAGATTAACCGACATTGGACATAAAACAATTACATTTGTAAAATATTTAAAAACTAGTCCTGTCGAGCTTGGAGCATACAAAAAAATAATTTTATATGATTCGAGTGGGCTATTACACATAACACCAAAAAGAGGTATTTTTTCAGCGGTGTTTACTACAGACATTTTTACAAATTTTGATTATTATTCAACGTCAATTTTAAATTTAGATTTAAAGGTAGCTGGTGATTTTGATGCTGTTGCGACACCACATATTGTTTTTGAGAATATTGGAAATGTTTTAGGTTCAAAACAATCTTTATTTCCACTTCGAGCAACTCCAAGATATAAAGATCCAGAAGACTCTGATACCGAAACAAACCATAAAAAAAATTCAATTGTTAGGTATATAGAAAAACTTGACCGAGTGCTTGAACAAAAAGATACTGGGCACAAAACAACAAAAAGAAAACGGAAATTTTTTTCAATTAGGAAAGAGTCGACAACATCCAAAGACAAAGACGAACATGAAAAAACGACAGATTGTGGGTTATGTGGAACAGTGTCTGTGACGCATGTAGAAACGCCGTGTTCTCATGTGTTTTGCGAGGATTGTATGGACGGAAGTTTACGAATAAGCGGAAACAAGTGCCCCCTGTGTCGTGGAGATGTTCATAGGTATGAGTGCCGGCTAGTTGGACCACCAGGAACTGTAGATATTATTAGCGAAACAATGAGTAAGCACCCAAACGCACTTGCCGTCACAGAAACAGCTACGTTATATGGGGATAAAGTAACAACCCCATCAACTGTTTTTGCACGAATGTATTGTATAGAACAGCCTGAAGTGGTATGTTTTATTAACGATGACCATGTAAAGCTTGGAATTAAAAGAATTTTTACACTAGCAAATAATTGTCGAAGAGGAACAAAAATAATATTGCCACAAATAGAAACAAAATAGAAACTAGATGATCTTATAAATAATAAAATATTTTTATATATTTGTCTTACACACTTTGTGAAATATGGGTGTCGATTCGTTATTCAAATTTTTAATGAAACGAAAACTTGTCAGGCAAACACACATCAATGAATTTAAAGGGAAAAAAGTTGCATTTGATGCCGCTATTTTTATGCATGTATTTTTCTACAGAGGACTTGGTACATTAGAGGATGTTAAAATGCAATGGAATGACCATACGGATAATTGCAAAGAGCATGGAATTGTACCCATTGTTGTTTTTGATGGTAAAAAATTAAAAGCAAAAGAAAACGAATATAAAAAAAGAGGATGTGCAGAGAAAAGAAAACGAGAATTGTTTGTTGAACACCAAACAAAAGTTGATAAAATGATTGAAGATTTAAATGAGACAACAACATTTATTGGTGGTTTAGCCCTGCCTAAACTTGTTTGTTTTGAAAACCCAACACCGCCTGTAGAAGTTATGCCTATAAAAGACATGCTTCCCATAGAAGACACACCTATCGGTTCTGTAATATTTACAGAACCAATTAAAAAGACTACACTTTCTGAATTTGCACACGAGTCTGCGTCGCTTATGAAGCGAAAAAAACAGTGTGAGTATATACCGTCTAATTTTTATGATGAAATTAAAACGATGCTTATAAAAAACGGAGTAGAAATAGTATCGGCGCCAGACGAGGCAGAAAGAGAATGTGTCATGCTGTGCAAACGTAAAATTGCAGATATTGTGGCAACCAACGATTCTGATTCTTTAGTATTTGGAGCCGGTGCAGATATAAATTTAACACTTGTTACAAATTGGAATACGCAAAAAATGTCTGTGTATTATTTGCCAGATATTTTAACATCGTTGTCATTAACAAATACTCAATTTATTGATTTTTGTTTATTGTGCGGAACAGATTTTTCAAATAAGGTTGCCGGAACAGGACCTGCGTTAGCGTTAAAACAAATTACGGAACATGAAACGATTGATCATTTAAATGCGCTGTTCCCAGATGCGATATATAAAGAAATGATGGGAGATGCAAGATTAATTTTTAAGCATGAAATTGTTCCAGAAATGTATATTTAAATATATTATATGTTATATGTTATTATTAATTTGGATTTGGTAGAGTGGGTGGCAAAACACCATAACTATTATAATAAGTAGTGGACGGCCAAGCAAACCCACCTGTTAACAATCTCATAACGCCAGTCGCATCCATGTATATGAGATACATCGTCATGTTTGAATAAATATTTCCCCACGGATCGTGAACATCTGCAAAACACACACAGTCTAATTCAGCAGGTGTTCCTATATACGCAGCCGTTTGTAATGCCCCAACAAGCGTCTCTGTTCCGGAGGAATATACGATTTGTAATGTACTTGGATTTGAATCTGGATTTGTTGGGGCTTGAAATTCAGACGGATAATTATTTACAGTGCTTTGTATCGCAATTAAATTGTCTACAGATTGGTTTGAATAGGGCTGCGTCCACCCACCTGGTAACATATATCCCTGATAAAGTGCGAAAATTGACGAGCTGTAAAAATGATTCCCATCAGACCCCGCATTTATATAAAAATCTCCAAATTCTGGGCCGAGCACATTTCCAATCTCATAGATAATAAATTGATCTGATGAATATGGCGAAACCCATACATTTCCTTCCGTGTCCATAACTGCCGCCTGCATATTGTATGTCGCATAGTCCGAATATATCAACCCGCCTGATTGTTGTATATCCATTTTCAACAGGGAACATCCAAACGAAACCCCTATTTTTAAAGTTGTTCCACTTGGTTGCCTGTTTTGATAAAATGTATGTCGTCCCTCGCCATATCCGTAGGAAGAGATTTGGGACGGACTTCCATAAAGAAACACATTTTTTTCAAAATTCCATAAATTAACGACCGGAGTATAATTATTTCCATCTATCGTTACCGCCCCCGCGGAGTCTATTATCAGAGACTGAACAACACATGCAAAATGTTGAGTTGGCGTTGTAGGAGTTGCCGTATATTGATATGCGTCGAACATTGTGTTAATAGAATCTGGGCGTTCTGGAACAGCATCTAATGAAAAAATATGTGGAACACGCATAGCGTTTCCACTCACGAGTCCCACTCCAAATATTCCAACATAAGATGAAATTAATGGAAACCCTGTTACGATATCAGACGTATAGGGTGACATGTTTGTCGTGTTTAACGCGGATCTATTAAAAATGGTTGTGGCTGGATAATATGATTCGATTGGTTCGTTTGGAATTATTACATTTTGGTAATACGCAGGTGGACAGACGGACCGTATAGTAAAGTTATCTGTGCTTACAAAATTTTTACCGTCTGAACACACAGGAGACAGCCCAGCGGGTAAATGTTCAAGCGTTGCAAGCCAGTTTGTCGTAGGCAAATAAGTAGCTGGCGTAGAAGAATATCCTGTATATAGAACCTGGTCTGAAATAAATAACTCAAAATATTGCTGAGATGCGTTGTTTGAATCTAGTCCAATGTTCATAATGTCCCCAACCAGCCACACACCGCGAGGAGATGTTGTTACAACACAACTTACAATTGTTGGTATCCAAACACTAGACAATGTTTCTTTCCATGAAATTATTTTTGCCTGTACTCGTGTATCTCTTGCGTGTAAACTTATCGGAACTGTTTTCGGACTTGTTGCCGCCAACATAGAATGATCAATTATTTGAATTGTTAGATTAGAAAGTTGCACCATTTTTTCCACAGTCCCGCTGCTGTATGAAAAAATAACAATTGGGCCATACCCAAAGTTAACAACATCCAAAAAATCAATGTTTCCATTTACGGTGTACCACCCAGCAGAACAAAAAGAAGTGTCAATCGCCACCGTTGAAGTTGGATGAAGTGTAGGTGAGCTAATCAAACATCTAACAATGGATGATGTTGCTGGATATGTTCCGTTTGTGCCATAAATATATATGTATTGTTGTATTGTTTTTATGCCCAACACATAAAAAGTACTTGCTGGGGGTAAAGGTATTGGATATCCACAAGCTAAATATCCAAATCCACATGACCGATTTGTGATTCCGCCGTTATTTATTGCTTGGTCTCCAGCAATACATGGACTTATAAGATTTGCAACCGTAGTAATATTTTGACTACATGATACATAGTCACCTGAACATGTGGCCGTTGGATATGATTCATATTGTTGACTGGTTGGCGAAGTAAAAGTTACAGTTGTTGAACATGGCATGTAAGAAAGTCCACTGAACCACATATAAATCATAGGTGTGTCAGATGTTGGACTTGTTGTGCATGCACTTGTACCAACTCCTATTATTCCAACATCTGATTTTGTGGCATTTGATTGGTCAGATGCGTTTAATGATGGGTCGTCATTTGGATAGGTTATTAGAGATATCAATCCTGCTGGCAAACAAGGCAAGAGAGTGTTGCTGTCTTGAAGTTTTTGTTTAATTGTTTGCCCCGGGACACTACAATTTCCCGCGCTAGATGTGCTGTCCGCATAGCTAGACACCAGTGCCCAGTATATTGACTCTGGTTGAATTCCATTAATCCATCGCTGAGTCATATCCCATGCGCCGTCTGATCCACGATAAGGAGCTCCATTAACTCCATTAAACTGCGAAGACCCTGTTATTTGAGATGGTGCAAATGATTCGTATGGCAAACTAAATGGACCATATGCCGCATATGCATAAAGACCACCAGTTGATACTTTTATTGGTGGAAAATATAACAGAGCAAGCGGCGATATTGCATATACTTCTTGTGTCGTTTGTGTTGGATCTGGCCCAAAAATTTGAAACGGCACAGGAGAATATGGAATGATTTGATTTGGAATATCGACAATTCCATTTTCAATATATGTCGCCTTTAACATTCCAGTGTTTTCTTTAAACACAGAAACCACCGCAAAATTTACAGGATTTCTAGAGTCACGCAGGCGCTGTATACCATATATTTGTATGTCAGTTGATCCAACCATTGTTTGGTGTTTACTTGTATTCACATCTTCTTTGTATTTACGATCTCGTCCAAGAATGCTCACAAAAATAACAATAATAAAAAACACAATAATATAAACAATTAATATTTGTATAGACAGCAATGCATTTTTCATTTTATTTAATATTGAAAATATTTATGATTGTTATACCTAATTTAATAAAAAATGTTGCACCGAAGGAAAATAATTTTTATTACGATTGTTGTTTTTATAATTGTATTGTGTCTGATTTATGGATATATTACATATCGAGAAAAACACAGTATCGTGACCAACATGCCGCAACCTTGTTCAAATGGAACATGTGCTGCTGCTGACACTGTAAAAACACAATATAGTTCTAAATCTACACAGTCTGGAACAGCGCCGATACGTGTGCCGCCAGTTCCCATGCTTGATGCCGCAATGATACAATCAACAGCAAGCAATACAGCCTACACGACGTCGCTTGCGCCTGGAGCAACATTAACAGTTCCATGCGGTTCAACACCGTCTCATATTCATCATGGTCTGGTGGCGCCACTTGGAAGCGCAGTTAATGGCGTGGTAAATTATACATTGTCTTATTATGACACATCGGTTGGAACACGAACGGAAACTGGAACATGTAATGTGGTGTGGGACACTCAAACAATTGGACAAACTACCATAGCGACGATAAAATTGCCAGATTCATTGCGAATAACAGCATCTGATGGACTGGCAACCCTTTCTTTAAACGCAACATCAAACGGTATTCAATTGTATGGGTTATCCGTCCCAGACCCAGTTACTGGCAGCCCGGGTATAATGCACCATTTAGCTGGAATTCCACAAAATATGATAACCGGAGCAATGTATGTCCCATCCTCTTTTCCGCCACAACTTGCCAAAGGAACGTGGCGTGTCCCAGACGAACTTGGTAGTTATGAAAGTACAGCACAGGAGACGTCTGTAGAACAAGATAGCATTACAATCAATGCTGCCGTGTCGTGGAATGTGCCAAGCATAAGTTTTTTCATGACTATGATTGGGACAAACACATTTAGTGAAAATGTTGGGAATTATATTTTTGACAATGGGGGAAATGATTCGTTCCAATTAGCATTTTCTGTTGGCGCTACAAACGGACTTAGTGGAAATGTTTCATCTTCTGCATTAACCGATCTTCAAATTCCTGGAGTTGTGCCTACCGCAGGGTATCAATTGGTGACTGTCCCACTCGGTGGCGTGTTATTAACTGGGAATAGCATTGTATTAAGTAACCCTTTAGCGTCGGCGGGTGTTACTGGAATGTTTACACCAAACGCCATTCAGCCAGACACAGTACTTGTAGATGCGTCTGGCTCTCCCTATTATATTATTGGAAAAACGACTTTTATAACACGACCTGTTGGGAAAGTGACGCCAGAACAACCTGACGTGTATGATACGGGGTGTTACCTTGGAGCAGACATGGCCACTGGAAATTGTGTAACACAAAGATCTAATTCAACCACATGTCGTCAAAATTCACTATGTCTCATAAATTCATGTACTATAGTTGGTACAACTGCCCCGTGTATTGGTATGGATTCTATGGACACATTTAGCCCAGTTTCTGAAGATTATGGAGCAACTGCCAGTGTTCCAAAATCAATTATGCCAAAAGCATGGCCTCTTCCTAAAAACATGAATAAATTAAATGCTGCGGTGCCTCAACATATGTTGGACAAGTCTGTTATGGCAATTGACACATGTCCGTGTGGAATGTACTATATCCCCCAAAATACACAGGTTGATCGAGAAGGGCTTCCAGTAAACACACTGTATGATGTATATACTATCAGTGTCGGCGCGAACAACCCGTGTCCTGGACCTGGACCAGAAGCTACTGGCTATCCTGCATTGGGAGATGGCGCTAATGGATGTGGCCCTACATCTGCTGTTTGTAGTCCAAATACTGTACCAACACAAGTACCGACAGTAGGAGCCTGTGGAGATATCCTTGGAAATTGTTATTATATTTGCGCAAATTCCCATTATAGCTGTACGGCTGGGTTTGTAAGTGTCGGCGGCGAATGTTATCGTTCTCCTCCAATAACATTAGACCCCTCACAATTATCGTCTAACATGTTGTGTTCTTATAATATTGTTAAAAATAGTGACTATCCAGACGGAATATTGACATGTGCTCAAAACGGAGTATCGGTCCCTACTTTTTTTAACAGTTCTGGAATGGAAGCAAATGGGTGGCGAATAGATCCATCGTCATGCACCGGTGGAGTGTCTGGAGGAGATCCAGACTTTTTTAGCAAACCATGTTATGAACCATCGAGTAATGACATAATTCCGTTTAGTGTTGACGACTCTATAGGCACAGCAACAAATCCAATTCCATGTGGTTATTATTATTGGCCGGCAAGCACGCCATCATACCAATTGTTCAATGTTGGAATATATGGCCAGTCGCAGTGTACGGAGCCCGCTGGGTGTACTGACGCAATACCGTCCTACTCTCTTGGATGGACAGGTGGCTGGGTTGGAAATACTTAATTTTAAAAGATCATTAACAAAACATTTATTTGTCAGATAATGTTTATATTAATATTATTCAAAAAACATAGCTTTGAAAAGAACACGCGTAAAAAAGTAATAACTAGTGATTTTTATGGGGTTTGTGTCGAGTGGTTTAAACGGGAGCATATATTACACCGAGTCGATGGCCCTGCAAGAATTGATTATGCACAAGACAGAGTTACAGTATTGTCAGAACTATGGATTAATAATGGAATTGCTCATAGAGTAGACGGACCTGCGGATATCGGATACTATTTAGATGGGAAACTATATCGAAAGATATGGTATAGAAATGGATTTCTTTATAGAGAAAATGGCGACTCGGTATGGATCACTTTTAAAAAAGATGGGAGTTATGTTTCAGAATATTAATTTATTTTTAAATACATATTTATTATTCATGTTTAGTCAATTAAAACAACATATGCGCCACTCTCGTTTATATGCAAGACATTTAAACAACATTTCTAAAAAAAATAGTAACAAGTGTTATCTCCTTCCCAATGTAACAATATTTGATTATTTAGTCAATGACAAGAGACATAGACATTCTGGTCCGGCAAGCATCCAATATAGAATTAATGGAAATATTGAGATTGAAATATGGTGTGTTAATGAAAAGGTTCATAGAATAAACGGACCTGCAATCAGAACATATGATTTAGAGGGAAATTTATCTCAAGAATTATGGTATATTGATGGTAAACTGCATCGAGAAGATGGGCCAGCGCTTATAAACTGGTTAACAAAACAAATTTGTTGGTACATATATGATGAGAGGTTGTTATTTGTTTAACAAAAAAAGATGTCAAATTAATTGTTGTATAATACATGTCATTGACTCGCTAATTTGACATCCATCAAACTCAAACTCTCATTTTGACTTGATCAGCGTCCCGTCGTAACGATATGAAACGAGAGTTGGAGAAACATCATGGCGCCGCATACCGTTCAAGTACCACACTTGTTTCTTTGGGCGTCCTCCGTTGTAAAAAGCAGCAAAGGCAGGTCCGTCTTCGCGGTGTCGTTTTCCATAGACAGACCACCCCATCCTTGAAATTGTTCCATCATCGTAGTAAATGGTATACGCCGGACCTCCAACACGGTGTGACTGCCCATTCACAAACCACTTTTCAAACCACTTGGTTGTCGTGCCGTAGTAAAATGAAACGCACGCCGGTCCATCAACCCGATGAAACTCTCCATTGAGATACCATTCAATGACCGTCGGAACGCGATCCACAAAAAAGACATGGGCCGGACCATCAACTCGATGAAACTTCCCGTTGAAACACCACACTTCTCGTTGAATAGATCCGTCGTTGTAGTATTCCAACAGCGCCGGCCCATCAACTCGATGACTGTTGCCATCAACCTCCCACCTCTTGGTGCGAACCTTACCATCGTCATAGTACTGAACATACGTCGGGCCACCATCTGTACGTCCCGTAGACCACGTCTCGCAAATGATACGTCCCTCTAGGTAGTCATAATGTACACCCGTAAGTCTGTTCCGCAGTGCCAGAATCTCGTCGCGATATGTTTCCATGTCTTCCTCACGTACAGTTCGCGACCGTATGCATGCCTGAAGTTCGTCGATCGCAGCCAGTATCTCAACCGCCGTTGCTCCCTCAATCGCAACATTGTCGTCGTTAGACATCTTGTGTATCTCAAAGTCTTGTGTTAAAGTCCAGAACTTGTTTGTGGCGTATCTGTGTTGTGTGATAATTAGAACCTTTATGATCCAAGATCTTTGTTTTTTTGTGATCCAAGATCTATGTAACTTATTGCAATATTTAATTTATAAATTTATATTGTTTCTATGAATTTAATAATATCTTGGTAATTTGTTGATTCGTAACACAATGTTTCCACACTCATCATACTTGTCGATGTATTGTAGTTCTCCATTCTTGTACTTCCACTCCTCTTCGATAGTTCCATTTTCATAATAATTTACATACTCTGGTACTCCTCCGTCACGATGTTCTATTCCATGAATGTACCACTGATGTGTTTTGACATTACCTGACTTGTAGTATGCTGTTGATGCTGGTTCATGATCTCGATGGCGTTGTCCATTTATGTACCATGCCTCAGAACAAATTTTTCCATCTTCATAATATGAAACAATGGCTGGTCCATCCACGCGGTGTTCCTTTCCATCTGTACACCATTCCTCTTTCTTAGTATTTCCATTTCTATGATATGTTATACAGTGTGGTGCACCAACACGATGTTCTTTTCCGTGTTCATACCATTCTTGTGTAAAAACAGTTCCGTCCTTGTAATACCTTGTAACTGCAGGAGCACCGCCAGGGCGATGCAGCTTTCCTTCGTCATACCAGTTTTCATACCAGTTTTCTTCGTTGACAATACCATCGTCGTAGTAAATAACAACAGCAGGAGCACCTGCACGACTTACTACCCCACTGTTTTTGATATGCCATTCCTCTATTTTAACACGCCCATTTTTGTGATACTTGATTGCAACATCTCTGATAATGAGATGTAACTGTTTAATTTTGTCAACAATTGCTGTCTTTTCTACTGTTTCAGTCACGTGTTGACTTTCAAGAGCCTGTATCTCTCGAATGATGTTAGCAGCATAAATGACCTCGGTTGTCATAATGATGAGAGGTATTTGTGAATAATATGGATCATTGGATCATTGGATCATTGGATCATTGGATCATTGGATCATTGGATCATTGGATCATTGGATCATTGGATCATTGGATCGTTGGATCGTTGGATCATTGGATTAAAAGATAAAGATATTAAAATATTTTCCTAATATTTTTTTTCTTCTTATCAAGTTCTTTTTTCCTCTTATCTAGTTCTTTTTTCTTTTTATCGTTTTTCTTCTTATCAAGTTCTTTTTTCTTTTGATCAAGTTCTTTTTTCTGTCTGTCGTTTCTCCTTTTTTCTTTTTGATCTTTTTGATCTTTATCTGCTCCGACCACCACCATTGGAATTGATTTTTGTTTTAACAAACATGGTTCTTTGATGTATGGAACAGCATAAAACAAATCATAGTTTATAGGGTATTTTATTCCAATAAAATAATTTCCATCAGATCCACCATATGTTGCATGATAACCAAACAAAGAAGCAAGGTTATAATTTTTTAGCAAGTTGGAATCTTTTGGGTAAACCAATACAAGTATCCCAGACTCGTTTAGTGCAGAAATAATTAAATCCATGTTTACATCGACGACACATTCGCTTGAAATAATAACATCATACGTTCCATAAAAATTGTCGCAGTTACATCCAACGCATTTATATTCAACATCATCGTCAAAATATATTTTATTTTTTCCTGTTCCAATATCTAAAATTTTTCCCTTATAAAAACTTTCTCCAAAAATTGATAAACAATATGCTAAAAAACGTTTATATTCTGTCATTCTATTATATTTATTTAGTTGATTTAATAATTGAAAACATATATTCGAACGAGATTTATTATTTATATATTAATAATCGGTATTATTTTGTAACAAGTCTAGATAGAATAGCGATATATTATCTTTTTCGTGATTAAACAAACTATTGTCTTCTACAGTATTCTTAATTTCTTCAGTTCTATATTTTTTATTGTTCGTATACCAACATTTAGTTATTATGTTACAGCCAGGTTCACTATAATTTATTGTTTTTGTTATTATCTTGTCGCGTTTGAAAACTTTAGTTATATGATAAGAAACTCTAACAGTTGGGGTAATTGTTTCAACACGTCTTAATTGAAAAATATTATGAAAATTCCGACGATAAGAAACACGAGAAAACATTATTTATTATGTTATATAAAATATAAAAGATTTTTTAAAACAATTCATCGTATGGATGATTAAAACTAACTCCTGAAAAATTATACACTGCAATATAAAAAGAATTTACAATATTATCGCGTTTAAAAAATCTAGTCATATTGTAAGAAGTTTTTTTTGTTAATGTGGATGCATTGACACGTCTTAACTCAAAATTGAAATTGTTATGTGAAGAAACACACAGAAACATTTTGTTAAGGATCATAAATATAAATATAAAATTATATTTAACAAATACACAACATACAATGTCTCTTTCTTTTCCATTGCATTTGCCACAACAACCTGTGTTACCACTACCTACCGAGTCAATTGAAATAAAAAAAACTACGCGCGTGTTAAAACGTTCTCGTCCACCACCCAAATCTGCAGAACATGATGATTTTACCTATAGCACGTCACTTTCAACTATTCCATCCGCAATAATGTCGTTATCTGGATCAGCTATAAGTGCCGAATTTAATGGTTGGTTAGTTACCGTTAATGCAAATGAAGAGGTTGTAAAGACACTGTGTTCTAATATAGCCATCTTTCCAAAAGACACGTCTATGTTTACGGGCGGGACTCCTCCTCCGCCATATACAATTTTACATAAACTATCTGCCACGAGTGTTCAAATACCAACATCGATATATAAATTACTATTTAACTCAGCTGGGTTTCCACCTCCCCCTCCAAAAAATAATGCACCGTCCTGCGGTATAATACATGACGATATTTCGTTTATAGGAACATTGGGAGATACAAGTTCGCTTCCACAAGCTCAGGCGGTAAATCGCATTATAACTAAATTAGAAACAGAATATTCAACGTGCCTGATTGCGCCAACTGGGTCTGGAAAAACAGTGATGTGTATTGCGGCAGCAGTTACGTTGTTAAAAACTAGGAAATGTGTTGGTATCGTGTGTCGCGGAATTGGTCTTGTTAGACAGTGGCATCAACGTATAACATCATTTTGTAAAAATGTAAGGGTTGGAAAAATACATCAAAATACATGTGATGTTAAAAACAAGCATTTTGTTATAATATCTATTGATTCTTTAAGTAGGGGGATTGATTACGATATAACTGAATTGTTAGATGTGTGGCCAGGACAACGAAAACCGGGGAGGATTTCACCAGGTTCAAAATATCCGATTGCTGTATTTAATCATATCGATATTGTTGTTGTAGACGAATGTCATCAAGTATTTGCACCAACATATATACGGGCGTTATATCTTTTTAAACCAACATCTTTAATATTCACGACAGCAACACCAAAAAGAGAAGGCGAGTTATGTAAGCAGCTATTTTGGTTTGCAGGAGAAGGCATTGAAATTAAAAGAACGTGGGACAATGTTCTTGTGTATGTCACACATTTTTCTGAAAATGGACATTCTGAAATTTTTTTAAAAGATGGGCGTCTTGCAGTTTGGATTATGTTGTCTAAATTAATCATTTCATATAGAAGAAATAAGATGATTGTAACACAAATTATTGCATGTTTGTGTGAAAAAAGACATATTCTTGTGTTGTCAGACAGATGTAAACATCTTCAACTTCTTTTTTTTATGCTTCAGCGTTTTTATACATTGTCTGATATTCCAGCGGATGCACGTTTTCCAAGAACAGCATCTATTATGGTACGTGGAATGACAGAAGCTGAAGAAGCAGACGCATATGCGTCTCGTGTAATATTTGCGACATATCCAATGTTTGCAACATATAGAGATGTGGTTACATTAGATACTCTCTTTTTAACTACTCCAAAAACACAAATCAAACAGGCAGTTGGGCGTGTGCTGAGGCCATGTCCAACTAAAAACAATGTTAAAGTTTTTGATATTGTTGATTCGTTTTCTGATTTTTTTAGAGGGCAGTGGACTCGTCGTCATGATTTTTTTATTCATCCAGATCGAGACACTCCTTATTTTGACAAGGAAAAATCACATTTTACTATTTTTGAAAATGTTGTTGATTATTGTATAACAACAGACGAAGACGACAAAGAAGTTGTAAATAAAAACGACTATGATATTTTTGAAAAAACGGTTGAAGACGATGTAGAAGATGATATAGAATAAAAAAAAATAACATAACATATATACATTAATTAATTTAATAATTCACGCAACACCGAATCAAAACTTTTATCGCTTATACTTTTACTCTTGCTTTTGCTCTTGCTTTTACTCTTGCTCTTGCTCTTGCTCTTGCTTTTACTCTTGCTCTTGCTTTTACTCTTGCTTTTGCTTTTGCGTTTCTGTTTTTTATGCTCTTCTAACATAGCACCACCATGTTCAACATCATAATGAGCTGGCATATTATCAATAATATCACTCAAAGTAAATTCATTAACAAACTCACCGCCTTCAATATGTTCTAACAGTTTGTCAATTGCATCATTGTGCTCTTTTTCAAGTTTTTTATTAAATCCAAGTCCGACTGGTTGAATTGCTTCATTACATCCTATACCGCGCGGTATTTCAACCCACCGTATGTCGTGTGGCGATGTAAGAACAATTGGATTTTTTTTAGATATGAATATCCCAGTTCTTAAATGCAATGGCAGGTCTAATATGCTTTTATTGTCTGGATATGCCGCTACATATCTTCCATTGTATTTAGTAACTCCAAGCTCTTTGTTCATAATCGCCCTATAAAGTAAACCAGACACATTTCCTGTTTTAACAGTTCTTTTTGCATTTGTTTTTCTATAACACAGAGCATGTCGTAAACACGTATGTGGATCTCTATCAATGTCCTCGTCTGTTATATCTTTTCTGTGCCATACAGTTCTCATAAACCGCTCTAATTGTGTCAACCAATGTTTTCTCATGTTTGGAGAGTGTCTGAAAAATTCATTACATTTACAATGTCTATGTTGATTATTATTACTGATTGCGTGTTTTTTACCACACACGTCACACGAGCCTACATTTTTTTCCACAGGTTGTTTTGGAAGTCTTGGTTTTTTAATAAGGTGTCGACGTGCAACATTTATAAGTGGTTCGCGCGGAAGGCGTACTCTTTTATGTTTATGTTGTTCTTTTGAAAATAAGTCAGACATAAGCTCTTTTATTAATTCATACTTAATATTTGTGTCATTCATATTATATTATATTAAAATAAAATTTTATTCATGTTTAGATATATATTTTTTATCAACTTTCTCTCCAACCGCATGTAAAAAACATGCTTGTATTTCAGGATCTGGCAATTCATTTATTTCGTCATCTGTTCTATTTAAAATACTGTGCGATGAGATTAAATGTTTTCGCATATCTGCAATCGAATATGTTGCCAGTGTTTTAGTACGTACTCTTCTTCCAAGAGAAGCTAACACCGGTGCGGTCGTTACAAAAATAGGCTCGTCATTTTTTTCTACTTTTCGTTTTCTTTTAAGAGTTTTTTCAATACACTCATCATCTTTTAGAGGCTTATATAACAGTTCTTCTTCGGCCATTAAAAGCTTTTCATTAACTTGCTCGTCTGTCAGCTTTTCATTTTTTGGATCTGCTAAGATGTTATACTCTCGCATATCAATTAATTTATCATCTCCAACGTTCTCAATGTCTGTTATCCACAATTTTCCATCAACGCAATGTTTTGCTTCCAGAGATTTTAATTGTTTCTTTTCTTTTTGTCGTTCAACAGCCGCGTACATACATAATCTTTTTAGTTCGTTTTCTAGGTGTTTATCATATTCTTCTACTGTTTTTTTATCAATATTTAAGTTCGGAATAGTTAATTCTTTTTTTTCAAATTTACTCTCCTCTGTTGTTATTAGAGTTGTTTCGTGTCGAAATAATTCACCAAATATATCTCGCGTTGGTTGTGTCCACCGTAAAGAAACATCTCCAGTGTCGTAAGTAGAAAGCCCGTATGTTGCAAAAATGGCACACGGGTCCCACGTCACACAAGTTAGCACATCCAAATCTGTTACGCCACTCATATTTTTATTTGGAACACTGAGTTGGCATGAAAAAATTTCTGTTGTTATGGCCGTTACAATTTTCAACATTTCATTCGATCGGTGTGTGTCAATGTGTCCTCCCCGTGTTTTTAACATGGTTGGTGGCGAATTGTCACAAATTTCATCCCACCGTTTACAACATGCTGCAAGAATAGGACTTGTCGAATCAAACATGGTCATATCAATTGTAAGCAAATCGTCATCCTCGTCAACCAAGCCAGTTAGGTCTGCTGATGAAAGTTCTGTTGTATATGTTGAAAATTCTGACCACTCAAGCTGTATTTTTGTATATGCTGAATACATCAACAGTCCTATATCTTTCGGATTTGTTGTGTCTTCAAGAGCCTTTACTATTAAAAAGATGTGTAACATACACATTATAATATTTTCATGAGACCTGCGGTCTGTTTCATTAAGTTCCAAAAGCATATGATACAACACCACAATACATGGATGCCATGGTGATTTTCCAGGCAACAACAAAATAATTGATCGTAACTCATCAAGACTGCGCTGACATTCCCGAATAAATGTATTATCGGTAAGCTGCAGTATACGCGACAACAACGAGTCAAATAGTTTTGATAACTCAACCATAATTCCACAATCAACAGATATAGTCGAACACGCTACTGGGTCACACAATATTGCAATCAATACATGTGCTGCATCTGGAGTTTCACAATTGTTAAAAATTGCATTTTTAACTTCTTTTATAAATTCTCCAAATGCAGCCGCCCATTGAATTTTTGGTTTTGGAGTAACAATGATTGTTGGATTAAACGCGGTTGCAGTTCCTAACAAAGTTAGCGGCTGTGTCTGATATTTTATAGGAACATATGAATATCCACGCCCCATGTTTTCACGTTCTTGGTCTATTTTTTCATATATATGTGCCATTTTTTCATCTTTATCACGTCCTCCTGCGCCACTAATGGCAGATTCTTTTGATCTTAGCGCATCAAGCCTAAATTCTATTCCGTGAACATAGGATAAAAATTTTGGAAGCGGAACATCTGGCAGGCACGGCATATTTTGTTGAATTGTTAGTAATACACACGCTACAACCCCATCAAGTGTTTTGTTAGCCTCTGTTACAACCAAACACGCTTGCAATAATTTAGAATCTTTTATAAGAGAACGTACTTGTAACAACAACCCCGTCTGTATTGTTATGTCGCACGTTAAAATTATAATACGATTCAATATAGAGAGACAGGTTTGTGGATCAAAACATCTTGAAACGATTTTTTTTACAAAAAATGCGTTATTTGACGAACATGCATATTCTAAAAGAGATTCATATACGCACGGATGTACAATGATAGATCTAAGATCTTTTTCCATGGCTGTTTTATAATTTAACATTTTCTCAATGTCGTATGTGGTTGTACGTCTAGCTAAAACTTTTATTTTATCACCATCAACAATAGCGGTGCCTGGACAATACCCGAGCTTATTTATTTTTGTAAATGCAAATTCGCGGGGCCACATGTTTTATTGTGATCTTTTATTGTCTTTAAAAAAAAAAGAAATTATAAAGAAATGATCAGGATCACAATTAGTCGCGCATGGCTTTGTTTGAGTTGTTTACTCTTGGAATAATGTATCTTGCGCGTGGGTGGATTACATTCAGAACACGCGGGAAAATTTCAAAAGTGTGTAAATTTGCATTGTTAATTTTTTCTCTTTGTATTGTTGGCGGTGCGGCATTTGAAATTTGGATGTATGTTTCCGGGAATAAATTTTCAAACACGAGTTGTCCCGTTGTCCCGAATATGACACGATTTACATTATCAAAAGATCCAACATCCCAGTATAATTGGAAATATTTTATTCCAAACACACAGGTTGTAGTTAAACAAAAATGTCCATCCCCTAATAATGAACCAGCGTTGTATTATGGACCGCTGTCGTCACTTAAATTAATTGCTCGCGTGAATAAAGAACAACTTTCATTGTACAACACTGCTCAAATTATGGATTGTATGGGACATGTGATATTTGCTATTGAAACAGATTCTTTAAAACAAACATTTTTAAACAATCTTGGTGTTCATGCAAATGTTTTATTTCGAGGATTTGACAATTCTGTAATTGGATATACAACAGGTACCTCGTTATATGTGAATCAAGTGAGTATATATGACGCAATATCTACCAATTCTTCATTGGTTGCAACAATTAATCAGTTATCTGCTACCTCATGGACATGGTCTATAAACATTTATATCCCGTCTCATCCGGCGGCTGATCTTAGATTGCTGCTGTTGTTGGCGGGAATGATTTCATTTCAAGATCCTGTTTTTGGAAGTACAGACATATGTAACAATCTCTTCTATTATTTGGGATATATTTTGCTCGGAATAACCATAGTGTCGTTTTTAGCGCTTATTGCAGGATGTGTACGAACTATTATCTTACGTAGGGCAACAACAAACAGCCACGAGTCGGATGTCGCAACTTCAAAATCGGATGATTCTATCGCTGCCGAACAATCAAAATCGAACGGCGCGGATAATGTGGCTATTGATTCTAAATCTAAACACGATGCGGATAAAAACAAAAAACATAAAAAGACAACCACCGCAGCAGAACATACATCTGAATCGGATACGTCTGATTCAAACATGGCAGTAGCGGCAGAAGTAAAATCTACAGAACATAAATCTAGCGACTCTAAACGTAGTAATAGTTCACAACGCAGTGCTCAACACCACGAGTCTCAACGCAGCGAGTCTCAACGTAATCTACATAAGAAGAAACGACATGTAAAGAAAAATACAGAGGAGCAGAGTACTGCTGTTTAAAAAAGTGTAAATGTGTTCCGTTTAAAACAAAATGTATTTTTTTTTATTGAATAAAAATATGACATCAGACACAAAAATACGTGGTAAAACTGCTCCATTCACTCGCGAAGAATTAGAACATATTGCAAAAACAGACAAGAGTTCAAAAGTTCTTGAATGGACAACCGATGATAAGCTCGCCGGGCACGCCATGCCTCCAGTAGAATTAGCAAATGAATTTCATAAAACAAGATTGGAGTATGAAGACATGTGTAAACTTGGACATTGTAGCGACAGCGAGATACGAAAAAAATTAAGTGAAAAACATGCTAAATTTGCTAAATTTCACCCACATCTTTTCTTTAGAGTGACGGACAGTACTACAACGAATGAAATGTTAGACACATATAAATTAATGATTGCGATGAGGAGTAAAGTGATTGATGGTAAAATAGAAAAAGACAGTGCCACAAATATAGTGTCTGATTATGTAAGTAAAATATCTGTAAGAGACGCCACGGCAAAAGAATTGGAAACTGGAGTTGTCGAATCAACGACAAAAATTAAACCATACTTAGTTGAAGAGGGAAAAGATCCGCTTAATGCTGCGCCTGGTAAAACTCCGTCATTTATATCTTCTTCTTCTGATACAAAAACAATTAAAAAAGACGAAGAAAAAAATACAGTGACTGTCGATGATTATAAAGAAATTGAGAAAGAAGAAAAGCAGGAAAAATTAAAAGAGGAGTTTAATTCTACACTGACAAAGGTAATGAAAAAAGTATATAATTCAGAATCTGTAGAGTCATTTAAAGAAGGTATGACAATTCTTTCTGCGTCTCCCGTAAAAAAAATATCTGATTTATGTTCTATTTTTGAACACTTGCGTAAAAAAATCTGGTGGTGTAAGGAATGTGATGATATAGCAGATATTCTTTTAAGTAAAAACATTACATTATAAACATTACATTATAAACATTACATTATAAACATCATTATACAACACTTCATTTTGGTTTTGGAATTCTAGTTGCAATTTTATGATAGTCAAACGGACCAGCATTAAATACAGGTAACATGGAATATTCTGCAACTTTTAACTTGTTCATACCCTCAAATGTTTTATTTCCAGTCCACAAATTCCGCTCTTTTATAAATTCTTTTTGGGCTGGGAAATTTCGAAGTCCTTTTACCATTTTTACAGACGGAATGCCGTATCTATCTATAAAAATTTCACCAAGAAATTCACCATTTATGTAGAATTGACGCAAATATGGTTTTCCGTCGGGTTTAAATTTCGTTATTGCCGGCCCTTCGTCGTTGTGCAATATATCCGGATTTTCAAAAAAACGTATTTCTGACAAGTTACCATCCGTGTCATACGTTATTCTTACATTTAGTGGAGTTTCCTCTTTTTTTGATTTTCTTGCTCTTTTTTTACGTGGAGTTTTTACACGGCCAGAAGATTCAGATTCTGATCCAGATGATGAATGCAATTCACACTCGGCCATTTATTTATAAGACGCCCCAAATAAAATACGAGTGGATCATTTTGAGATCAGGATCATTTTGAGATCAGGATCATTTTGAGATCAGGATCATGTTAAATATTTCACAAACATTTCAGCGAGAATCAAAAACAGATATGGCATTCATTTTCCCATATCCTAAAATATTAGAGTCGTCTGGTATTTACTTTTCCGACATTGAGACAAGTTTCAACGATGGAAAGGAAACATATTCTCTTGTGCTTTATGGGCTGTCATATGTCGATACAACATATATTGAAACAATCAAGACCTCAAATCCAACATTGACATATTATGGAATTGATATTTCAATAAAAGATGTAGTGACAGATGCAGACATATCCGATACAACCACAGGTGTTGACGATAAACTTATGTACAAACAAGATGTTGTTTTTTCATGTGTTGCTACGGGAGAACGGGAAGAATTTATTTTTTCAACGCTATACTACACTGCGTGGGTTGCAATCGCACTAACAATTTCATATAATTGGGAAGAGGTTCCGATAATAACAGATGGGCTTGATACCGACGAAAATTGTGTCGACGAAGTCGATACTGATGAAGTCGGTCCGTATGAAAACGTCGAAAATGGAGAAAAATCAAAAGACACCAGTATAGACATAACTTGTTCATATTATGAAGAAGACGGAAGTGTCGGCGAAGAAGGTGAGATTTATACTGACAGTGGGTCTATTGGAGACATTGTATATGATTATGAAGAAGATACGGTCACTATGCGCATCCCAATTTCAAGAAATATGGTTGCGCCAATCATCGGGATGCGCGGAGCAACCATCCAAAGCATCATTTATGATTGTTCGAACATACCAACCATATCTGACAATGATTGGGATGGACATATAAGCATCAACATTGAGAATGCAAATAAAAATTCATCAGAAGTTCCCTATATAACGGTTGTAGTGTCTGGAAATGAGACTTTGTGTGGACTTTCCGAAGCATTAGCAATGTCGGCGGTGTATGCATGTATTGCCGCAGCATTGAGAATGCAAATAAAAATTCATTAGAAGTTCCCTATAAAACTATTTTGGTGTCTGCCCGAAACATTATCAATGTCAGTGGTGTGTGTGCATGTGTTGCAGCAGCATTAAAATAATATAAATACAATACATATATGTATAATTACTCATTTATAACTAATCATTTCATTTACAATTAATCCGAATCGGAATCACTACTACTACTATCAGAATCACTACTTTCATATTTAGGTTTAGTATTTTGTTCCCTCCTGGTGGTGGTGCTGCTGGCTTCCTTATAATCAGAATCATATCCAAATTTTAAGATTCGTGTTTGTTCGACAATATCTTGGAGATCTCGTTGTTTTATAGCAAACATTTCGGCAACATGGTCATCGTTTGATAAAATACTTGTCGCTGCATCAACCGCATTTAATATTTCTTCTCGTTTAGTAAGCAGTTGCTGAATGCGTATAAATTTTTCATCATATAACTGTCGTTTTGATCGAAGCTTTGTTTCTCGTTCTTCATAATCTTTTGTTACTGCAAAAAGACGTTCATCAACAACACGAACATCATCTGCATCAAAACAATCGCTTCCATCTGTTTGTAGTGTGCGTTTTAATACAATAAGTCCATCCAAGACAGATTTAACCGCAGCAAGCGCGTCTGATTCATTTTTAAATAATAGTGGATCGCTTTCGACAACATATTCGCTTACTGGCGGAAATTTTGCTATTGTCTGTGCAGGAGCAGCAGACGACGTAACACCTCCGGTCTCTGGCTGAGTTATAGTAGCGGTAGCTGCTGATGTAGCGGCACTGGCAACTGGAACAACTTCAACCAAATGAGTTGCTGGCGTTACAACAGTTGAGGAGGTAGTTATTGGCTGAAGTAGCGTTGTTGGTTGTTTAAGTGGAACCAGTCCAGACACCGCTTCTTCTTTTTCGTGTTTATCATCATGGTGGCGGTGGTGATGTTTATGATGACGATGTTTATGTTTGTGTTTTTCATCATTATTTTTTGAAACGTCTGCAATGGTTTTATTTGACTCCGGAAGTTGAGTTGCGGTGTCAAATAAAATTTCAACCGGTCGCGGGTCAAAAATTACAGACATCGTTATTTTATTGTGAAAAGAATTTTATTATTTGATAATCTTTGAACGACCATTTTTTATGTTGTGAATAAATAAAGAAGTACAATGCCAAGTCACCGTGACGAACAAAAACAATCATGTGTCGGGTGGGTTTTTGTTGGAATTATTATATTTATTGTTGTAATGTGGATAGTGTCGTTGCTCAGTAGATGTGCTGGTTCGCTTGACAACCACAGAACAATCGAGACCATGTCTGATCCCGAATTTGTCCTGGTCGCAAAAGGAAGTTTAGGGCAATACGCAACAAAACTTAGTCAGCCCGCATTAACCGCCGCTGGTAGAACAATCGCCGCTTCAAACGTACGCGCTGGAAAAGCCCCCGGCACTATTACATTAATTCGTTCAGAGGCAGAGGCTAACGCACTTCTCCAGAGAGCGTATGCCGAGTCACGCACCGCGCCGCAAAAAAATGGAAATAACAATGCGGGCATTATGAAGACACGTGCCGGCGTGTCTGCCCCCACCCAGTCTGCCGTATTGAACGCATGGAATGGAGGCACGTCCCCGCCTCCGTGTGAATCCACAAACTGGAATTCTGAAACGGCTCCTCCTCCACTGTTTGCGTTTCAGATGGCCCCAGAATATGCAAAAGCGGGAAAAATCGCACGTAAGGAAAGCATAAATAGCGGAATACCTCCTGCTGCCCCCTCAGCAGCGGCCGGGTCTGTGCTGTTAGCAAAAATGGATGCGGCGGCATCTAAGGCGCCTAATCAGCTTGCAGCTGCGCAGTCTGCCGTTAATGCGGCCGGGCTAACATTCAGCAATTCAGCACAATATTTCAAAGGTGCCGATGAAAGTTTTAGACTTCCTTCAGCTGCCGGCCAGCTCCCATATTATGCCCAGACAAAAAGCGAGGCGGCAGTCGAGTCTAACACGGGACTTATATCCGACGCATTTCAAAGAAATGAAATGAGGGAGGTTTATGCGGGGCTTGCGCCTGACGACGCAAGTGCGATGATTGAAGCAGATGATTTAAAGAGACACCTACCTGGTGCTGCACTGATGAAAGAAGCCGACGCTAAAGCATTTGGGAAAGTAAATTATGACCTGCAGCAACTGGCGGCAATGAATCCGGAATTGGCGGGAGAATTACTAGGGAAGGCATGTCCGACAAATATGCCTACCGTGCAACGAATCGCGACGGCAACACAGCTTGCCGTTCGTGCAAGACCGACGGAAGAGAGATCTGAAACTACATTCCGCAGCATGGGTGCCGGATTCTTTGGAAACAGCATCAACTTGTTCACACCGCCTACTAAGGCCGCGTTCCCGTCTGCGACATGTTCTTCTCAAACAAATTTGTCAACTGCTTACTTTTCAGCGGCACAGGCCGCAGATTCAGTTTGTTCTGCAAAACAGTGATTATAAAATAATAAAATAATAAATTTATAAATTAATTTAATAAGTGTATTTCGTTCAATAAGTGTAACACAATACAACAAGTTATACTGTAAAAGACAAATATGGAACAAACAACTAGTTTAGAAAAAAAAGACCCAAGTGTTCATATCGCCGAGGATATGTCTGTTGGCGAGTCTAAAACAGAAGCTATGGCTGTTCCTGTAAACACAAAACCAACGGGTGGTGTTTTTTCTACAGGGCGTAAAAAAATTTCAACTCCGCCAGGTATACGACGTGCAACAAAACAACCACGTAAACAACGAAATATTAAACTTGAGCAACTATCATCAGATTTTTGGGCAGATCCAGAAACACTTTGTCCGTCGTCAGAGGTAGCTTCATCGGAGGCAGTGCCGAAGGCAATAGGCGACGTTACTAGTGTTGTTACTGGCGCAGTTACTAATACAGTTACTAATACAGTTGTATCCGAATTTGATATAAAAACACGCGAAATAGCAAAATCAATGGTATCGACGGCAGCTCCGTCAGATGTAAGCGTCGCACCCCCCTCTGTTGGTACTTCGACGGAGATAGCTACAACAAGTGTTTCTACAGACATTGCGTCGTCTGCAGTAGAGCCAGATTTGTATGCGGCGGCAGGAATTGCGGGACGCCCACTACAGCCACCAAGAAAATTTGACAGCCAAGTAAAAGAAACTGTGTTTAAATGGGCATTGTGTCATAAATCAAACAGACGAGGTGCACCAAGATCTGACCAGCCAGCTATTCGCGTATGTGGATTTTACACCAACGATAAAGCAGCCAACACGGCAATGGATATGCATAATGCACATCCTTATGTTCGTTCTCGTGGCATAGGGGTATATTTAGATCGGGTTAAAATGATTGCAATGGTTCCGCTGTCTCCCGATAGAAACGCAGAAGAATGTGTTGCTAAAAGAAAAAATGCAATATTTTCATCTGAAAACAAATGGAAGAATGAAAGAAAGAAAGAATTTGATAAAAATATACGTGAGAGACACAATGGAGAAATTGATGGAATGCGCAAAAGAAGACAAGAGGTAATGTTAACACAACGAAAATTACGTAAAGAAAATCCTGTTCCGCGCGAAGTTATAGAAAAAAGAGTTGCAGATGCACGCGCTGCGATGTCAGCAGCAAATGCCGATGGCGCTGTAGCACACGCGGATGGCGTTACAGCGCCGACTGGTAGCGCTGTAGTACGTGCTGATGAAGTACTAATGATGACAGATGACGAGTATCCAGACGAATTACGAGTTCGTGGACAAGAAGCAGCAATTATGTCCGTTTTAGTAGATACGTCGCTGGAGGCAGAAACGTGGAATGACGCGGAGGGGGCAGGATATGAACCGATTTATATTCTTCACGGTGGATATATGCCAGACGAGGCAAAAAAAATAACAGAAAATGTTATTTGGAAACCATATTCGGACGGCGAGACACTTATTGGAGACATGTATGTATGGTTATTCCTCGACGAGGAATCTGTGAATAATCCAGATGTGCCTGACAACTATCTTAACTCTGAACAACATATTATCATGAATAGAAAAAGACAAGATGAGCTCGACGCTCAGGCGTTCATGGAATTATGTGCAGATAACAAAAAAAATATTCCAGTCATAGATCTATCAAATCCAGAAGGAAAGGGATTAATACCTGCCATACGTCGGTCCGAATTAGTTGGGGAGGCTAAAATAAAAGCAGACGAAGAAGAGTTAAAATATAAAGAAATAGAACAAAAAATTCTTCGCGGAACTCCAAGTGAAAGACGAGAGGCACATGAGGTTCTTAAATCGACTATGCGAGAAGGAATGGTTGATGCGGACGGAAATCTTCTTAAAGGTACTACGTTAAAAAGTACGGATGACGACGACAAAACAATAGATGTCGAATCTGATAGTAAGAAAAAAAGATTTGAATCAACCGAGGATTCTATACGTGAATTAATGAAAACAGCAAAACGAGAATGATCTGAATGATCTCATTAAAATAATATTTATTTTTATTCATAAATATCTTTTTACTGCCGTGCTATGACAACTGAGTTAGTTTATGCCGCTAACATTATTCAAGAGATACAAGCTCTTGAAAAGCAATGCGAATCAGTAACTTCAACCGAAGAAAAGACAGTAATTGTGAACAAAATCGAACAGCTACGTCTCATTATTAAAGATGTTGAATTCACCTTTTATGAACCCGGACGTGTTAAGAGAGAGGCATGGGTTAAAGATGGAAAGTTTCATCGCGATGGCGGTTCTCCTGCCATTGTAACATACTTTTATGATGGACAAATACAATATGGGGAGTGGCGTATAAATGGAAAACTTCACCGCCCCGACGGTGCTCCTGCTGCTGTTTCATACTTTGAAAATGGACAACTTGAATCTAATGCGTGGTATAAAGATGGAAAATATCACCGTATTGACTCCCCTGCGGTTATAACATACTTCAAAAATGGACAACTTGAATCTGATGAGTGGTATATAGATGGAAAACAGCATCGCTCCGACGGTGCACCTGCTGCTGTTTCATACTATAAAACTGGACAATTACAATCTAATGCGTGGTATAAAGATGGAAAACATCATCGCATTGACGCCCCTGCTGCTGTTTCATACTATAAAACTGGACAATTACAGTATGAAGGATGGTTTAAAGATGGAAAACTTCACCGCCCTGACGGTGCTCCTGCTACTGTTTCATACTTTGAAAATGGACAACTTGAATGTAATGCGTGGTATATAGATGGAAAATATCACCGTATTGACGCCCCTGCTGTTATAACATACTTTGAAAATGGACAACTACAATCTAATGTATGGTATACAGATGGAAAAAAGCATCGTGTTGACGGTGCTCCTGCTGCTATTTCATACTTTGAAAATGGACAACTACATGAAGAAGTATGGTATACTAATGGAAATCTTCATCGTATGGACGACGCCCCTGCAATTATAAATTATTTTAAAAACGGACAATTTGAATTAAAGGAGTGGTATCATAATGGAAAACTTCATCGTATTGCTGGTCCTGCTGTTATATCATACTTTGAAAATGGAACAATTAGAGAGGAAAGGTACTATATAGATGGAAAACTTCACTGCCCTGGCGGTCCTGCTGTTGTTATATCATAACAATTCAACGATCAAATAATTTAATAATATTATTCATAAACATGTTTATACACATATCATCACATAAACTAAACATTCGCCATCTTACTCTATATATTTATAGACATGGAAAAATATATAATAAATGTATATCATACATAGATTACAAATTGACATATCTGTGTAAAAAACACCCTAACACTCCTATAATTATATTCAATTAAATTTTTTAATATCGGTTATATAATACATATACTGTTCATTTTTCATAATACAGTATGTTTTCATATTCTATAAAATACTTACACGAACAGAAGAGGTCATAATAAAATAATATGACATTCTGTGAAGAAATTATTGGGAGAGGACAAAGTGGAGATGTGATTTTAAAAGACGGATATGTATACAAAAACATCACTACTGTTGAAAGGAGCATACATACATCTCTAAATCATGAAAATATTGTAAAAATGATTGATGGAAAATTAGAATTATGTGAGTCGACCCTAAGTGTTAGATTGTTTGAAAGCACGAGCGACTCTCAGTTAATTTTTTGGATGTATGAACTTGCAACTGCTGTTGCATATTTACATAAAAATAATATTTTACATCGCGATATAAAACCAGACAACATTTATCTGTTAAACGGACATATAAAATTGGGAGATTTCGGATATGCTACGACAGCGGATGCAATTATGACAACACATATTTGTGGAACTCCAAATTTCATGGCTCCAGAAATAGCAGCGGCAGCGTTAAATGACGAAATAGAACCAAAATTTAGTTTTTCTTCAGATTGTTGGTCTATAGGGTGTTGCATGCATACAATGTTTACTGGGGTGCCGCCGTTTCAAGGAAAAAACATAAACGACACACTATTAAATATTATTACATATGGGAAATTATATTCAGATGCGCAAAATGATCTTTTACGTGGACGATATGTGCTCAAAGACATGTGTGAATTAATGGTTCATATATTATCTATGTGTCCTACAGACAGGCCAACGGCTGCACAAATAGCTGATCGATGCTTAGAAATTTATTTTTTAACTATGAAAAAAGAACTTGACTTTATTGGATAATACATAATGTAGTAAGATATAAATTATCATATTATATTTTTTTTTCAACAAGCACAGTTTCTATGGTTGTGTTATCCAATCTAATTTTCTCAATTCTTTTTTCTAATTCAGATTCGATTTTAATAAGTACTTCTGTAGTAAGTACAGACATTGGATCTATTCCATCTGGTGGCGTATCATCTGTATAGCCAAGAACGCTGCTTATTGTGTGTTTTAGTGCAGATATAAATTGTTCTCTGCTTACATCCCCCAGTGTACTGTGCGTTTCTGCAACAAAAACAGTATCTTTTTCCAACAGTGTTTTTTGTGCAATGTTTGTCATGTGTGTTAAAATCATATCATCAAGTTCATCCTTCTTCTTTCGAAGTGGTTTTAATCTTGCCACGTTTTCAAAATTAAAAACATGTGTTTTTTTAACACTGTCACACGCAGATAGAGTACGTTCTTTTAATATACTTGGAGCATCTGCAAAATCAATTATGTTTTTTTTTGTTGGTCTGGCGGGTGTTATTTCTATAGTGTCTCGTGGAGCCGTCGTTGACAATACCGATATTAATATACTTGTTATTTTGTCAAGTGCCATTTCATTTGATTTGTGATCTTTTATTTTTATTTTTTATTTGTTTACAAGATCAATGCACGAGGAACCGTTTGTTGACTTGCGACACACTGCGAGTTTTATTGCCCTTAACCGACTAAAATTCGGACAGTGCTCCCATGAAATTTATATGGGGATGAGTGCGGGTGAAATTTCTGTACCCGCACATAAAAACACCGCATTTTTAAATGTTTTGTCAAAAGATATAGAAGAAGGATGTGTTCCATGTATTGAAGAACAAATCTCTGACGTATATAAGATGCATGTTGATGTAGATTATGATGAGGCCGTTGATTACACTGAAGATTCTGGTTCTAAAGATGATTCTTTATCAGAACATCCAGTTATTGGAAATTTTGATTATTTGGCACATGCAAAAACAATTCGTGATGTTGTAGGTACTTGTGTTTCTTCTTCGTCGTTAAGTAAATTTCAAATAAAAGCGGTTGTTACACTGTCTGCAGAAAAAATAGGTAATAAATGGAAAGAAGGAGATATTTCTACAATTGATGACGATATTGTGCATATTATAACCGATGATGGCGACGTTGCACATATAAATAAATCTAGAGTACGTCCCGTTGGGCGTGGAAAAAGACATTTAACAACATCATCATCAATATCGTCGTTTGAAAAACATGAAAATGAAAATATTGATCGTCATTTGACACGAGTCACATTAGAGCCGGGTCTTCGAGTAAGATTCAATATACGTGTTAAAAAAGTTGCAATGCATGTAGTTTTTCCAGATGTTGTTGTAATGGCAGATGTTGGAATACGTTTATTAAGAGAAATTAGAGTTGCATTAGAGGTCAAGTATGGACAGCGATTAAAGCATTTAAATTCATGGTCAGACGCGATATGTGAAAAAAGTCATCTGGGAGAGACGCGTGTTAGAATGTGTTATTCTGATAGGTCAGAAGACTGTACAGAATGTAAAGAAAAATATGATGACATTGATAAACAGCATGGTACAGAAGAAATAGAGGACGTATTGCGACTTCGTGAAAAAGATTTATCTATGAATTGGAACGGAAAGCGAATAATTGGAACATTAACTATCAAAGAAAGAAAAAAGGCAAAAAAAGAAATTTATAAATCAAGCGTGTGTGAAAAATCAGCATGTGTTGGAAGAATGAGACGAGAAGGACGTCCTCATCTTCCGGTGTGGATATTGGTTGGAAATTGTTACGGGTGTGTACCATTTACAGGATCTGTTTTTAAAGCACTGTGTTTAACAAGCATACGATGTGACGGTGAAATTACGCCGTGTCACACATCAACTTGTGGCACACTTCTTTCCTCTAAACATGATGTTATAAAACCCGTAGACCCTCGTTTACACGTATTATCATCAATAATCAGAACGAGCTTTGGGTATAAATATTCAAAACTTGTGATTACGGCAGCTAGATTTCTTCGCGATTCTTTTTTTATAGACGTATATGGACCAATGGCAACATATTGCCACAAAACACGCAGCGAACATGCAGAAACTAATATTTATTTCGTTATTTCAAAAATTGGAATATGTCAAAAATGTCACCTTCATTCAAAATACGAATCAAAAATTGAAATGATTACATTGGAACAACGCAGTATATTATTTTAATGTTTTACAATAAAGAAAAATATTTTAGTGTTGTTGATTTACAAAAAATAGATGCTGCTATTATATCAGACACTTCACATGGTGAATCAACAATTGCTAGTACATTTAATTTAGTTACGCTTGGTACCAATTTAACATTCTTGTTTTTTTTTAAAATAAATGTGTAGTGAAGTATATCAAGTGTATCGACAATAAATAAAATATTATTTCTAATTATAGAAAATTTAACATCTGATTCATCAAGATATATATTATCATGAAGTTCTACTTCAAAACCATTAGTTACTTTTTTAACCTGTTTTGATATAAGTCCAATATATTCGTTTGCTAGTTGAGTTTTGGTTGGTTTTTCACACAATACAAAACCAAACATTATTTTACTATATTAAAAAAATAAAAATTTATTATGTAACTATTTTAAAGTGTCTTGTGTACAAATTTCAAATCGCGTTTTTTAACATTTGTTGTTTCTCTTGTTTCTGTTTCTTTTGCCGGTGTCTCTTTTACAATGTCTGCGGTGGTAGTTGCCGTAGTAGTGCTTAAAAGTTTTTCTTTTTCTAATTTTGCATGTAACATATTGAGTGCCTTTTCTGGGTCTGAAATTCCTAGAAATTTAAATGCGGCCTCTGGTCCTTCTTTTTCATAAATTTTCAATGCAGCGTCCATTTTATTTTTTTCATCATTGTTTAACCCTGGTTTTCCTTCTTTTTTAAGAATTGATTCAAATGAAGTTATTGCACTCTTGATAGTATCACTTGTTTTACCATCTTCCGCCGCCGTCGTCGTTGGGGCAGTTGTCTTGTCATCATCATGAGATTTAAGTTCATACCTTCGTTTACCACCACGCACGGTACGGTCCTTAGCAAGCTTTGCATTTAGCTTCAAACGCAATTCCTCACGTCGCTTAGTTTTCTTATTATCCATTTAATTTGTGTTTTTATTTTATATAATTATTATCTAGTAGTTTGTGATCCGTCACTCTCTTAAAAATAAAATATCATAAATAGATATCATTATGTCTGATCCAAGTTCATTGTCTGAATTATTGGGGCAAGATGTTGTAAAATATATAGATCTGTCGTCGACTCATTTATTGTTTTATGGACCACCCGGCTCGGGAAAATCAACCGCCGCTAAGATTATAACGCGAGGGGCAGATGTTTTATATATGAATGCGTCTACAGACCGAAAAATAGATGATATACGAACAACGGTTGCTCAATTTTCAAAAATTCCACCAATTATAAAATTAAGATTTGTTGTTTTGGACGAATGTGATAATCTTACCGCACAGGCACAGGACGCATTAAAGAGGATTATTGAAATATCAGATACTCGTTTTATATTTATATGTAATTATATTTCTGCTATAATACCTCCGATTATTTCACGGTGTGTTTGTGTCGAATTTAAATCGGTTCCATTTTCGGACTGTGTTAATTTCTTAAAAGAACATTACCCGCACCTGTCTGGGGATATTGTAGTTGAGGCAGCAAAAATATGTGGCGGGGATATTAGACGGTTGAAAAAAATCGCGGCTGATCCGATTCCAACAATTAAACAACAACATGAAATCGATTCTGCATTACAACTATATACAGACAGATTTGTTGGAGAACCATTAAAATTTGCACAATATCTTCAAGATTCTGCTCTTCCTCTTCTTCCAATATTATTTTTAGCAAAATGTGATGATGGAGATGCAGATTTTGAACGTCTGTGTCTTATGTATGAAATGGCACACCAGTGTGACAAGCCAACCTGTGGGTCGTCAAGAGAACAAGCCGTTATTTTATTTGCGCGTGGAATAGAAGTTTGGCAAACAAAATAATTTTATTTTATTTACAATACAATAATAAAGAAGGGATGGATCCTGTTTCAATTCTTGCATGGGCACTTGTTGGTGTGCTGTCTGGCGGCATACTTGTTGTGAAATTTATAAGAAAAAATGGTAGATTATGTACGAAAAAAGAAGTTCAAGAAATTGCTGAAAATGCCACGACAGTTGCGGTGGGCATAGTAGAAAAATCAATAGATAAAGCACTTGATGACTCAGTAGAAAAAGCAAAAAAGGAGTTAGAAGTTGCAGAAAAGGCCCTCGAACAAATTCGAGATAAAGCTATTAAAGTAGACGACGTGAGTCTAGCGAAGGTTGTTTAAAAACTCTAAATAAATAAATGGATATAAAACAAATTAAAAAAAAAGATGCTGTAATTAAAACACCCTTTGGAAAAAAAACAATAGTGTATGCAGACTATTCTGCATCGGGAAGACCATCAAACACAATTGATAAACAGCTTGATAAAATTTTACCATATTATGCAAATACACATTCTAATGCGGCATTGGGTCAAAAAATGTCTAATATGATAGAACAAGTACGAAAAGATATAAAATTATTTTTTACTATGCCAAAGAACAGCATTGTGTTGTTTCAGGGAACCGGCGCAAGCGGAGCAATTTCACAGCTAGTACACTGTTTAAATATAACCACTAAAGACACGGCCGTGTTTATATCCGAAATAGAACACCATTCAAATTTACTTCCGTGGCTTCCATATAAACCAACAGTTATTCCACTCACCGCAGATTTATTATACATTGATGTTGTTGCATTTGAAAATTCTCTCAAAAAATGTACAAAAAGTAAAAAAATAGCTTCGTTCTGTGCTGTATCAAACGTTACTGGAATTATACAGCCGGTTAAAGACCTTATAAAAATAGCACACAAATATGACTGTAGAATCATATTGGATGATGCGGCAGGGGCACCCTATATTGATCTTTCAGTCCGCCCAGACGCGCTTGTGTTTTCGCCTCATAAAATGAAAGGCGGACAGGGGTGCCCAGGCGTATTAATATCTTCCCCCACACTGTTTGAATCTCGTGTTCCGTACGTCAGTGGCGGGGGAACAGTAAGATTTGTATGCAAACACGGCGCCGAATATTCAAAAAAAATAGAAACTAGAGAAAGCGGAGGAAGTCCAAACGTTATTGGGATAGCAAGACTTGGACTTGTTTTAAAACATATTAAAAGACAAAAAATGTCAGTTTTTAAAAAAATCAATGCATATATGGCAAAACGTCTATTGAAAATGCAGCATATTAAATTGGCGGTGCCTGAAAGCGCTACTGTATTAAACAGACTCCCTGTTTGGTCATTTATAGTGACCATAAATGGCGAAATTATACATTATAATTTAGTCGTTGCTATTCTAAATGATGTGTTTGGAATACAGAGCAGGGGAGGAATTTCATGTGCGTCATTTTATGCGCAACGTATTTTTGGAATACACAGCGCAACATTAAAAAAATTAGATGAGATGTTTGGTAATGATTGCAGCGAATATGGTTGGGTACGAATTTCATTAGCAGGGACAACAAGTAAAAAAGTTCAAAGATTTATATGTGATGCCATATCACAACTTCCAGCGCTTATTACGAAATATAAAACTTTTTATAAATATGATAGAACACATAACCGTTTTGTATTTAAACAAAAATGAATTAATTTACATATACATATACATTTATACATTTATACATATACACAGTTGCACATACATATTTACCAATGACACATTGACATATATATTGCTCTACAATTCACATATCCGTCTAGGAATTCATCTATCGATCTTTTTCCTATTCTTTTAAAAACAGTGCCATAACGATCAGTGTAATTGTTTGACCACGGAAAATACCCATGCTCGTCCTTTTCAAAACATGGCTTCGGTAATTCATTTCGTTGCAAATCGATTAAAAAATCAAACATTCCTCCACGTTCATACGGTACGAATATAGAGCATGCATGCAAGCATGATATGTGAGATGTCAAATAATCAACACTCAATATATCCTTCTTTGTACTTGTTGTTTGATTTTCATAAAATCGAAGAACAATCTCTTTGTCGTTTGTTGCGACAGCAGCATTGAAAAGTTCAAGTTCTGTAGATCTATACCCACGTCTGTCCATAAAATCACGCTCTTCATAAAACAAGAATAGTTCTCGCGCAACACTCTGTGCGTGGTGTGGAGATATTGTAGTAAGTGATGAGGTAGTAAGTGACGACACCGTAAGTGATGGCACTGTAAGTGATGGCACTGTAAGTGATGGCACTGTAAGTGATGTCATATATGAATCTCTCTTCTCATATTGTGTGATCCTGATCCTGATCCTGATCCTGATCCTGATCCTGATCCTGATCCTGATCCTGATCCTGATCCTGATCCTGATCCTGATCCTGATCCTGATCCTGATCCTGATCCTGTTAAAATAATATTACATACATCTACATGTTCATACATATATCATTACGCAAACAAAAAATCATTAGATGTACTAATTCCGTAAATCAATATTCATACTTTCAAAATGGTCAAATACAACATGATGCGTGGTTTAAAAATGGAGATTTGCATCATATTAGTTCTCCTGCAAGTATAAAATATTTTGAAGATGGACAGATACAATTTGAATTGTGGTATAAATATGGAAAATGTCATCGTCCTGGCGGTGCTCCTGCCGTTATAACATATTTTGAAAATGGACAACTTGAATGTAGTGCGTGGTATATAAATGGAAAATATTATCGCTCTAGCGGTTCTCCTGCACGGATTACATACTTTGAAAATGGACAAATACAATATAAGGAGTGGTATATAGATGGAAAACTTCACCGCCCTGACGGTGCTCCTGCTGTTATCAGATACTATGAAAATGGACAAATACAATCTGAATCATGGTATATAAATGGAAAATATCATCGTCCTGGCGGTTCTCCTGCAAGTATAATATACTATGAAAATGGACAAATACATTATAAGGCGTGGTACATAGATGGAAAACGTTGTCGCCATGGTGGCGATGCTCCCGCTGCCATCAAATATGTTGATGACGGAATAATAGAATATGAAGAATGGTATGTGCATGGAATGTTACATTCGCGTAGTTATCCAGGCGAAATACAGCATATAAACAATTGAAAGTTATGTCGCATATAATACATGTTTTTACACACATCTATCACATACATAAACCAAATAACAAAATGATCCTATAACAATTGATCCTGATCCTGATCCTGATCCTGATCCTGATCCTGATCCTGATCCTGATCCTGATCCTGATCCTGATCCTGATCCTGATCCTGATCCTGATTTATATTCACAAACATTTTTCGATGACATCTGTATCAGCACCTGTTTCGGTATCAGAGACTACCTGCATTGCCAACACCCTTGACGTCGCCCAGGATGCCATTTACGCCGCCGAAGCCGATCTCGGTAACGCCAGTGACGATGTCCGCGATGCCGAACGTACCGCCCGAGCTGCTGCCATCATTCTTGCCAGCCGCGAAGCTGATTACGACGCTGCTCGTGCTGCTCTCCGTGGTGTGGTTTTCAACAGTGCCAATTACGACTCAAATTGCGAAGCCGATTACGAAGCTGAGTACAACTCCACCCGCGATACCATCCACAATGCTTTCCTCGCTGTCATCGCCGCTTACAACGGCGTTTATGCTGCCGCTCGCAACACCCGTTCTGCTACCTCCGCTCTTGCCGAATGCGAGTGCAAGTACGACGACGCCCGCTCCGCTGCTTTCGCTTTTGCAGGCCGCGAGGGCGAGTACGACGACGCTCGCAGAGTCCGTGATGCTGCCGTCTTACCACACGCGAATGCAATTACAACGACGCCCGCTCTGTTGTTGTGAACTTGTAATAAAGTTGTAATGTTAATAAAAACACTTTTGAAATACTACATACGTGGAAGACGCAAATATATATCCAATACAAACAACTCAGTGTGATATGCACCACTCTCTAAACACATCAACACATATAACAAAAAATGATCCTGATCCTGATCCAATAAGTAATATTATCACAAACATTCTTCAATGGCATTAGTATCAGAGACTACCAGCGCCGCCGATCTCGATGTCACTACCCTTTGCGCCGACGCCTACGATAACGTCAGCAAAGCAGATATCGACATGCGAGCTGCTGTCAACCGAGCTGCTGCCCTCGTTCTTGAAAGCCGCAAAGCCGATTATTCCACTGCTAATGAAAACGTCCTTGAAGCCAGTTACGCCGTAAAAGAGGCTGCTCTCGTTCTTGCTAATCACAAAGCCGATTACAACGCTGCTCGCGCCGCTCTCCGTGTCGCTGAATTCAATCGTGAAACTGGTTACAGCGCGGCTCCTCGTGTCGCAGCCTTCAACCGCGCTGCCAAAGCTGCTGCCCATGCCCTTGCCGGACGCGAAGCCGATTACGACTCTGCCCGTGCTGCTCTTCACGCCGCTGCCTTTGACGACGCCACTGACAACGAAGCACATTATAACTCCGCCCGCGACGCTGTCCGTGATGCTGCCATCGCTGTCATCGCCGCTTACGACAGCGTTCGCTCTGCTGTTTTAAAGTTGTAATGAAGTTGTAATGTTAATAAAAATACACTTTTAAAATTATATGATACAGATCTAACACCTATAACAATTGATCCTGATCCTAATTTAATAATTAATATTATAATAATATTATCACAAACATTCTTCAATGGCATCGTATCAGGTCGTCCGCGACGTCACTCAGGATGTCATTAACGCTAATGAAGCCAAATTCGAGGCCGCTCACGAAGACGTCTGCTATGCAAAGCGCTATGGCAATAGCGCAGTCAACACTGCTATCATCATTCTCGCCGGTCGCGAAGCCGATTACGATGCTGCTCGCGCTGCTGTCCGCGCCGCGGCTTTATCCGACGTCGGTTATGACTCAGCTAGCGAAGCCTTCCGCTCTGCTGCTCTCTCCGTCAGCGCCGCCTACGACAGCGTCCGCGTTGCCACAGCCGACGTCGACTCAGCCGCAGCCCGCGTTGCTGCCTTTGCTCTTGTCGAATGTAAGAACAATCATGACGACGCACGCACTGTTGCCCGCACTGCTGCCCGCATTCTAGACAAAAGCGACACCGACCGTCATGCTTTCCGTGCTGCTATGAAGTTGTAATGAACTTGTAATGATGTTAATAAAAATACATTTTTTAAAATTATATGATACATATCTAACCACAGACGTTACTTTGAAGATGCGCCAATACAAACAACTCAGTATGATACGCGCCACTCTCTAAACATAACAGCATGCTTAAAAATTTGTTTTGCTAAATTGCTTGACGGAAATAACATGTCGCTATTCGTCACAATCAGTGAAAAAAATAGCAAGTGCTTCTCAATTTCATTTTTACATGATTCTAATCTTGTCAATCATTTAACAGATCTTGGATCATTCACAGATCTACAACTCTCACAACTGACATATTTTGGAAGAAAAGTCACTGAGCTTGCTTGTCATCTCATCTAAATCATGGCGCATGGTGACAATTTCGTGTTGGGAAACAGTGCTGCAGAAATTGAATATGCGATACGGCGCAACATGGGGCTGGCTAACGTAGCAACTTCTGATGAAGAAAAGACAGTTCTTATGAACGAGGTGAGCCGACTTGGCGAAATCATCAAGAATGTTGTCTTTTCTCTTCGCGAGGACGGACAAATTGAATCAGAGGCGTGGTACAACGACGACGAGAAACTTAGCCGGGTCGAAGGACCGGCGTTTGTTCGTTACGCCCAACATGGACTTCCAGAGGTCGAAGCGTGGTATATTGACGGAAAGGAGCACCGACTTCATGACGACCCTGCTGTTGTTGTATTTGATGTTTACGACACTTCAAGCCGCAGTATTGTACGAGAAGTGTGGTATAACACTGGAAACATGCATCGTGATGGGGATAAGCCGGCTATGCGATACTACAACTCTGACGGATCAGTTTACGTCGAACAGTGGGCAATTGATGGAAAACTTCATCGTCATGGCGGTGCTCCGGCGGTCATTACCTATTATGGCAATGGGAACATCTCTGAGGAGGTGTGGTACAAACACGGCGAAATAAACAACGAGGAACAACCTGCGCTTGTGAAATATCACGAGTCAGGAGAAATCAAACAAATGACATGGTACAAAAACGGAAAGATGCATCGTGACGATGACGAACCAGCTATGTTGTGCTACTTTGATGGCGGATCTGTTATCAGCATGAAATGGTGGCTCAACAATGGACAAAAACATCGTATTGGTGGGCCGGCGGTCATCACTTATCATGATGGCGGAAGTATTGTCGAAGAGTTATGGTACCAATATGGTACAAAAATCATGCGAACAGAGTGTGAGTGTTGTGAGATGTAAAATAACAAAATGTATATATAAATGCGTCAATGTGAAACATACTACAATATTACACCGCCACATAATAATTTACATCATGTTAGGTTAACTACCAATGTAATGATTGAATATCGATGTATGATCATCATTGCTGATCCATGTAAAATGATCCATATAAAATGATCCTTATAAAATGATCCATAAAATGATCCTTATGAAATGATCCATGTAAAGTGATCTTCAACTGTTATCTTTCCAACATGTTGGTATAAATGATGTTTGAAATATACCCCAATTTGAAAGAGTATATGATTGTCCTCCCGGTGGACTTATTATGTCGCTAATATGTGTAAAAAAATAATTTACAAAACCAACTAGTTCATTTGGTGTCCACGTACCAAGCGCATTAATTTGACCACATTGTTTACATATACCAACATTCCCCGTTGGATAAGTGCAATCTGCTTTATACATGTTTTCAATTGAAAACAGTGGTGTTATTCTTGTTAACGCATCTTGAATTTGTTCAGAGGTTACGAGAGACGTAGGAAAAAGAGGACCCCACCCAACAAGTGATGGAAACGAGGCAAGTGTATCAGAACCAGAATACAAAGACGCAATTGCGGCATTTCCTGTAATGGTGTTTGTATCTTTATGACGTTCTGGAGAGTCAGAATTTAAATTTTTCGCAATTAAGTATATTGACGTGTCACAAGACGGCACTAAATTTGAAACTTGACCGCCTGCTATATAACATTGAGAGCATATAGAGTTTTCAAATCCGGCATATTCGCATTCTGCAACTCCATTCACTGTTATTTGCGATAATAAATTTCCTGATTTATCATAACACATTCCTTTATAGGAGTGTTGTCCTGAAAATACATCAACTTGGTCTGTATTTTTATTTATGTATTTTGGATTCCATAGATTATATAATTCGGGATATAGCTCATCCATTATATATCCACCCCGCATTTTAGTTCCGTCTGTGTGGTATCCCTGTGCATTAAACATTACAAAATCATTAATTGATTGTCCTGACGCATAACCAACATTTAATTCAATTCCATATTTTTCTGAATAAAAATGAATATCTGACGCAATGTCTGTTGGAAGATATCCAGAAGATTCTGCATCAAACGCACATCCCGTTACTAAAGGACATGACGATTCGGTTTGTTCGTTATAATCTGAAATAACAAGATTCCACCACCATGCCAAATGAACAATTTTTTCAAATTGTGACGGAAACCCATCAATTGCTGCATTATATCCAATATTATTTTGAGAAATTGCAGGACAATTTGTGTTTTGAAATGTAGTTACGGGGTATACTTGAGACCCAGGAAATGAAGCCGTCCAAGACTGTGGACTGCCATTTGGTAAAATTGGTGTTAACACATTCAATGGATTTGACCAAAAAGAATAATTAGATACATCACTAAGCGAATTAACCAACGGAACAAATAATTCTTCTGGTGTTTGTGCAGAAGAATTTCCGGAATATGGTTTTTGTTGTGTTGGTGTTGGTGGATAATTTATCCACATACCGTCTTTTGTATTTACATAGGGTAAAAGATACACTTGACATGTTTTCGGTAATTTTAAAATACAATATTGTAACACGTCACACATTCCATATTTGTACTGAGTTTGTCCACTTATGTTGATTGGAAGCCACGCGTTAATATAGATATCACTTTGCAATGTTGTCATTGGATTTTCTATACGTAATAATAATTTTGATATTTTCATCCCAATTACATTACTATTAACAAAATTTGATATGTCTGTTGCCCACTGTTTTGCAAAATCTGGAGATGTTGGAGTTGGATATTCGCTCCATAAAGTAGCTCCATTAATATCGCCCGTTGCAGTTACCCATGCAGAATCTGAAATTTTAAATGTTGATGTGCCATACCCATTACATGCTGGCACGTCGCTATAATCGGAAGTAACCGATGATGGCGTACAACGAATAGAAAATGGTGCCGTGTTTGGCATGCTTGGACCAGTTATAGGAGAACCAACTGATTTTGCAAATTCACAGTCTTCCAATGTATTAAAAATTCCATTTGGATCACTATAACAATTATTGTAAAAATATGATGCTCTTTGTGTGTTGTTTCCCAAACACAATCCATTACACGAGGAATCAACAAACGGACCTCTTCCAATTGGGTCTTCTACACATTGTCCATTTAAACACCTATAAAATTGCGGATTTGTTTCTCCTTCATTCAACAAACACAAAGTATCATTCAAGCATGTTGGATCAGTTGATGTTCCGTCAGGATCTGGTAAACACTCAACCCCGCCATAATAAGATTTAGTACAGCTGTATGTTGTTTGTTGACCGCCACATTCTGCCAAACACGCAGCCATTGGAATTCCAGACGCTGATGGAGTACACTGATGTGTTGCTTGATTACATGTAAATGTAAGTGGAAAATTATAACTGGGAGTTGGTGATGGTGTCGGCGATGGAGCTGGAGTTGGAGATGGAGATGGAGTTGGTGATGGTGTTGGTGTTGGGGGTGGAGTTGGTGTTGGAGTTGGTGTTGGAGATGGCCTGTGGGCATCGACATATGTTGATAACAATGCGATTACAAACAATATAATAACAGATATTAATATAACAAACACAAATATTTTTGCTACATGTTCTGTTCTAGACATATGTTTTTATTTATATGCGTCTTTTAGGCGTGGGCAAGACGAGAGTAGTTCCGAAACGATCTTTTTTCATACTATTTTTAATTTCAATTCGAGTTTTTTCATCAGTTTTATTACCATCTGTTATTACTTTATCTTTTATTTTATCAACCATATCATCTTTTTTATCTATTACTTCGCCGCTACTGCTCATTGTTGTTTTATCTGTTAATTTGTTTTTTATAATTTTATGTCCAAATCTTGATTCAAAAGCACGCGGCAATAAAAAACCATGATCAATGAAATGTTTGATTAATTGAATAACCGGTTCACGAAGAGGCGGAACGGGAATTGTAATATAATTATCTTGTTCTGGATGAAGAATAACAAGTGTCATACTTTTTACATTATATCCATATAATGTATCTAATAAATAGCTATAAATATTTAATTGAAGACAGTAATGCGAATAGTTTGTATTTTGAAATTCAGTTAATGGAAAAAATCCGGTGTCACGTGCTTCCATTTTAATTTCTTTTGAACGTTTCCAATCATAAACGTGATGAAATCCTAAACTGTCTTTATAAATCATATCTATTGATCCAGTTATACGTGCCTCTCGGCTACAAACTATACGTTCCGTTTTATAGGGTACCCTGTCTATTAAATCATTATGAAAATTTCGAAATAATTCAAGTTCTTTTTTTGGTTCGCACACCGGATGCCCGTTGTAAATAGATTCAATTGCTTTATGTAGATTCGTTCCAAGAGTTGCCGCTTCATTTCTATTTTTTTCCCAACCGTCGCGTATTTCAATTGGTGTTTTTCCATAATAAAGAGATTTTGGATTTCTAGATATGGTTTCTGATATTTTAACAGCTTCAAACTCTGGAAAATAACCATGTATTAATGTTGTTACAGATGTTAATTCAATATCTGGATGTAGAGAATCTACATATTTATGTCCAACATCAAAAAACGTAACATGTTTTTCACAATCTGGCCCAGAGGTGTCAGAACAATTATATGGCAATGGCGTCTCAAATGTAAAATTTTCTAATAACCGCGGAGTACAATTTACACCAGACGACATACTGTTATTGTGATATTTTTAAAAGATCATACATACTTATATTATTATATTAATTAAATTATTTACACGCCCACGTTATATTATCTTGACATCATTCCATTTCGTAGCAAATAGTCATATCTCATTCCGTCAGTTGTGCCGTCTGGATGTTTACGATATAAGGGTGCAGTTTGATATCGTTCTTGTTCCTCTTTTTCTCTTTTACGTCTTTGATGTTCATATTCATATTCTTTTTGTTCTTTTTCTTTTTCAACTCGACGTTTTCGTTCTTCTTCAATTCGTTTTTGTTTGCAGGATTCGCTTTCTTTAAATTTATATCTCTGAGTGCGGCAGAATAACCTATCGTCTGATATCTGTTTAATTAGAATTTCACATATTTCTTTTGAAGGCATTTTATCATAATGTTTATATCCATCTCTGTTTTTTATATGACCAATCCAAAAATGGTTATATATTTCTGATTGTGGAAATTTTTGATAGCATACCATACATAATCGATAATGAACACAACAACCCATTTTATTATGATGTTTTATGAAGATCATATAAGATCATAATTAAATATCATATCATGTTTTCATTAATTGTAACTGCTAAAAAAAGTGCAAATCGTCTAATTTCATCTAAAAATCACACACAATATAATGTAGATAAAAGAAAAAAAAGAACGACGAGTAAAATTTATTATTATAATGGAGTATTAGACAATATTACGTACTGCATTGACGGGAAACATCAATATCATAGAACGAACGGACCTGCTGTTATCTATTTTTTTAGTACTGGGAATGTTAGATTTGAAATATGGTTTTTAAATGGCAAAAAACACCGTATTGATGGCCCGTCATTTATAAGATATAGAGAAAATGGAATGATTCATTTTAAAGAGTGGCATTATTTAGGAAATAGACACAGATTAAATCAACTAGCATATATTTTATATTCTCCAACTGGTGATATTACACGTATAGAAATGTATAACAATGGTATACCTGTTATATCATAATAAATGATTTAATCAATTATAATAACACAATTTATATTATAAACATGTTTATACACATATCATCACATAAACAAATAAACATTCGTTGTACTAACAACACATTCATAAATCAACACAGAAAAATACATAAAACAATATCATACTTTGAAAATGGACAAATAGAAACAGAAATGTGGTGTAAAAATGATAAACTTCATCGTTCTGGCGATGCTCCAGCCGCAATAACATACTATAAAAATGGACAACTTAAATCTAAGGAGTGGTATAAAAATGGAGAGTCAAATCGTTCTGGTGATGCTCCTGCGTATGTAATACACTATACAAATGGACATCCATTATATGAGGAGTGGTATAAAAATGGAAAAAATCATCGTATTGGCGGTGCTCCTGCTCGTATAAGATACTGTAACAATAGACAACTATTTAAGGTATGGTATAAAGATGGAAAAAAGCATCGTGTTGATGGTCCCGCATACATAATATATTTTGAGAATGGAACAATTATTGAAGAGGTATGGTATACAGATGGAAAATGTCATCATATAGGTGCTCCAGCGGCCATAAGATATTATAAAAATGGACGGATATATTTAAAACTGTGGGCTAAAAATGACACGTTTCATCGTATTGGTTATCCAGCTATTGTATCATATGATGACAATGGACAAATACGATACGAGGAGTGGTATACGGATGGAAAACTAATTATAACATCATAACATTATAATATTGGTATATTTATTTTAAAATAAAATTCTTCAAATCTCCGTTAAAATAGCACATACATCAATCAATTAATCAATCAATTGGTTGGATCTTGGATCAATCACAGAACTACATTCTCACAATTGACATACTTGGGTGGGAAGAAAAAGTCATTGAGCTTACTTGTCGTTTGAATCATGGCACATGATGACAATGTTGTGTCGGGAGATGCAAGTGCGGCAGAAATTGAGCGTGAGATTCAGTGCAACAAGAGGCTGGCGGAGACAGTAACTTCTGATGAAGAAAAGACTGCTTTTTTGGAAGAGAGACGTCGACTTGGCGAGGCTATTAAGAATGTCGTCTTCACTTTTTACGAGGATGAGCTCGGAAATTGTGAATCTGAGAAGTGGTACAACGACGATGGAGAAATTAGCCGAGTTGGTGCTCCCGCAATCGTTCGTTACGAAACAAATGGACTGTCAAAGTCGGAAGAGTGGTTTGTTGATGGAAAACAGCACCGACTTGATGGACCTGCGGTAATCTTCTACTACACGCGCGAGGACAACACAGCAATGCATATCATCAAGCAGGAGACGTGGTATATCAACGGAGAAATACAACGCGATGATGGAGGACCTGCTATACGGTGCTACTATGAGGATGGGTCCATTAACGTTGAGCGGTGGCTTGTTTCCGGACAACAACATCGTGTTGATGGACCAGCAATTTCTGCTCACTATGACAACGGAAATCCAAGGTATGAAGTATGGTTCCAACACGGCGAGACCCATCGCGAAGATGGACCAGCGGTTGTGTCATACTACACCAACGGAGAAGTTGCTGAAAGGATCTGGTACAATCATGGTGTGCGACGTTCATGACTTGGCACGTGCCTGCTTTTCAAACATGTAAATGAAAGAATGTATATAAGCAAGCGCAATGATCCAATTAAATGATCTCATTAAAATTAACAATCACAAATACTTCTTCTCCTTTACGCTATGACAACCGATTTCATTTATGCCGCTAACATTATGAGAGAGATACAAGCTCTTGAAAAGCAAGACGTACCATTGGCGGAAAATACAATAATCATGAACAAAATCGAACAGCTACGTCTCATTATCAAAGATGTTGTCATCCGTTTCCATGAAAATGGATGTATAAGTAAAGAAATATGGTATAACAATGGAGTAGTAAGTCGTGCAGATGCTCCTGCGATTGTTATTTACTACGATAATGGTGCTATTAACGAAGAAAACTGGTTTGAAAATGGAAAGCTGCATTGTCCCAGCGGTGCTCCTGCTGTTACAATCTATTACAAAAGTGGAAATATTTTTTCACAAAAATGGTTTGAACACGGAAAAGAACATCGTATTGGTGCACCATATATCATAGCATACTATAAAAATGGGAATGTTATGGGGGAAGAATGGCACCAATGTGGAAAAAAACACCGTGCAGATGGACCATCCATTGTTCGATACAATGAAGATGGAAAAATTTGTGAGGAGGGATGGTACATAGATGGACAGCTCCATCGAGAGCATGAACCAGCATCAACAATATACTACAATACAGGTAATGTCAAAACACATCATTGGTACATTCGTGGAATAAAATATCGCGATGGAGGAGGACCAGAGCAGGTAAATTATTATGAAAACGGAACTATTAAAGAGGAGTTGAAGTTCACGAATGAAAGGATTAAATACCTCGACACGTTGAAGTACATTAATGAAAAGCTGCAATACGTAGACAAGTATGATGAATCTGGACATTTAGATGTACGGATTCAAGTAATCCATGGTTTTAACAACTAAACACCTATTAATAATATACTCTTTCAAATTCAATTAAAAAAGAATATACATTAATCGAATTTCATGTTCTGAAACACTATTATCACTACATATTCCATATGTAAGCCACATTGTATCAATTTTACCATTTTTATGATATACTACTATTGCTGGTCCGCCTATTCTGTGGAAATTACCTTTATAATACCATCTTTCAATATAAAGTTTATTATCGATGTATGTAATTGAAGCCGGTCCATTAATTCGGTGTTCATATCCATTGAGAAAATATGATATTTTTAAAAACGTAGCAGAAACAACATAATGTTTTGTTCGTTTACGCGAGTTGGAATAGTGTTTAAGAATAAAATGATTTGGTACATTTTTTGTGTTGTATGATATAAACATGACTTGTGTGAATTATGATTTTGCAATTGTGATCTTGCAATTGTGATCTTGCAATTGTGATCTTGCAATTGTGATCTTGGAAGATCATAATTCACACAATTAAATTTTTTTACAATAAAGGTGTAATAAATTAACTATGGAGATAAGAATTTCTTATTTTGAAGACGGGTCAATTAAAATTCGTGAATGGCTACATGATGGAAAATTACATCATATGGATGCTCCCGCTAAAATAGAATATTTTAATGATCAAAATATTAAACGCGAAGAGTGGTATAATAATGGAGAATTAATGAAAAAAATAATTTATTTTAGAAATAGAGTCGTTCGTGGTATTTTTACCTATCGTAATGGAGTTTTCAACAAGGAAAAAGGACCTGCGTTTATTATTTTTTTTAAAAACGGTCTTGTGTCTGAAGAAATTTGGTTATTGAATGGAAAACTTCACCGCATTGGAGGACCTGCTATGAGTGGGTGGAGATTTGATGGTTCATTGTGGTATGAACGATGGGCTGAAAATGATAAGTTACACAGAATTGGGAATCCTGCCCAAATATTTTATTATGGAAAAAACGTTATACGAGAATATTGGAACATGGGTCGTAAACTACTACTTTAAATTAAATTAAACTCGGCGGCGACGACTCGTCTTGTGTTTTTTCAAACTCTTGCGCTTCTTCAAGCTCTTACGCTTCAGGGTCTTTTTTAAACCTCGTCTTGAAGTGCGTTTTACGCCTCGCTTCGCAGCTCGTTTTGTGCCTCGTTTCGCACTTCGTTTCAAACTCTTTCGTTTCAAACTCTTGGGTTTCAAACTTTTTATTGACTTTGCCAGAGAAAGCACAACATGTCGTCGTTTTATCAATCTTGCAAGACGTCCATATCGGTAGTGTTTTTTAGAACCGCGATGGCGTACAGGTAAACTCCATCCAACTAATCCAGCCCGACGAAGAATTTCTTTTGCTTTTTTTCTGCCATACGCCGCCTTAACAAATTTCGATGCTCTGAATTTTCGAAGTTTATGCGCGTCGCTTGAACTTAAAAATGCTTTCAAATTCAATGTTTTTGATTTTAGTTTTGAAATTACACTTTTAGCCAAATGTCTCAGTTCATTAGCTCTTTTTCTAAGTCTTGACATGTCTGCAGCATTATTAACATGATATTTTGAAATTCTACTAAATTTGTGCAGTCTGTATGCAGACGTTCTCGCATCTTCCCTTGATTTTTGACGTCTATCTTCATATTTGTCATACATTTTAGAATAATCGGTAAGATCTCGTATGCGTGCTAACTCCACTCTTTCTCGAGCAACGCGACTTTTAACTTCGGCAGGCGTTTCTACACGCCCTAACGAGTACAACATTCTAGGAATTGCGACACCGTCTGCGTGAGGCATGGTTATCTTTATTTAATAAAACATAAAAAAAATTATATGTAAAACATTGCTTGCATATTTCGTTTTCTTCTTTCGTTAACAACAGCGATAGAAAAAGTAGATTGAGAATGTCCATAAAATTCATCTGCGTGTAATGCCAACTCAAAATCATATAGCGATTGGTGTGTGTATGTATTTCCTGGACAAATTACACCAACCACCTCTGATCTTTTTATACATGGTTCAAAAACATACCTGTCTTTTTTTTCAATATCTCCACATAACAAACATATCGTTTTTTTAGTTAAATTTGTAACTTTTTTGAGTGTTTGTAAAATTTTTGATGCACTTACATATTTAAGTTTTATATTTTTTTTACATGCAATTTTCCAATCATTTTCAAGTCTTGCATGTATAGCAACGAAACTTCCAATCTTGTTAATAATTTTGTTTATATATAAGGCATGTGGCGGCGCAAGAGATAACGTTGAAAATAATGTTTTAAATTCAGGCGTTGTTCTCGCAGCATGACATTTAAACATATTTCTTCCAATATGCAATAAATTATGTGTTGGCCTAATTCCATCAATAAGTAATTTTGGAGTGATGTCATATTCTTTTTCTCGTGCTGTTTTATATGTTACTATCGGAACAATGCTGTCGGTTAAATCATATAACGACGATGCAGCTATTGACCCTTTTGTTTGAATATCTGGACGAAATTTTGGTTCTATTAGGCTTGCTCCACACATATATGCGGTTACAAGCGCCGCAACAAATTCTATTTTCATATTGGTGAGTCCTTTCCCAACAAGTTCATATCGAATCACATACCACGGGGGCGTTTTAGAAAATGACAAAGTATAATAATGATTATTTTTAATCTCGTTATAAAACATTTCGGTTGAATTAATAATAGTTGAAGAATTAAACCACGCGATATTAAATTGAGTTGTTTTTTTACAAACTCTACGACACAACATGCCACCTATACATACCGAATTTAAGTCAGCATCGTAAAATAACCTAGAAATATTCCAAAATTTACTATTTACATTTTCACTGTGTGCATTTTCACTGTTTGTAGCAATTGTTCCATCTATCCACATCACAATATCGTTATTGTGTGGGGTTGGTACACTGCACATTGTAAAAACAACATGGGAGTTTATATGAGCAAAGTGAACAGGATTATACCCAGTGTTTGGGAGTACTGTAATTGACCACCCACAACATGCGGTTACGTGTGTTAATAAATTTTCCGGAACGAGTACATAACCGATAGACCCGGACGGTAACGTATATTTCACATGTGCTGGTTTCCATATGTATGTATATACAATCATTTGTTTATTTGTTGTTAAAATCTAATAAGCTATATATAAACTCACAATATTTATTATTTTAATAGACGCATCACTACGCAGGTATGCATGCCTTACCCTTTGTGCAATTTAACGCGGCGGCAATACTGTCGCTCGTCTTCTTTACGGCACATGCGGCTCTTCCTTCACCAGTTCCAAAGCAAGAATCTCTGCTTCCGGCATACTGGTACGGAGCGGGACCACGTCCTCGTTTACGATTTTCTTCTGCGCAGTGAGTATACCCACCAGCGCATCTCGGACCACATCCGCTTACTCCAAATGAAAACCCAAGCGGGGTAAACGACGACGCCGGCTTACTCGACTGGTAACATTTACATGAAGAAACGTTGCATGGTTTTGAAACTATAGATGTGGGACATAAACGCATAGACATTTTGTTTTATTTACTATGTTCCATAAAAAAATAAAATGAAAGATTTACTGTTTTTATAAAAAGGTGTGTAACTCAATTTATTTTATAAATAATAGTGTTGTAACAGGGTGTTTATTCTATCAATTATAATTATATTGTTCCTGTCGTTTCTTGTGTCGCTGGCAATTCGTCCTAAATAACGCAATGCGGCAAGCGGACCAACCATAAGAGAGTAATCGAATGTTTTTCCAAAGTTTGGAGAAAGAGCTCTGTAATGCGCATAATCCGTAGTTGAAGATGATAAATATATAAATCCAACTCGTCTTATAATTCCAGTATCTAGGTCGTTTTCTGTTGCATTTAATTTTCCATGCTTGTTGTTTAAAATAATAAAATATGATGAAAAATATTTCCTAATTGTTTTAAAAACTTTTTCATCTCCCCAGTAAGGTAACGAGCGACTTTCTTTTACTCTAAATTTTTTCATATCTTTAAAAATAATATGTAATTTTCCCCACATATCTTCAGATCTTGAATATCTGACTCCGTTTGATACATAATCGATATTTCGAGGAGGACGCGTATCGCTTCTTACTAATTCTTCATACATATTTACATCTTCCAAAATTCGTTCGGTGTAATTAAGAAAATAATCAACAACAACCAGTTTTCTAAGAACTTTTGCAAACAGTATTGGTGTTATCCTTCTTTCTTTTGTTCTTTCAGACACTATATCTTTTATTTTGTTTAACGTTTTATGAATATTTTGTAACAAATATAATTTTTTCATGTCGCGCGAATCAGTTGTCCCTATTGTTTTGTCGTGTACATTAATTAATAAATCTTCAATAGCTTCAAGCGTCGTGTCTCGAATATGCACAGATAATCCAAGCAAGTGGACAATTGAATAAAATAAACAATTCCCTCCTCCCTCGTTTTCTACCATATTAAACATATAATTAAATTTACGTTCATCATCTCCGTATGTTGTATGTTTTAATGATGTGTGTGTTGTTCCACTTCCATCCTCGTCGTCGATCCAATTACTAATATTTTCCCACCCGGCTCTACTTTCACTGTTGGACAAACTACTGCCACTACTATGTCCTGAATGTGTTTTTTTATAACTTTTCATTTCGCTGTCGTCACTGCCACCACTGCCGCCACCTCCTCTTCCGTCGCCTCTTCTCATACTGTCAGAAAAATATTTTGTTAACGAATTAAACATTTTATTTAAAAGAAATTTTTAAAAAAAACACACAACTATGTTTTCTCTTTTATTGTCTCATTCAAAATTATATGTCCCCGTTGGTGTTATGACGATTGGTTTGTTTGGTAAAATGATTGTGTCAAAAAGACGATGTGCGTTGTGGTATCATAATGACGATGTTATATATATTTATGACAGACCAACAAAATTTGTTTTTAGCAACAAAGGACTAAAAATGTTAAAAAATGGAGATACAAAAATACAGAATATAGATATGTTCAATAATTTATTTTTTGTTAAAGAATTAATTTCTATTTTCACTTAAAATAAAGAACAATGTCTTTGTTGAAAGAACATTCCAAAAAAATTTACATTATATGCATAACAGCAATTATCACTCTACTTTTATTTGCAATAATTGTACTCATTATACGAAGATCTCGAAAACGTCATTTTAAAGCTAATAATCTATAATCAATATATTTTTTTAACATGCTCATCGTTACAACAACTGTATCTCCGATGTGTTCAAAATCAACAACATGAGGCGGTGGTGGCGGTGGATTACTTTTAGAAATTTCTACCTGAGCCTTTTTTATTGGTGGTGATTTGACGATTTCTACATCCTTTGCAACAGATGTTGGTGCTTTTGCTACAGGTGTAGCAGCAACAGATGTTGGTGCTTTTTCTACAGGTTTCGCAGCTACACTCGTAGCAACAGATGTTATGGCGGGTGCTTTCGCTACTGTGGATGTTGCAGCTACAGATGTTGGTGCTTTCGCCACTGTGGGTGTTGCGGCAACAGGTGTTGGTGCTTTCGCCACTATGGGTGTTGCAGCTACAGATGTTGGTGCTTTCGCTATTGGTGCGGCAGGCGTAGCAGCTACAGATGGTGTTGGTGCTTTCGCTATTGGTGCGGCAGGCGTTGCAGCTACAGATGTTGGTGCTTTCGCCACAGGTGTTGCAGCAACAGGTGTTGGTGCTTTCGCCACAGGCGTTGCAGCTACAGATGTTATGGCGGATGCTTTCGCTACAGGTGCTGCAGCTACAGATGTTATGGCTGATGCTTTAGCTACTGTGGGTGTTGCAGCTACAGGTGTTGGTGCTTTCGCCACAGGTGTTGCAGCAACAGGTGTTGGTGCTTTCGCCACAGGTGTTGCAGCTACAGATGTTATGGCCGATGCTTTAGCTACTGTGGGTGTTGTAGTTACATCCTTTGAAACAACAGATGCTTTTGCCACGGGCGTTGCATCTACGAGTGCTTTTGTTACAGATGTTTTTGATACGGGTGTTGTTGTGTTGTTTTCATAAGATGCCAATGTATGAATATTATCTGTTAATACAGGTGAAACTTTAGTTATTTCATTTTCATCTAATTGTTTTCTTGATCTTGTAATTCTTCTTGACATTTTTAATAATAAATGTTGAAATTATGTTGTTAAAATTAAACGAAGTGTAATTCGTTTCAAATAAAAATTGATTGGTCTGTATCTCTACTTGAATCACAAAACAAATCCGCGGGTAATTTCTCTTCAACTAAAAAAGACGAATCATCCAAACTTGTATCCGATGTCTTTTCAACATCATCAGATGTCTTTTCAACATCATCAGATGTCTTTTCAACATCGTCACCAAAAGTCGGAGGCTCGATTCCGTTTGTGTTGTTCGCGTGATATGCCGCATACAGACATTCAATAGTTCCAACTTCGCGAGTTGCGGCTACATCAGTCATCATTTTTAATTTCCGACTAATTCGCAACCAGTGGCGACATTGATTTGGTCGTTGAGAAAAAATCTTACCGCATCCGTCACACCGAAATTCTCCGTGTCCTTGTCTTGGTTGTTTTTTAGTACGCCGTTTTTTAATAGGTCGTTTTTCATGCAGGTCATCATAGTCGGCGTCTTCATTATCTTTCTCTTCCTCATCATCATCTTCTTCTTCAGATGATTCAACTTTCCATTCATCGTCTTCATCATCACTTTCTTCCGCCTTTCTTTTCCTTTTCTTTTCAAGTTGCTTGGGAAGAGATGCAACACTTGCTTTTTCTTCTTGTTCATCAACATAGTCATCGTCGCCTCCTTTTCCATTAATAAACTCGGCGATGGTTACATTACATCCAGCAGCACGCGCCGCCAGTGCCGCATAGGCATCTTCAAGCTCTTTGTGGTCAACCATTCAGTTATCACTAACCCCAACAGTGAAATCACGTGATGTATTTGATCCAAGATCCTCGTATTTATTACAATGTTATATTAAATTAATCGAACTGCTGATCCATAACAGATATTGGATCAATAATATCGTTTATTAATATTTTTACAAACATTTTTAATGGCATCAGTATCAGAGACTACCAGCGACACTACTGCTACCTTCGACGCCACCAGCGACACTACTGCTGCCTTCAACGCCACCCGCGACACTACTGCTGCCTTTGACGCCACCAGCGACACTACTGCTGCCTTCAGCGCCACCAACAACACTACTACTACCTTTGACGCCACCAACGACACTACTCCTGCCTTCGACGTCACGAGCTCCTGTCTCTCCATTGCCAGCGAAGCTCGCCGCGCCTGCCTTGCTGCTCTCGCCACCCGCGACGCTGTCCGCGACGCCGTCCGCGACGCCGCCAACGCTGCCAGTGATGCCGCCAACGCTGCCCGTGATGCCGCCAACATTCTCACAGTCATCGACTTTGGTTATAACCGCGCCGCCGCGTTCCGCGATGTCGCCACCCGCGACACTATCCGCAATGCCGCCGACGCTACCCGCGATTCCGCCAACGCTGCCCGCGAGGTCGCCAACGCTCTTACAGCCATCGACTTTGGTTATAACCGCGTCGTCGCTTTTCGAGATGCCGCCACCCGCGACACTATCCGCGATGCCGCCGACGCTGCCCGCGACACTATCCGCGATGCCGCCGACGCTGCCCGCGACACTATCCGCGATGCCGCCGACGCTGCCCGCGATGTCGCCAACGCTCTCACAGCCATCGACGTTGTTTATAACCGCGTCGCTGCCGTTGTGAACTTGTAATTAACTTGTAATGAAGTTGTAATGTCAATTAATACACTTTAAATAATACGCTTTAAATAAATGAACATCAACGCATATCGATGGCCAAAAATATGGCCAAACTTAAATTCGCGTTTGTTTCCATGGTTTGTATCGCAATTTCTTATTTTAAATAATTTAACAATGACAAATGTTCAAAATATTTCAAAGGTTGCAAAATTAGAAGACAAAAAAGACAAAGATAAAGACATTAAATATGTTAACATGTGTGAATTACGAAATGTGAGGGGCGTTGTTCCGCTGAGTTGGTATTCGGCAGGAGATGATGTCATGTGTGGGTCTAGCTCAGCTGTTGTTTTATCACAACTTGGACACTATGTTGTTGTTAAAACAGGCCATGGGTATGGAGACATTTTACCGCCACTTTATTCAAAATTAGGTCTTGAGGAGTGGGTATTTCCCCTGTCGACTACTGATTTTGTACTTGGAGATGCCTATGTTAAAACACCGACAGTTGGGTCTAGATTAAATGTATTTTCTGCAATGTCAATATGGTTTAAGGACGTTGAAATTAAATTAGTGGGGGTTGGCGTACCTGTTTTTCAAAACGGGCATATATCAATCATAATGAAAAGCGCAGAAATTTCGCCCTCAAATGAAGCGATGTATCAAACAAGAGGAAGAGAAGCAGATAGTTGGCTGGCCACAAAAGGGTCTGAACCATATCAGTTAGTAAATCCATATTTGTTGTCTCCGGGCGGTCTTGATAGAATGCTTATTGTTCATTCAACTGGTTCTGGAAAAACAATTGTAATTGCAAACATTATAAATGTGTGGTTTAAGCATAATGTTACCAAAGCAATTGAATATTGGAAATCTTCAGAACATTCAAAAAAAGAACCAACCACATTAAAGAGATTTCTTGATTGTGACGGGGAGTGGCGAAAATGGGGAATTAAAAAGATCATAGTGATTGTCCCAAATGAAGATATTGCTCAAAACACACGCGACGAATGTGTTGCAATACGTGGTTTTATTTCTGATGTCGTCACACATTTATATACAAACAGTCAGGAGTCGCTGATTGCAAATTTTTTTGGAAAAAATTCAATACGTACAGCAACGCGACAACTGCCAGTCCCCTCCGACCGAATAAAGGAGATCACAACCCCTATTTTTCTCACATGTGGGTATGTTGCTGCGGGGAATCAGATGCCGTGGTACACTGACGACGATGGCGTTATTAGAAAACATACAGCAGATACGATGTATACTGCCGGACAGGGAAACAGAATGTCAAAAACACACGATGCTCGATTTGAATGTGAAAATTTTTGTAATCCGTTAGATGATTCTGTCGTAATAATGGACGAGTTTCATAATGCGTGCAATGATTCTGCAATAGCGACGGGGGCGTGGAGAGCAAGTATACCAAGACTTCGGGAGGGGCTTGTTCGTGCCGCACATAATGTTAATGGACATGGGAGTGTTGTTGTGGGGTTGACCGCGACGCCGGTTACAGAAAATGTGGACGAATTGAGAGTTGCAATAAATATTTTGCGTGGAAAAGACGCTCATCCAATTGGTACAGACTGGCTAACTATAGACGGAAATATAACAGAACGTGCAAAACGTGCAATGCAGGGGTATGTGTCTGTGTATGACGTGGTAAATGATTTTCATTTGTTTCCGTCGGTAGAGCCGTCGTCGTCTGACCCGCTGTTTCAACAACCGAGATATGTGCATGTGGATTGGACGAACAGTGTTAAGAAAACATATGAAAAACATAACAGAACACACACTTCTGAGCGTATAAACATAAAAGAGAGTCTTAAAACACGACCCATGTTTGAAATTGGAGAAAATGTTTTATTTCTCAATGACGAAGAGTATGCAAATGGTGAAATTTTGCGTGTAGAAAACGTTAAAGATAAAAACGTTAAGGATAAAAAAGCCAAAGATAAAAAAGTCAAAGATAAAGCTAAAGATAAAAAGAAAACTGCAAAAAATATCGTTATTAAATTTGGAAAAACAGAGGTTACCGTTCCTTCAAATGATGTATTTAAAACGGTATATGAGACAATTATAACTGTGCCCGGGGAGTCGCCAGATCGTATGCGAAAATATTGTTTGATGAATGCCGGTGCAGCGCGTGGGTTAGAGTTTTCACCAAATCCAAAAATTTCAGAACAAGACAACCCAAAAGTTGCAAAAATGGTATCAATGATCAACACAAGTAGAATTGGAAAAAAATTAGTTTTTTGTGACTATAATGCAATTGGTTTGGCTGCTACGCGTGCAATGTTGTTAATGAATGGGTGGGTACAATGGACAAATATGCAAACAACGCCCCCCAAAGACGGCAAACGGCGGTTTATGTTATTAAACGGACATGGCGGCGAAGAAGGAAATTCGTCATCACAAGTCCAACGAGACGCACTTCGGTGGTTTATGGAAAAAAAGTCTTCAAAATATGGAGAGTTTGATCCAACGGGCCACCGAGTTGAACTCGCGCTGCTGTTAACTCCGCTATATTATCAGGGGGTTGATTTTAAATCTATAAGAACTGTTTACATACTCGACCCACCCTCTGACATGCGTATCTATACCCAGTTAATAGGGCGTGTGCGTAGAATGTGCAGCCACGCAAATTTAGAAAGTATGAGAGAATGGAAAAGTGAGATTGTAATGTTTATGTTGCGGTGTAAAAGTAATATAGACGAGAATAAAAAAGAGCAGGATAATGAATCTGACGCGGGTTCAGACGAATCTGATGCCGAATTAACCTCAAAACTTGTAGGAAGCGGCGGGGTATTTAAACTTAGCTACAAGCAACTTATGCATAAAGTAGATGTAAAAAGTGCTGACATCAGTAAAATAGGAAATGACGATGAGAGTCCAGAATTAATAGAGTATCGAAATATATATAACGCGGCACGTAAAGTTTCGCCTCATCTTGAAACAGATCTTGGAATAGTAGAAATGTTGAACGAGCAAGTGTCTTTTGATGTATGGACGTGGATAAAGACATGTGCTGCATATCTTCCAACTAAAAGCGTGTTATATGATTTAAAGGGTGTTGCGGTTGATTGTGTCGCAAACAGCGCAAGACACGGAAAAACTCCATGTTCGGCACTTGTTCTTTCTCCCGTTGAAAAATTAGGCATGCCGAGTGTAAATTTATCTCCGTCTCCGTACAAAATGTCTCCCGACGACGAAATTCATGGTCAAAACACAGTATGTGGCGGAAATTTATGGCTTACTATCCCATACATTCGTGGACTTATGGATTCAATAATTCAACAACGAAAATTACCCAATACACCAGAATCATTTGACATTTTAGCAACTGAAATTAGAGATGTATTAAAAACCACGTTTGTTAAAAGTTGTGTGTCTGGTACAGACATTCGTCCAACAATAAAAGAATTGTATGATGCGCGACGAATAAGTGATATGGTGAAAATGATAGGAAGAGTGTTGTTAAAACTTGGTAATTTACCAAAACTTGTTATGAATGTGAATTTGAAAGATATAACTCTTCCATCAAGAATTGCATGGTATGCAAGTCGTTATGCGTGTCCATTTTATATTAAAGGAGGCGTAGTTGTAAATACAGAAATGGCTGTTCAGAATTTAATTATGACATCTAAAACACGAGCAACCTTACTTAACCTCGTAAAAGCAATGCGAGATCGTAACAAATTATTAAAAAAGCTTCCGCTTGAGATGCGAGGTCGTAAATTACGAGGATCTGAAATAAAACGAAGATTAGGCGCAATAAATAAGAAAAAAAGAGAAGAAATTAAGGCAGCTGCCGCAATGCGAAAAGATATTGAATATGCTATAACGATTGAAAAACCATCAGACGATCAGCTTGAAAAAATTAGAGCTGAAGTTTATGCGGGGAGTATGAAATACAGAGAGGGGAGACTTGCATTAGATGCTGAAAATTCAGCGCGACGGAAGCTTGTTAACATATTTAAAAAGCAAAACATAGAAAAAGATCCGTTCGTTATGCCAATTGAAGAAGTTAAACGCGAATTACGAAAACAATATATAGATCGGTTAATTAAAATGGGTACGGATGTTGAAACAGCAAACAAAATGTCATCAAGAGGTCTAAAAGAAGCAATTGAACGTAAACACCATGATAAAATACAGCTACGCGCAATTAGAAAAGAAGAAGCAAAATTAAGAAAACAAGAAAAATTGGCTAAAAAAGAAGTTCATGCGTTAAAAAAGAAAGAAAGGGCTGAAAAAAATAAGGCTGAGGCAGAGAGAAAAGAACAAAACAAATTATTGCGCCAAGAGCATAAGAAAGAAAGAGCAGCTAGAAAAGAAGCGAGATTAATAGAAATGAAGGAAAGAATGTTGAATAAAGAAAAAAAGAAACAGGAGAAAGAGAGACTTAACATTATGAAAAAACAAGAAAAAGAGAATAATATGTTGATTAAGGAAAAGGAAAAGCAGGAAAAGGAGAGACTTAAAATGATGAAAAAACAAGAAAAACAAGAACATAAACTAAAAAAGGAGAAAAAAACGATACAGAGTTTAAGAAAATCGATTGGATTAATGAATAACGCGGTAATGAAAAACACAGTAGTGAAAAATGCGATAGTAAAACGAAAAAAGAGTAAGAGCAAAAGTAAAAAAGAACGTTCTCTTTCAGAAGCAAGAAGAAAATTGATGGAAGCAGTAAATATGGCTGCGTATGTTCAACAGCGCGACGAAGAATTGTTACAGCGCAATGCTTATAACAAAGAGATTGAAAATAGAGCGATTGAAGTTCAATCTTCTCCAAAATATGAAACTAAAGAACAATCTGTTATTGATTTGGCGGTTATGTAATAGTAATGTTATGTAATAGTAATGTTATGTAATAGTAATGTTATGTAATATAAAATTATTGTCTATATGTAATTAAATTATAATTTATTTTTTATTAAAAAGCAATTTATCAACAGGAGTCCTAATTCTAAATGCACGATGTGATATAATTCCAAGTAAAAACCAAAACGGCAGCGTTATATATAATGGACTTCTTGTATATTTAGAGGTTATATATGCCGCAAGTATTGTCAACAATACATCGACAATTGCTATCCCAAATACATGAAAATGAATATTCATTTATTAATCGTGATGCAATATAATTTTATAATTAAAAGGCACCAGCAATGTTAACGCCTCAATAATATTTTTTTTCAATAATCTTTTATTATGAGGAACAGAAAAGCTGGTGTCATAATGTTTTAACAATTTATCTTTGTCGAAAATTCCATTTTTTAACCATTCAATATTCTGTGGTTTAAATGGCGATGTTTCTTCAAGATCGATAATTTCTCTAAACGCAACACATACTCGGTTATTTTCTTCTAATCTACATATATGTTTTGCAAAATCATAATTAAATACAAATGTTATAAACCCACCCGAATGTTTAAATAATGCAGAAATAGCATCAGGTGCATTAATTTTTTCTGAAGAAACCCATACTTGATTAAACATTTTTGATATGATTGATTCTCGTTTATCATGTGAAACATGACGTATTGTTAAAAATTTACGTACAATTTTTGAACAATAATGAACACTTTCTTTGTACTTTGTTTCCCTGTATTTTACATGGAGCAAATACAATAAATCAACCGAGCGTGTAAATTCAGGAATATCTGCTATCGTATCTGCATATTCTCCAATACATACATCTGCAATACACGCTGCTTCTGTTATAAATTGTATTTCTTCAGCTCTAAGAAATGCATTTTCAACATCAACACATAACCATTTTCTGCAAATATCTTTAGCAAGCGTAGTCGCTATATGGCCATTTCGTTTCCAAAATATATAATCAATCAATGTGTCGATATTGTCCATTGTACTATTGTGATGGGATCATTTTATTATTGTGATGGGATCATTTTTACAATGGATCATTTTACAATGGATCATTCAAGAGGAGTGATCATTCAGAGTGATCATTACAAGAGTGATCATTACAAGAGTGATCATTACAAGAGTGATCATTACAAGAGTGATCATTCAGAGTGATCATTACAAGAGTGATCATTACAAGAGTGATCATTCAGAGTGATCATTACAAGAGTGATCATTCAGAGTGATCATTACAAGAGTGATCATTACAAGAGTGATCATTCAAGAGGAGTGATCATTTAGAGTGAGTGATCCTAACACTCGTTGTATACTACTCCTCACGCACACGGATCATTTTGTAAGGATCAATTTCATAAGATCAATTTCATAAAGGATCATTTCAAAAGTGATCCTAGCACTCGTTGCGTATTACTTCTCACACTACTCCTTCACAAAGAGAGATAGATGGAAGTTGATTTTGATGGGTTGTTTGGACTAAACAAAATTATTGTTAACGATGAACATCGAGATGATGTGTTATGGGGAGGATCAAAATTTCCACTGTTGTATATAAGTTTATTTGTTTGGGATCATTTGTTTGGACCATCGTATGGGACACATTTTATGGAAATAAGACAATTTTTAGGCGTGACTCTTATACCAGAAGACGACAAGACAGCAAGAGAACGAGGTAATATATTGACCCGCTCAGTTAAAGTGTCAAAGGAAGCAACAAAGATGAAAATCAAAAATCTTATACGTGATTTCAATAATGGTGAAAAAGAGTTTGTTTTTTATGGGAAAAAGGATATATATTGTTTGCATATGTTAGTACATTCGCTTGATTAATTTTTATAATCGCGAATAAAACTATAATTGTAATTTGTAGATGTGGTATTTTAATAAAAATTAAACTTTTTTACACACAATAAAGAATGGAGCGTGCATCTAATTTAGCACAAACAACACCATATTTGGTTGCACCGTCAAAAGCAGAAAGCATACAATTAACAAATACGCCATACAGAGAAAGAGAAACAAAATATGATTTTGGAGATGTGCCAGACATGATTAATGAATATGCCGGAATAAAGGGACAACGAATAAAAAAAGTAGTGCTGAGTTCTTTAAATGGGTCGCGTGGAAATGACGGTGCAAATTTTGTAGTTAATGTAGAAGAATCTACTATTTTTAATTTACGGGTGTCAAGTATGACACTTGCCGACGTGTCTTTTCCAGGTGGTCAATTTCTCATTGAAGAAGATTGGAACAGGGTTGATTTTTCAGATGGATTGGAATTATCAACTATATTTAGATCGATTAATGTGTCGTTTGATGACTCAAATGATGAATTTTTACTTCCAATACATAGAAATCCAATTAAAGAAGTTGATCGACTTACTGACACCATATTTCTGATTGAAACAGAAGAAGATGTTGGTACTAATTTAACAGCCGCACAAGAAATTTGGGGAAATAATTTTATAGCAATAGCCAATAGATTTAGCGAAACCGGACTTACTCCGCTCGGAAAAACATTTGCAAAAATTGAAAATGTTGATGGGCAGCCACGCCAAGCTAAAATAACATTTAAAAACGATACTGGGTTGGTAAATCCACCGGTTGGTCTTGATGTATACGGAACGCTTGCAGTTTCAAACTTGCCAGGGCCCGCAGAACTTGTTAACGCAGTTAATGCTACAATAAGGGCAAGAACGGCAGATTATTCACTTTCATTTTCATGGGATGCGACAACAGACACATTTAGTTTAACCTATATCCCCCTAACAAAAAGTGGAAATCCAACAATATATGGGGACATTATACAATATATGGGGTTTACAGTTCCATTGGAAATCGATGCGTCAGAAAATATTTCTGTTACGATACAGTCGCGCGGTCCAAGATTATCAGACTCTAGATCTGGGACGCGCTTGCGTGTTGGGACATATACCTCTGGAGACGACATTGCGTCTGGAATATCTAATGCGATGAATGCGTCGTGGGTTGGAAGATCAGATAGCGCATTAGACAGCGGCGCAGCGTGGCAAATTGAAGTACGAGGATCTGATGATGTTCCATTCGTTGCATGCATACCGTCTGGGAGGTATAGTCCGCAAAATTTAGCCGCAGCAATTACTCGCGCGTTTGAGACAGGCACTGGGTCTACATGTGTACCAAGCTCTTTAATTATACCAATTAAAGCATCTGCTATAATGGACGGTCCAATTTATAAAGGTATTTCGTTTCAGCATACGGGATTTCCAGAAATGCCGTTTACACTCGTGTTATCGTCTGGTTCATTAACAACGATTGATCCACAAAAACTTGGATATGACCCGATGGATTATACCGGGTCATCACTGTATGTGCCAACGGTGGTTCCTCCCTACTATCCAACTATATTTCAAGGATCCGTGCTTCAGCCAATGCCATCGCAACATTTTACGGTAACCCATATTTCAAGCGAAAATAGGCTACAAATAGCCGCCGTTCCCTATAAACCACGAAGTGGCGAAATTATAAGTTTGAGTACAACATCTGGAACAATTTTAACAATTCAACTTGACGTCGCACACGGGTGTGGGACTGGTATGGAGGTTTTAGTATCTAAAACAGGCGGCAGTCCGTTTGGTTCAATTTATAGCGGCATGGTGTTTGACCTCGACGACCCCGATCCAACAATTATTAATATATTATGTGGGGGAACTGCGGCGTGGTTAGTTGGAGATGTTGTGACAGTCACGTTTACAAATAGCGGAATATGGTCATTAAATGCTTCTCAGCCGTGCTATCAGTGTATAAACAGAGAGGTTGCTGGGTTGAATTCTGAATTTTATACATTTTCACAACATCGTATATTTAGATTGCCAAATTTAATTAACTTAATACCGTTTAAATATGTGTTTTGTGTAGTAACGTTAAATAACGCGCAGGGGAGCGGCAACACGCTTGCGATTCGAACTGGACAAAAACAACTAATTACTGCTATTGGTCGTATTTTACTCGGAGCACGAAGTTTTGATGCGGCTTCTGACATGTATGACCGTTTATTTGAAACTATGCTCACTGGCGTCACAAAAATCTCCACAATACATGTTCAATTTATTAATCCAGATGGAACATTTTATCACTTTCACGGGAGAGACACATCTATTGGACTCTTATTTACAATAATGGAACGGAATGTAACTCTAGGAATATAATTAATATATATTATTTTGAAAATAATTCAGACATTGAAACAACATAACCAAACTCTTCTGTTTTTTTTAACAGAGTATCATAAAACGCAACTGCTTTTTCATCGGCCTTTATTACATCTGGTTTAAAATCCATCAATTGAAGCGATGTACTTGTTTTTACTCTTGACATTGCAACGTAAAATTGTCCCCGTTCAAATATTCCTCGCATTTGAACAGCGGCTCCATCTCGAAGTGTAAGTCCCTGTGCTTTATGTACCGTCATTGCAGATGCTTGAATTAAAGGAATGTGTTCAACACATAAACACCAATTAATATAACAATCTTCATCAAGTGTTCGCAGCCCCCCATCAAGTTTATGTCTGAATTCAACGCTTGGGACGACACATGTGAGTTCATTGTCAAATTGAACAACGGGATAGATATACTCGCCGCTACTGCTCGATTCATCACTTATAATATTTTTTAATTGTTGAACAAGTAGCATTTCAAGTTCTTCATCGTCAATATCTTTTGATTCTTCTTTAAGTTTTTCTTTTAACAATGACAGCTTAATAGGAGTTTCAGATTTGATAAAATTCACTACAATTCCTCTCGCTCCATTTACAAGCCAATTTGTTGTGCTTATATTGAATCTAAGCATGACACGAGTTCCTATTTTTAATTGATGGGGAAGAATTATCGAATGATCTTTTAAAAACATAGTTGCTTCTTTTAATGCTTCTATATCTTGTTTATGTATATAAACATTTGCGCCATGAAGTTTTGAAATAAGAGTAGTTAAATATGCAGTCTGAGACTCACTTAGTTTATACGTTGTTTCTTTTTTTATGATTTCCTTTTTTTTGTCGCGTTTGTTATTTTTAACCGGCTTAAAATTTGAAAACCGTTTTTTATATTCATCAGAATCGGGAAGAATTTTTGTAATTGTAACCATTTTTTCAGTATTTGAAAAAATATCCAATTCTTTTTTCCCTTTTGCTGGTATTGTTTTTGTAGAAATTGCAGACATAAAAAATGAGATATCCAATGTTTTTGCTTCTGTTTCATTTGTTGAATCGTCTCTTCTGTTAGATTCCTCAACATCTTTATTTTTCGCATAGAGTTTAAGTCCAATAAAATCTTTTCCAAGAGCACGATGATTGTGAGTATCAGAAAAAATTTGTTTTAGTTGTTGTTTAACCGAGTCATTAATTTTTCCAACGCGTACGCAATTTAGGAGTGATAAAAACACAGGATCTGTTTGTCTAAATGATGTGTTTAAGAGACACACGACGTCAATAAAAAATTTGAAATGCGGATGCTCATAAAATTGACGTTCACATCTTGACGGGAGCTGCAAGAAATCTCCTAATAAAACAAGCTGTATTCCACCAAATGGTCGTGCATTTCTTCTAATGTGTTGCGCTATTTTACCCAATAAAAATAAAAAATCTCCATCAACCATTGAAATTTCGTCTATTATAAGAACATCTGTTTCTTTATATCGTTTTGCTATCGTTTTATTTTTTAAAACGTTATTTGCATAATCTAATGATGTAAAGTTATCATTGTTTCCAAGTCCAATGCCTCCGAACGAATGTAGCGTAATTGCGTCAATATTTGATGCTGCGACACCGGAAGTAGCTGTTATAATAACATTTTTTTTTAATTCTATGAGTTTTTCTTCTATTTTTTTAATTAAAAATGATTTTCCAGTGCCAGCAGACCCAGTTATTAATATATTTGAACGACTTGTAATAACAGTTTTAAAAGCAGCAAATTGACTGTCAGACATGTCGATATTTGTTAATTCTATTTTATCATCATCATCTTTTTTATCAATAACCAGTTGTTCAAATAACATTGTGTTGTGTTTGTTTAAAACAGTGATCTCGTTAAATAAATTTTATTGTTTAAATGTGAATTTTAATGTGAATTTTAATGTGAATTTTAATGTGAATTTTAATGTGAATTTTATTGTTAATGTGAAAAAACATCATTTTGCACGAGATTTTCGGTTGTTATACCACCGTTGTGTGAGATATATTCTACTCGAATGTTGTCATTCTTCCGATCGAAACCGAGCAAACGTTTAGGTATAATAATAAGACGTGTTGGGAGATCAGTTTTATTACGTATAATATCGGTAGTTGCGATTTTTCCGCGAATACGGCGTTCGAATAATTGTGAACATGGATTCTTGATAGTAAACACTCCAGTTCCAAGCTCATCTGTTGTTTTTTTTTGTCAATCATTTTACCAAAATGTACATGTTGAGAACACGATTTTGTGTTGTTAATGATGTGTTCTCCGCACCCGACAACTTGATAAAGTCGTAAATCCTCCGATCTCAAATAACGCGTAATGTACATAATAGCATCCGAAACCGTAGTACTATAATGAATTCCATTTCTGCACCTGATGAGCGGCAAATCAACAGATGCAGTTTTGCCACATTTGTATGGCGTGTCTCGTGTGCCATACATTGGTTTCCCTCCCTTAACAACATATTTAAATCCATATTTGTGTGTTTTTGACAACGGACAATCATCAAAATCAGTGCAACGACCCATATCAGACTCAATTTTCATGTTTTTATACAGGGTATAGGCATGTTCATTTTGAAAACAAAACTTCTTCTTCTTGTTGTTGTCATTCTTCTTCTTTTTGTTATTGTTGTTACGAACGTTTTTAATTCTTGCCATCGTGCAGCAATTGTGTTTTTGAAGGATCAAAGATCATTTTTTGAAGGATCATTTTTTCAAAAAAAGATCATTTATTAGTTTAAACAGTATCTGTTTTTGATCAAGAATAACATTTTTTTTGAGAGGAATTGTGTTTGTTTAAAATGGTGTTCTTATTAATTTTCAATACGTAAAATTATTATTTTCTATGAATTCTAAATTTGTTAGCTTACCGTCGCTTGAAATATATTCTACATAACTTTTACCAGCATACAACGATCCATCGTATTTAATAAAACACGATGGCAAATCATTGTTGTTTGCTGGTAAATCAACAGTTTTGATAGTTCCACGATAATGTCGCTCGAATCTTTTTGAAAATGGATATGTTATACTAAAAACTCCAGTTCCAAGCTCATCAGATGTTTTTTTGTCAATCATTTTACCAAAATGTACATGTTGCGAACATGATTTTGTGTTGTTGATGATGTGTTCTCCACATCCAACAACTTGATAAATTCGTAAATCTTTAGATCTCAAATGACCTGGAATGTTCATAATCGCATCCGAAACCGACTCACTATAATGAATTCCGTTCTCGCACATTTTAAGTGGTAAATCAACAGATGCGGTTTTGCCACATTTGTATGGCGTGTCTCGTGTACCATACATTGGATTCCCTCCCTTAACAACATATTTAAATCCATATTTGTGTGTTTTTGACAACGGACAATCATCAAAATCAGTGCATCGACCGATGTTAGATTCTATCTTTGTATTTTTACGTATTGTGATGCTATGCTCTTTTTGAAAGGAAAATTTCTTCTTATTCTTGTTATTGTTATTACCTACATTCTTAATTCGCGTCATGCTTTCGAATGTTGTGACGATGGATCATATTTTAAGGATCATATTTTAAGGATCATTTTTAAGGATCATTTTTATAGATCGTCTTTCAAGAAAGATCATTTGTTGTTTATATAACTCTTAATCAAATATAGGAGAAATATTGCTTATGTGCCAACTAAATGGTTCTTTTTTTGATAATTCATCATAATAAATCACACGTTTAAATGTTATCCTATACTCTGAAAACGATACTTTGTTATGAACCCGAACATCGATAGACGTTATATAGTTTTGTGGTTCTAAATTAATTTTAAGAGGTACGACAACGTCTCCTCTTAAATGATATAGCGGAGACATTGGATCATATAACATATTTATAAATCCAGGCAATCCCCCATATGTAACTCTAAGTTCATTATCCAACATTTTATACGCTGCTTCTGGACTTGCTAGGAGGAACAGCGTTAACAATTCAGCCGTGTTACATGGACTTAATTTTACTTTAGTCTCGATACATTTTATATCTGGAGATGTATCAACACATGTCAAACTCATTTTATTTATTGGTTTTAATAAATCAATTTTTAATTTCTATCCATGATAGTGTTGCTGAACATTGTTGAGTACCAGTCAATGACCTAACTGCGATTGTTAGTACTTTTGGTTCTCCAGATATAAAAGAATCCACACCAACTTCTGATGCGTATAAATAATTTTTTGAAATGTTTCCGTCTGATGCTAGTATTCCAGAATCAAGCACAATTCCATTCGCGCCATTGCTTATTAAAAATGTCGACGCGTCAATGACTCCATTTGTAAATGTGGACGAACCATTACTGTTATATAGCGCATGTGAATACGATGATATTGTCGAATATGTCGCCCCAACTAACGATCCGCGCGGGTGTTGAATTAAAGACCACATAAGCGAACTGTTTGTGCCAGTTGATGATATAGCAAAATTTGTTAACGATAATGTAATTCTATTTGCTGGTTCTACTGGGGGTAAAGTAAACGACAGTAAAGGAATAAAACCAGTAGCAGTTGGAATTGCTTTTGTATCTGAAAATGGCCATGACAACGACCGTGGATTTTCAGCTGGCTCTCTTCCAGATTCTGACATGACAGACATACACATCATAGACATCGATGCCGCCTGGCCAGCGTCCGATGTTGTTTTTAGTTCAGAACGGATTGGAAGTTTTGGATAACGAATATAGGGTATTATAATAGGGCCTGGGTTATACGTGCCATTTGGTGCGGGAACTCCAATCGCCGCATGTGTTAAATGATGCATATAATATAATGTGCCACATATATATAATCCAAAACGCACACGCCCAGCCCCCCACTGTTGATCAATCACAAATACAAATGCACTGTTTCTCCACGACGATATTGTAAATCCACTTGGTCCACCCCCATTAAATTTATCAATGTTCCAATTTGTTTGTTCTATTCTTGTTTCTGTTTCTAATTCGGCGCCAACACCGTCAACTTTTCCACGTCGTTCCACAACAAACATAATGTCAGTAGAACCATTTCCAGCAGAAACCAATTCAAAATAATGACCATTACCAGGACCTGTTGCTCCGTTTGGGTTTGTAACACCATTTTGATATATTCCTTTTTCGGCAGTTCCATCAAAAAGTCCAACTCGCGTTCTACAATAGTGTTCGGCGGTTGAAGTTTCATTTCTTAATGTTCCAGATAACAACACAATTCGTGATTTATGAAATTGATAAGAAATGTAACGATACGATTGTTGTATAGCAACTGCGTTTGTTGACGCGTTGGCTGATAGTGTGATTACTCCTGTTTTTGAATCATGCGTCACTGCTCCAGTCCCATTTACAAAGGTGTCTAAACGATGTGGAGAACTATCATAAATAGTTGCCACGTCATACATTGTGTATGTTTGCGATACTCTAAGTCTATCAAATGCATCTTGGTTAGATGTTGTGTTTGTTAATACTAATTTCCCCGTTGTTAAAATCCCTGACATTTCTTTATTGAGATCGTTATAAATATTTTTATAAACAACGAAAACGCGTAATTTGTGTCTCTTGAATCTTGTTTGCATTTCTAAAATATTTTTATAACAATACAGATTAACTTATTTAATCATCCATATGAATGTAGCTGATTCTGCTGTTCCACTGTCAACACCAACTCCAAAGTCTGGTGATGAATTTGATTTATATAATCTCATTAGGCCATTAATTTGAATGACCATGCCACCAGTATCTATATATGTGCCAAGATTTACAGTTTTGATGTTATTGGTTTGTTCCGAAAGGGGCCTGAATCGTGCTGGGATTATGAATATGGATGACTCAATGTCATGTCCGTTGGCATTAATACGAATTGTTGGGCAGAATAGGAAACACATGTTGCCAATTCGAGTTAAATATTGGGTCACTGTAGTTGTAGTCCCACCTCCGCCTTGTGCCTGAAATGTGGTTGACAGCGAAACTGATTCTTCATAGTATTTCAATCTCGACGGCGTTCCACCTAAAGTTGGTAAGTACAACCCAGTACCAATTGTAGCTGTTCCAGTTGTTAGAATCCCAGACATTTCTTTATTGAAATCATAATAAATATTTTCTTAAATAGCAAAACGTGCAAATTAACGTTTTTAGCTCATTGAACCAATTCAACACACATATTAGTTTATTGTTTCGTAAAACGTGCAAAAAAACTAATTTTATAATATATGGACTAGCAAGATTGTGGTCACTTCGGCATCTTCCTATTTCATTAATTTCAGTTTGGCGATTTCAACTGAAAGAATTTCTACTATTTGATCCATTTTTCGCCGTTCAAGATATTCAATAATAATGAGTTCTCTAAGTTTCTTAATTGCAGTATCCAAGCTGACTACTGTCTCTTGTATCTTGTTTGCATTTTCTACTGATAGCTCTGACATTTATTTATTAATTAATTGCAAATATTTTTATAACAATATGAACTAATTTATTTAATTATCCACATGAATGTAGCTGATTCTGTTGTTCCACTGTTTGTACCGACTCCAAAGTCGGGTGCTGTATTTGATTTATATAATCTCATCAGACCGTTAGTTTGAATGACCATGCCACCAGTGTCTAGATATGAACCAAGATTCACAGTTTGGATGGGGTTGGTTTGTTCAGAAAGTGGTCTGAATCGTGATGGGATAATGAATGTGGAGGACTCAATGTCATGTCCATTGGCATCAATACGAATTGTTGGGCAGAATAGGAAACAAATGTTACCGATTCGAGTCAAATATTGGGTCACTGTAGTTGTAGTTCCCCCTCCCCCTTGAGCCTGAAATGTGGTTGACAGTGAAACTGCCTCTTCGTAATAGTTCAAACTAGATGCCGTTCCGCCAGATGTTGGCAAGTACACGCCCGTAGTAATTGTAGCTGTTCCAGTTGTTAGAATCCCAGACATTTCTTTATTGAAATCATAATAAATATTTTCTTAAATAGCAAAACGTGCAAATTAACGTTTTTAGCTCATTGAACCAATTCAACACACATAT
>Ga0209542_10000142_pt1 | contig 175680 bp, 164 predicted proteins | sample RifCSPhighO2_01_FD_184028 | JGI IMG/M metagenome (GOLD analysis project Ga0209542, IMG submission 184028) | Soil microbial communities from Rifle, Colorado - Rifle CSP2_plank highO2_0.1 (SPAdes) (version 2) | ecosystem: Environmental > Terrestrial > Deep subsurface > Rock core/Sediment ... | reverse complement strand
ACTTCTGTCTAATTTTGGACGGATACGCCGCCACTTGATTTTTGTTTGCCATATATATGAATTTTACACGGTTACCCTTTGTCACCCCAATTTTCCTTTTCTGTAACCTCATAAGGGTAACTGTACATTTCCCTTGATTTTTATTTTTATTCGTAATAAACTTAAAGTGCGAGGTCCCCTCCTGGGACGTCGTCGCTCCGTGGGTGCTAAGCCCAAGGAAACCAGTTAGCCCCACGGAGCGCTCTAATATCGGCATCCCAAAGATGCCACCATCGCTGTCCCCCAAGATTGTCTCTGACTTTCTTGTGGGGATTTATCGTTTAGGGGACTTCGAGCTATACGTATTCGTATACGTATAAAGAAAATTTGTGACCCTAACGATACCTGACTCAAAACCCTTTGTAAACTTCTTTATTGAGCTTGATAAGATTATCTCTAATTTTGAAAAACCTTTAAATACTGAAGTTTTACAACAAGAAACTCTTTCAGTCTCTTCCCTTAATGGTATTTAAATACATAGGCATTGAACCAAAATTGAACCAATGGTGTTTAAAATACAAAACAGACTTTCTTTTTAGATTGTTTTAATATCTTCCTCAGTAAGATTTTCATATTTCAAAATATATTCTATTAAAGAAATACCAAAATCAGTTAATCTAGCATTGTAGCCTCTAACACCACTCCTATCATTATGAATTCTCCCTGTAATTAATTTTTCATGTTCTAAGGTTGTTTCATCATTTTCAACTAAACCTGCGGAATTATGTCCTATCTGTTTTGCTACATCACGAAGCCATGCATCAGCACTACTATGTTCTGTATGTTGTTTCTTAAATTCATATGCAGCCCTAAGAGTTAATAATTGAGATGAACTTAGTTTTGTGCATATATGAAACAACTGATAACGCAATATTTCTTCGCCTGAATCTTTCACATCAACACTATTGAGAGCAAAGAACATTGCTTTAACAGCTTTAAATCTGTCTTCGTCAGGGGCTTCACTATCAATGAAACTTAACAATTCTTCTAGTGATTTGAACCCGTATTTTGTTTCAGCATAATCTTCTTTGATTTTACCCTCCTCCACTAGCTTATTAATTTCTCTACTAGCTTGAGTCAGCAAGTGTCCTTTTATTGCTCCTTGAACCAATCTTCCTCCCATGTGGATTAAGTCAGAACTTCCCATAGATAATCCTCCAGTAATAAATTCTGCAATTTTTATTATGGGTTCTTCCAAGAAAGGTTTTAAAAGATTTGGATCTCTAAACATCAAAGTTTGATTTTTTTCTGTAATTACTATAGTTTTTTCTTTCTTTTTACTTTTCTTCGGCATATTTCTAGAGTATATCATAAAACCTTTATTTATAAAGAAAAAATGCTATTATAAAATGGTGAAAAAAGTCAAAATTATATTTGATAACAACAAGAGCATTATAGGTGGTGAAAAACCCATTGAAGAAATATTTTCCAATAATGTCTATAAGCTTCTTGAATTTATTAAAAAGAACAAAATAGAAGATAGAGTTTCTATATGCTTGACTGAAATCTTTAAACAAGAAGGTATTGCAGAGTTACAAGAAAGAGCAGTATCAAAATATAAAGATGCCTTAAAATGTGATTCTTTACTGAAAGGTATTATTGAAGACAAACTTATTAATGAGGTTAGTGAAAAAGATTTAGTAGGGAAAATCAAAAAACAGTTTAATTTGAAGATTGAAGAAAATAATATAGAGATTATATCCTTACCAGATGAAATAGAGATATCAAATTTAGTAGATAGAGCAGTTAACTATAATCCACCTTTTGAGAAAAAAGACAAAGGTTTTAAGGATAGTATTGCTTGGCTTTCTATACTAGAGGATGCAAAAAACAATCTTGATTTTACTTACATGCTTATAACTGTGGACACTGTTTTCAGTAGAGCTGAGTTGAAAAAGGAATTTTCAGCTATTAATAAAAATAATATTTTTATAATTCCACCAGAACCCATTGAGGAAGAGTTAGATAATATTCTTGCATTAGGAATAGGTCTTGAAACAATTGGTAAAGAAGCTACTGAAAACCTCAACAAGAATGTTTCTTTTCAAAGAGCATTAGAAAAAGAAATGCTTGAGAATTTAAATGAACCAATGCCTGCAATGTCAAGATACTATCCAGCTACTGCTGTTGATTTTGATGGCGGTTTGTCTTTTTATCTTCCAAATTGGAAAAAAGATGTAGTGAATGTTTTTTTTAGAAGTGCTAATGTTAATGTAAAAAATAAAATGAATCAAGATACATTTGAAGTGGAAGCTGCTGTGAATTTCGGACTAACATACTCTAACTCAAATGTAATTACAGAAGATAATAATAGATTATTATATCCAAAAAGTTCTGTATTAAGTGCTAATCTGTGGCCAGGAGAATATGAAAGTTCACGCCCTACATACTTTGAGCAAAGATTTAGCTTATCTTATAATAAGAAAAGTGGGTTTGAAATATTGGGTACTGAATAGCTTGTTCTGATGTTATAATTTCAGCATAAAAGGACTTTTAATTTTTTAATTTATAAACATGCTTTATAGTCTGATAAAACTGATATATCTACCATTTTTAGAAGCTAAAAATGTTTTGCTATATTTGCTATAAATACAAGTTTTTGGTCTTGATTTAAGAAAACAGAAGAAAACACATTTATAGCCAAGTTTAGTTGAGTAAATTTACTAAACAACCATTTTGGTTAATTTGGTTTAATACACACTTTACAGAAGTCTTTTTTAAGTAGATAGATTTAGGTAGAATCAACACTTTTTGGTGTCTTTATAATTTTGTTAAATTTGTAAATTTACTAGCTTTAGACCCCTATAAAGATTTAGCTTAATTAGCTTAATACATATTTTAGGGGGTCTTTTTTGGTTAGGTATTTTAGGTATAATCAACAGTTTTTATATACAATAAAGTTCAATTTTATTCTTAGCTGATTTGATTTCTCTGTCAATTTGACTTCCCTCTACACGGTACTTATTTTTTATTGCGTCTATGTCTTTTTGTAATTTTATTTCATTTTTCATATAATCAGCAATTTCTTTTGCTTGTCGTTCTCTCAGGTCAGTTACTCTTTCACCAATAGAATTGATAAATTCTTTTGCTTCCTCGCATTCTTTGTCTTTTGAAAAGACTGGTACGCTCTTTAATGATTCAATTTCTTCTTTCTGTGTTTGAACTAGTTGTTGTAAATTATTTAATTTTTCTATCTGCAATTTAAGCTGTTGGTTTTCTAATTCCAATTGTTGAATCCGTCTTTGTAAAGTAGGATCTTGAACTGTAATAGTCTGAGTAACTGGTTTCTCTGCAGTTTTTGTATCATAAATAATTTTATGCTCCTCTGATTTAGGAGTAGATATTGTTTTAATTGGAAGTACTGGATTAGATGTAGTTTCAGGAACTGGGACTTCAATTTTTTGGGTTTCATTAGCACTTTTCCTAAACCATGAAAAAGGATTATACCAAGAAGCAAGAGCAATAGAGGGAACAATAAATGATATTACAAATAGTGTTAAAATATATTTTTTCATATTTATTTTAATAATTTATTTTGGAAATCTCTAAATGAAGACTCGCTTGTAATCAATACTGTCTGGTCTCCTGTGTTGTCTGACATAACTATTTTTCTAGTTATCTTATTTATTTTAAAGAGATTGTCTGATTTATCTGTTAGAGTTATTACATTATCTTTTACTTCTTTTACACTTAGAGGAACAGGGTCAAAATAGTGAATCGGAAGATTGCCCACTTTTACTATATCTACTTCATAGAATATTTGTTTACCTTTTTCATCAAAATCATTTGAGGGAGTTATTTTTATGTATTGTCTTAAATCTCTAGGTTGTTTATCTGTATTAAAATAAAAAGAGACAAAACCAACAACCTCTCCTGAAGCTATATTTTGAGAATTAAAAGATAGAGCATTGTATAACTCTACATCAGGACTTGATTTGGTGGAATAAACTTGAAACTCCAGACTTTGATTTTTACTATATAGATTAAATATTATTACTATTATCCCAATTCCTATTATCAATAATAACAATATTTTTTTATTTTTTAGTATTTTTTTCATAGAGATTACTTATTAAATTAGTAATCCCGTAGTAGAGATAACAAAAAGCCCACCACGGGTGGAAGCTTTCGCCTCCTATGTAAGTTTCCCTACATAGCCAGACACGGCAACCCCATGATGGGTTTTTTATCCGTGTCTGGACTTTCTTTCACCATGCCAATCATTGCTTACTGGTTTAGGCTACTCTTAATATTAAGTTGTGTATTCATTTTACCTCTATTTACCTAAAAATCAAAGAAGCTTTATCTTATTGCTTTTAAGCTGTAGAATTATGTATATGGCAAAAGAAGAAAATAAGATAAAGAATAATATTAAAAATATAGCCTATTTTGCACTATATCGTAGTAATAAAGTAGGTGTTTTTAAAGATTTGCAATATGACTTTTATATGACAAAAGAAGAAATAATAAATACCTTAGATTTATTTAAAAAGGCTAAATTTTTTGATTATAAAATCTTTCCACTTGAAAGTAGCGAAGAAGAGAATTATGATTTTGGTTCTGTTAGAGCAAGAAATGAATTTAATACAGGCAGATTTAAGTTGTTTTCTCTTGAAGGAAATAAAAATCGTGGGAAGTTTATACAAATTACCTTAGAGAATATTATAAAATCTCCACGGGCATTAAATGATTTTATAAAAAAAAATAATAAATATATTAATCTCCCTGTTTCTTCTAGTGAATTTGAGAGAACTATTGGTAAGCTAAAAATAAATCTCAAGACTGGTGATTTTGTTTATTTTAATAAGAAAGACAATCTTGTTCCCAATGGTCAGGAATATAAATTATTATATACACTAATAACTAGTCCAACACATCAATCTAGTTATGAAGAACTTTTAAAAAATATTATTCCAAACATATCTCCTGATTCTAAGATAAACAGAATGTTTATACATACACTTGTAAAAAAGATTAATGTAAAGTTAGGCATTCTTCCTAAAAAGAAAAAACACAATCCTGAATTCATAAAAAATATAAAAAGATTTGGTTATAGAATTTTAGGTTAACAAAAACTAAATAGGTCAGAATAAAGTCAGATACAATCCATACATTTGGCTTCTTTTTTGTGTGAAAATTTCTGCATAAATATGTTTAATGCAGAAGAAATACAAAAAATAATACAAGACCTGAAAAGGATTAAAACCAAAGTCCCAGAACAGGATTTAGAAAAGACTGCTCAAAATCTTTATGACCTTGCACTTTTCCTAGTTAGGTTGCAGATTAAACAGCACCTTAAACCACCAAAACCACAAAATGCGGAAGATTTACCAACACCAACAGACAAGTCCCCTTAGATTTCTGACCTCTTGTAATTATAAATCTAATTAATGAATAAAATTATGAACAATAAAATTATAGGTTATGCTAGAAGCAATCATGAGGAGTTAAATACCAGCATAGAAGAGCAAGAAAAAATAATCAGAAATTATGTTGAAGAAAATGGAAATAAAATTATAAAAGTTTTTGTGGATAAAGGAAAATCTAAAAAAACTTTTAGCAGAAAAGGTCTTCAGGCAATGTTGAAATACATTGAAGCCAATTCTTCTTGGGTAAAATCTTTGATTGTATCAGACATTACAATGTTATCAAGAAATACTGATGAGTTAAGATCTCTCAAGGATTTTTTGAAGTCTAAGGGGGTAAAGTTGATTTCTTTGGCTCACCTGATGTCTAGATGTGGTGGAAAACCACCAAAACAACAGTCCTAAGCAGTTTTTGTTGCCCTAAACAGGGAGAACCTCATTTCAGGTTCTCCCTGCGTGAGGGCAAGGGTTATACAAAGTTTTGACATTTTTGCACCTTGAGCCAAACTTTACTTTTATCAGATTAAGAAGTTTAATTAAATTAAGACAATGAAAAATAATAAAATTGAAAAGCCTAAAAATGATGTCATTTATGTACGTGTTTCATCTAAAGAACAAGTTGAGAACTTTAGCTTGGACAATCAAGAAAAATTCTCTAGGGAGTTCTCTAAAAAAACTGAACACACTGTATTAAAAGTTTTCAGAGAGGAGGGAGAGAGTGCTAAGACAGAAGACAGAACAAAATTTCAGGAGATGCTAAGGTTCTGTGAAAAAAATAAAAAACAAATTGATAGGGTGGTCATTTATAAAGTTGATAGATTTTTTAGAAATGCTGGTGAACACCTTGCCTTTAGAGGCTTTCTTAAAAAATTAAATATCTCTTTGGTTTCTGTAACGGAAGCTTTTGATGATAGCCCTAGTGGTAAACTACAAGAAACAATGTTGGCTGCCTTTGCTCAGTTTGACAATGATGTCAGGTCTCAGAGAACTGCTGAAGGAATGAAAGCTAGAGCACTTAAAGGATTATGGAGTGGAAAAAGTCCTTGGGGATATGTGAACACAAAAGATAAGTTAGGCAATAAAATTATTATTCCACATCCAGAAAGAGCACCAGTAGTTAAAATGATTTTTGAGAAGCACATTACGGGAAAATATAGTTGTAAGGAATTGGCAGGCTTAGCAAATAAATCTGGACAAAGAAGTAGGCACGGTATGAAAATAACCAAACAACTAGTTGCAAAAATTCTTAAAAATCCTATTTATTGTGGCAGAATTGTGATTCAAAGTTTTGGGGTTGATGTTGAGGGTAGCCATAAACCAATAATTTCTACTGAACTTTTTAATGAAGCTAACAGTGGTAAAAGAGGTGTGGCTGGAAGAAAGCTACCTCGCAATAGGGACAGTTCTGAATATCCCTTGCGGGGTATAAAATGCAGTGGCTGTGGTAAAAGTATTTCTGGAGGTAAGACAAAGGGGAAAACCAAGTATTACCAGTATTATGGTTGCTTTAACTCTGATTGTGTTAAAAGAACTGCTATCAAAAAGAAAGAAATGGAGAAAGACTTTACTAAATTACTTACAAAGATGACTCCTGATGACAAACACTTTGATGTTCTCAAGGAGGCAATTAAACTTGCTCATAAAAATGAGTTGAGTTCTGTTACTGCTTCAGAAAATAAAATTAAGATAAAAATTGCAGAGGTAAAAGACAAAAAAGAAAAACTGCTTAATCTCAGAATTGAAGGGAAAATATCAGATGAAGATTTTTTACCTGCAAATGAAAAGTGTAAAATAGAGATATTGCAATTACAAAAAGATTTGAGTGAATTATCATCTCCTGAACTTGAAATAGATAGAGTGGTTGATAACGGAGTTGAATTTCTAAAACATCTTCCTGAAATTTGGGAAGACATATATGTGAAAGACCTTAGAGTTTTAAGAACCCTAATTTTTCCGTCCAATCTCTATTATCACTATCCAACTATTAAAACTCCTGAATTATGTTGTATTTACAACATAGAACCTGAATTTCTTGATGAAGTGAACCGTTCTGTGACCCTACTGGGAATCGCACCCAGATTCCGAGCTTGAAAAGCTCGTGTCCTAACTATTAGACGATAGAGCCAACCAACATAAGTATATTATATTATTTTTGAAAAAATCGCAAAAAATGTTAGATTTGAGACATGGAATATGATCCAACAAAACCCCCTAGTTCCCTTGAGGATCGAAAGAAAAGAGAACTTTCTTTTGAAGCAGGATTGGCTGAAAGTTTAAAAAGGATTAGAGAAATTCTTAAGAATAAGGATATAGCAGTGGTTGCTTTTTCTGCAACAGGGAGGGGTGTGGGGAAGAGTAGGTTAGCAACCGAAATTGCGACTGCGCTACTTGCTGATAATGTGCTTGGTTATATTGAGCACCATCCAGCAGATCTAACAGAGGATGATTTTGAAAGAATCGCGAATATAATTTCCGATCATTCATTAGGAAAAGTTGTTTTTATTTTTGATCAATGTGATTGGGATGTGCTAGACGCTAAGTTTCGATTAAAATGTGATGAAATCGTGAAAAGAGCGCTTAAAAATACAGAATGGAGAACTGACAAAATTGATTTATGGATTGGGATATCTACACCTACCCAGCCCTTTAAAGATAAGGATCCATTTCCAGATATTTTGATCAACAATGAATTAGCAAAAACGGAATAAATATGAAAAATTATTTTTGTAAAAATCGCAAAATGATATAATTTCAATATGTTCAAGGACAGAAAAGAAGCGGGGGAACTGCTGGCGCAGGAGCTTGCAGAATATCGCGACAAAGATGCAATAGTCTACGCACTTCCGCGAGGGGGAGTGGTGCTCGGTTTTGAAATAGCTCAATTTCTCCACGCGCCCCTTGATTTAGTTATTGCCAGAAAAATCGGGCATCCAGATAATCCGGAATACGCCGTTTGCGCCGTCACCGAAGAAGGGGAGCCATTTTGCAATGAAGGAAAGCGGGCAATGCTTGATCCCATGTGGCTAGAAAGGGAAATAAAAAAAGAACGAGAAGAAGCGAAACGGCGCAGAGAGACATATTTAAAGGGTCGAAAATGTTGCTCGGCGAAAAATAAAATCGCTATTGTCGTGGATGACGGAGTTGCGACGGGACTTACCCTTCGAGCCGCGCTCCGTTTCCTTCGCGTAAAAGAGCCCAAAGAACTTTTGGTGGCGGTGCCAGTTGTTCCGCATGACCTGATGGATGTTCTTCGCGCCGAAGCGGACGAAGTTTTCGTTCTAAAAGATGAACAAATGTATCTTGGCGCAGTTGGGGCATATTATCAAAACTTTCCTCAGGTATCCGACAAGGAAGTGATTGAATTGTTGCAAGAATGTAAATTTAATATTTGACCCTATTTTGTATTGTAGTAAAGTACTAATTGCTGGAGGCGTGGCTGAGTGGTTGAAGGCACCAGCCCGTCCCGTGTGAAAGCGGAGGGTTCGCCTAATGGTATGGCACTGGTTTCGAAAACCAGCGGGAGAAATCCTTTACAGGTTCAAGTCCTGTACCCTCCGCTTTCTTACGGGATTAAAAAAACCGGCATACCCGAAAGGGTATCGTGAGTTCAAATCTCACCGCATTGAATATTAAAAATATTTATGGCATAATTTTTCCATGGGAGAATCGATAAATCAAAAAACTCCACAAGGACCAGGAGGTGTAAATCCGGGCAGTGGGACGGAAAATAAAGAATTAATCCTAAATTCTGCCTTTCGAACAGAGAAAAAAGAAAGTCATCCAGTCAATCAAGATACAGTACTTTTTGATCCTCAAAACGGAGTGTTCGGTGTGTTTGATGGGATGGGGGGGCACGAGGCGGGAGAAGTAGCTTCACGAATTGCCCGCGATACAGCACACAAATATATTATAGATAAATATTCTCCAAACATGTCTTTGGATGAAGTTAAAGAAACAATGAAGCAGGCTCTTGTGGGTGCTAATTCGATAGTATCAGCAGACAATAAAGTTCACTCAGAAAGGGGAAAAAATATGGGGACAACTGCTACTGTACTTAAAATTCATACTGATGCTCTAGGTACGGTTTGGGGAATCATTGGTCATGTTGGGGATAGCAGGCTCTACATATCTGATGGACATGGTTTCGATCAGATTACCAAAGATGATGATTCGATGGGGAGCATTGAAGACGCCGATCAAGCTTTCAGAATTCGAGAAATACTTGATAATGTCGAAGACCCTAAAGTTTTAAATGATAATCCAATCGCTAAATTCCATTACGGGTTTAGACATAAGGTTGTAAAAGCGCTAGGGTTAGAAGAGAGCATTGAGCCGGCTATCGAGGTTGTCAGGATTAATAAAGGCTCAAAAATTGTTATAACCTGCGATGGCATTAATGTTAACTTGGTAATGCCCGAAATAGAAAAAATAATTTCAAAAAATGCAACCGCCGAGAGCATCGCCAATGGTCTAGTAGGAGAAGCTGTCAAGGCAAGTAAATCCGGAGCTTTTAGGAGTCACAAAGACGATCTGTCGGTAGTAGCCCTAGTGTGCAAATAAAGTTCTACGATAAAGTAATTTTTTCTATCCATTCAACAACGAGATTCCAAACTTTTTTGTCGTTCAAGACTAAATGATGCCCGGCTACTTCAGCATTAATATTCTGCATTGCTCCCTCCAGGAAACTGCCCTTAGGATGCCAGACATGATTGTCAAACGATGGAATTATTGAAACAATTTTGTTATTCACTTCAGAATGATTTTCTATGTCATGAATAATTTTACTCTCGGGAGAAAGCTCCCTGACAGCAGAATGCGGAAAGAATTTAGCCATTGATGAACCATGCCAAGGGGTTGCGATTGCGATTACCCCATTCACCCTTTTGTCAGGATTCTCATGCAGTAACAGATATTTGCTTATCAAGCCGCCTCGACTATGAGCGACAATAATAATATTATTTAAATTATTTTCTTCAATTACTTCGCGCACTTCCTTTGCTGACGTTGGTATATCTCTGCTATTATTACCAAGTTTCGGGATAATATAAACAGGATGACCCAAGAGCGAAATGTGGTCAGCTACTCCTTTTTAAAACGCCCAAGACATTAATACTCCGGGCAAAATAATGACCGGCACCTTGCCGTCTTTAACATACCCCAAATAATGCTTAGGGGGCGTTCGCCTGAAATATGAAAATGTCCCAACAGAAAACAAATAAGCGTAATCTTTAATCCAGCTAGTTAGTTTTTTCATGAGAATCTATTTCGTATGCAAGTAAAGATAAATATCTTCCAATGCCCGGACGGCGTCGCCTGAGGCAATGTTGTTTTGGTGATACAAGACATTAGTACAGTCGCCAGCCGCCCAGATGTCGGGGACTTCAGTTTTTTGATTTAATGGATTTATTTTTATTCGTCCATATTCGTCAAGTGGGACAATATTTTTCGAGAAATCTGTATTTGGGATTTGTCCGATTTCTACGAAAATACCTGCAACTTTGAGCTCCTGCTCTACTCCGGAAATTCTGTCTTTATAAACTATCCCCTCGACAAAATTTTCTCCCTTGACTTCCAAAATATCCACGTTTTTTACTGCTTTCATTTTTGGGTTCTTTAAAACTTTTTCCACGGTAATCTCGTCTGCGCGAAAAGACTTGCTTCTATGGAGAAGGGTTACAGACTTGCAATAGGCAAGGAGCTGGGCGGCAGTTTCAAAACCGGCATTGCCTCCGCCGATGACGACTACATCTTGGTCGGCAAACAATGGCCCGTCGCACGAAGCGCAGTAGGTGAGTCCTTTATGTTCTAATTTATCCGCACCCTTCGCAACGAGCTTTCTCCTGCCGCTACCGCTCGCTATTAAAATTGTCTTGGTTTGAAATTCTTCTCCAGATTCTGTTTTAACAGAAAATGAATTTTCAAGGACAGTCCTTAAAGAAGTTTCCCCAAGGACTGTCCTTTTTATGGAAATTACTTTTTCTCCTTCTCTTACAGAGAGAGTTTGCCCTTCTCCCGCGTTGGCCATTACATGCTTTTTGAAATTGTCCGCCAATTCATTGCCCGAGAGAGCTAAAGTTCCAATCCAGTTGTAAACTTGTTCAGAAACAATGCTCTGTCCACCCCACTCGTGAACTACCAAAAGCGTTTTGAGTCTTTTACGAGCAGCATATACGGCAGCAGCTGTCCCAGCCGGTCCGCCACCGATAATTATTAAATCGTAAGCCATAATCGTATTATACCTTAAGTATAGGATTTTTCGAAATAAGCTTTTGGAGGGGTTTCGAGGCTGGCGAGCTGAGAACTTCAGGATTTTTCAAGCTTCGAAAAATCCGTACCGGAAAAAGTTTGTTTCGAAAAATCTTTTAAAAATTATTTCTTGCGTCTTAGAAATGCTGGGACGGCGCTCCATTCATCCCCGTCGTCTTCAATGATGTCTTCAATTACTTCTGCTTTTTTTTCTGGTTTCTTTATAAAATCACTCTTGCTTCCAGTTCCGCTTTGTATCGCGTTGTGTATTTCCTTTTTAGCGGTAGCTGCATTTTCTTCCTTTAGCAATGTTTGACTCGCAGGTGTTCCCGCAAAGAGGCTTTTTCGAGGCATATCAGCAGGAAAGCTGGTGGCGATAACTGTCACTTTCAACTCACCCTTCTTTAATTTTTCATCCTTAATGGTGCCGAAGATTACCTTTGCATCTTTATCAATTGATTCTGTAATTATTTTTGCCGCTTCTTGAATTTCGTTGATGGTCAAATCGTCTCCGCCAGAAATAGCAAACAATACTCCCTTGGCTCCATGAATTGAAACTTCAAGGAGGGGAGAATTGATTGCGCCAAGCGCGGCTTTTTCAGCGCGTTTTTCGCCAATTGCGGTACCGATACCCATTAACGCGCTTCCGGCATCGGACATAATAGCTCGGATATCTGCAAAGTCGACATTAATGATTCCCGGAGTGGTGATAAGGTCTGAAATGCCCTCCACTGCTTGACGGAGCACATCGTCACAGCTTGCAAAAGCATCTTTGAAATTAGTGTTTTGATCAGCCAATTGGAGCAATTTGTCGTTCGGAATAATGATAATAGCGTCTACTTCCTTCGCCAAGTCCTCGATACCTTTTTCCGCTATTTTCATGCGATGACTGCCTTCGAAGAAGAAAGGCTTAGTGGTAACCGCGACGGTCAAGATACCTTGTTCCTTGGCTGCGCGAGCGACGATAGGGGCGGCGCCGGTGCCGGTGCCCCCCCCCATTCCACAGGCAATGAAAATCATATCAGCTCCCTTGATCACGTCTTGAATTTCCGATTTAGTTTCCTCAGCGGCCTTTTTTCCAATCTCTGGATCCATTCCGGCGCCGAGACCTTTCGTAAGATTTTTACCGATGTGAATTTTCTTTTCAGCCTGTGAATGATGCAAATCTTGGGTGTCAGTGTTCATGCAAATAAACGTCACACCTTTGACCTTAGAGTTTATCATGTGATTAATGGCGTTTTTCCCAGATCCTCCTATTCCCACAACCATAATGCGGGCGAAACTCTCTATTGCTTGGTTTATTTTTGGCATATATTTCTTTTCCTGTCTACTGTCCCGCTGTGGCTGGGTGAAGCAGGATGAATTAGCTTATACAAAGCCCATACTATCACCGAAGAAAAAAAAAGCAACCCACTTGGAGGTCTTGCCTCCAAGTGAAGCCAGCAAGGAAGTTGTTCTGTTTTTGTGAGGCCATTAGGCGGGCTTGCTATAATATCTGAACAATATTAAAGTAGATGGTAGTGTTGAGTGTTGTCAGAATATGTTATCAACTGATTATTATTATAAATATGCCATATATTAAAAAAGAACAAAGACCAAAAATTGATGAATTAGTTGCGCCGTTAATTGAGCACCTTAAATCATTGCCTCTTGAAGATCAAGATGGGTCTTTGAATTATGCAGTAACAAAAATGATCAAGAATGTATATCCACAGAAATATTTTCATTTTAATCGTGCACTTGGAGTATTGACCGCTATCACTCAAGAATTATATAGAAAAATAATTGGTCCGTATGAAGAAACAAAAATTACTGAGAATGGAGATGTATGACTTGTGACTTGGAGGCAAGGCCTCCAAATTAAATAAATTCAAAGTTGTCAACTTCCTCTTTTCGTTCGCATGTATTTTCCCAAGCTTCTAGTGCAAATTTTTCGTATTCTTTTTTAGATTGAAATTGACCAAGTACTATAGATTTTTCGCAAAAATTAGAATTAGTTGATTGGGTGTATTCAACCCAACTTGAACTATTTAAAGATTTTTTTAATATTCCATTTCTGTCATAATTATTTAAATTCACGTAAGCACTTGCTTGAAATAAATATTCATTTGAACCTATGTGTTTACTTTTAAATTTTCCCTGAAAGAGAGATCCAGATCTTTTATTTTTCTCATTAAAATACATTGTATAGCCGGTTCCAAGCCGTTGCATAAATTTTTCTACACCTTTTTCTAAAAGGGGAGTGAGTATAAAGTGATAATGATTAGGATTCAGGCAATAAGCAATAAATTTTACCAACTTGGAGGTCTTGCCTCCAAGTTCCTTCACAAAGCTATTTTCGTACAAGCTTCCAATGGGATCCTTTACATTAAACTCGTCCATGCTTTGCAAGAATCTATGTAAATCAGCTTTGTCTAAAAATATGTCTCTTTTGTCTACGCCCCTATTATATATATGATAATATTCTCCCTTTACAAAACTGGTTTTTCTTATGGACATAACCCAAGCATATCACTTGGAGGCAAGACCTCCAAGTGGATTACGGTATCAGCTGTTTTACGCTTGATTTTACTATATTTTTTATATCTTTAAAAAGGTTTATGAAAGAATTATCTGAATAACTATTGTCGTTCTTTCCATATATTACCAGACCGAGCGCGGTGAACCATGATGAATCGCGAAGCTTGGTTTTCGAGTTGCTGAAAAGCTCGGTGGTTCCTATGGTCGCCGGAAGTTTGAGCACGGATTTTGACAGTTCTTCGAGGCCCTTGGTATTTGCGCCGCCGCCGACAAACACAATTCCTGCCGGTAGAAGCTCGCTTCTCTTTATCTTTTTTAAATGATTTTCAACAAGCTCAAAAATATCAGAAAGGCGCGCTTCAATAATTTCTTTTAGTTTTTTGTGATGATGCGTCTCTTCAATTTCTCCCTTTTTAAAACGTTCTGCTTGTTCAAGGGGAATTTTCAATCCCAACGCGATATCATTTGTGATGTCAGAAGAGCCGATGGAAAAAGTTTTAATTGAAATTAATAATCCGTTTTCAAAAACAGAAAGTGACGTTGTCTGGTCTCCAATGGCAACCAAGGCCACTCCCACAATTTTCTGTTTCTCTGACAAGACAATATGAGATATGGCGATAGGTGAAGCTATGATGTCTATTGCTTTTACTCCGGCCTCTGCTATGACTTCAAGCAAATCTTCCAAATGCTGTACAGAATAGGTCACAAAAATAGCCTTTGCTTCAAGCTTCATTCCGTACATTCCCTCCAGGCGACCCAATACTTCTTTTCCATCAAGTCGAAAATTGACAGGCGATACCTGGACAACCTTCTTATTATTTAGATTCAGATTATCTTCACAGTCTTGCAACACCTTATTTACATCTAGTGAAGTAACTTCACCATCTGCCTTAGAGATCACACAGGTACCTCCACTCATTTCTCCGCGGAGTGTCGTGCCGCCAAGCGCGATAAATGCACGCCTTATTTTTATTCCTGAGGTCTCTTCCGCCATTCTTAGCGCACTTTTTAGTGAATTTACCAAAGAAAGTGAGTTAACAATATACCCGTGCCTCATGCCCTTTGTTTCAGATTCTCCCACGCCAACGATTTTAGGATTTTTTTCTCCCTTTAAAAACTCGCCCATGACGACTCTGGTCGTTTTGGACCCTATGTCTATTCCCACCGAAATATTTCTTATCATCCCAGTACTAAAATTTTAAATTCTAATACCCATTATTATATCACTTAATCAAAAATTTAGTACGGGACAAGTATCTTTTTTCTAATTTTTCCATTTTTTTTCCATGTTTGAAACCTTTCAAATGAAGCATTCCGTGGATAACTAGAAAATTGAGCCACCCTTGCCAATTTTTTTTGGAATTTTTCGCTTCTCTCTTTATCACGCTCTTACACAACACAAGTTCACCTTCTTTTTTTCGCAGGGGAAAAGAGAGGACGTTGGTTGCCTTGTCTTTCTTTCTGTATTTTTTATTTATTTCTCGAGATTTCCTTTCAGTAACGTATGCAATTGAGAGAGAATAGTCTTTACCCAAAATATCATTTTTTAATTTTACAAAATGCATTTACTTAGTCACCATTTTTCCTAGCTTGCGAAGATGCTCTATCTCGCGCCTGCGAGTCATTCTCTTCAGCGCGCTCTTCTTTTGCTTAAGTTTTGATTCTTTTCTGATATTGTATCGAGCGCGCTTGACCTTGCGGATTATTCCTGATTCTTGAATCTTGCGTGAAAAACGGCGCAAAATGCTCGTGTTGTTTTCATTCGGGTTTTTCCTGACCTCTATTATTGTTTTTGCCATTATGAGCTACAGATTATCATACCTTTTTCCAAAACGCAATTGACTTTTTCGTAAAAAAAGAATAAATTAAGGAAATGAATCCCGTACGAAGTCGCTCAGTTAATTATGGTCACGGGAAGTGTTTTATTGAAATTATTTTCTATAGTCGTTATTATTAAAGTTAACTACGGAAATCTAAAGATTTCCTACTTCATACGGGATGAATCAGGGGACGGACTACATAACTGAAGAAAAAAAACGTGCCCTAGAAGAAGAACTCGCAGACTTAAGGGGGCCACGAAGAAAAGAAATTTTAAAAATCCTAGAATACGCTAAATCTTTAGGCGATTTATCTGAGAATGCAGAATATCATCAGGCCCGCGAAGATCAAGGAAAACTTGAAGCTAGAATTGCCAAGGTAGAAGAAATTTTGAAATCCTCAGAAACTGTTTCCGGAGGCGGGGGAGACGTGATCAAGGTTGGTTCGAAAGTAATCATCCAAAAGCAAAGTAGTCCGTCTGCCGAGCCGGGAAAAAAGGAGCAAAAAACCTACATAATAGTGGGCTCTGAGGAGGCAGATATGGCTTTGGGTAAAATTTCCAACAAATCTCCAGTGGGGGTCGCGCTTTTTGGCAGGAAGAAAGGCGACAGCATATCACTCATGGCTCCAAGCGGGGTAGTCAATTATAAAATAATTAACGTATCTTAAATATTAGATGTCTTCGATTGATGAAATTAGAGATGCCAGGATAAAAAAGCTAAAGCTCTTGCGAGAGCAAGGCATGGACCCTTATCCAGCAGAGTCGAGAAGAGAAATTTCTTTGAAAGAAGCGATTGATAATTTTGATAATCTAGAAAAAGGGGGCAAAGCTGGATGGATTGCGGGGAGAATAATGTCCATCCGCGGGCAAGGCGCAATTGTTTTCATAACTCTAAACGATGGCACAGGGACCTTCCAAGGTTTGCTGAAAAAAGATATTTTAGGTGATGAAAAATTTAATTTCTGGGACGAAGTGGTTGATATTGGAGACTTCGTGGAAGCGCAAGGGAAGTTTTTCACGACCAACAGGGGAGAGAAAACGATAGAGATAAAAGATTGGCAGATGCTCTCAAAGAGTTTGCGACCTTTGCCGGAGAAGTGGCATGGATTGCAAGATGTAGAGGAGAGATTCAGGAAAAGGTATTTGGATATAATTTTTAATCCTGAAGCAAAAGAAATAGTTGAGAAAAAGGCCCTTTTTTGGAATTCTGTCAGAAAATTTCATCTCCAGCATGGTTTTCTCGAAGTTGAAACGCCTGTTTTAGAAATTACGACTGGAGGAGCAGATGCTGCTCCATTCAAAACGCACCACAATGCCCTCGATTTAGATGTTTATCTCAGAATATCAGCCGGAGAACTTTGGCAGAAAAAATTAATGGTTGCTGGAATTCCTAAAACTTTTGAAATAGGCAGAATTTTTCGAAACGAAGGCATGTCTCCAGAGCATCTTCAAGACTACACTCAATGTGAGGCTTATTGGGCTTATGCCAACTACAAAGATATGTATAAATTTCTACAGGAATGCTATAGATATGTCGCGCAAAAAACATTCGGTACTCTGAAATTTAAAATAAACGGTTTTGATATCGATCTTGAAAAAGAATGGCCGATTATAGATTATACGCAAGAGATAGAAAAACAGATAAAAATAAATATTGAGAAAGCAGACCAAAAAGAAATTGAATCAAAATTAAAAGAACTAGGTGTGAAATACGAGGCAGGCAACAAAGCTCGCTTGATTGATTCTTTGTGGAAATATTGTCGCAAGAATATTGGCGGTCCGGCAATTTTAATAAATGAACCGAAGATTACTTCACCTCTGTCAAAATCCTCTCCTGATAATCCGAATATTACAGAACGCTTTCATTTTCTTATCGCTGGTAGTGAGGTAGGGCAGGGTTATAGTGAGCTTAATGATCCTCTGGATCAACTGAATAGATTTGAAGAACAAGAAAAATTGCGTAAAGCAGGAGATACTGAAGCTCAAATGATGGATCACGATTTCGTGGAGGCTCTGGAATACGGTATGCCTCCCACGACCGGACATGGTTTTAGTGAACGCCTCTTTAGTTTCTTAATGGACAAACCAATTCGAGAAACTCAAATATTTCCTCTGATGAGACCCGAAGGTAAGTCAGAAAAGCTCCAGAGTAAGAAAACCATGGTTGCCGTGGCTGTGCTCAACAAAGAAGCAAAAATGGAACCCTGGCAGGAATTAAATACTGTAGCGCATTTAAATGCGGCTTTTGGCGCAAGAGTTGGAAGGGGAGATTTGTTTACCAGAGATACAGTAGTTTCCAAAGACAACCAACACATCAAACTCAATATAAAAAATGCAATTATGATAAAGATTGCTCCCTCCGGAAAAGTTTTGCGCGAGTTACTGGGGAAGGCAAAAGATTTGGAACTTGAGGTTGATGAATTTACCAGAGAGATGATAGAAACCACAAATGACAAAAAAGTTGTCGAAATGACAGCTTCAAAGAATTTTGCCGAGATTGAATATCTGGGTGTTTTAATCTATGGCCCGAAAGATGTTGTCGAAGTCCTGACTTCTAATTTGAAGTTGTATTAGTTGTTTTTTCTTTATTCTAGTTTTTTGCAAAAGACTAGTATAGATTTGGCACGAGGAGTAAGTTTGTGGCAAACACTCGTGCCTTGATTGCGTTTCATTACTAGTCCAGCAATGGCGAGTTTGCGTATATGGTCCGAAGTGTTTTCATAGCCTATCTTTAATCTTTGAGCTATGTTCTCTACCGAGAGTTCAGGCTCTTTTTTCAAGAGTTCAAGTATTTGGAGTCGTCGATGATTGGCGAAACCTTTAACAATTCGTTCGAGTTTTAAATAATTAATTGTCATTAGTTTATTATACACCACCAACTTTCTTTATTCAAGTTTTTTGCAAAAGACTTGTATAAACAAATTTGCCTCGAATGCGAAGCAATCGAGGCGTTGTGGCGCTTTTTATTTTTTAAAGCGCCGATATTTCCACCGGGGTGGACATGCAGTCCTTGGACTAGTACCACCCCGGTGTCTCTCCCATCTGGTGTTGCAATTGTATTATAGTAATATTTAGCATAAAAATCATTATGAGTTATCAACACATGACATATTAAAAATTCTTCCACAAATAAGTAAGTCCTCGGAACTAAAAATGATTCTCGAGGACGATTTGGCGTTTTTTAATTAAAAAACGCCGATATTTTCCCCCGCCAGGGGTTGGTTGCAAGCCACAAGCTTGGGCCCTGGCGGGGTGGCGCAAGGAAGTTGCTCATCCATAGTAGAATTTACAAACCCAAAAGTCACCCCGAGTTATCCACAGGTGGGGCTTGGTGTTATTTTTATGCCTAGTTTATAATGTATATGAAGTGGGAAAAAGTGGGAAACCCCAGAACTTCAAAAATTAGTCGAATGCACAAATTTTTGAGTACGGGGCAGGTCTGTTGATAAGTAATTTTTATAAAATTTATGTTGATAGGAGAGTACATACACACAATTGACGAAAAAAACAGAATGTCCTTGCCGGCAAAGTTTCGCAAAGAGCTTGGCAAGAAAATTATTATCACCCCCGGGCTCGATCAATGTTTGTTTGTTTTTACACTAAAGGAATGGGAAAAAGTTTCTGAAAGATTGGGCAGTAATGAGGGAGATCTTTCTTTTTTAAAATCTGACCAGAGAACTTTCAACAGAAATATGTTTGGGCAGGCATCAGAGGCAGAAGTGGATTCGATTGGGAGAATTTTAATACCGGATTTTCTGAAGGAAAGAGCCAAATTGAAAAACACAGGAGCAATAGTCGGAGTACAGGATCGGCTGGAAATCTGGAATGACAAGATTTGGCTTGAATACAAAAAGAAAGCGGAGAAACAGGCAGAAGTTTTGGCAGAAAAATTAGCCAAGAAAGAAGATGACGATTAAAACGAAAAGCGGGGAGGCGAGCATACACAAGACAGTTCTTTTAAATGAAGCTATAGAGGGTCTGAATTTAAGCAATCACCCTGTTGTGGTAGATGCCACATTCGGAGGCGGGGGACATAGTCTGGAGATTTACAAAAGATTTCCGAATGTAAAAATAATCGCCATTGATCAGGACGAGGGCGTTTGGGAGAGATCAAAAACCAAGCTGAAAGACTGTAAAATTTCTTTTCACAATGCGAATTTCAGAAATTTGGAAAAAGTTTTGAATGAGGAAAATTTAAAAGCTTTTGACGGCATAATTTTTGATTTAGGCTTGAGTTCTGACCAGTTGAGTCCGCCAGCCGGCGGATCCGGGCGAGGATTTTCTTTTTTGAAAGATGAGCCCTTGCTCATGACAATGAAAGAAAGTTTAGATCCGGGAGACGTGACGGCTCACGATGTTGTCAACTCATGGAGCGAAAAGAATTTAGCAGACATTATTTATGGATACGGTGAAGAAAAGTTCGCAAGGAGGATAGCCAAGGGGATAATGGAAACCAGAGTAGTGGGTGAGATTAAAACCACTTTTGATTTAGTAAAAATAATCGAGCGCGCGGTGCCAGCAGTTTATAAGAGAGGAAGAATTCATTTTGCAACCAGAACTTTCCAGGCGATACGAATAGCGGTCAACGATGAATTAGGGGCGCTAGCCGAAGGATTGAAGAAGGGATTTAAATTTTTAAAGAATGGGGGGAGAATGTCGGTGATAACATTTCATAGTTTAGAGGATAGGATAGTAAAAAGATTTTTTAAAGAAAAGGAAAAAGAGGGGGAAGCAAAGTTGATTAATAAAAAAGTAATTTTAGCAAGCGAAAGTGAAGTAAAAAGTAATCCGAGGTCCAGAAGCGCAAAACTGCGAATTTTAGAGAAAATATGAGACAAGCAAGCTTAAAACTAAAGATGTATGCAAGTAATGTGGGTAATATGAGCATAAGGAGCAGTGATGCTCCGAGAATTGCTTTGCGTTTTATTCTTTGGTCTTTTGGCATATTGGCTATCTGGTATGTTTTTATTCTAGGCAATATGGTTTTCAATATTACAGAACGTCGGGCACTCGAAGCGCGCGCGCGGACCCTTTCTTCTGAAGTTGGAGACCTAGAACTAGCTTATCTGTCCATGTCTAAAAATATCGATCTCGCTTTCTCCTATTCTTTGGGATTTAAAGAAATAAAAGCGAAATTCGCAGTTCGTAAATCTTTTGACTCACTTGGACTGCGCGAATCCCTTGGCAATATAAAAATTGTTAAAAATGAAATATAGTTTTCTTGGGAGAACCAGAATTATCCTTTTTTTCATTATATCGTTTGCGCTAGTTCTAATAGTAAAACTTTTTTTTGTACAAATAGTGCACAGTGATTCTTATGGAGAAATTGCCTTGCATCAATATGCTACTCCTTCGAGCAACATTTATGAACGTGGCACTATTTATTTTTCTCGAAAAGATGGCCAGCTCGTAAGTGCCGCTACACAAACTTCTGGATTCAAGGTAGCTATCGATCCGAGCAAAATCGCAAACGCAGAAAGCGTTTATAAAAAATTATCTAAAATAGTAACGCTTGATCATAACGAATTTTTGGCTAAAGCAGAAAAGAAAGATGATCCCTATGAAGAAATCGTTGGTCGCCTGAACAAAGAGAAGGCAGACGCCATATCCTCACTTAAAATTCCCGGCTTGAATATTTTCAAAGAAAAATGGCGTTTTTATCCTGGAGGAGTTCTGGCTTCTCATGCGTTCGGTCTTGTTGGCTACAAGGGCGCCGAGTTGGGAGGACGCTACGGCCTGGAGAAGGAATACAATACAGAGCTCACTAGAGACAACAACAATCCCTATGTAAATTTTTTTGCTGAAGTTTTTTCTAATGTGCGCAAAACTTTTTTTGAAAATGATACGCGGGAAGGGGACATCGTAACCACCCTAGAGCCAGAAACGCAGAATTTTTTAGAAAAAAAACTGGCGGAGGTAAGGGGGAGGTACCAAGTTGAGTCTGTCGGTGGAATAATAATGAATCCTAAAGATGGATCTATATACGCGCTTGCAGTAAAGCCCGATTTTAATCCGAATGATTTTTCAAAAGAAAAAAAGGTTTCCATCTTCTCCAACCCTTTTGTGGAAAATGTATTCGAATTCGGATCTGTTGTGAAACCCCTGATCATGGCCGCTGCATTGAATGAAGGCGTTGTTAATGCTCATACTACCTATAACGACAAGGGGTCGGTGGTGGTTGAGAAAAAAGAAATTTTTAATTTCGACAAAAAGGGACGAGGTCCAGGCACGAACATGCAAGAAGTCCTAAACCAGTCTTTAAATACTGGAATGGTGTTCGTAGAGCAGAAGCTAGGCAAAGAAAAATTGCGTGACTATCTGCTTTCTTACGGCATCAAGGACAAAACTGGAATTGATTTGCCGAACGAGACGAGCGGACTGACTTCCAATCTGAACAGTCCTCGTGAAATAGAGTTTGCCAATGCGGCCTTTGGTCAGGGAATCGCCCTTACTCCGATCGAAATAGTTCGGGCGCTGGCTTCTCTTGGCAACAATGGACAGCTGGTTGTTCCACATGTTGTGAAAAAAATTAAATATGGTGACGGTACTTATAAAGAAATGGAATACCCTACCGTTCCAACTAAAATTTCTAAAGAAACTTCACAGGAGATTACTCGTATGCTTGTGAATGTAATGGACAAATCGATCAAAGGAGGCCTGGCAAAATTCGAGCATTTCAGTGTTGCAGTAAAAACAGGCACAGCGCAAATTGCCAATAATACAACTCAAGGGTATTATGAAGATAGGTACACACATTCCTTTGTCGGTTATTTTCCGGCATACGATCCACAATTCATGATTTTTCTTTATGCAGTTGATCCGAAGGGAGTGCGTTATGCCGCAGAGACTTGGTCGGATCCTTTTTTAGAAATTACTAAATTTTTATTAAATTATTACGAAATTCCACCAGATCGCTAAACTAATCATGAGAAGCTTTTATAAAACAATTCTAGTGCGTGTCTTGCAAGTAGAGTCACGGCTCGTGCTGTGGCGATACAAGCCGAAGATCATCGTCATCACCGGATCAGTCGGCAAAACTTCTACTAAAGATGCAGTTTTCGCAATTTTATCTCAAGTGTCATACGTTCGTAAAAGTGAAAAAAGTTATAATAGCGAAATTGGTTTGCCACTCACCATACTAGGAGTTCCTAATGGATGGAATAACTTGGCAGTATGGTTGAAAGATATTGCTTTTGGTTTCTGGCTTTTCTTGGCAGTACACAAATATCCAGAGTGGTTAGTGCTGGAAGTTGGAGTGGGGAAACCTGGCGATATGCAGAAAACTGCATCTTGGCTTAGAACAGATGCAGTTATCATCACAGCGATTGGAGAAACTCCAGTTCATATTGAGTTTTTTAGTTCGCGCAAACATTTGGTGGAAGAAAAGAGCGGACTGATAAAAACTTTAAAAAAAGATGGACTCCTTGTATTAAATTCTGATGATGAGACTGTGCTTGAAATGAAAACAAAAAGCAAACATCGCACTGTAACTTATGGATTTGGCGAGGGTGCTGATGTTCGAGGTTCTGGTGATAGTATTCTTTACAATTCCACGGGCGAGCCGGCAGGAGTGATTTATAGAGTAGACGAAGGGGGGAACAGCGTACCTGTCGTGATAGAAGAAGTGTTTGGTAAAAATCATGTCTATGCTTCTCTGGCTGGCCTAGCGCTTTCTCTCGGTTTGAAATTAAATATGTTAACCGCCGCGAATTCACTTAAAAATTATGATGTTCCGCCAGGACGAATGCGGCTCTTGAAGGGGATAGAGAGTTCTCTAATCATAGATGATACTTACAACTCTTCTCCTTTCGCCTGCGAGTCTGCGCTCAAAACTCTTGGTGAAATAAAATGTGAAGGCAGGAAAATCGCAATTCTGGGCGACATGCTGGAGCTCGGACGGCATACTCAAGAAGCGCACAAAAATATTGGAAAGGTTGCAATGGCGAATGCCGATATACTTATTACCGTCGGCCATAGAGCCGAAGCCATAAGAGATGGCGCCATTGAAGCGGGTTTCAAGAAAAAAAATATTCATGAATTTTTAGATTCGTCGGAAGCAAAAGAATTTATAAAAACTTTTATCGAAAAGGGAGATCTGGTGCTTGTAAAAGGATCTCAAGGAATGCGCATGGAGCGAGTGGTAGAAGCAATACTTCTCGATCAAGAAAATAAAAAAAAGCTATTAGTGCGCCAAGAAAAAGAGTGGTTGCAAAAGAAATAAAAAAGCATGCAATTCGCCGAGACGAAGCTTACATGCCCCGTGCCGTCAGCCTCAAAAGTAGAGGCTGACGGCTACCGCGAACAACAGCCAGGAGACTGTTAACGCGGTGATTCCCATAATCCTCATTGGCATGGGTTTCTCCTCCATTATTATTATACAATATTTATTACAACACATTTAAGGGTGTTGATAACTTTTATATTTTTAATGATAAACCTTGATTTAATAAAGAGATTTCGGTAATATATTAGTATAATGGCAAGTAAACATATTGGCTACTTAAGTTTATTATTTTTTTGTTTAATCTTTTTTGCAACTTTTTTTATCTACCCTCAGATAACTGAAGCCGTTGTTCGTACCTGGGATGGAGGAGGCACGGACGGCGCCTGCGGAGGAGCCGGAACCGGGGACGACTGGACTTGCGATGCCAACTGGTCTGACGATACTGAACCGGGGACGGCTGACGTAGCCACCTTTGACGGCACCTGCGTATCGAACTGCTCGGCTGATGTGAATTCAAGCGTAAGCGTTTTAGGTATCGATATCAATGCTGGCTATGCGAGTACCATCACCCAAACTAACGGCACTACTGTTACTATCGGTTCCACCGGCTATGACCAATCTGCGGGAACATTCACCGGCGGCGATTCAACCAGCCATATGGATATCAATGATGCAGGCTTTACTCTCTCCGCTGGAGCCTTTACTGAACCCGGAGGCAATATGAATATTGAAAGGAGTTTTACCATAACTGGTTCACCGACATTTACCCATAACAGCGGAACAATCGAGTTTGATGATAGTAATAGTGCCGATGACACTACTATTGACTGTGGAACAATTACTTTGAACAAGGTTACTATCACCAAAAACTCCGATGCCGACATGATTATTTCTTCAGGCTGCACCGTGCCTTTAGGCGCCAGCCCGACCTCTGCCTTGAGCGATGGTTCTACTTTCACTAACAACGGTACTATCACCGTGGCTAGCGGGACTTGGACCATAACTAAAGCTGGTGCCGCTGCTGGCACCTTTACCAACAACGGCACGATTACCCACAGCGGCACTGGTTGGGTAAGCAGCTTTGGCTTCATCAATGGCGTGAGCGCGACAGTCACTTATTCTGGCTCTGCTATATCAGTTGGTGGAAATTTTGACGTGTCTTCTGGAACATTTCCTTCCGGCTTGACCGTAACTTTTACGGATGCCTCTGGAAATGACGACACGACCATGACCTGTGGCTCAGTCACATTTACCCAAGTTATAATCACTAAAGACTCCGAGGGTGACATGATTATCTCTTCTGGTTGTACGGTACCGCTGGGAGCCAGTCCAACATCAGTTTTTGGTCGAGCGACTTTTACCAACAACGGCACCATTACCGTTGATTCCGGTACTTGGACGATTACTGATACCAGTAACACGCTCGTCCACCTGGTATTGACCAACAACGGCACCATAACTCACAATGGCACCGGTTGGATCAATGGACGCGGATTCGCGAATGGTTCAAGCGGCATCGTTACTTATGCCGGAACGACTATGTCTGTAGCTGATAATCTAGATGTGAGTCTAGGCACTTTTCCTTCAGGACTCACTGTCACTTTTACTGATGATAATGGAAATGATAACTCTATTCTCACCTGCGGCTCAGTTACCTTCACTCAAGTCATTATTAACAAGGATTCAGTCGGCAGTATGGAAATATCTTCCGGTTGCACAGTCCCCTTAGGAGCAAACCCAACTACAAATATTACGGCTGATATAAACGGCGCTGCTATTTTTACCAACAACGGTACTATTTCTGTTTCCAGCGGCACCTGGACTATAGTAGATGCATCCACTGCTGGAAATTGGCGTTACCATACCTTAACTAATAACGGGACGATTACCCATAGCGGCACAGGATGGGTCACGGGAGGTTCGTTCGTCAATGGCTCCAGCGGAGTAGTGACCTATGCCGGTTCTACTATATCGGTTGCTGGCAATCTTGATGTCTCAACTGGCACTTTCCCGAGTGGACTTACTCTTACATTTGTTGATGATACTAATATCGACAATTCTACTTTAACTTGCGGCTCGGTGACATTCGGCGACCTAACCATCAATAAAAATAATTCTCCAACAACTATGGATCTCGGCGGCAATTGCACCGTCACCGGCTCTCTCACCTTCACGGCAGGAACTCTTTCTAACCCTGCCTCAGCTATGACGTTAACTGTCCAAGGCGACAGCGCTTTTAACTCCTCCGGTACTTTTGGCGGAGCTAACCTTACGCTTTCCTTGGAAGGTTCATCCAATAACACAATCAGTAAGACAGCCGGCACCTTCGCTTCTAAATTAAAAGTAAATAAAACGGTAGGCAATTCAGCTACTTTAACTACAGCTCTAGCTATCACCAATACTTTTGAAGTTAATTCAGGAACATTCTCTCAAGGAGCAACCTTTGATTTTACCACTGGCGGAGCGACTACTGTGGGAGCTTCAGGCACTTGGACTAATACTGGCACAGGAGATGTAACTCTCGGAGGTGATCTTTCCAATGCCGGAGTTGTCACTCTCAACTCTAACGGAACCACCTGCGGCGATGCGACGAGCATCGTCCTCTCTGATGCTGGTTCCACTCAACGAACCTGGTCAGGAGCGGGGACTTTTACTCTTCAAGACTTGAATGTTTCCGACATGGCCGGTTCGATGACCACCTACGGCTCAACCGATAGCGGCAACAATTCCGGCTGGACATTCCTCGCTTGCGACACCACCGCTCCCGTTTTCTCCTCTGTCACTCCCGCTTCTTCCAGTTCAATCAACAATGTCACATCCTCTTCCGACATTACTTTTACCACTGACGAGGCATTGGCCAGCGGTTCCATCACTATCACTCGCACTTCCGGCGCCTCTGATGGAAACTCTCCGCATACCTGTACGCTCAAAGGCACCGCGCTCAATGTTGGAGCCCATACTATCAATCTCTCGGATACTACCAATAGCTGTACCTCTGATGTTTCCAATCTAGTGGATGGGACTGTATATACTTTTGTCTTAGCTGGAAGCGATGCTTTTGGTAACGCGGCCACTCCAGTGACCAGCACCAGTGTTACCTTTGACACCACCGCCCCCGCCATCACCAACGTCTCCTCCGACAAAGCCAATGGCACCTATTCTACCGGAGAAGTCATCGACATTGACGTCACTTTCTCGGAAACTGTCACCTCCACCGGTTCTATCACTGTTACTCTAGAGACTGGCGCGACTGACCAGACTTGCACTTTCACGGTAGCCAGCGCTTCCACCGGAACCTGTAACTACACCGTTGTCTCCGGAGACACCTCTTTAGACCTGACCACTTCCTTGATTGCCGGCACCATCAATGACGCCGCCGGCAATGCCATGTCTAACTTCACTCCAACGACCAACCTAGCCGCCAACAAAGCGATTGTGATCGACACGACGGAGCAGGGTGGAGGAAGTAGTGGGAGCGCAGGTGGGGGAGGCAACTCCGCCAAAGCTGACCTCGCTATCACTAAAACAATGGATGATAGAACTCCGGATGAAAATCAAATCATTACCTACACTCTCTCAGCCCACAACTATGGTCCCAATCCAGCAGTCAGCGCAATCGTAGCCGATATATTATCTGCCAGATTAACTTTCATTTCTTCCACTGCCACAGTCGGTAGCTACAGTCCTGCCACCGGCATCTGGACGATTGGCAATCTAGCCAATGGCGCTTCGGCTGTCGCTACACTCAATGCCCAAGTAAGGTCTGGAACAGCCGGACTGCTCATTGTGAACACTGCCAATATTTCTTCTTCTACCAAAGACAATGCCAAAGGCAACGACAACTCAAGTGTCGGAGCAATGGTCAATAGTTTAGATCAATGCGAAGCCCTCATTCCACCCTCTGCTCCCTTTACTAGAAATCTTTCTAATGGTAGCACTGGTGCCGATGTGAAGGTCTTACAGCAATTCCTAAATGCCAATGGATTCATCGTATCTGCAAACGGAGCCGGTTCTCCCGGAAAAGAGACCGCTACCTTCAGCAAGAAAACGAAAGGTGCCCTGACTGCATTCCAGAATTTCTATGCAGAATTCATTACTCCAGCTCCACTACTGGGAACCCTCGATTCCGGCACTCGTACTTTCATCAATAACCTAATCAATGATCCGGATGGATACTGCGAGCCGCCTTCACCGCCTCCTCCCGAGCCACCACTGCCACCACTCCCTCCCGAAGAACCACCTCCATCTCCCCCCTCTCCCCCCTCTCCCCCCGAAGAACCACCGGAACCTCCCTCCTCTGGAGGAGGATCTTCTCATTCTTCACCTCCCGAAGAACCGCCGATCATTCCTCCTATCACCGAAATCATTGAAGAAATCATTGATTCCACTTCTGGCGCAGTTTCTGCAATAGGCAGAACAATTTCTAATTCAGGCAGATCGCTCATTGGAAAAATTAAAAAAACATCAGAGTCTAACGGCATTACTACCGGCATCGGCACTCTCTCCTTAGCTCCAGTCATTCTAGCTATCCAATATGGCATCTCTTCTAGGGACATCTTTTTCGGCATCCGAAGCTTCTCTGATATACTCTATTCAATGCTTGGTTTCTTCCACGGACTGATGACCGCTTTCGGACTAAGAAAAAGACGCAGACACTGGGGCACAGTCTATGACTCTGTCACAAAACAACCTCTAGATCCAGCGATCGTTGAATTAATCAATGAGAGAGATGGCAAGACAGTGGAACAAAGTATCACTGACCTCTACGGCAAGTTCGGCTTCCTCGATCGTAGAGGCAGATACATCATCCGAGCCAAGAAGACCCACTATCTTTTCCCCTCCAAGATTATTCCAGGCTTCACCGATGGAATCTTCGACAACATCTACCATGGAGAAGTCTTTGAGATCAAAGACGCAGAAGATGTCCTCGCTCCCAACATCCCCATGGATCCTCTCTCTGCCGACTGGAACCAAGCAGAGAAGAAACGCCTGGGATTGGGAGAGCTTCCTTTTCGTCTGGACCTCTTTGTCAAAATCATCCTGAAATTACTCTTCTGGGGAGGCTTCGCCCTGATGATTCTCATTTTCTTCAGCAACCCCAGCATCCTAAACGGCATCTTCGTGCTGGTCTACTGCTTCCTGGCCTGGCTTAATAGATTCATTCCCAATCCCAGACTCTCTGGACTAGTCTCGAGCAACCATATGCCTGTTACCGGACTCTTCCTCGAACTCTCCAGACCCGAATCGCCTGGAGTCGTCTTTGGCAAAGCTCTTACCAACGAACGAGGGAAGTTCTTCCTGAAAGCTAGCCCGGGGGAGTATGTGCTTTCAGTGAAGCAAATTGGAGATAAAGAAAATGTAGACATAAAGACAAAAAAGATAAAAGTGGGTAGGGATGAAGCAATAAATGTAAAGATAGATATTTAGAATTGCATATTTATATTAGTTGAAAAAATCAAATTTATGGAAAAAGTTGTAAAAGTAGAAATAAACAATCCTCCAGCAATACGCCAAGATTCTCTGGAACTAGTGAGTAAAATAAAACTAGAAATCCAGGTATTACTTGATGAGCGGGCAGATAAATATGGAGAAGAAGAAGTTCTGGATGTCATAGAAAAGCAAACATCCATAAAAAGAAAAGTTGTCCATGAATTATTATCCGACGAACATGATATTCGGTTGCATCTCCTAAGAAGAATTTTGTTGTGTCTAAAGGGTCTTACTGAAAAAGATTTTAAACGACCACCCATAAAACCACCGGAGGATTCAATAAAAACAAGAACAACCCAAATTACAGCAGAAGGAGAACCACCCATGAATGTGCCGATTCTTGAGGGTTTCTCCACTGAAGAGTCAGTATTTTTTTACTTACTCAAAAAATACAACCCCTCGGGAGAGTTTTTACCGGCACATCATCGTTTCCCTGACAAAATGAGAAAACATTTATTCACGGGATTAAGAAAGACCGAAGTACTCTCAAAATTGCTTGATCCACATTATGGCTACATAGAAAAATCTTCTACTCAACCAGGGTATTATAAGTTTTTAAAATAAATTAATCAAAATCTCCATATTGCGTATTTGTTTTAGTTATAATAATATAAAGATATGAATGGTCCAGGGGACAAAATTCCAGGAGGGGTGCCAGCTGAAGGTTCGATTTTGTCGAAAGTAATTGAAACGGAAGGTGTCACTAAAGCCAAAGGTCGGGCTAAGGAGTTGATAGATGAAGCTAGGCTTAACCAAGCAATAAAAGTTATAGAAAGACTGGAAGAGGAAGTAGCTAGTATGGTTATGCCTGAAAGATTTAGCAGGACAAAAAAGCCAAGTGAATCTGTTTATCGTTCAGGTAGAGTCATGGGTGCAGGCTTTCATGATCTAACAGAAGATGAATATAAAAGGCAGCAACTATTAGTAAACTTAATCCAAGTAAAAAGTAGCATCCTTGAGGCTGTCGAAGGTTTGGAGACTATAGTTTTAGATATTGAAGCTACCAAGCAGGAATGATATAATAAATCTATGGGTTTTAATGCAGATAGCTTTTGGAGGGGTGTATATGAAAAGGAGCAAAACGAGAAGTATTTTCTTGAATCAAAACGTCTAACTGATGCTACTAATTTACTGAGGCAAGATCCAACCAATTTAACAAACAGGGAAGAATTAAAAAAATTGGCAAGAGATTTGAGATATTTCGATAAACACCATAAGCTTGCTCAACATGGTGTAAGTTTAGCAAGACAAGCAGAAGAAGTTTGGAAGGAATTTGGATTTGATAAAGAAGAGGCCAAGTAATTCCATAATGGGATGAAAAAACGAAAAGTTATAATTCTGGGGTTTGGGGGAACGATAGCTATGGTACCCGACAAAGAGGGAGTTCTGAAACCAGCTAAAAATGTCGAAGAAATTTTCGCCGTTGTGCCATCACTTAAGAAGATGGCGGATGTTAGCTTTTTTTATGGGCTTGAAAATCGCGATAGTACCAACATCAACCCCACTCATTGGGCCAAGCTGGCTTGGTGTGTTGCGGGGGTTCATGACAAGGTGGATGGTATCATCATTACACACGGCACAGACACGATGGCCTACACGGCTTCTGCACTTTCTCTGGCGCTCGGACGCGGACTCCAGATCCCCATTGTTTTCACCGGTTCACAGCTACCACTCGTTGCTCATGGTACAGATGCAAAGTTTAATCTCGAGAATTCAATGAATACAGTGCTGACAGCGTGCGAGAGGGGTATAGCTGAAGTCATGATTGTTTTTGGTGATCGTGTTTTACGCGCAAATAGGTCAACAAAAACTAGCCAGTCGAAATTTCCAGCTTTTGATTCTCCAGCCTTTCCACATCTTGCAAAGATAGACGCTCTCGGTATCCACTTTATCGCGGATGCCTTGAAAGCAAATAAAAAATCTGTTCTTAAGGTTCGGGCAGATTTTCAGATGGGGATCTTGTCTATTGATGTCATTCCTGGCCTTGAACCACGTATTCTTTTAGGTGTTTTAAAGTCAGGCAAGTGCAAAGGGCTTTTACTTAAATCTCCCGGAGCTGGAAATGTCCCAAGCGAAGGTGAGTACTCTCTTCTTCCGGTGATTCACGAAGCCGTAGATAAATTAAAAATACCAGTGTTGGTATCTACAAAGTTTATAGACACCAATATGCGTTTTGATATTTATGAACCTAGTAAAATGGCCCTAGAAGCTGGGGCTATTTCTACGAGGGATTTAACAAACGTAACGGCGCAAGTCAAATTTATGTGGGCTTTAGCTCAAGGTCCGAAGTCTTTTGCTGATTTAAAGAAAATAATTAACACTGACTTTGTAGGGGAAATTACGGTATAAAATAAATTAAAAAATGAATATATTAGAACAACCAAGTAGAGGTGATGGTAATTCCGCAAAAAAGGTTGAAGAAAACCCTCAGGAACCCAAAAAAAAGCCGGAAAATATCTATGAATTTTTTGAACAGCTCTTTGGGCATGAAATTTTCTTTATTGATGATTTAATGTTACTGGATGGAGAAAATAAAAAATTGTTACATAAATTTTTAAATATCAAAATTAATGACCCAGACAAGCGGACAGTTTCAAGTGTCGTCGCAGCTATAGTAAAACAACAACCTGGCCGTATTGAAAAGTTTCCTTTCTATGTCAATAATGTTAGCTTAGTCGCCTTAAGAATGACATATCCCCAATCTCCCATATTGACCAAAAGAATGGCTGTAGAAGTTTTCTCGACCAGATTTACAGATTTTCTCAGTAGAATTAGTATTCGAAGACGGTCTGATAAGAAAGAAGAGAGAAACCATCTTTCCGAATCCGAAAATGCCTATTATCAAAAATTAAAAACTTCAGTACAGGAGGCGTTAAAAACTAGATCTTATTTTGGAATGACTGACTGTCCTGCGAGTAAACAACGCAAGATCATTATTCAAAAATTATTAACATTGGGATTGGTGCAATTAATAAGAGGTAATAGGAGCAATCTTGAAAGTTGCACTTTTGGATTACCAGAAGAATAAAAATAACTGCAAATTTGCATCTCGAATCCCCTTATATTATAATGTGTATATGTCTAATGAAGTTGAATACAAAATAGAATATGAAGCTGACACAGGAACAAAGCAAGTAATTGCCACCATCCCTGAGTTGAACCACGTCTCTTCTTTTGGTGACTCTTTTGCTGAGGCTGAGGCTAATGTCAGGGAAGCGGCTCTGGGGTATTTGGAAGTGCTTATGAAAGAAAATAAAGAAATTCCAAAGGCTGCATTTCGTACAGATGGAACGTATATAAGGATTTTTATACCACAGCTCGTATAATTTCATGCCAAAACTTAACAGGCTTTCCGCCAAGAAAGTCGTTCAGAAGTTGAAGAATGCCGGTTTTTCTGAAACCCACCAAAGAGGAAGCCATGTTTATCTCAAGAGCAATGATGGAGAAAAGATTGTAACTGTTCCAATGCATGGTTCAAAAGATGTTCCCATCGGAACTTTGTATAATATTGTTGTTAGGCAGGCAGGATTATCAGTGGATGAATTTAATAATCTGTAATTTATTATGTCACTATTTTGGAATAAGAAAGTAGAATCCGATAAAATAATTTATACGAGGACCAAAAGCCAAAAAAGGTTTGCCTACTTGCTTATTTCAATTGGATTCCTTTTAGTAATCGGTTTGCCGACTTTAATTAAAAATAGTGTCTATTTTCAAGAATTATCCCAGCAGTTCCCAACTCTTTTCCTTTCTTTGATATTTTTAGGATTCCTTCTTTTATTTTTCGTTATAATTTCCGTTTTTATAGTGAATTTTAAATTTATGAGTGCTAAAATGAAAAACAAGAAATTCCAAATCACTTCTACTAATGAAGGCGATGTTGTAGAGATAGAAAAATAACCTCGCAGTTATAATTTGCATCCTGAATCTCTTTATATTATTATATAATAAAGCCATCCGGCTTTTATTTTCGTGCGGGATGAATGAAAACCAAAGCAATTTGAATAATAGTGGAGGCCCCTGGTGGAAGCCCGGGGTACAGATTTTCAGCGAAATTTCTACTTGGATTTTCGTGCCGATAATATTGGCATTGATTGCAGGGAAAGCTCTGGACAAGCATTATGGCACGAAGCCCACGTTGCTTTTAGTTTCAGCTGGAATAGCGTTTTTGATTTCAATATACGGGATAGTGAAAGCTGTTAGAAAATTTTCAAATAAAATACAACCCCTTAAATCCCCCTTATCAGGGGGACTATACGGATCCTCCTCCCCTGATAAGGGGAGGGCTGGGGAGGGGTTGAGTAAAAAATAATCCCAGTAGTAGAGCATAGCTCACTACGGGACAAGAATATGACAGAAGTAAAAGAAATAAAAACAGAAATAAAACAAGAGGAGCAAGAGCATGCGCATACGCTTTTTGCCGAACCAATTTTTCATTATCAGGGCTTTACCGTCACCAATGCGCTCCTCTCTAGTTGGTTTGTTGTGATACTTATTGTCATTATTTCACTTGTTCTCCGCTCCTCGCTCCGCGTCATCCCGGGCAAGATTCAGAACTTTTTTGAAATCATCGTGGAGGGCGCTCTTTCACTATGCGATCAAGTAACGAACGATAGGGCGCTTTCTATTAAAATTTTCCCAATTGCTATTTCTGTTTTTTTCTTTATCCTTATTAATAATTGGCTCGGACTGCTTCCGATTGGGGGATTTGGAATTATTGAAGGGGGCGAAACTAATGCGGTCTTCGTGCCTTTTCTGCGAGGCGGGACTGCCGATATAAATACTACAGTTACGCTTGCCGTCATGGCTGTGTTCGGCGCGAACCTATTTGGTGTTTTTTCAATCGGTCTATGGAAAACTTTCAACAAATATGTTAATATAGCTGTGCTCGGGGGAATTTTTACAAAAATTCGCCACGAGCCGACAATCATCATTGTTGCGCCAATAACGTTTTTTGTTGGTTTAATAGAAATCATCGGAGAATTTGCGAAAGTCGCTTCATTGTCGTTCCGTCTCTTTGGTAATGTTTTTGCCGGGGAAGTTCTTTTAGCGTCAATGGCGGCTCTGGTGGCATACGCCGTTCCAATACCATTTCTTTTTCTTGAAATATTGGTGGGAGTGATTCAGGCGCTTATCTTTTCAATTCTCTTGGTTGTTTACTTCACTATTGGAGCGACGGATCACGATGAACACGAGAGTCGCGAGGAACACAAATTAGCATCGATTTAAATTTATAAGCAAAGTAGTCGAACATTATTAATAACAAATAAAAAATCAACATGACAGAATTTTTTTCAAAAGCAATCGTGATGGCAATCGGGGCTGTGGGTCCAGCCATAGCTATTGGTATGATTGGTTCGAAAGCCATGGAATCAATCGGACGTAACCCAGAAGCCGCCGGCAAGATCCTTGTACCGATGCTTCTTTCTTGCGCGTTCGCTGAAGCTATCGCTATTTATGCGCTTGTTATAGCGTTTTCGATTTAAGCCAAACTTTTAAAACTTAATGGATTCAATCATTTCCACATTTCATATAGATTGGAAAATTATCATCGCGCAGATGATAAATTTCGGAGTGGTTTTTGTTGTTTTGTATATATATGCCCTGAAACCATTGGGTAAACTTATGAAAGAACGTGGAGAGAAGATAGAGGCAGGCATAAATGATGCCAAGAAGTCTGGTGAATTATTACAAAAAACTAGCGAAGAATATAAGCAGAATACAATCAAACTCCGACAAATGGCAGTGGATGCGGAGAAAGAGCTTAAAAAGGAATTGGAACAAATGAGGGAGAAAAATTTAGAAAAAATGAAAGCAGAAAATGATGAATGGGCAAAAAAAAGAATGATACAGATGGAAATTGACAAAAAAGCCTTAGTCGAGGGAGCAAAAAAAGAAATCACAACGCTTGTCATGCTAGCTATCGAAAAGATTATGGAAGAAAAAAAATAAATAATATGAAAATTTCTCCACAAAATATTGCAGAAGCGGTGTATAAAGCGACAGAAGGCAAGTCGGGGCAAGATTTAACAGCTTTACTCAAGCGTTCAGTTAGAATATTAGTGAACAGGCGAATGCTCGGTAAGTCCAACGAAGTTCTGGGCGCGCTCCAAAATATTTTTGATAAAAAGTCAGGTACCATTAGAATGAAAGTTACTTCTGCTCGGGGTGTGGGGAGTGAAGCGAAGAGTGCTCTTGAAAATGAAATTAAGAAAAAATACAAGGCGCAGAATGTGATAAGTGAATTTTTTGAAAAAAGGCAACTGCTGGGTGGGGTGAAAGTCGAGGTCGGAGACGAAGTATTGGACAATACATACAGAAATAAGTTAAATAAACTGGAACAATTTTTAATACAAGCGAAGTAGAAAGCAGTAAATATACTATGTCAAACCACATCGTAGAAAATTTAAAAAAAGAGATCGAAAATTTCAAAGCAGAAATAAAAGTTGAAAAGGTGGGCAAGGTAATAGAAATTTTCGATGGTATTGCCAAAGTTTCCGGTCTTTCGGATATTAAATCTTCAGAAATGGTAACTTTTCAAAATGGCAAAGGAGACATACAGACAGGCGTCGCACTGAACTTAGAAGAAGACGCTGTGGGGGTGATTATTCTTGGAGATTTTTCTAAGATCAAGGAAGGCGATGAAGTTAAGTCGACCGGAAGGATTCTTGAAATTCCAGTTTCCGACAGCATTTTAGGGAGAGTGGTAGATGCGCTTGGTGCCCCGGTTGATGGCAAAGGTCCGATAAAAGCTAGCAAAGCCTATCCAATTGAAAAAGTGGCTCCAGGCGTGATCACTCGTCTTTCAGTGAGTGAGCCGGTTGCTACTGGTATTAAGGTAATAGATGCTGTCATTCCTGTAGGGCGAGGCCAAAGGGAGCTCATTATCGGTGACAGGCAAACAGGTAAAACTGCGCTTGCTATCGACAGTATTTTAAATCAAAAAGGACAGAACATGATTTGTGTTTATGTCTCTATTGGGCAGAAAGATTCTAAACTTCGAAAGCTGGAGGCGCGGCTCGAAGAAGGCGGGGCAATGAAATACACCGTTATTGTGAATGCCTCTGCGTCAGAGCCAGCCGCCATGTCATACATCGCCCCCTATGTCGGAGTATCTATTGCAGAATATTTTATGGATCAAGGGAAGGACGTGTTGATTATTTATGACGATTTATCCAAGCACGCTGTTGCGTACCGTGAAATTTCTCTTCTTCTCCGTCGTCCGCCAGGACGTGAAGCGTACCCAGGCGATGTTTTTTATCTGCACTCTCGTCTGCTTGAGCGAGCTTGTAGACGAAACGAAAAGTATGGTGGGGGATCTATTACGGCATTTCCGATTATCGAAACTCAAGCGGGAGATATTTCAGCTTACATTCCAACTAATGTTATTTCCATCACCGATGGGCAGATTTTCTTAGAGACAGATTTATTTTATAAAGGAATTCGACCAGCAGTAAGCGTCGGATCTTCAGTGTCTCGGGTAGGTTCTAGCGCGCAAATAAAAGCAATGAAAAAAGTGGCGGGTACACTCAAGCTCGACCTCGCGCAGTTCCGCGAGCTGGAAGCGTTTTCTCAATTTGGTTCGGATTTAGACGAAAGTACGAAGAAGCAACTTGAACGTGGTAAGAGAGCAGTGGAGGTGCTGAAACAGCTTCAATATGCTCCAGTAAAGACCGAGCACCAGGTGGTGACACTATATGCTCTCACAAAAGGTTTTATGGATGATGTGCCAATGGAGAAGATTAAAGAATTCGAAAGCGGGCTCATCGAATATAGCGAAAGCAACGCGAAAGTTTTTTATAAAGAAGTTCTGGAATCCAAAATGTGGACTGATAAAGGAGAAGAGCAATTAAAGAAAGCAATTGCGGATTTTAAAATAGGATTTATGAAATAATTTTTATGGCGGGAACAAAAGAAATTAAAAGAAGAATAAAGAGTGTGAAGAATACCAAGAAAATCACAAAAGCGATGGAGCTGGTAGCAGCTAGCAAGATGAAGCGAGCAGTAGCCTCTACTCTGCGTTCTCGTTTGTATGCCGAATATTCATGGGAAATTTTAACTTCCATTGCTAAAAACGCAGAAGAAATCACTAGTCCGCTTTTTAATGAACGTGGGAAGGAAAATATTACAGGGAAAATTTTGCTTATACTAATCACTTCAAATCGTGGGCTCTGTGGAGCTTACAATGCACAGGTGATCAAGAAAACGCTTTCGATGCTCCGTGGTGTCGCCGTAGACATCGTCACAATAGGCAAGAAGGGCGATGTCGCAATGCGTCGAGTAAACCAAAGTGTCCTGGCCAGCTTTTTTGAATTACCGGACAATATTTCTATCTCGGATATTAATCCAATATCAGAACTTGCTATAAACGAATATAGCCTAGGGAAATACGACAAAGTTTTAGTGGCATACACTGATTTTATTTCTGCTCTAACCCAAAAACCAAATATCAAACAAATTCTTCCAATTTCTAAAACTGAGTTAAAAGAGTTCGTTGAATCTCTCGGGTATATTGATCAACATGAAGAACATGGGTTAAATAAAAAAATTGATTATTTATTTGAAGGAGATCGAGACAAATTTATAGGTACACTTGCCGAAAAACTTACCAAAATGCAAATTTATCAGATGTTGCTCGAGTCAAATGCTTCGGAGCAGTCGAGTAGAATGGTTGCCATGAAAAATGCTTCGGAGGCGTCAGGAGAAATGATTGATGACTTGACTTTAGTATTCAATAAAGCCAGACAGTCGAATATTACCAGAGAAATTTCAGAAATCTCAGCCGGTATGGCGAGTGTTTCATGATATAATTTCGAAATAAAATGCAAACAGGAACAATCAAAAGAATAATCGGGCCAGTGGTGGACGTGGATTTCGGTGAAACACTGCCGGACATTTATACTGCGCTTGAAGTCATGAATGGTAATAAAAAGCTCATCCTCGAAACCGAACAGCATTTGGGAGGCGGAGTTGTTCGAGCAGTTGCCATGGACACTACTGATGGCCTGGCGCGTGGAATGGAAGTTAAAAATACTGGATCACCCATTTCTGTGCCTGTGGGTAGCGCTACTCTAGGCCGGATTTTTAATGTTTTGGGTGAAGCGATAGATGATCTCCCACCACCTCGCCTTTCAGGCACTCCTCCTCGGGCAGGAGGAGAAGATAATCCTCCCCGCCTTGTTAAGGAGGGGGTCGGGGGTGGTCGCCTGCCTATTCATCGCAAGGCGCCAGAGTACGTAAAACAAGCGACTAAGGTTGAAATTCTAGAAACCGGAATAAAAGTCATTGATCTTATTTGCCCTGTACTCAAGGGCGGGAAGGTGGGATTATTCGGGGGAGCCGGAGTAGGAAAGACTGTGGTGATTCAGGAACTCATTCACAACATTGCATCGAACCACGGAGGATATTCAGTATTTGCAGGAGTGGGCGAGAGAACTCGCGAGGGGAATGATTTATATCACGAAATGAAAGAGTCAAAAGTTATTGACAAGGTTGCCATGGTCTTCGGGCAAATGAATGAACCGCCAGGTGCTCGGCTACGCGTAGCGCTCTCTGCCTTAACGATGGCGGAGCATTTCCGTGATGCGGAAGGCAAGGACGTGCTTCTTTTCATTGATAATATTTTCCGTTTTACTCAAGCGGGCTCCGAGGTATCAGCGCTTTTAGGAAGAATTCCTTCAGCGGTGGGTTATCAGCCGACACTCTCGACAGAAATGGGAATTCTACAAGAGCGCATCACTTCTACTGACAAAGGTTCTGTGACTTCCGTGCAAGCTGTCTATGTGCCTGCGGACGATCTGACCGACCCAGCGCCAGCTACGACCTTCTCTCATCTTGACTCGACAGTGGTTCTGAATCGTTCACTGTCTGAAATCGGAATTTATCCAGCGGTTGATCCGCTTGACTCTTCGAGTACCATTCTTGACCCCAACATCGTCGGAGCAGAACATTATAATGTTTCTCGTGAAGTTCAGCGAGTTCTTCAGAGATATAAAGATTTACAAGACATCATTGCCATCTTAGGAATGGAAGAACTGTCTGAAGCAGACAAAGAGCTGGTATCGCGCGCTCGCAAAATTCAAAAATTTCTCTCCCAGCCATTTTTCGTGGCAGAAGTTTTTACTGGCACCAAAGGCGCCTACGTGCCACTTACCGAAACTATCCGCTCATTCAAAGAGATTTTAGAAGGCAAGCATGATGATAAGCCGGAGAATGATTTTTACATGAAAGGCGCACTTTGAAAATTCAAAATAGCTTCTCTTGAAAAGCAATCTATCTAGCAAAGCTTTGCTAGCGAACTGCTCGGCGCGTCCGCCTGCGCAAGGCTTTTCTCAAGAACTATTTTGAATTTTAAAAATATATGTCTAAGCAATTAAAATTAAAAATAATCACTCCAGAAAGATTAGTTTTAGAGGAAATGGTGGATCAAGTGAGCTTGCCCACGACCTTGGGCGAAATCACCGTTTTGCCTGACCATATTCCTCTCATTACGGGCTTGACCTCGGGGGATGTTGTTGCTCTTGTAAATGGTGAACATGTGCCGATGGCAGTCGTAGGGGGGTTCATCGAAGTAAAATCGAACAAAAAAAATATCACAGAAGTCGCTATTCTTGCTGATTTTGCCGAGCATGTGTCAGAACTAACGGAAGAAAAGATTGAACAAGCGAAAACTCGCGCGGAAGAATTAAAAAAACAAGCAGAAAACAAAGAAGTAGTGGACTTTGAACATTTTGAAGCCGAGCTAGAACGTTCTCTCACTCGAGTAAAAATCGCAGACAAGTGGCGAACTAAGAAATACAGGAAGTAATATCACGATGTCTAAATTTTATGTAGTTGCCACGCCGATAGGGAACATGGGAGATATCACACTCCGAGCAATTGAGACGCTGAAAAGTGTGGATTTGATTTTGTGTGAAGATACGCGAGAGACAAAAAAGATTCTAGAGAAATATAATATAAATAAGCCCACGATGAGCTACCACGCTCAAAGTAAACTTGCAAAAGTAGATAAAATTTTTGCGCTTCTAAAAGAAGGGAAAGATTTGGCGCTTGTTTCTGACGCTGGCACGCCAGGTATTTCTGATCCAGGGGCACTGTTGATTTCAAGAATTAAAGAAGACACACATTTACGCGATAGCGTAAATGTGATTCCTGTACCAGGACCCACTGCTCTTGTAGCTGCGCTGTCAGCATCGGGTTTACCTACACACGAATTTACTTTCCTTGGTTTTTTACCACACAAGAAAGGGCGAGAAACTTTATTTAAAGAAATTGCGCAAGCAAAAAGAACGATAGTATTTTATGAATCTCCGCACCGAATTTTAAAAACTCTCGAATCATTAGTTAATTTTTGTCCAAACAAAAAAATCTGTATAGCCAGAGAGCTGACAAAAATTTATGAAGAATTCAAAACCGGCTCACCGGAGGAAATTCTAGAATATTTAAATAGAAATAAAGAAAAACAAAGAGGGGAGTTTACGGTAATAGTTGCCTAACTCATTATTCTAGTCTTTTGCAAAACACTAGAATAGCAAAATGCAAAGAGAAAACCCGTCCGGAGGCATAATATCAAATTTTTATAATTTTATTTTGTATAATCATAAATTCTTCTGGTTTCGGACGAGAGTTATATTCTGAAGACATTACATAGCCATAAGCTCCGACATTTTTGATTGCTAAAATATCTCCAATTTTGGGTTTTGCAATCATTCTGTTTTTTGCGAAGACGTCTCCCGATTCGCAAATATTTCCTGCGATAGTGACTTTCTCTTTTTTGCTCCCAGCGTTGCTAGTATTTAATATTTCATGATATGAACCATACATCGCCGGGCGGATTAGATGATTCAATCCTGAATCCACACCCACGAAAGTTTTAGTTGGATTCTTTTTAATGTCAGTTACTTTCACAAGTAAATATCCCGCCTCGGCAACTAAATATCTTCCGGGTTCAAAAGAGAACTTAATTTTTCTTCCGTACTTTTGTATAAAATTTAAAATTGTCTTTTTTATTTTAATCCCAAGTATCTTTATATCCAGCCTTCTTTCTTTTGGTTTATAAGGTATGCCAAATCCTCCACCAAAATCCAGGTGTTTCAAATCAGGGAAAAGCAAGGCAGTTTTAAAGAGTGCATCTATTGCTCTTAGAAATATAGGAACACTTAAAATATTTGAGCCAATATGCTGATGGAGTCCCGTAATGCGAAGTTTATATTTTTCCGCCAATCTTTTGAGTTGTTTAATCTGGGATATATCAATCCCAAATTTACTATCGGGTCCTTCTGTAATAACATGCGAATGATACCCCGCACCAATATTTAGATTTAGCCTTACTGAGATTTCTTTTCCAGGAAAGTTTTGACCGAAAATTTCTACTTGATGTAGAGAATCAAGGTGAACCCTAATTCCTTGTTTTACAACAGATACAAGCTCTTTCTCATCAATACTTCCGCATGTAAATGTGATTTTTGAAATCGGTATTCCCGCCTTATGAGCTATCTTAATTTCTCCCGGACTGACTGTTTCTATCCCAAAACCTTCATTGTAGATAAGCTTTATAATTTCAGGATTCGTGTTTGCTTTGCATGCATAGTACAAATTTACCCCAGGCAAATTTTTCTTCAATTCTCTGCATTTTTCTTTTATTATTTTGCTGTCGTAGATGTATACAGGAGTTCCGAGTTTTATTCCTGTGGCTTTTAACAGTAACCGCCTTTTCTTTTCCATACTTTATATTTTTATCCTTGGTGGAACAAATTTATCTCTTATGAATGCTGGGATAGATTCGGCAAATAACGCTAAACTTCCCGCTAAGATTGCAATGTCTCGCACAGTTACATCATTAATCCCGCTTACTACGAGAACCATGACCAGGTGGCCAGCAGCCAATATTGCCCCTAGCCAAACTAACACGTCGAACAGAAGTAGTGCACCGATTATTATATCGAGCCAGGCTGTTGCGACCATCATTTGCTCGACGGGCGCAGGCATTAGCTTCATCGCCCAGGGTGCGATGAATCCTCCCCAGGCTCCCGGATTTTTTAATATCAAAATACCAATCCATAAAAATGTTATAGCCAACCCGACCCTTAAAACATGAAATGAAGTTCTATTCATAAAATTAAATATTTTTACTTACTAATAATATCACCAACATAAGCCAAATAGTAGAGGCCGACATCAAACACCAGAAACACCAAGCTCGAATGACGCGCCACTGAAGGTAAGTGAAGAAAAATGACACAAGCGACATGGCGATAATCATAATTATCAAGAAAACTTTCCAGAAACCCTGTGGTCCAACTTCAACAACCAAAAAAGCTGAAATTATAGAAAGAATAATATAAGCAAAGAGTCCAAGCAAGTCGTTAGGAATCAAAAAAATCTTGCTGTATCTGCTACTTAGAACAACGGCGCAATCTTTACCGATAGGGCACAGAGGTTGCTCCAAGGCAACTCTCTTCCTTATGAGATACATCGTCTCGCTGATGCCAATTGCTGAAAGTGTAAAAATTAAAGCAAGCGCTGTCATAGAGAGTATTGTATCAAAATAAAAAATTTGCGACAATTCATTCTTTATACAGACTACAAACTTAATTTATGTTTCAAGCAAGTAATAATAGACCAGTCGAACCCTCCTTTTTCGGCGAGGTATTTCATTTTGTCCAGCGCCCAGATGCAGTCGTCTAGGACTTCATTACAGGCCGTGTAGAGCATTTTGGCTTCCTTGGCGAGCTTGTTGTAGGCGTATCTTCCCGTATAAAATTCTTTCGGCATTTTTTCCCAGCCATTCATTTTGTAGTAGCAGTTTACTATTTCATGTACCGGATTTACAGCCTGTTTATGCTTTTTCAGATTCGCAAGATATCCCTTAAATGGATTTTGTAAAGCATTTTCTTCGCTGTCTCGCATGCTTTTATTTTAGCATAAATGTGATATATTTCTTTAATGTCATTGTTTACGAGGAAATTGGGAATTGATCTGGGCACTGCCAATACTTTGGTGTTTTTACCAGGGAAAGGAGTAGTCTTAAATGAGCCTTCAGTGGTGGCAGTTTCTGAGCAAGACAACAAGATTGTAGCTATCGGCTTCGACGCTAAAGGCATGATAGGCAAGACGCCAGAATCTATTATTACCTACTGTCCAATGAAAGATGGAGTGATTGCTGACTATCGCGTGACAGAGGCCATGCTTCGTTATTTTATAAATAAAGCCTTGGGAAAATTTAATATTTTTAAACCCGACGTGATGGTTTCGGTGCCGGCGGGAGTGACGAGTACAGAGAGGAGGGCAGTCGTAGAAGCAGCCATACGCGCGGGCGCGAAGAATGCCTACGTGGTGAAAGAGCCTATACTCGCCGCTATCGGCGCGGGGATTCCAATTTATGAATCGAAAGGCCATATGATCGTCGACATAGGCGGAGGTACGACAGATGTGGCGGTGATATCTCTGGGTGGAATCGTGGCTTCGACTTCAGTTAAATGCGCTGGAAATAAAATTGATCAAGCCATAGCGGACTACATCAAGAAAACTTTTAATTTAGCGATAGGGGACCGAACAGCCGAAGAAGTAAAAATAAAAATCGGCGCAGCAGTAGCGCTCGAGGAAGAACTGCATGTAACGATAAAGGGCAGGGATTACATTCAAGGACTACCGAGATCAGCACAAGTTTCAACCAACGAAATAGTGCGCGCAATCGATGGAGAATTAAAGCGAATAATTAAGGCAATCAAAGAAGTGTTACAAGAAACTCCCCCAGAACTTGCTTCTGACATTATGGACTATGGCATTATTATGACCGGAGGCTCTTCGCTTCTGCGTAATTTCCCTGATTTGGTGTATAGGAAGACTGGAGTAAAAGCGAGCTTGGCGGAAGACCCTCTTTTTTGTGTAGTGAAGGGTACAGGTCTTGCGCTCGAACACCTGGATGTGTATAAAAAGACAGTTTTAAGTAAGAAGTAATTATGATTTTAAAGTATTTAGACAAAAACAATTTACACCACGCATATTTGATAGAAGGTTCTGGACTTGAGATTGTTCCGGAAATTTTAAAATTTATAAGAAGTTTGGGCATTGAGACAATCGGCAATGCGGATGTTTCTCACATAATGCTCGACTCCTTTAAAATTGAAGATGCGCGCAATTTGAAATCTTACGCAGGAGAGAGAGGGACAACATCCGGTAAAAAAATATTTATAATTTCCACCAATAGCTTTTTATTAGAGGCGCAAAACAGCTTGCTCAAAATGTTCGAAGAGCCGATAGAGAACACGCATTTTTTCTTGGTTGTGCCGGATGTAAATGCCTTCCTCCCAACCTTTATTTCAAGATTTTATTTAATTAAACCTGAAGCGGAATCCAGCCGTGAATTAGAAGAAGCGGAGAAATTTATCAGTATGCCATTGAAAGCTAGAATTGATTTCATTAAGGAATTATTGACTGAAGCGGAGGAACAAGACGAAGAAGGAAACGAAATTACTACTCTTGACTCTGCTCGATCTAGAGCCCTTAATTTTTTAAATGCTGTTGAATCTACCTTGCATAAAAAGACTATGTCAAAGACGGTCTTTGACATTGATTCTTTCGAGCAAATTTTTAAAGTTCGTGAATTTCTCCGCATGCCTGGAAGCTCTACAAAAACCCTTATGGAGTCGGTGGCATTGGCAATACCTGTGCTATAATAGTGATTATGCAATCCCGTACGAAATCTTATTAAATTAGTTTCGTGTAAGGGATAAGTCAGTTTATAAATTTAATGAAATTTCGTACGGGATGCAATACAACTTTTCAAATCTTAAAACGGAACTTAAAAAAGTGGAAGAATTCTTGGGTAAAGAATACAGCCAGCTTAATATTGGACGTGCCTCACCGATGGTTTTGGATGGGGTTTCGGTAGAGTCCTATGGCGCGCGGATGCCACTGAAGAATGTCGCTTCCATTTCTATCGAAGATCCGAAGACTCTGCGAATCGCACCTTGGGACAAGAACCAGATAAAAGATATTGAGAAGGCAGTTAATGCTTGCAATTTAGGCTTATCTCTCGCAACCGATGATTTGGGCATAAGGGTTATTTTTCCTCAATTAACAACAGAGTCGAGACAAACCCTTATAAAAGTTCTAAAAGAAAAATTGGAAGAAGCAAGAATTACGGTTCGTCGAGAGAGAGAAATAGTTTGGAAGGACGTGGAGACAAAAGAAAAAGAGGGGAAACTAACAGAAGATGAAAAATTCCGCGCCAAAGATGAATTACAGAAAATTATTGATGAAGTGAATAAGAATTTAGAAACGAACTTTGAGAAAAAAGAGAGGGAAGTAATAGGATGAATATATTGATTTTTTTGATAATACTATTAGTGCTGGTTCTTGTCCACGAGTTTGGGCATTTTTTTACAGCAAAAAGATTTGGTATCAGAGTTGATGAATTCGGATTCGGTTTCCCGCCAAAATTATTTGGGATAAAAAAAGGAGAAACAGAGTATACTTTCAACCTTCTACCTTTGGGTGGTTTTGTTAAAATTTTTGGTGAGAACCCAAACGAAGAGAACACAAATGGACCAGATGCGGATAGAAGCTTTATCAATAAACCTAAATGGAAGCAAGCAGTAGTCCTCTTTGCCGGAGTGCTGATGAATTTTTTATTGGCATGGGTGTTGTTTTCTTTTGGATTTATGTCTGGACTTCCAACTTCAGTCGGAAGCGGAGTTGGGAATGGAGAACTCACAGATGTGAACTTGGTGGTAGTCTCTGTTTCACCGAATTCTCCCGCAGAAACTTCCGGACTAAAATCTGGCGATAAAATAGTTTTTATCGGGAAGGGTGGTCTTTCTACAACCTTTATTAGCCCAGAAACAGTGCGGTCTTTCGTAGCAGGAGGCGGAGAAATAGAAATAGGATACTTGCGTGGAGGAAATAAAACAGAAAATTTTACTAAAATTTATCCAAAAAAAAATGGGGGCGAGGAATATGTCATCGGAATAGCCATGGATCAAATAGGCATAGCCAGATTACCTGTTTTTACCGCACTTTGGGAAGGAATGAAGTTAACCCTGCTTTTAACCAAAAGCACTGCGGTGGGGCTCTATACGCTTGTTGTGGAAGGATTGAAGGGCCAAGGAAGCCTAGATAGTATTACCGGTCCGATAGGTATGGTGGGGATTGTAGGGGATGCTTATGAATTTGGTTTTGTTTACCTGTTGTCTTTCGCGGCGCTAATTTCTATTAATTTATCAATCATAAATCTTGTTCCATTTCCAGCGCTTGATGGCGGACGACTTTTCTTTTTGCTGATTGAAAAAATAAAAGGTTCACGGATCAATCCAAAAGTCACCAACATGACCAACATGATTGGTTTCGGTATTTTAATACTCTTAATGCTTGTTGTGACTTATCATGATGTGGTGAAGTTGTTTTAAAGCACATAAGTCAGACATGTGGGAACTCCCACATGTCTGACTTATGTAGTATAAAAGTATGAAAACGAAGTTAATTCACGAAATCAGGGCGGTCAAAACAAAAAAAGAACTCGCTAATATAATAAAAGCGCAGAGAATCAGCGAGAAGGTGCTCCAGGATACTTTAGTAAAATTAAAAACTGGGATGACAGAATTTGCGGCCGCAAAATTTATCACTAAAAGATTTATAAAATACGGCGCGTCGATTTTAGCCTTTCCGCCAATAGTCGCTTTCGGTAAAAATACTGCAAATATTCACCACCAACCAGGTAAAACAAAATTAAAAAGAGGAAACGCAGTCATGTTTGATTTTGGATGTACGGTTCATCACTATTGTTCAGATATGACTCGCACTTATTTCTGGGGAAAGCCGAGCGCTAAGCAAAAGAAGGTTTATCTAGCAGTACTAGAGGCTCAAAATCGCGCGCTAAAAAAATTACAAAAAGGGGAGAAAAGGGCCAGGATAATAGATAAAGTTGCGCGAGAATTTTTAACTAGAAAGTTTAAAAATAATCCTGCCCGGCCTTTGGACGGGTTCAAGCATGGACTTGGTCATGGTGTTGGCACTGCCATTCACGAGTGGCCAAATTTTAAGCCTAAAAGCGAAGATATTTTGCCGGTAGGTTGTGTGATGACTGTGGAGCCTGGGCTATATTTTAAAGGTTTCGGCGGAGTTCGTATTGAAGACATGGTTTTAATCACCAAGAGTGGCTGTAAAAATTTGACGAATACCCCTAAAAACTTAAAAAACGTAATATTACAGTCTAGATAAATTTTTGCAAAAAATTTAGAGTTATCCACAGTTTTTTTGACTTTGTGATTTTTATCCTTTAGAATAAAGGGTAGGTTAAGAATAATTTTTTGCAAAAATGACTATAAAAATTTATAAAAATAAAACCAGAGTGGCGTTGCTCTGTGGCGGACCATCGCTTGAGCGAGGGATATCATTGAACTCTGCTCGAAGCTTACTTGATCATTTGGGCAGTTTAGACGTGGATATTATTCCTATTTATTTCAACGAACAAAAAAAGCCATACAAAATATCTACTGCACAACTTTACTCTAACACCCCGAGCGATTTTGATTTCAAGCTGGGCGGAACAAGCAAGGAACTTTCTCTGTCTGCTCTAGTTCGTATCTTGAAAAATGTTGACATTGTTTTTCCATGTATGCACGGCAGTTTCGGTGAAGATGGGAGAGTTCAAAGTTTTCTTGAGAAATATGATATTCCATTTATTGGTTCTTCCTCAAAATCTTGCAAAATGGCTTTTGATAAATATAAAGCCAATGAATATATCCGTTCACTTGGATTTTATGCGCCCAATTCTATTGTTATTAAAATTACCGACACAAAAAAAGAAATTGAGAAAAAAGTAAAACAGTTTTGGAAAACTGAAAGAATCACTCGCGCCATAGTGAAGCCTGCTTCTGGTGGCTCAAGTATCGGCGTGTTTTCTGTGGCAAATGAAAAGGACGCAATGGAAGCTATCGAGAAATTATTTAGCAAACGCATGGACACTCGAGTGGTAGTGGAACATTTTGCGAAAGGCAAAGAATTCACGGTGATTATTTTACAAAACAGATTCAATATGCCCGTCGCTATTTTGCCGACAGAAATGGAAATGGATTACGAGAAACATCAGTTTTTTGATTTTCGAAAAAAATATTTACCGACCAGACAGGTAACCCATCATTGTCCACCAAGATTCAAAAACGAAATAATCGAAAAAATACAGATAGAAGCGGAGCAACTCTTCTCCGTCCTGGGAATGCGGGACTTCGCCCGCTTCGATGGCTTCTTAATGCCTGACGGCAATATCTGGTTTTCTGATTTTAATCCGATTTCTGGCATGGAACAAAATAGTTTTTTATTTCAACAAGCTTCCAGAATCGGCTTTTCCCACCAAGATCTTTTTCGCTTTATAATGAATAACGCATGTCTTCGACGAAATATTCCCATACAAATTAAAAATAAATTTACAAGTGGGAAACGCAAGTCTGTTGCAGTAATTTTTGGTGGGGAAACGGCAGAAAAACAAGTCTCACTGATGAGCGGAACAAATGTTTGGTTAAAATTGCGCGGGTCGGAGATTTATAAACCTTTTCCTTATTTATTAACGAAGAATAAAGAAGTCTGGGAGCTCCCGTATTCTTATATCCTCAATCACACTGTTGAAGAAATAGTTGAAAATGCTCAGAATGCCAAAAGAGATATCGAGAGACTTTTTTTCTTAATTGAAAAGGTAAAAATTAAATTATTTTTAAATCAATCCGATACTACTGAAGAGTTTTTTATGCCAAAGAAATTTCAACTAAATCAGATATTAAAAAAGCACCCGTTTATTTTCCTTGCTTTGCATGGCGGAGTTGGTGAAGATGGTACCTTACAAAAAGTTCTAGAGAACAAAAAAATAAAATTTAATGGTTCGGGAAGTGTTGCGTCTCATTTGTGTATGGATAAATGGGAAACAAATGAAACGATTGGACAAGCCGAAATAAAAGGGGTGGGCGTGGTAAAACATGTATTATTTAAAATAAAAGATGTTCCTGAAAATTTTAATAATGAACTCTTAGAAGCACACTGGAGAATGTTGATGCAGCGATTGGACGCAAAAACCATAATCGGTAAACCCCGGGGCGATGGCTGCTCGGCTGGCGTAGTCAGACTTTTTAATAGAAAGGATTTAGCTACTTATATAACTCTGATCAGAAAAAAAGTTCCAGTAGCACTTCCAAATACTTTTACCAATCAGATGAACAGTATTGATATGCCAGAAGGAGAAGTGCAGGATATAATTTTTGAATCCTTCGTCGAGACAGACAGATTAAAAGTTCATGGCAGTAAAATTATGTATACTCTAAAAAGTGGATATGTAGAAATGACTGTTGGCGTGTTGGAAGATCATGGACGAATCAAATCTTTCTCACCTTCAATTACTGTGGCAGAAATGGCGATACTTTCTGTGGAAGAAAAATTTCAAGGCGGCACGGGAGTTAATATTACGCCACCACCTCATGAAATTGTTTCCAATAAAAGTCTCAATAAGATAAAGAGTTTAGTCGAAAAAGTTAGCGAATGTGTCGGTATTCGTGGCTATGCGAGGATAGACATATTTGCTCATGTTAAAACCGGTAATATTATTGTGATTGAAATCAACACCTTGCCGGGGCTTACCCCTTCAACTGTGCTCTTTCATCAGGCATTAGCAGAAAATCCGCCAATTTATCCATTACAACTATTTGAGAAAATTATAAAAAATGCTAGATATTAAGAAAAAAAAGATAAATAATAGACCAATAGGTGTCTTTGATTCGGGGGTCGGGGGGCTCTCCATTTTTGTTGAACTAAAAAAACTTCTTCCTCATGAGAATTTTGTATTTTTTGCAGATCAAAAAAATGTGCCTTATGGGGAAAAAAGCAAAAAAGAACTAGTTGGTTTTATGTACAAAGTAGTTGATTACCTGAAAGATAAGCATGACATCAAGATGTTTGTCATCGCCTGTAACACCGCTACCTGCTTTACAATAAAAGGACTTAGAGCAAGATATGCTATGCCTATGGTCGGCACAGAGCCTGCCGTTAAACCAGCCTCACAGGGTACCAAGACAGGCACAATCGCCATTATCTCAACCCCCGCTACATCAAAAAGTAAGACTGTAAAAAAACTCATTAATGATTACGGAAATGGGATTACTGTATTGAATATCGGCTGTAAGAATCTAGAAAATACGGTAGAAAAGGGGAATCTCGAAAACCCCGAAGTCAATAAATTACTCAGGAAATATCTAAAAGAAGTCAAAAATTCTAATACCGATCAGCTCGTCCTGGGCTGCACACATTATCCATTTCTTAAAATAGCGATAGAAAAAATTCTTGGCCCAAGCGTTAAGCTAGTTGATTCAGGTCAGGCAATTGCTCGACATACGAGGAGCTTATTGCAAACCCATAAAATTTTAAGTAAGGGAAAAGGTACAACGGCCTACTTTACTACTGGCAGTGCAAAAAAATTCTCAAAAGTCGCAAGTGAATTATTAAAGCATAAAATTAAAGCAAATAAGATCAAGCTTTAATTATAATCTACGCCATGGCGTAGATGAATAGAATGTAAATTCATGATTGCTTTTTGGGAGTTTTTAATATAATATCATCCTATGTCACAAGATAGACTTATAAAACTTGCCTGCGGAACGTGCAAACGGATAAATTACTGGTCCAGTAAAAATAAAAAACTTGTAACTCAAAAAATTGAGCTCAAAAAATTCTGCAAATGGTGCAGGAAGCAGACAAAACATAAGGAAATCAGGAAGTAGGTAGATGTTATTGAAAATCCCCAGTTGGGGATTTTCTTTTTCTCCTTATATAGTATAATAGTCATGTAACTTAATATATAGGTTCTATTATGAAAAAGGATCTAGAGATAAAAGCTAAAAAATTACGCATAAAAGGATATTCAGTTAAAGAACTTCATCAAATACTTGGAGTATCAAAGAGCACGGTTTCTGGGTGGATTCAAGGTGTTAAACTTTCAGAAAAAGCTCAAATGCGTTTGAGGAAAAATTATACAAATGGTCAACTTGCTTCTCAAAAAACTATAAAAGAAAAAACTCACCAGAAAAATATTATTGCCGATAATTTTGCTAGGGAAATCTTAAGTAAGATGAATTACACAACAGCAGATCTAGCATTATTGTGCTCCATGATATATTTTTGTGAAGGAAATAAATCATTAAAAAGTCTTGTAACTTTTACAAATTCTGATCCTGATCTAATTACTACTTTTATTTTTTTATTCAGAAACTCTTTCAAATTAGATGAATCGAAATTTAGAGTTTTAATGCACTTACATAAGTATCATAATGAAAAAACAGAAAAAGATTTTTGGTCGAAAATTACAAAAATTCCACAAAATCAATTTAATAAAACTTATCTTAAACAAAATAGTGGAAAATATAAAAAAGAAGGATATCAAGGTTGCATTAAAATATATTACGGAGATGTTTCTATTGCCAGAAAATTAAGGTCTATTGCAAAAATGTTCATGGAAAGGTATAAATAGAGTAACGGGTGATTAGTTTAGTGGTAGAACGAAGGCCTCCAAATCCTTTGGCGGGGGTTCGATTCCCTCATCACCCGCAGTTGATATTAGAAATTATAATTAAAAAATTTATGGGAAAAACAGGTAACCCAACATTTGGAATAGATGAAAAACTGCCTCGCCCCAAGTCTCTCAGGGAGTTTTATAATTTAGTAATTAAGATATGTCCAGATGCCAATCATAGTGAAGATAAATTTTTTGATTTTGTGATAGAGTCTCTTAAAAAACCTCATATTGAATTACAATATAGAGCGCAGAGACAAGAAATAGAAAGTGAGAGGTTTGAATATAAATTTGGTAACAGATCTCTTAATGAATATTGGAGCGCCGCAGAAGAATATCTTAAAGGTCTTGGTGTCCAGAAAGAAAAAATTGATGGATTTAATATAATTATGAGTCGTGGTTTTAGATAAAAGTACAAAAAATGGAAGAACGCATAAAAAATTTAGAGAAAGAAGTAGAGGAAATAAAAGAACGAAATGCTCGAGTGGAAGATGATAAGGGCTGGGAAATCAGCTACACCAGGTGGCTATTTATAGCCGTAAGTACTTACATTGTCGCTGGTGTTTGGCTTGTTGTAATTCATGACAGCTTTCCTTGGCTAAAGGCATTTGTGCCATCGGCTGGATATTTACTCTCAACTCAATCCCTTCCATTCATCAAAAAGTGGTGGAAAAAGAATCACAACAAATAGTTTTTATTCCTCCTTTTCAAAGGAGTGAAGTACGGCGCCTACTATTGCAAGCACGATACCGAAGAGCAGTGCCCACCAGAAGCTAGCTACGGTAAATCCAGGTACGATGTATGAGGCCAGGAGAACAAGAAGTGCGTTGATAACTAATACAAAAAGTCCAAGAGTTAATACAGTGATAGGCAGGGTGAGGATCACCAGAATCGGGCGCAGAAACATGTTTATGGCGCCGAGGACCACGGCGAGGATAAGTGCCGCAACAAAACCATCCACATGTACTCCCGGCAAAATGTACGCAGTGATTAAAATAGCAAGAGCCGAAATAATCCAATGTATTATCATTCTCATATTTTTTTTTGTTAAACTAATAATCTATATATGATACACTATTTATACCTATAATGTCGAAAGAGAGAAATTATTATTACACAATAAATTATAAACTATAATAATGTCTAAGCCTAAATACAAAGCTGTTATCTTTGATTTTGACGATACACTTGTGGAAACTCGTCTGATTAAAATGGCGCATCACATAGCAGTCGCTAAAAAGTTTTATGACATTAATTTAACTGAAGAAGTATTTTTAGAGCATTATGGTAAACCCTTTAATACTTTAATAAAGACACTTTATCAGGATTCTGACACTCTAGAAAACATGATTGCAGCGAATGTTACGATGAGAAATGATTTTTTGAAAAAAGTGTATCCAGCATCGGTAGATGTAGTAAAAACACTTCTGGATCATGACATAAAAATAGGAATACTATCAGCAACCAATAGAGATTTTGTCATGAATGATTTGAATAGACTTAATTTTCCTGTCGATCGTATGAGTGTAGTACAAGGTGCAGACGAGACAGAAGTACATAAACCAGATCCAAATGTTTTTATGCCCATTTTGGATAAATTAAAAAAGCAGGGGATTGAAAAAGAGGATATAGTTTACGTTGGAGATTCTTTAAGCGATCTTAAAGCAACGACCGCAGCCGGTATTGATTTTATTGCAGTTACGACTGGATTGTACTCACAAGAAGATTTCAAAAACAATGGAGCGGAGGTTATAATAAAAGAGATAAAAGAGGTTGTAGAGAAAATAATATGAAAAAACTAATTAAAAATTTAATAAACTTTCATAAAAAAGCGGAAAAGTTGAAAACTACCACTCGGCATTCTTGGCTGAGTGATTCTAAAAGGCAAGAAAGTGTGGCTGAACATTCTTGGATGTTATGTCTTCTTGCAGTTATTCTGGAAGACAAATTGAAAAAGAAAGTAAATTTGCTGAAAATTTTAAAAATGTTACTTATTCACGATCTTGCGGAGTCGGTTACAGGAGATATTCCAGTGCATGAGGTTTCTGCTCGTCAGAATAGGAAATATGAATCAGAAAAAAAAGTTTTTAAAAAGCTCGTCAAAAACCTACCCAATAAAAATGCAAAAGAAATTATTTCCTTGTGGGAAGAATTTGAGGAGAACAAAACCAAAGAAGCTAAGTTTGCTAACTCACTAGACAAAATGGAAGCAATCATGCAGCATAACCTGGCCGATATCAGCACATTTGATCAAGGGGATTTCGATGTCCATCCGTATTATAAAGATGAGTACTTTTATTATGACAGTTTCATTAGAGCTTTTAAGGACGTAGTTGATATTCAGTCAATGGAAAAGATAATAGAGGCAAAAGCCGCACACAGAATAGAAGCAAAACATTTAGAAAAATATAGAAGATTAAAAAATAAAAAATAATATGAAAAAATATCTAACATTTAATAATATTGCCCAGGTTAGCCTCGTAACTTTTACAATACTGGGATTTTTGCTGACTTCATTAAAACTCCCTCAATATGGATTACTTTCGAATTTAATTGGTCAGGTTTTCTGGTTTTATAGCGCATATAAGGCATGGAAAGAGGCAAATCAGATCGGTATTTTCATAACCACAACCATAATTGCTTTTATATTAATATTCGGCGTCATTAACTATTGGTTTTTACAATAATGACCCAACTTTTTGACATTCCATATTTGATTACTACCTATGGATACCTAGGTATTTTTATTATTGTCTTTTTGGAGTCTGGAATTTTCTTTGCCTTACCAGGAGACAGCTTGCTTTTCACTGCCGGGCTTTTTGCTTCTATTTTTAGTTTACAAATTTACTTTTTGATACCTTTAATATTTTTTGCCACTTTTTTAGGGGGATTGGCGGGTTATGAAATAGGCGCTAATTTAGAGAGACTGAAAAGGTATTCCATTTTTAGAAAAATTCTAAAGGAAGAGTACGTAGCAAGGACGCATGAATTCTTCGATCGGCATGGAAAATTTACAATTATACTTTCTCGTTTTGTCCCTATCGTGCGGACTTTTGTCCCAATAGTGGCGGGAGTGGCTCAGATGCCATATAAATTATTTGTGAAATATAGCTTAGTCAGTTCAATTTTATGGTCGACGATTGTAACACTATCGGGGTATTTTTTAGGGCAGATTTTCCCTCATATTAAAGACTACATGTCGATTGTTATCCTACTAATTGTGGTTATTTCTACTTTGCCAATTGTTTTTGAAGCCATGCGAAAGCAGAAGAAGGACTTGTAAACCATCTAATTTTTTTGTCCCGTTTAAACCAAGTCATTTGTCGTTTGGCGTACTTTAGAGTTTGGCTCACCACCTTTTCATAAGTTGGGTTGAAGTATTCAAAGCCGAGCTTTTCTAGCCTCTTGTTAGAAACCCCAGCTTTTTTTAAATTTTTAATTTCATTAAGCAGTCCATCCTGAAACATTTTTTTGACTCTTTTTTCTATTCTTTTCTTTAATTTATCTGCCGGTAAATACAAACCAGTTTTTATAAATTTATAATTTTGCGGGAAGATCTTCGGACGGGGGACTTTGCCTAGGGCTTTGGCGATTTCGATTGCCCGAATTAAGCGTACACCATTTTTTGAATCAATATTTTTTGCGCGAGCGGAGTCAAGTTTTTTAAGTATGACGAATAATGCGGCCGCTGATTTCGTCATCAGCTGGCGGCGTAGTTTCTGGTTGAGCGGAACTTCTGGGAGAATAATACCATTTACCACTGTATCAATATAGAATCCCGTTCCTCCACAAATTATTGGAATTTTTCCTCTTTTAATAATCTCCGCCATGGCGGAGATTGCGTGTTTTTGGTACTCGGCCACAGAAAACCCCCTTTTCGGATTCACAACATCAAGCAGATGATGCGGTATGCCCCGCATTTCTTTTTGAGTAATTTTCCCCGTGCCAATATCAAGACCTTTATAGACCTGCCTAGAATCAGCAGAAATTATTTCTCCATTTATTTTCTTAGCAATTTTTACCGCTAGATCACTTTTCCCTGTGGCAGTTTGACCAAGAATCAAGATAACTTTTTTCATTATTAATTATAGTCTTTTAATATTCGCACCAAGATCAGTGAGTTTCTCAACAATATTCTCATAACCCCTGTCTATGTGATTTTGTGGGTCATTAATTATGGTTTTTCCTGGAGCCACCAATCCCGCAAGAAGCATATCAATTCCGGCTCTTACATCATGCGAATTCATTTCTGCCGGCTTAAATTTTGTGGGACCATAGATTGTAACAGCGTAAGATCCGCTCGGCTGGTACTCTGAATTATTAAAATTGTAAAAATCAGCGGTGTGGTTTTTAGGGTGAAAAAGAGTATATTTTACACCTATTTTTTTTAGTTCATCTAGATATCTCCAGCGAGTTTCAAAAATTCGCTCATGAATAATTGATTTTCCCTTTGACATGTATGCTAACAATAAAGTAAAGATGGGTTGCCAATCTGTCATAAATCCTGGATGCACATTGGTTGTGATATTTGTAGTCTTCAGCGGATTTCTAATTTTAGTTATGCTCGCAATTTTATTTTTAAATCTTACTTCCACTCCGACATCATTAAGCGCATCCGTAAATTTTTCTAAAAGCTTTGGCATTGCGTTTTTCACACGGATATTTCCTCCCATCATTGCTGATAGTATCAGGGCCGTGGCAGCTTCAAGACGATCAGGAATTCCCGTTATCTCTACTCCAGAGAGGAGTGGCTTTACTCCAATAATCTCGATTGTACGCGGGGCAACTCTTTTTATTTTTGCGCCCATGTTATTGAGGCAGTCAATCAGATTATCCACCTCGGGCTCTTCGGCGGCGTTTTTAAGGATAACCTTGCCTCGATTAAAAACAGAAGCAAGAATTAAATTTTCTGTGCCACAGTGAGTATTTTTTTCAAAAGTATAGGTCATTGAACGAGGACGCTTCGGCATAAATATTTCTAAGCGATTATTGTTTTTTTTGACGATTTTTCCGCCGAGAGCTTCGATTCCAAGCAGGTGTCGATTGATGGGGCGTTTACCAATAGTGTCGCCTTTCGGAGGATAGAGAATGACATGCCCAGTGCGAGCTAAAGTCGCGCCAATAAATATCACCGACTGCCGAGCGGACATTGCTTCCAAAGGAATTTCTGAAGAATAAATATCAGAACAATCTACCACAACTGAATTTTTTTTAATAAATTGTACTTTAGCTCCGAGAGAGGCGAGAGCATCGATGCTCCGATAGGTGTCAGAAAGTCTGGCTATGTTATGGAAAACGCACTTCTTTTTTGTTAAAAGAGAAGCTATCAGTAATTTTGGAGACGCATTTTTTGCACCAGAGACCGTATAGGTACCTCTTAATTTTTTCCCACCCTGAATAATAAATTTACTCATAAATATTTTTCTATGTGCCCAGGGAGAGAATCGAACTCTCATGATGTTGCCATCAATAGATTTTGAGTCTATCGCGTCTACCAATTCCGCCACCTGGGCAGTCAATACAATATACTAGGAAATTAACACTAAATCAACATTTTGTTTTTTAAAAATATGTTAGAATAAGCTTATGTCTAATTTATATTCCAATTCAATTTTTTGGATTGACACCGATAAAATAAAACCAAATCCATTCCAACCCAGACGAGACTTCGACGAAGCGCGTCTTTCTGACTTAGCTATGTCGATCAAGCAATATGGAGTCCTCCAGCCGCTCACGGTCTCTCGAGTAGAAGTAGAGAAAGAGGGCGGGGGCCTCGTAACAGAATATGAATTAATCGCTGGAGAACGCAGACTTCGCGCGTCTCGGCTGGCGGGAGTCTCGCAAGTACCAGTAATAATTCGTACCGGGGATACAGCTACTATGAAGCTCGAACTCGCTATTATAGAAAATTTACAAAGAGAGGACCTAAATGTTGTAGACCGCGCGAGGGCATTCTTGCGACTAGTAAATGAATTTAAATTTACCCATAATGAAGTCGCGAAGAAGATTGGCAGAAGCAGAGAATATGTAACAAATTCTTTGCGAATTTTAACTTTGCCAGAAGAAATAATTATTGGGTTATCGGAAGGCAAAATTACTGACGGCCATACTCGGCCACTTCTAATGCTCGCGGATCATCCGGAAGAGCAATTAGTGTTGTTTAAAGAAATTGTTTACAAAAAAATAACTGTACGCGAGGCAGAGAGGCTGGCCAGGCGGATAGCTTTCGATCGTGTTCGCAAAAAGGAGTTTATGCCTGACCCAGAAATCACCGAGCTGGAAGAAGAATTTCAAGAGAAATTGGGAACCAGAGTCCACATAGACAGAAGCGAGCTAGGTGGACAGATTAAAATTGATTTTTTTTCTACTGAAGACTTACGTTCTATTCTTGATTTAATTAAAAAATCAGAATTAAGTGGAAAACCCAGCCTACCTGCTCAAGCGGAAATGCTTGAAAAACACATTGCTAGTATGTCGGCGCAAGCGGGTAAGGAAGAAGATGACATACCTCTAGACGATCGAACAAAAGACGAAATCCAAAAGGCTGATGAGGCAGATCTGTATAATATTTCCAATTTTACCGTTTAAACTGAGAAGCTAAGCTTCTCAGTTTTTTAAGAACGACCAAAGGATTTTAGCTTAGAAAGCAGGCTGTTTTTTTCTAGGTATGATTTAATATGTTTCTTAGCGATAGTCGTCTTGACGTATTCCAGCCATTTTGAAGAGGGGTGAGAATCTTTCTTCTTTATTATCTCAACTATGTCTCCATTCTTTAGTTTCGAAAAAATTTGCGACATTTTTCCATTTATTTTTGCTCCAGCGGTATGATATCCAATATCAGAGTGGATAGAATAAGCGAAATCAATCGGACATGAGCCGTCCGGCAAATCAATAACATCTCCCTTTGGAGTAAAAATAAAAATTCGATCATTAAAGAAGTCTGTTTTTAAATGCTCGATAAATTTCTTTGGTTCTTCTTGGGTACGATGCAAGTCTTGCAACTCTTCTATCCACTTGAACTTTGATTGGTCATCTTTCGCTTTTTTCCCCTCACTTTCTTTATAAGCAAAATGCGCGGTGATACCATAAGCCGCTTCCGCATGCATTTCTTTAGTTCTTATCTGAATTTCCGCAATTCCGCCAAAGCCGGTAAAAATGGTGGTGTGGATGGAACGATAGCCATTGGGTTTCGGTACGGCAATATAATCCTTTATTCGCCCAGGAAGAGGCTTCCAGACAGAGTGGATGATACCCAGAACTCTATAGCAATCCTCAATACTTTCCACCACCACACGAAGCGCCACGATATCATAAATCTTCTCTATATCCATATCGCGCTTTGTAAGCTTTTTCCATAAGCTATATTTATGCTTCATCCGAGAATCTATTTCGACAACTTTTACTTTATTCTTTTTTAACTCTTTTTCTAACTCTTTTTGCACTTGAGCTAAATTTTCTTGGTATGATCTTTTTTTCTCTTTTATTATTTCTTCAATTTGAGCATGCTCCTTCGGATAAACATAAGGGAAAGCCGCGTCTTCTATCTCGCTTTTTAGCTTCCCCATACCAAGGCGGTTCGCTAGCGGCGCGTAGACTTCAATGGATTCCATCGCTATCCTACGCCTTTTATCTTCTCTAACAAACTGCAATGTTTGCAAATTGTGCAATCTGTCGGCAAATTTTATAATAACTACGCGCAAATCATTAGTCATTGCCACAAAGAATTTCCTCAAACTCTCCACATGCCTTTCGTGTCCGCGATATTTTAAAGTTCCAAGCTTCGTTACTCCTTTTACTAAAAACAAAATGTTCCCGCCGAATTCTTTTTCCACAACTTCTTCTTTGATTTCGGTATCTTCTAAAATGTCATGCAGAAGCCCCGCGGCAATGGTCTCTGTGTCCATCCCAAGTTTGGCAAGAATTTTCGCAGTTTCAAATACATGAAAAAAGTACGGGTCCCCATTCATTCTCTTTTGATTCAAATGCCCGCGCAGAGCAAAATCATAGGCTTTTAATATAAGCTCCTCGTCCTTCTTGTTTATTTTGCCCATTATATCCAGTAATTCTCGAACATTTGCCATAATGGGATTATAGCAATAAACGAGAGGCGTATACAAACCTGTCATTTAGTCTGCGATCTTTTTCATTTTATCTGGTCGAAAGTTGGGACACGCCTTATTTGAACAGCGTTCAGGAATGGTTTTCGTGCCCTCCATCATTAGGCTTCCGCATTTGTCGCAGATTTTGCCGGTTGGCTTAGCTTTGATTGCAAATTTACAATTTGGATAATTTGAACAGGAATAAAAAATTCCAAACCTGCCGCGACGTTCCGAGATGTCGCCCTTCTTGCAAGTGGGACAAATTACCCCTGTTCTTTTTTTAGCCTCTTCGGCTTCGTCTTTTTTAATAAATTTACATTTCGGATAACGCGAGCAAGAGATGAACGAGCCCGTGCCATCGCGCCTTTCTTTTACTACCAATTTTCCTCCATATACTTTTTTCTTTTTTTCGCCTGCCTGCGCAGGCAGACCACAGTCTGGGCACGTTTCGCCGGTTTCTTCTGGACCTTTTAGTTCCGTACCGTCTAGCATTAACGCGCCATTACATTCTGGAAACTTTTCACAAGAATAGAATTTGCCCCCACGAGAAAGTTTGATAATCATTTTTGCCCCGCATTTCGGACATTTTATATTCTCTGGAGCATTGCCCAGATTTGTGGCCTTTTCCAATTTTTCCTTTGATTTAACATCTTTGGAAAATGGTCCATAGAAGTCTCGCAGGGTCTTTTCATATTCTCTTTCGCCTCGAGCTATCTCGTCTAGTTCATCTTCCATCTCGGCCGTGAAAGTGTCAGAGATATAATTTGCAAAATGTTTTTCTAAAAAGTCTGACACAACTTCTCCCACGTCGGTGGGGAACAAGGTCTTGCCTTCTTTCTTGACATAATCCCTCTCTTCAATCGTTCTCATAATAGACGCATAGGTACTGGGTCTGCCGATGCCCCTTTGCTCCAATTCTTTAATAAGTCCCGCTTCACTATATCTGCCTGGCGGCTCGGTGAACTTCTCTTCGCTGGTTAAATCAAGCAACTTTAATTTCTCTCCCGCCTTACATAGAGGTAGTTCAACATCCTCACCCCGAGCTCCAGTGTCTACCGCAAGCCACCCTCCAAAAAGAAGTCGTGAACCAGTGGCAGAAAAATTCGGAAAGTCAAAGTCCCCACATGTCGGACATGTGGAGTCCACATGTCCGACATGTGGGACAACATTTGCCGTAATTTTGGTCTTTAGTAATTTAGCATCAGTCATTTGAGAAGATACAGCACGCTCCCAGATGAGCCGGTAGAGCCTATCTTGGTCATCGCTCCCTGTGTGTAACTTTTCAACATGCGTCGGACGGATAGCTTCGTGCGCTTCCTGGGCATTTTTTGACTTAGTTTTATAAATTCTATTATGTGCATATTTGTCACTGTATTCTTTTTTTATAAAAGATAATATTTGGTTTTGGGCGACAACGCCAAGATTCGTACTGTCCGTACGCATGTAGGTAATATGCCCCGCTTCGTAAAGTTTCTGCGCTATCTGCATTGTCCGCGAAGGAGAGTAGCCAAGCCGTGAACTGGCGGTTTGTTGAAGTGTTGAAGTAGTAAAGGGCGCACGAGGAACTCTTTTTTGTTCTGATTCTTTCACGTCTTTAACTACCCAATTTCCATTTTCCCCCGTCTCTAAAATCTTTTCAACCAATTTCTGATCACGAGGCTCTTCGGAACATTCCAAAGTAATTTTTTCCCCTCCTGCCTGAGGAGGGGTGCCCTTTAGGGTGGGGTGGTGGGAGGTCTCGAAAAGTCCTAATATTTTCCAATATTTTTCTGGAACAAAAGCGCGGATTTCTCGTTCACGTTCCATTATTATGCGAAGCGCAGGGGATTGCACACGCCCGGCCGAGAGTCCATAACGAACTTTTTTCCAAATCAACCCAGAAAGATCGTAGCCAACCAATCGGTCTAAGACTCGCCGCGCTTCTTGTGCTTTGCGTAAATTTGTGTCAATTTTCCTCGGATTCTTTAGCGCTTCTTCTACAGCTTCTTTTGTAATCTCATGAAAGGCGACTCTTTCTATCGGCGCCTTAACCTTCTTATCTTCATCCAGAAGCGTTTCTATGTGCCAGGCAATAGCCTCTCCTTCACGGTCGGGATCTGTTGCTAAGATTATTTCACTTGCTTTCTCTGCCAAGACTCTCAAATCGTGAACAACTTTTTCTTTTCCCTTGGAAATTTCATAATGCGGAATAAAACCTCCTTCAATATTGATCGCTTGTTTGTTTGATTTCGGCAAATCGCGAATATGCCCGACTGACGCACGCACGGCAAATGCGCCCTCGAGATATTTTTCAATAGTCTTTGCTTTTGATGGTGATTCAACAATTAATAATTTCATAGAGTGTTAAGTATTACATGAAATAGTTTTCAAAAGCAAACATAAGAGCAAATTTATTAAAATTATACTAATCTAATTTCGCCGAGCTCTTCTTTAATTAATTCTTTTATTTCCATCACAGAAAGTATGGCATTGGCTGTCGGGATTGGCATCTTCATGGCACGAATCAAATCATCTCGCGGTATTGGTTCCCGCAATAAATTTGCCACCATTTTTTCCTCCGGTGATAAATCAATAACAAGTTTTTGCTGTTTTTCTTCATCTTTTTCTATTTCAAAACCAAGCGCCTCGAGAACGTCTTCAGCGGACGTGACTGGAGTTGCTCCTTGTCGGAGTAATTTATTAGTGCCCTTAGAATTTGGAGAGAAAATTGAACCAGGCACAACCAATAAATCCCTATTGTATTCTGCTGTGAGCCGGGCAGTGATGAGCGTCCCCGATCTTTCGCTGGCTTCTATTACAAGCGTTGCCTTGGAAATTCCAGCCATTAGGCGATTTCTCATCGGGAAACTCCACAGGGTTGCTCTGAAATTTGGTTCAAATTCTGAGATTAAGCCTCCGCCCTGTCGCACGACTTCTTCCGCTAATTTCACGTTTGTTTTCGGATACATTGCTTCTTTAGACAGCCCTGATCCAGGAAAAACTAAAGTTTTCAAGCCGACAGAGAGCGCCTTTTGGTGCGCTATTGCATCAATGCCCATTGCAAGTCCAGAAACTATTACTATCGGATAGCCCTTAAGTCCAGCAATTATTTTTTCACATGCTTCCTTACCGTAAGAAGTAAACTTACGCGGGCCTACCACGCATAGATGTACCAGTTTTTCATCCGGCATTTCACCCGTAATCCATAAATCAAGAGGTGGCTGTGGAATCTCTAGTAGCGCTTTGGGAAATTTATTTTTTGGTAATTTTTTAATTTGCATACATAGCAGTTACGGAAAGAATTTTTTAAAAGCATTGCGCAGGCTGACGAGCCGAGCATAGCAAATTTTCAGCAGAAAATTATGTGCGGTTTTAAAAAGTTACTTTCCGCAACTGCTTCACATTATAGCAACTTTCATATATAATATAAAACATGCTGGATATAAAATTCATCCGTGAAAATAAGGACATTGTGCAGGGAGGCGCAAAGCAAAAACATGTTGAAATAGACATCGAAAAGCTCACCGCGGTGGATGATGAGCGTCTGAAAATATTGAAAGAGGTAGAAGAGCTTCGTGGTGAAATAAATAAAGTTTCAAATAATATTGCTCGCGACCAAAATCCGGCATTAAAGCTCCAATTGATTGAGGAAATGCGCGTAGTTAAAGAAGATTTAAAAACCAAAGAAGAAAAATTGAAAACGATTATGGATGAATGGCGACAGATGATGCTCCAAGTGCCCAACGTCCCAGACATGACAGTGCCAGAAGGGAAGGGGGAAGAAGATAACAAGGAAGTTCTCACCTGGGGAGAAAAAACAAAATTTGATTTTACTCCTAAAGATCATGTGGAATTGATGTTGAAACTAAATATGGTTGATTTCGAAAGAGGTGTAAAGGTTCATGGTTTTAGAGGATATTTTTTGAAGCAGGACGGAGCGGAGCTGTCATGGGCGATTTGGAACTACGCGCGTGATTTTTTTGGAGCAAAAAACTTCATTCCGTTTATCGCCCCAGCTGTCGTGCATAAGCAACATTTATATGGTACGGGGCATTTACCAGGAGGTGCGGAAGATATTTACCAAACCCAAGACGGAGATTATTTGTCTGGTACGGCGGAAATTCCAATGATGGGATACCACAGCGGAGAAATTATTCCTCGAGAGGAATTACCCAAGCGCTATCTGGCATTTTCCCCATGTTTCAGACGAGAAGCGGGCGCGCACGGAAAAGATACAAAAGGGCTCATACGAGTACAAGAATTTTTTAAATTGGAGCAACTCATACTCTGCGAAGCAAGCCATGAGGAATCGGTAAAATATCACGAAGAAATAAACAAAAATTACGAAGAATTCATCGAGTCGCTTGGCATTCCTTATCGCAGATTAGAAATTTGCACCGGGGATTTAAAATCTGCTCATGTAAAAAGCTATGACACCGAAGCCTGGATTCCATCGCAGAATCAATATCGTGAGCTATCCAGCGCATCATACTATCATGACTTTCAATCAAGGCGTTTTAATATTCGTTACAAAGACAAAGAGGGAAATTCTCTTTTTGTTCATTCATTGAATAGCACCGCGGTAGCAACTCCGAGAATTTTAGTGGCAATAGTGGAAAATTTCCAGCAAACCGACGGTTCGGTTAAGATTCCAGAAGTTTTAAGGAAATACATGGGAGGTAAGGAATTTATTACCTAGCCATTAATTCTACCAAATAAATATGATACAGAAACGAGATCTTTTAAATTCCCCCCGTCTTTTAGAATTAGATAAGAAAAGGCGAAAAATTTTTCTCAAGAAATTTTCTATCTTGATGCTTGGATTGTTGGTGACCCTCATTTGCTTGGCTTATGTTTCCCGTATTGAAAAATTAAATATCAGTGGAGTAGAAATTTCAGGTAATAAAATAATTGATACGCAGGCAATAAAAGATGCAGTGGATGGGAAGCTTGCTGAAAAGTATTTGTGGTTTTTTCCAAAAACAAATATATTCTTCTACCCTAAAAATGATATAAAAAATAATTTATCTGGTGAATTTAAGAGACTTGAAGATATAGAACTTTCCGTAAAAGAAGACAGGGTTCTCCATATTTCCCTAACTGAACGAAGAGCTTTGTATACTTGGTGCGGAGAAAAAATTGATTTAAAAGAAGAGCCTGTATTTGAAAACGGAGCTCCGATAAATAAATGCTATTTCTTAGACAAAAATGGATTCATTTTCGACGAGGCTCCATATTTTTCTGGAGAAGTTTATTTTAAGTTTTACGGAAAACTGCAATCAGATCCGCCTCTGGGGTCGTTCTTTTCAGAAACGAATTTTGGGAATTTAATTTTATTTAAAGAAACACTAGAGGATATGGGGTTACGGCCAGTAGCAATATATATTATAGAAAATGAAACTATAAAAATATATCTCTCTAATGAATCTCAGCTATCGATGGGACCAGAAATTATATTAAAATCAAATGCCAATTTTCAAAAAGTGGCGGAAAATTTACAAGCGGCGCTAGCGACAGAACCTTTGCAGTCAGATTTTAAAAATAAATATTCATCCCTCTTGTATATAAACCTCCAATTTGGGAATAAGGTGTATTATAAGTTTCGCCAATGAAAAGTTTTTGGGCAAAACTTAGCAGACCTATCTTCTGCTTGGCGCCGATGGCAGATGTAACGGACTGCGCCTTCAGGCAAATAATTGCGAAGTATAGCGCAGATACCCGCCCGACCGAACGGTCGTTCGGGCGGGTTTTTTTTACTGAATTTGTCTCAGCAGATGGATTAGCCCATCCCATAGCCAGAGAGAAACTTTTAATTGATTTAAAATATGGGCAAAACGAGCATCCAATAGTGGCGCAAATTTTTGGCGGGAAACCAGAAAATATAAAAATAGCTTCTACGCTATGCAAGAATCTTGGCTTTGATGGCATCGATATCAATATGGGCTGTCCGGATAAATCTGTAGAAAAACAATGCGCTGGCGCCGCGTTGATGAAAGATCCCATGCTTGCAAGAGAAATAATCCGCGTGGCCAAGGAGGGCGGGGGTGGACTACCCATTTCAGTAAAAACTCGTGTTGGCTACAACCCGCCCGGCGGATATGCCAGTCGGGCAGGCAAAAATGAAATGGAATCATGGGTAAAAACACTTCTCTCTGAAGATTTGGCGGCGTTAACTATACATTTACGCACTCGCAAAGAGATGAGTCTCGTTCCCGCGCATTGGGATCTAATGAAGAGGATAGTTGAGATTAGAAATGAAATGAAGGTAGAAACTTTAATAATTGGTAATGGTGACGTCATGGACACTGACGAAGCAAGGAGGAAGTGTGAAGAAACTGGGTGCGATGGGGTAATGTTGGGTAGAGCGATGTTTGGGAATCCGTGGCTGTTCACCTCACCCCCAACCCCTCTCCTTGACAAGGAGAGGGGTGCCAAAGGCGAGGTGAGGTCAATCCAGGAAAAGCTACAAGTCATGCTTGAGCACACCAAACTTTTTGAAGAAATGCTGGGAAAGCACAAAAATTTCGCTATAATGAAAAAACATTTTAAGGCGTATGTCAGTGGCTGGGATGGCGCTAAAGAACTTCGAATGAAGCTAATGGAGACAGAAAATGCCTCGCGGGTAGAAGCCATAGTTAATGATTTTTTAAGTAAAACCTGATAGAATATTTTTATGCACGATTTAGCTTTACCCCGAACTAAAGCAGAGCTTAGTACGGGGCAGGTATCGTAAATATTTATGGAACAACATTTAGCATTATATAGGAAGTATCGCCCCAAGACTTTCAGTGAAGTCTTGGGACAAGACCATATTGTCAAAGTTTTAGAGAGCTCGATTGATACCAAAAAGGTCTCACATGCATACCTTTTTGTTGGCTCTCGTGGCACAGGTAAGACTTCTGTCGCCAGGATTTTCGCCTCTGAAATCGGTGTATCTCCAAACGATCTCTATGAAATAGACGCGGCTTCAAATAGGGGAATTGAAGATATAAAATTACTGCGCGATGGTGTGCGTGTTTTACCTTTTGATTCAAAATATAAAGTCTACATCATTGATGAAGTCCATATGCTTTCCAAGGATGCTTGGGGGGCGCTTTTAAAAACTCTCGAGGAGCCGCCCAAGCACGTCATCTTTATTCTTGCTACCACCGAATTTCACAAAGTTCCCGAGACTATCATTTCTCGCTGCCAAGTTTTTACTTTTAGGAAAGCTTCGGATGCTGTAAATAAAAAAATGCTCCTGGATGTGGCAAAAAAAGAAGGTTTTGAATTAGAAAGTAGCGGGGCTGAACTTTTAGCAATTCTAGGAGATGGATCTTTCCGTGATGCGCAGGGTGAGCTTCAGAAGGTATTAAATTTTTCCCTCGGCCATAGACCTACGGGCGAGGCAAAAGGTAAGAAAATAAATAGAGAAGATGTAGAGAAAATAACCGGCGCTCCTAAAACAACCCTGGTGAATAATTTTATTTCTGCTATCGCTGAGAAAGATTTAGAGAAGGGAATTTCAGCGGTAAAAGTGGCAGTGCAAGAGAACTTAGATATGAAGCTTTATTTAAAACTCATTATTGAAAAGCTACGAATCGTAATAATTCTAAAATATGCACCAAAAATAAAAGACGAAATGGCGGGGGACTTAAGTGGAACGGATTTAGAATTTTTGAAGGGTTTGGTAAAAGAAGATAAAACCGGCATGCTCCGCTCCCAAGCACTTGCTACTCTGCTTGAAGCATATCAAAACATGGATAATGCGTTTATCACGGAATTGCCACTCGAACTTGCGTTGGTGAAAATAATAAGTAAAGAATAAATTTTTTTTGCTGGGAGACTTGGAATCGAACCAAAATTTTCTGCTTCAAAGGCAGACGTCCTACCGTTAGACGATCTCCCAATATTCTTACAGAGTATAGCAGTTTTACTTAATTTTGAGAATAGTCCCATACTTTGCAAATTTTTCAGTAATAGAATACTATTGCGTATATGAAGGAATCACGATCTCGGATAGAACAAAAGAAATTAATAGAAGTTGTCGGGGATCTCAATTTGACTAGAAGAAAATTAACAGAAAAACCAGGGCTTGCTGTTGCGTTTTTGTTATCTGATAAAGACTTTAAGGTTTACGTTTCTCCAGATAATTCTCATGAAAAAGCAGCAAAAATGGCAGGATTACCAAGTAATAACTCAAAAGAGGTTTTAATAAAGGGCCGTATTTCACCAAAAATTTCGGCTTTTTTATTTGAAGAAAAAGGAAAAAACCCTGGAGATTTTTTAAGAGGAGATGTAGATTCAAATTTAATTAATGCTCTTGTTCCTGGAGTAGCATCTGCCTTGAAGGAGTGGTTGGGAAAAGATTTTGAGAATTACAGCACCAGCTATAAAAATAGATCTAGCCCAACTAGACCCCCACAATCTATTGCTTAATTTTCTGTTATACTAGTTTATACATGAAAAAATTATTTTATATTTTTTTTATAATATTTATTTTATTTCCTCCCACATTCAGGGCCTTTGCGCAGTCGGGTGGCTCCGCAACGCCCCCTCTAGAACCTGCAACAGGGGGGTCAGTACCCACCCCAACACCAACTCCTTCTCCTACAACACCGAAGTCTATAACCCCTGCACCCACCCCGAAACCAATCTTGCCAGTTACCGCCGAATCTCTTAATGGCCCGATACCTAGAGCACCTTCTTCTAATAGTTCTAATCTTTTTATTTTCGTCGTAGCAGTTGCTTTAGGCATCTTTGGATTTTTTGTGTCGAAGATAAGAAAGAATAAAAAAGATAATCCTTGCGGGGAAATCAAGAAGCAGTGTGATAAAAAAAGTGTAGAACTTAATGACGTTAGAAACAAATTTTCTTTACAAGAAGCATTGGTTCTCAAAATTAAGCAAGAGATAGAGGAGGCAAAGGGAGAAATGGAAAAATATCTGGAGCAGGAGCTAAAAGATGAAATGCTTAAAACAATGGGAAGCAATGCCGTATCCGAAGCGGTAAAATTATTTGAGAAAGCGAAAAAAGAATATGATGATTTTACGGAAAAATATGAAAAAGCAAAAAATTTACTAGAAATCTTGCGAAAGAAAAAAGGAAGACTAGCGGGTGAATTAGAAACTTTGGAATTGAATTATCGACAATGTGTATTAAATACAGTCGGTGAAACTGTAACTTTAAAGGATGAAGTAAAGTTAGCATTTCCAAATGGAGAAAATACGCAAGAAACTACTCTCCTTTATCTTTATAAACCACAGGAAAAGAAAATCCTTTTGGGATGAAAAAACGTCGTTTTGGCACAGGAAAGTGGAATGGAATCGGAGGAAAATTAAAAAGGGGAGAAATCATCGCAGAGGCTTTAGTGAGAGAAACAAAAGAAGAAATAAATGTAGTGATAAGCGGGGATGATTTAGTTCAAGTGGCAACTTTAAATTTCTCCTTTAAAGACAACCCAGACTGGGATCAGCAAGTCCATGCATTCATCATAGAAAAATGGAAAGGGGAGCCAAAGGAAACCGAAGAAATGAGTCCCAGATGGTATCCAATTAAAAAACTCCCCTTTGAGGATATGTGGATTGACGATATTCATTGGTTGCCGTTGGTGCTGGAGGGCAAAAAAATAAATGCTTCATTTAATTTCGACAAAACAGGCGACAAAATTTTAAATATGAAAGTTGAAGAAATATGATAAAATAGTATACATACTAACATACTGGAGTTTGTAAGAATATTATGTAATAATAAATAAAATGACAAAAAATATAAAAACAGCAAGACAGATGGAACGACATTTGAAGGGGATAGCAAATCACCATCGCATCGCAATTATTTTATTGATTGATAAATGTAGTGGTATCACCTTAGATCAAATCATCACTACACTTAATGCGAATGCGAAAACTTTAGGTGAACACACAAGGAGGCTTTGCCAAGCAGGATTAGTTAATAAAAGATACAGGGGAAAATTTGTAGAACATACTTTATCACCATATGGAAAAATGTTTGCACGTTTTTTAAAATCTTTCCAATCCATTAAATGACAATATCATACTTACAAACTCCAGTATTTAAGGGTAAGTTACGATTGTAAATTGTTTATGCAAAAAATTAAAAGGAACAGATTTTCAGAAGCTTTCCGTCGCAAGGACGGAGAAATGAGCGACACTAAAAAACCAAAAATGATATAATGGAACTGGCTCATTACCAGGGTTTAGTGTTGCGTTTTTGTTGTCCGAAATGGCAAGATTACCAAGCAATGTCTAGAACATTTAAAATAAATCAAATAAATTCAAACCTGATTTTCTTTTTTCCAATAATCACAAGCTATTTGGATGGGGATGCCATTTATTGTTTTTTATCAATAATAATGATTATATGCGCTAGCACCTTCTACCACTTTTTTAGAGAGAAAAAACACAGTAATTTTTTTATAAAATTCCTGAGATATGCAGATGTGTGCATCGCTTCGATGTCTTATCTTTATATGTTTTATTTCGTGCACAGTTCCAATGGTAACAGTAAATTTTTTCTATATTTTTTGCTCGCACTAAGTATATTTACTTATATTTTAGGGGAAAAAAGATTCGCAGAAAAATACAACATTCATTCTTATTTTCATTTATTTATAGGTATAATTGCAGGAATAATTCCTATTTTTGCATAAAATTCTAGAAATTAAGATGATCGGCATGTAATTTTGATATAATAAATTTATGGAAAAAATATACATCGATAAACTAGCTTTTATTGAACTTAAGAATAGAAAAGTTTTAGAAACAAAAAGTAAGGGGAAGGACATTTGGTATATTCCGGGCGGTAAGCGCAATGCTGGAGAAAGTGACGAGCAAGCTCTTGTTCGGGAGGTAAAGGAAGAATTAAATATAAACTTTGAGGCTCAAGCACACGGCAAGCCAGAAGGTATTATGGTTAGAATGACTTGCTATCGAGCAAAATATCGAGGAGAATTAATTTCAAACGCAGAAGTTGAAAAAATAGATTGGTTTAATTACTCCCAAAAAGAACTCACCTCTCCCGTGGATCATCTTATTTTCGAGGATCTGAAAGCTAAGAATTTGATTGATTAAGAGTTAAGATGGTCCCAGCATTGTACTAAACAGCCAGTAATCATGAAAAAAATTAATATTGAAAAATTAGATGGTACAGCTTTTCAGAAAAAGGTCTGGAGGGAAATTTGTAAAATTCCAAAGGGTAAAACTATCACATATCAAGAGCTAGCTAAGAAGATAGGTAAACCCAAAGCTGTAAGGGCAGTAGGGAATGCTGTGGGAGCGAATCCTCTGGCTGTTATAATCCCTTGCCATAGGGTAGTGCGGAGCGACGGCTCCCTTGGTGGATATTCTGGAAAGGGTGGAATGAGAACAAAAAGAATTCTTTTGAAAAAAGAAGGAGCTTTGTAAAAGAATTTTTTATGTTATAGTGTATCTAAATTATGGCAGTTAAAAAGTCGACAACTAAAAACACTCCAAGGAACTTGGGGCAGGGGCTCACTTTTGACGATGTCCTGCTGGTGCCGAATTACAGCGAAGTTCTGCCGAAAAACGTCACCACCAAGACCCGTCTGACAAAAAACATCTCTTTAAATATTCCCTTTATGTCAGCGCCAATGGACACAGTGACAGAAGCCCCGATGGCAATAGCCATGGCGCAACAAGGTGGTATCGGTATTATTCACAAAAATTTATCGATTGTTGATCAAGCGAAAGAAGTAGAGCGCGTAAAGAGGTACGAAGCTGGACGAATTGCCAATCCCGTTACCCTTAGCGTTGGTCAAACAGTAGGCGATGCATTTGCCATACAAAAAAAATATCATTTCGGCGGTTTTCCTGTTTTAAATAAAAATGGCGTTTTGGTGGGAATTGTTACAAATCGCGATCTCCGTTTTCAGAAAAACGAATCTACTCCGATAGAGGAAGTTATGACTACTAAATTAATAACTGGAGGACCAAATACATCTATTGAAGAAGCAAATGATCTGTTTAATAAACACGCCATAGAAAAGCTCCCATTGGTTGATAAAAATAATAAATTAGTAGGACTCATCACTTATCGTGATATCGCAAAGTCGAAAGAATATCCAAATGCTACCAAAGATACCTTAGGTAGGCTTCGTGTTGGAGCTACGGTGGGAGTTGGGAAAGATGTTTTACAGCATGTTAAGGCATTAGTTAACAGTAATGTTGATATAGTCTGTGTTGAGACCGCTCATGGACATTCGCGAGGCGTACTGGACGCCGTAAAAAGAATTCGTAAAGCATATCCGAAGTTAGATATTATTGCTGGAAATATTGCAACAGGTGAGGCGGCAAGGACTCTTATAGACGCTGGAACCAATGCAGTAAAAGTCGGCATCGGACCCGGCTCAATATGCACGACACGAGTTGTCTCAGGCGTTGGCGTGCCACAGCTCTCTGCGGTTTCTGCCGTTTATGAAGTTTGTAAAAAACTTAACATTCCAGTTATTGCCGACGGTGGAATCAAACATAGCGGAGATGTAGTGAAAGCTCTCGTCTTTGGGGCTGATGTTGTAATGGGCGGATCAATGTTCGCCGGCACCGATGAATCCCCGGGAGACACCATTGCAATGAATGATCAGAAATTTAAAAAATACCGAGGCATGGGTAGTTTAGGCGCAATGCAGAGGGGATCTAAGGATCGTTATTTTCAAGGTGATGAATATGACATGACCAAGTTGGTTCCCGAAGGTGTTTCGGGACATGTAGCTTATAAGGGCGCGCTTTCTGAAGTGATTCATCAATTCGTCGGCGGACTCCGAGCGGGTATGGGCTATCTAGGAGCAGAGACTATTTCAAAATTACGAAATGCTTCGTATTATACAATTACATCTGCCGGATTAAATGAAAGTCATATCCATGATATTTTCATGGTTAAACCTTCGCCCAACTACAAAAAATGAAATTAAAAAATAAATCAAAAATCACTCCTCTCATTGGCTTACAGTGGGGCGACGAGGGGAAGGGCAAGGGCGTCGCCCGAATCGCTTCTAGCTTGTCTAAAAATGATTTAATCGTGCGTTTCCAGGGTGGAAATAATGCCGGACACACCATTTGGCAAGGAGGCAAGTCTTATGTTTTTAAGCTGATTCCTTCGGGAATTTTTGGGAGGGCGCAAATTCACCTAGGCGCTGGCATGGTGGTCAATCCAAGCGCGTTTTTTAATGAAACTAAAACCATCCCAAAAAATATTTCTTTTTTAAAAAGGTTGTCAGTTTCCCCTCATGCCGTATTGATTTTACCTACACACGTTTTGCTTGACTCTGTTTCAGAAACAAAAAAGGGTGACAAGAAGATTGGCTCGACAGGCAGAGGCATAGCGCCTGCATATACTGACCTGGTGTCGAGAAATGCCTTGCGAGTTGGCGATATATTTCAAAAAGATTTTAAAAAACGTTACCAAGTATTGTGCGACCAGCATAAAAAAATCCTTCTTAATTTATATAAATATAAAGTTAGCAGTGAGAAATTTAAAAAAAGCGAAGGAAACTTTTTCTCTGGAATTAAATTTTTAAAGTCATTAACAATAAAAAATTCTGCTGATTTGGTTGCAGAAATATTGGCAAAGGGAGGGAAGATAATTGCCGAGGGGGCACAGGGCACATTTCATGATATTAGATTTGGCAATTACCCATTTGTCACATCTTCACATACTATTGCGGGCGGTGTGGCTACGGGTTTGGGCATACCTCCGTCCTGGATTGGTGGAGCAATTGGAATTTGTAAAGCCTATGCCACCAAGGTAGGCGAAGGACCTTTCCCGACGGAGCTTGGGGGAGAGAGGTCCGCTGTCTGGTGCCGAGATAAAAAATTCAATTATGAAAAAGAAAAATTCCCCAACCCCGGCCCGAACAGTAAGGATGAATTTAGGCAAGGAGTGGCGCTTCGCCGGCTTGGAAATGAAATTGGTGCAGTTACGGGGCGGCTTCGCCGCACCGGCTGGCTAGACATCCCGCTTATAAAATATGCGATAAAAATAAACAACGCGACAGAGCTTGTATTAACGAAGCTGGATGTGTTGGATAATTTTAAAAAAATAAAAGTCTGCACTCACTATATTATCAACGGCAGAAGAACGACAGATATTCCATTTGATCTTTCTCGAGAGAAAATAAAATGCGTGTATAAATCTTTTCCTGTCTGGAGAGGGAAGTTGGAAGATTATGATAATAAGCTTCCAAGAGAAGCACTTGATTATGTCCGATATTTAGAAAAAACTCTCGGCGTAAAAATTATCTACGTCGGCACCGGTCCCGAAGAGCATCATGTGGTAGAGCGATATTGGTAAAAAAGCTAATTTTATATTAATATAGTTATATGATTTCCCGAATATTCGTAATGCTGAAAAATGGGGCGACGAGAGCAGATTCTTATCTTATCGATTCTAAATTCTTGAAAAAAGAGTTAATCAAACTTGCGGAAGCGCTGACTAATCCGATCCTAGAAAATTTCTCTATCAACAACTTGGAGGTCTTGCCTCCAAATGGAGGCAAGACCTCCAAGTTTACTTATGCGATTGAAATTGGTTTCAAGCCTGGGGTGACCGATAATGTTGGACACACCGTCGAGGAAATTGCCAGAGATCTGCTTGGTGTAAAAAAGAATCCTGACTTCCACGTGTATACTTCAAAAATTGTTTTCATCTCTCTTTCAAAAAAAGATGCGGAAAAATACGCTCTTACTTTGTATAACCCACTAATTGAAAAATCACTGATAGTACCAGTGAAGAACAAAAAGATAAGTTTGCCTAAAAAAGTGCCAAAGGTTGTCCTTAAAAAAAGAAAACCGGTTATAAATGTTTCTCTTAAGGTTTCTGATGAAGAACTCATTAAAATCGGCAAAGAGGGAATAAAGGATGGAGACGGCACACGCAGAGGGCCATTGGCGCTCGACCTGGCATCTATGAAAACCATTCAGGGATATTTTAAAAAATTAAAAAGAAGTCCGACAGATATAGAACTTGAGTCCCTGGCGCAAACTTGGTCGGAACATTGCAAACATACCATTTTCGCCAATCCGATTGATAATATAAAAGATGGCTTATATAAAACTTATATAAAAGGCGCAACCAATTTAATACGCAAACAAAAAGGTAAAAATGATTTCTGCGTTTCTGTTTTCTCTGACAACTCTGGTGGAATTATTTTTGATAAGGACTATTTAATCACACATAAGGTTGAGACGCACAACAGCCCCTCGGCACTTGACCCGTTTGGCGGAGCTATTACCGGCATCGGAGGGGTAAATCGTGATGCCATTGGCTTCGGACTTGGCGCCAAACCAGTTGCGAATACTTATGGATTCTGCCTCGCTCCACCAGATGAAAAAAGAAAATTATTTAGGGATAAAGACAGAACTCAAGCCTTGCTACCCGCAAAAAGAATTATGGAAGGAGTAATAAAGGGGATTAATGTCGGAGGAAATTGTTCCGGTATTCCGACTCTTTCCGGATTTATTAAATTCGATGACAGATTTAGAGGCAAACCTTTAGTTTTCGCTGGAACAGTTGGATTAATCCCGAGAAAGAATGGTAGTAAACTTCTACACGAGAAGAAGGCAAGGGTGGGGGACTATATTGTGATGGTTGGCGGAAAGGTAGGGCTTGATGGTATACATGGAGCGACTTTTTCTTCGGTAACTCTTGATTCAACTTCGCCCGCAACCGCAGTGCAAATTGGCGACCCCATAACTCAAAAAAAGTTAAGCGATGCGATAGTCAAAGAAGCCAGGGGATTAAATTTATACAACAGCATCACGGACGACGGCGCGGGAGGACTGTCTTGTTCCGTGGCAGAAATGGCAAAAGAATGTGGTGGAGCAAAAGTAATGCTTGAAAAGGTGCCCTTGAAATACCCAGGACTGCGCCCTTGGGAAATCTGGATTTCGGAATCCCAGGAGCGGATGACACTCTCTGTGCCAAAAAAAAAGTGGAAGAAGTTTAATGAATTGATGAAAAGTCGGGGAGTAGAAGCTACGGTGATAGGAAAATTCACAAATTCAGGGAATTGTGTTGTGAATTATAAAGGCAAAAAGATAATGGACCTAGATATGGAATTCCTGCATAATGGACTTCCCAAACAGCATTTAACCACGATTCCATATTTACAAAATAATAAAGAGCCTCAAATTCCCAAAAATTCATCACTTACAAAAACTTTGGAAAATTTGCTGGGAAATAATAACATCAGCGGTTTTTCTTATATCTCACAACAATATGACCATGAGGTGCAAGCGTCTTCTGTATTAAAACCTCTCTCGGGCAGGGGTCGCATCAACACCGATGCGCAAGTTTTCCGGCCAGTTCTAAGTTCGGAAAAGGGCGTTATTCTGTCTACCGGAGTTTATCCTTCATATGGAGACATCAATACTTATTACATGGCGGCTTGCGCGTTAGATACAGCAATTCGAAATATTATTGCTTCTGGTGGGTCACTATCTAATCTTGCGATCTTGGATAATTTCTGTTGGTGCTCGTCGTATGATAAAACTCGCTTGGCACAGCTTGTGGACGCAGTAAAGGCATGCTACGACTACGGAGTGGGCTACGGCACGCCTTTTATATCCGGTAAGGACAGCATGTTTAATGATTTTAGGGGTTATGATGAGAAGGGTAATCCTATCGCTATTTCTATCCCGCCAACACTGCTCATCTCGGCAATTGGAGTGGTGCCTGATATTTATAAAATAATTTCTCCTGAATTTAAAAATGTTGGAGACGTGATTTACTTGCTCGGAAAGACGGATGATGAGCTTGGTGGAAGTGAGTACTATAAATCACTAAAGGCGGTTGGGAATGATGTGCCGAAAGTTAATTTGGAAAAAAATTTAAAAACATATTTAGCGCTTGAAAGGGCTATCCAGAAAGAATTGGTTGCTTCTTCGATTTCTGTAACTTCTGGGGGACTGGCAATAGCGCTGGCTAAGACATGTGTCGGTGGAATGCTCGGATGTAATATTAGCGTCAGGGGCATGCCTGGAAGTTCAAAATCGGCCGATGCGAAGCTTTTTTCCGAAAGCCAGGGAAGGATTCTGGTATCTATATCGCCCCAAAATATAAGCGCATTTGAAAAAATCATAAAAAATATTCCTTATGCTAAAATGGGGAAAGTTGTAAAAGACGGAAAATTCACAATTACAGACAAAACAAAAATAGTTAAAACCGATGTTAAAAAACTGTACAAAATTTATCACAGATTTTCAGAAAAAATGAAATGAAAACTGAAAATAAAAAATGCGAAAGTTGTAAAAAGGATTTCACTATCGAGCCGGATGATTTTGGATTCTATGAACAAATGAAGGTCCCGCCGCCGGTCTGGTGTCCGCATTGCAGACTTCTGCGACGAATGGCTTGGTATGGCTACCGAATTTTATATAAGCGCAAATGCGATTTCACCGGAGAAAATATTATCACGTTTTACCATCCGGATTTACCAGTCAAAGTCTACAAGCAAGATGTTTGGTGGGGCGATGGCTGGGATCCAAAAAGTTATGGGTGTGACTATGATTTCAATAGGCCTTTTTTCGAGCAGTATAAAGAATTATTGGATGAAGTGCCGAAGGCATCGCTCCACACAGAATACAGCACTATGATAAACAGTGAATACTGCAACGCCGCCAGCTTTCAGAAAAATGGCTACTTGTGTTTCAAACATATTACCGGTGAAGATTCCGCATATACAAATGTTGCCTTAAATACGAAAGATTCTCTCGACCTGGCTTATTCCGCCGATCCTGAGCTTTGTTATGAAATTGTTGACGTGCGGAAGTGTTTTCAGACATTTTTTTCTCAGGATTGCGAGAATTGCCAAAATGTTTATTTTTCTCGAGACTTAGTGAATTGCGGCGATTGCTTTGGATGCACTTCTCTAAGAAATAAAAATTATTATATCTTTAACGAACAATATACACGAGAAGAATATATGAAAAAACTCAAGGAATTTAATCTTGGTTCAATGAAAAATGTACAGAAGTTCAAAAAGCAGGCATATGCCCTCTCGTTAAACTTTCCTCGTCGTTCCACGATGGGTCGTAATAATACAAATGTTTCTGGTGAATATATTTATAATTCTAAAAATACTCATGATTCATACTTCATTGCAGATTCAGAAAACGTCAGATATTGTCAATTGTTTTTAAAAGGCGGGGTGCATAACTGCTATGATTTCACGGCTTTTGGCTCTGCTTCAGAATGGGTTTACGAAGCGACGTGGACTGGGCTTAATACCTCCAATGTAAAATTCAGTATTTGGAATTATCGCAATCATGATACTGAATATACCTTTGGTTGCCATGGATGCGCTTATTTATTTGGTTGTGTCGGACTCCGAAAGGCGGAATATTGCATTTTCAACAAGCAATACACTAAGGAAGAATATTTTCCACTGGTTGAGAAAATAAAAAAGCAGATGGATGACATGCCATTCGTGGACAGAAGGGGATTAGAACATAGATATGGCGGGCAAATGCCTATAGATCTTTGTCCTTGGGCATACAATGAAACTACCGCTTACGAATTTTTTCCACTCACCAAAGAAGAAGCATTGGCAAAAGGCTTTGCCTGGCGCGACCCTGACGAACGAGAATATCTTCCAGCCACCATTGTCGTGCCTGACCATATTAAAGATGTAACAGATGATATAACAAAAGAAGTTTTGAAGTGCGAAGCTTGTGGCAAAAATTATCAAATTATTCAAAAAGAACTTCAATTTTTGAAACGATTTAATCTTCCCATCCCTATCCATTGCCCGCTTTGTCGTGACAGGGCCCGCATTAAACAATTAAACCCAATACAAAGCTATAATCGCAAATGTGATAAGTGCGATGTGACCATCCAAACTTCCTACGCTCCCGACCGACCAGAAATAGTGTATTGCGAGAATTGTTACAAACAAGAAGTATATTAAAATGCTATTCTAGTGTTTTGCAAAAAACTGAAATAAGAAAATGGAGAATAAAAAAGAAAACAAAATATGCCAGAATTGTAAAAAGAATTTCGTCATTGAACCGGATGATTTTTCTTTTTATGAAAAGATGCGGGTACCGCCGCCGACCTTTTGCCCGGAGTGCAGATTTCAAAGAAGACTATTGTTCAGAAATAATCGGGTTTTTTATAGGCGAGAGTGCGCTTTATGTAATAAATCAATATTGAGTGTGTACAACAAGAAAAAGTCTTACACTATTTTTTGTCATGAATGTTGGCTTTCTGATAAATGGGATCCAATGGACTATGGCCGCGAATATGATTTTTCCATTCCATTTTTCAGCCAATTTCGCTCACTGCAATCAAAAGTCCCCAGGGCGAATTTATATAGAGAAAATTTTATATTAAGTGATTACTGCAACTACGGTCTTGATTTTAAAGAATGCTATTTATTGTTTGGTGGACAAAATAACGAAAGAGTATATTTTGGAAACCAAATTTTTGATTCACACGATTCTTTTGATATAGCTTTTTCTGAAAAAGTAGAATTCAGTTATGAAATTTTTGAATGCGCCAGAACCAATCTTTTGTTCTTCAGCCACCATTCAAATGACTGCATTGATAGTTTTTATTTAGCAGACTGTAGAAACTGCATGAATTGTTTTGGTTGTGTTGGGTTAGTGAACAAACAATATTATGTTTTTAATAAACCATACACCAAAGAACAATATCAAAAATTTATAAAATCAAATAATATTGGAAGTTTCAAAAATCATCAGGAATTCCTTAAAAAACTCAAAGAATTAGAATCAAAAATACCTCATCGTTATGCTCGTATTTATAAATCAGTGAATTCTGACGGTGACGACTTGTCAGAAGCTAGAAGTACTCATAACTCTTTTAGCTCTCGCCAAGCTGAAGATTCTAAATATTTATTTTTCTGCAGGCATAGGTCAAAAGATTGCTATGATAATTCGTTTAATGGCGTAAACGCTGAACTTCTTTATGAGATTGCTCATGGTTTTGGAGGATCAAATGGAGCCTTCAGCATGAGAAATTTTGATAACCAAGATTTTTTCTATAACGAAGAATGCCATAACTGCCATAATATTTTCGGATGTGAAGGTCTACGCAAGAAACAGTACTGTATTTTAAATAAACAATACAACAAAAAAGAATATGGAGAGATTTTGCCAAAAATAATCAAGCACATGAATGATATGCCGTATCATGACCAGAAAGGAAGAACCTATAAATACGGAGAGTTTTTCCCGGCGGAACTTTCGCCTTTTGCTTATAATGAAAGTATCGCTCAAGAATATTTCCCCTTAACAAAGGAAGAAGCTTTAGAACAAGAATATAAATGGGAAGATGGAGAAACGAGGAATTATAAAATTGATATAGATAGTAAAGATATCCCAGACCACATAAAAGATGTTGGGGAGGATATTGTGGGTAAAGTTATCGCTTGTGAACATGCGGGAGGATGCAAAGACCAATGCACTGAAGCATTTAAGATTGTTCCAGAAGAATATAAATTTTATAAAAGATTCAACTTGCCACTACCCAGGTTGTGTTCAAATTGCCGGCATTATCAGCGAATCGGATTAAGAAATCCACTAAAGCTCTGGGATAGAAAGTGCATGTGTGATAAAGAAGGTCATTTCCATGAAAAAGAAAAATGTGTAGTAGAATTCAAAACAAGTTACGCTCCCGATCGACCAGAAATCATTTTTTGTGAAAAATGTTACCAGCAAGAAATTTATTAGTACACATACCAACATACTGGAGTTTGTAAGGATATTAAAATTATGGAAAAGAAAAATAAATCAAAAAATAAAAAACCGAAAATCATTGTCCTCTCTGGGTATGGACTTAATTGCGAAGAAGAAACGAAGTTTGCTTTTGAGTCTGCGGGTGCAAAAAAAAATGTAAGAGCGGACATCGTGCACATCAATGACTTGATTGCTAAACCGAGAATGTTGCAGAAGTATGACGTCATGGCTTTTCCAGGTGGATTTTCTTATGGTGATGATACGGGAAGCGGGAAAGCTTATGCTAATAAATTCAAAAATTATTTAGCAAAAGAACTGGAAGAATTTTTAGCGCGTGATACTCTTGTTATTGGCATTTGTAATGGATTTCAAATAATCACAAACTTAGGAATTCTGCCCGGAGCGCTAACATATAATAAAAATGGAAGATATCTTGATCGTTGGGTTGATTTGAAAGTAACGGGACGAAGTCCTTGGCTCAAGGATATTAAAAAAATATCTCTTCCCATAGCGCACGGTGAGGGACATTATGTTATTTCACCTAAAGAATACAAAAAAATACAAAAGGATAAACAAATAGCATTTAAATATATAAAAGGGGAAATCTGTAAATTCCAAAATTTGGAACATAACCCAAATGGATCAGACTATGACATTGCGGGTGTTTTGGCTTATAATGGAAGGGTTCTTGGATTGATGCCTCACCCTGAGCGAGCAATGTTTTCTCATCAAAACCCTTTGTGGCATATAAATAAAAACACACCAAAAGAAGGGAGGGGATTGCAGGTTTTTAAAAATGCTATAAATTATTTTTCCGCCCGAGGCGGATCCGCCTATGGCGGAAAGAAATAAACCACGAAACATGAGCGACCTTAAAGAAAAATGCGGGATTGTTGGTATTTATGGCAAAGGTTTGCCGGTTTCAAGGCTTGCCTTTTTTTCTTTATTTGCTCTCCAGCATAGAGGCCAGGAAGCTTCTGGCATAACAACCAATGATGATGACAAACTTCACACACACAAGGGCGTAGGACTTGTGGCCCAAGTTTATAAAGAGAAGGATATAGAAAAATTACACGGATATATCGGGATAGGACATAACAGGTACTCCACTTCAGGCGGAGGAGCGTTAGATCATGCTCAACCAGTTCTAAATAGTGATTTTTCTTTCGCTCTTGCCCATAACGGAAATTTGCCGAGTGTTAAAGCGCTAGAAAAATTTCTTTCATCCAAAAAAAAATTAAAAAGGGATCGTTCAGATTCAGAGCTTATTGCTGATGCTATTGATTTCTATATTAAAAAAGGGAACTCGGTATCAGAAGCAGTTAAAAAAATTTTTCCGCTTATTACTGGAGCCTTTGCCCTAGTAATGATGGATAAAGATACGCTGGTTGCGGTACGAGATATTTATGGTATGAGGCCGCTTTCGCTCGGAAAGATAGGCGGGGGATATATCTTCGCATCAGAGACATGCGCTATTTCTACTGTCGGGGCAAAGTTTGTTCGGGATGTAAATCCGGGAGAAATGATTGTTATAAATAAAAATGGCATAAAAAGTATAACATTGGCAAAGGCAAATCCAAAACATGATATTTTTGAATATGTATATTTCGCTCGACCCGATAGTACGATGAATGGAAAATTAATTTACCAAGTTAGGAAAAATTTCGGCAAGGAGCTAGCGCATGAATTTAATTTAAATGTTGACACAGTGGTGCCGGTGCCGGACACGGCAATGCCCGTTGCCTTGGGTTATAGCGAAGTTTCTGGCATTCCCATGGAAATGGCATTAGTGAAGAATCGTTACGTGCATCGGACATTCATTGAACCGGATCAAAAATCTCGTCGGAATAGCGTCGCCCTTAAATTAATACCCCTAAGGGAAATATTAAAAGGGAAAAAAATCGCAGTCATTGATGATTCTATTGTTCGTGGTAACACAAGCAGAAAATTAGTCAAGACATTGTTTAAATCCGGGGCAAAAGAAGTGCATTTATTGATTTCCTCGCCGCCTATCCGCTATCCAGACTTTTATGGAATCGACACCCCAAAACAAAAAGAATTGATCGCTTCAAGTAAAACAGTCGAGCAAATTAGGAAATTTTTAGGTGCTACTTCACTACATTTTTTATCTCTTGATGGCTTAATAAAGTCCATTGGCTTGCCAAAAGACAAGCTTTGCACTTCATTCTTTACCGGCGTTTATCCGATTGATCTAAAAGAACGAAAAAAAGAAATAAATTATGACGTCCCAAAAACCTAAAATAAAGTTGGCGATTCTTATTTCTGATGCTGGCACTGGCACGAACTTGAAAGCAATAATCGATGGGGTTAATGCGGGAACAATTAACGCAGAAATTGTCGCAGTAATTTCTGATACAATAGAGGCGCTAGGATTAGAATATGCTAGAAAAAATAATTTAAGAATCGAAATTTGCGGAAAAAAAGAAGTCCTACTCTCGATTTTACAAAAATTAAATCCCGATTATGTTTGTTTGGCTGGCTGGAAGCAAATAATTCTTAACGAAGTTATACTTGCATATCCAAACAAAATTCTGAATCTACACCCCGGACTGGTTCCTGATACAATCAATGGAAGCCTGCCTGCGCAGACAGGTGTAAAAAACCCTGATGGTACAAACGCGCTTTGGAATAAGGGAATGCTAACCACAAAAGCTATCAGAAATTTCTTAGACCAGAAAAAAACTTATGCTGGGTCATCTATTCACTTTTTAACCTTGGATTTCGACTTTGGACCGGTTTTAGGCAGAACTTTTGAAAAAGTTGAACCCCATGATAATGTTGAATCATTGTATTCAAGACTTAAGAAAAAAGAAAATCAGCTGTATGTCGAAGTTTTAGAAAAATTATGTAAAAAATTATAATCGAATGGGTAATGCGATAGAAAACAAAAATATTACTTTCAAAAAAGATACTGGAAGAGAAACAGTTGTTGGAGTAATCAGTGAGATACAAATTAACCAGGGATCATATAGCACAATATTTGATAGTATTGTCGATGTTGCTGGACATAAAAAGAGATTTATAATAAAGAAATATAAAGATACTATGGGAGCCTCCGCGGCCAAAAATGCTGATAAGGCGTTTAAAAATTATTCTTTAGCCAAAAAAGCCGGGTTGAAAATTTTTCCTACTTTTAGGGTAAGTGAAAATAAAAAAAACATATTGATGACTACTGGTTTTTCTAATGGTCAGATATGTGTAGGAAGTAATAATGACATTACTGTAACTGAACTTGGACGACCACTTATTTGTGAAATACAAAATGTTGATAAATTTTTATCAGATTTTTTTAATGAACATCTTAAGGCGGCTAAACACGGGATCCGATTTTGGATTGATGTTTTCTTTTTTATTCTTAGTAGAAACGAACCCACTAAAATAGATTTCGTTGTAGGTGATTTAGATAACTCAGCAGAAATGGAACCTTCAAAATCAATAGGACTTCGCAATATGGAATATGCAAGAACAACCCTTATTGCATTTTGTGAAAAGAATATAAACACAAATTTTGCATACAAATTCAGAGAAAAAGTTGAAGCTTATTACGAACAAGGTGTTAATGCTGTAAATGCGAGTGAGCTAAATTAAAATAATAATATGCAGAAACAAAAAATTTTAATAGTTGGCTCGGGTGGAGGCAGAGAACATGCAATAGGGTGGAAACTGGCGCAGTCGCCCAATGCCGGTGAAATATTCTTTGCTTCTGGAAATGCAGGTACAGCAAAAATGGGAACAAACCTTGAAATAAAAGCAGACGACATCACCAGCCTGATAGAATTTGCCAAAAAAGAAAGTATTAACTTGACACTCGCTACATCAGATAATGTTCTGGCTTCCGGTGTGGTAGATGAATTTAAAAAAGTAGGATTGAAAATTTGGGGTCCGACGAAGGCTGCGAGCCAGATTGAATGGTCGAAAACATTTTCGAAGGATTTCATGCGCAGGCATAACTTGCCTACGGCAAAATTTGAAACTTTTAATGATTATGGGCAAGCAAAAAAATATATTGCGAATCATTCCTTACCGATAGTTATCAAAGCAGATGGTCTAGCTTTCGGTAAAGGAGTTGTAATTTGTCAAAGTCAAAAAGAAGCAGAAAAAACACTTGAAGATATCATGGTGAAAAAAATATTCGGGGATTCGGGGAATGAAGTGGTAATAGAAGAATTTCTCATAGGCCCGGAGATTTCAATTCACGCGCTTTCGGACGGGAAGAGTTACAAAATCTTTCCGAGCTCGCAAGATCACAAGAGAATTGGTGACGGAGATAAAGGACTAAATACTGGCGGGATGGGGGTAATTGGTCCGCTTCCGTTTGTGAGTAAAGAAATGATGGAAAGAATTGAAAAAGAAATTGTCGCTCCGGCACTAAAAGGAATGTCAGATGATGGAACCCCATTTGAAGGAATTTTATATCCAAGTTTGATGCTGACTGCAGATGGGCCGAAGATTATTGAGTTCAACGCGCGCTTTGGTGACCCAGAGTGCCAGGTTTATATGCGCCTACTTGACTCAGATTTACTAGAAATTATAAATGCCTGCGTTGATAAAAAATTAGAAAAAGTAGAGATTGAATGGAAAAATGTTTTCGCCTGTAACATTGCGCTTGCTTCCGGCGGTTACCCCGGAAATTATGAAAAGGGGAGATTAATCTCGGGGATCGATAAGGCAGGTCTTGAGCAAGAGATTGTTGTATTTCATGCTGGTACAACTATCAAAGACGGAAAAACAGTTACCAACGGCGGACGAGTCTTGGGGGTCAGCGCAACAGGGAACACTCTAGAGAAAACGCTTGGAAAAGCTTATAAAGCCATTGAGAAGATTTCTTTTGAGGGAATGCAGTACAGGAAAGATATAGGCAAGAAAGCCCTTTCATTAAAAAAACAAAGGTGATAGTATGAATTCATGAAAAAGACTATCTCGGTGGGAATAATCATGGGTTCGGATTCAGATTTGGCGGTTATGGCTGAAGCTGGTACGGTTATAGAAGAATTTGACATATCATATGAAATTACCGTGGCTTCAGCCCATCGTAGTCCAGAGTTGGTGCATAAATATGTAACTACCGCCAAAGAACGGGGAATAAAAGTTATTATCGCCGGAGCAGGCGGAGCAGCACATTTGGCAGGAGTAGCGGCCTCGCTCACTACACTTCCGGTTATCGGTATACCAATAAAAACAAAAAGTTTGGACGGGCTTGATTCACTTCTGTCCACCATAAGTATGCCTCCGGGGGTGCCGGTGGCAACCGTTGGTATCAATGCCGGCAAAAATGCCGGACTCCTTGCGGTGCAAATCCTTGCAATAGGTAATAAAAATTTGGAAAGTAAATTAATTGCCTACAAAGAAAAAATGAATATTGAGATAAAGATAAAGGGTGAAAAGCTTTCCGAAATCGGATATAAAAAATATTTGGCCTCGCCCGTGGACGACCTACGGCCGAGGGAGAAATAAAAATGTTAGAATTGATTGATGCAATAATTAAAACAAGAGAAACGGTGGCCGACATTTTTGTGAAGTCGTTGGTCAACCTTGAAGGAAATTCAGAGGTTGAAATTGTGAAAAAAATCCTTACTGAAATTAAAAATCACAACGAAATATTCCCCGAAGGGTGGTACAGTCCTCCACCAGCGGGAGTTGCAGTCTTGCTAGACCAAAAACCATTTGAACGCTTGAAATATGACTCATTACGAAATCCTGATTTTTGGCCAAAAGAAAACTTGCGTCTGGAGAAAGAGACTGTCGGACTAATTTTTTTCTCACCAATTGATCGGAAAACAAATATGATAGGAGACATTGGTTTTACTCTATATAGAGGAAATAATGAAGAAATAAAACAACATCTAAGAAAAGCTTATAAAAATATATTGGAAGTTGCGAAACATGCGGAAGTTGGAATGAGGTTTTCTGATTTGTGTATGTTTGCCATTAATTTGTTTCAAGACAAATTTAAGATAACTAGATGGGCCTCAATAAGTTCCGACCCAAATGTATCTATAAACATCGGACATTCAGTTCCGGGGTCTTTTGAAAATAATCCTACTTTTGGAAATACTTTTGAAAAAATAAAAGAAAGTATTAGAACAAAACGAGTTCATCTTATTGGGACTGAAAATTTTTATATTCCAAAGACATGTGCGTTTACCGTTGAATCAAGATTGGAAAATTTCGATAATCCAAACCTACCAAGTACCTATTTTCATTTTATCGTGTGTTTCGATAATGGCAAGAAAACAATTTTAGAAAATTATAGTGAAATTTTTAAAACAGTCGGAATGGATTATATGAACGTAAAATAATCACATGAGCAAATCATCAAAAAAGAAAATTTATTCTCAAGATGGTGTTGATGTGGAAGAAGAAGCTTCGTTTAGTAGTTTCGCCGGGTCAATTTGCAAGAAAAGTTATAAGAATTCACCCTTTGTTAAAGTTCATGATTTCTCGGGCGGAGGATTTCGTGGTCCTCGGCCTTTTACTCTGAAGAATCTTCCGAAAGGATATTTTATTGAAGCTTCAACAGACAGCATCGGTACCAAAGGTATTTTGATCGATGCAGCAAAAACTCATCATCTAGCGGCTCACGACCTCATCGCCATGACCGCAAGCGACATCACTCGCTTTGGTGGAGTGCCTTTAGTTGTGGTAAATATACTTGATGTTGATTCGGTAGGAACGAAAGGAGACAAAGTTAGTAAAATATGTAAAAGCGCAATTTCTGGACTGGGTGAAGTTGCAAAAAAATCTAAAATTGTGGTATTAAAAGGAGAGACTGCTCAGATGGGCAATGCCTTGGGTGGGGAGGATGCACATTCGAAAACAAAGTTGAATTGGGGAGCCACTATGATTGGCGCTTATCATAAAAATAAAATGATTACCGGGGAAAATTTATCAGCCGGACAGGTTATTATTGCGCTTAAAGAAAACGGTTTCCGATGCAATGGCATAAGCTCAGTGCGTAAAGCATTGAAACAAAAATTTGGTAAAAGTTGGTGGAAAAATCCTAGAGCAAAAGAAAGCATAAAACAAGCGGCAACTCCTTCGATGCTCTATGACATGTTCATAAACACTCTGCATGGCTGGTTTAGTAAGAACTTTAAGCCAGAAATTCCTATCCATGCTATCGTTCATTTATCCGGCGGAGCTTTTAAGGAAAAATTGGCAAAAGATATTCTTTTTCCAAAAAAACTTTCCGCAGAACTTTTTGATTTATGGGAACCACTCCAAATTATGAGAGAATGCGCAGAATGGCGAAAAATTAATGATGAAGAATTCTATGAAGTTTGGCATGGAGGGCAAGGTATGTTATTGGTTATAAATGCGAAAGATGCCCCATACTGCATAAAGAGGGCGAAAGATTTTGGGATTAAAGCAAAAATTGCAGGTAAAATTACTAAAACAAAAAATTCAAAAGTTACTATAATTTCTAAATTAACAAAAAATAAAAAAATAATATATAATCAATGATGTATGAACATCCTAGAAAAAACGGATTTTAAAAACTTAGGAGAGAAGTATGTCGGCAAGGTACGCGATGTTTATATTCAGCCCGATAGAGTCATTATGGTCTCCACCGACAGGTACTCCGCTTTTGACCGCAACTTAGCACTAATACCTTGCAAGGGCCAAGTGCTGACACAAGTCAGTAAATTCTGGTTCGAGCAAACGAAGGATATTGTGCCAAATCATGTCATTGATTTTCCTGATCCAAATGTGGTGGTGGGAAAGAAATGCGAAGTTTTGCCGGTAGAAATAGTGCCTCGAGGCTACATTACCGGAGTTACCGGAACTTCGTTGTGGACCTTATATCAGAAAGGCCAGAGAGATTTCGGTGACTTTACTTTACCGGATGGAATGAAAAAAAATCAGAAACTGGAAAAAGTTGTGCTTACGCCTACTACTAAACACGAAACGCACGATCGACCCCTCTCCAGCAAAGAAGTTGTTGACGGTGGCTATATGACCAAAGATCAATGGGAAAGAGTTTCTGATATCTCTTTGAAATTATTCAAGCGAGGGCAAGAAATCGCCCTACAAAAGGGATTAATCTTAGTAGATTGTAAGTACGAATTTGGAATAGACGAAAAGGGTGAATTAATGCTAATAGATGAATTGCACACCCCGGATTCTTCCCGTTATTGGCAAGCTAATTCTTATCAAGCAAGGATAGAACAGGGGCTTGAGCCGGAAAATTTTGATAAAGAGTTTTTACGTCTGTGGTTTAAAGACAACTGCGATCCGTACAAAGATGAAAAGCTGCCAGAAGCTCCGGCGGAAATGGTAAATGAGCTTTCTCGAAGATATGTAAAAATTTGCGAGCAAATCACCGGAATGCCTTTTGAGGTAGAATCAGGCGATATTGAAAAAAGAATCGAAAATAATCTAAAAAAATACGAATTAAAATAATATGCCCCTAAATTCGATCTCTCCAATAGACGGACGATATGAGAAATACACCAAACCTCTGGTGCCATATTTTAGCGAATCTGCCTCGATGAAATACAAAATCCTTATGGAGTGTGAATATTTAATTGCTCTATCAGAAACCAAGGGAGTAAGATTGCGAAAATTGAGCGCAAAAGAAAAAAGTTTGATAAGAAATGTCTATGAAAAGTTTTCATTAATAGACGCGCAAATTATTACCGATATCGAATTAAAGGGTTACAAAAACATCAAAGCCACCAATCATGATTTTAAGGCGATAGAATATTTCACGAAAGATAAGTTAAAAACAACAAGTTTAAAAAACTGCTTAGAATGGGTCCATTTTGCATTAACTAGCGAAGATGCAAGTAATATTGCCTATGCCCTGATGTTAAGTGAAGGCTTGCGAGATGTATTCTTGCCAGCCCTGGAGGAAGTTATAAAAAAAATTGGACAGTTGGCTAAAACAAATAAAAATATGCCTATATTGGCTCGTACACATGGTCAACCAGCTTCTCCGACTACTTTTGGCAAGGAATTTAAAATTTTTTATTCGAGACTCAACAGACAGCTAGGACAATTAAAGAAATATCGCCCGCAAGCAAAGTTAAACGGGGCTACTGGCAATTATAATGCCTTGGCTGTGGCATATCCCCGTATTGACTGGGTAAAATTTTCTGAAAAATTTATTAGACAGATAAATAAACAAAGGAAAAACAATTTAGAAGCGAGCTTGCTAACAACCCAAATAGAATCAAGTGATAGTTATGCAGAACTTTTTGACATTATCCGTCGTGTAAACACTATTCTAATTGATTTCAACCAAGATGTCTGGCGTTACATTAGCGACGATTGGATTGGTCAGAAATTAAAAGAGGGAGAAGTAGGTTCATCTACCATGCCCCATAAGGTAAACCCTTGGTTTTTGGAAAATAGTGAGGGAAATTTAGGTATAGCTAATTCGCTATTTGAATTTTTTAGCAGAAAATTACCAGTATCTCGATTGCAAAGAGATCTGTCAAATTCCACAGTGTTGCGAAATATTGGTACCGCATTCGGACATTCTTTGATTGGATATAAATATCTTATAAATCAACTTGGCAGGCTTCAGATAAACAAACAAAAAACTTTGGAAGACTTAAAAAAACACCCGGAAATAATCGCGGAAGCTATTCAGACCATTTTGCGTAGAGAGGGCGTAAAAATGCCTTATGAAAAATTAAAGGAACTAACTCGGGGCAAACAAGTTACGCTAGATGATATTCATAATTTTATAAATTCTTTAGACATCAATAAAAAAATTAAAAAAGAATTATTGAAAATTACTCCAGAGAATTACATAGGGCTGGCGTCAAAACTCGCTTCAATGTAAGATAAGAAGATGGTTAAGAGAATTCTGGCTTTTATGATACTTTTGCTTTCCATACTTTTTATGCCCTTTTGGGTGTCTGCCATATTGGCATTTGCGGGCATGGTATATTTTTCTTTCTTTGCGGAGGCTGTTGTTCTGTTTTTCTTATCTGATTTGCTTTATGGAGCAAGAGAGGCAAAATTTTTTAATATAGTTTTTGTTTCTTTAATCATTTCGGTTTTAACCCTATTTGTCTTAGAATTTTTAAAGAAAAAAATTAAATTTTACCCATAATGATATTGCGAATTTTTAAAAAAAGAAAACGGAAAAATACCGAAGTTGCTCCTGATGAGATTTTTCTTGATTCAGAAAATCAGCAGAATTTCGACCGTCAGCAATTCGAGGGCCGGATAGAAAAACCGATTTCTAAAAAAAATATTTTGTTTCTCGGTGTTTTGTTTTTTATATTTGCCGGGTTGTTCGGGGGACGTCTTGCATATCTGCAAATACATAAGGGAGAAGCCTACTTAGAAAGGAGCGAAAATAATATTCTAGAAAAAGTAATTATTTTCACTGAAAGGGGAATAATTAATGACCGTAACAACAAAGAATTAGCTTGGAATGAGCCTGTGCGCAACTCTGAAGATACCGTAACGATGGATGGTAAAAAAGAATTACCGGAAACACTTTCTAATCGTATCTATTTATCACCTGGATTTTCGCATTTATTAGGATATGTAAGTTATCCAGCCAAAGATAAAGATGGGAATTTTTGGCAGAGTGAATTCATGGGCAAGGACGGACTTGAAAAAGAGTATGATAATAAAATCAAGGGTGAAAATGGATCGAAGATAATAGAAACCGACGCATTGGGAGAAATTGTTTCAGAAAATGTTGTAAATACTCCCAAACGTGGTCCAGATCTGAAAACAACGATTGACTCGCAAGTCCAGAAAGAATTATTCACCTTGATAAAAAATTTATCAGAAAATAACTCATTTACTGGCGGAGCGGGAATATTAATGGATATTCAAAATGGCGAAATAATAGCCTCCACCAGCTTCCCGGAATATGATGCGGAAATTCTTTCGTTGGGAGATGATACGGTAAAAATTAATAATTATATAAATAATGAAAGAAAATTTTTTCTAGACAGAACAATCTCTGGACTTTATACTCCAGGTTCAATCGTAAAGCCATTTCTCGCAATGGGAGCTTTGACGGAAGGTATTATCGACCCTTATAAAAAAATTCTTTCTACGGGATCAATTTCAATTCCGAATCCATATTTTAAAGATCAGGAGAGCATTTTCAAAGACTGGAGAGCGCACGGCTGGACGGATATGGCGCAAGCTCTTGCCGTCTCGAGCGACGTCTATTTTTATTCAATCGGAGGAGGCTTTGAAGATCAGACGGGTCTTGGAATCTCAAATATTGAAAGGTATGCTCGACTTTTCGGAGTTGGAGAGAAAACAGGAATTGACTTGCCAGATGAAAAAGCGGGCATTATCCCAAATCCAAAATGGAAAGAAGAAAATTTTAATGGGGATCCATGGCGTCTCGGAGATACTTATCATACCGCTATCGGACAATACGGATTCCAGGTTACTCCAATCCAAATGGCACGTGCTGTATCAGCCATAGGAAATTACGGAAAACTTGTAACCCCGCATTTTATATTAGGTGATATGGAAAAGGAAAATCAAATTTTAATGACAGATTTTCCAAAAGAAAATTTCGATGTTATTCATGAAGGGATGAGGCAAGCTGTTACTTATGGCACAGCGGTAACTCTAAATGTGCCTTATGTAAAAGTTGCCGCAAAAACTGGTACAGCTCAACTTGGCGTAAATAAAAATAAGGTTAACTCGTGGGTTATTGGTTTTTTCCCATATGAAAATCCGCGATATGCTTTCACCGTAATGATGGAAGCCGGTCCTTCGGCCAACAGCGCCAGCGCTTCATCTGTTATGCGAGGACTGTTAGACTGGATGTATATCTACACTCCAGAGTACTTCAGCCAGTAAGATTTGTAGTGAATTCGCGGTATTTGCATTTTTTGTCTCCATGAAATACAATATAACTATGCGTAGAGCATATATATTTTTGTTTTTAGGCATTTGGGTGGCGATTCTGCCATATTTGGGTTTTCCGCATTCTTGGAAGAATATCTTATTTACTATCTCTGGTTTAGGAATTATTTACTTCAGTTTTATATTGTACGGAGAATACAAAGGTAAGGAAAAACAAGTAAAAACCTTTGATAATTTTTCAGAAAACAATAACTTTGGTGAAAAAGAAAAGGGTGGCGAAGAAAAATCAGAAGAAAAATAATACAAAATGTCAGAATTTTTTAAAACAAGATATGTCACTGGTGTTGTTTTATTTATAACTCTCTTTTTCATTCTGGGTGTTTATGTGGGCTTCAACCATCGCTCCGAGATAGAAAAAGTTGCAAACCTTTCTGGAAAAGAAACTGCGGTAGCGACAGAAGCCGATTTTTCTCCTTTTTGGAAAGTTTGGAATCTTATAAATGAAAAATATCCAAGTGTCAGCGAAGTAACAGACCAGGAGCGGATTTACGGCGCGATTTCGGGCTTAATGAGCTCCCTTGATGACCCTTACAGCGTATTTTTTGATCCAGAAGAAGCAAAAATGTTTCAAGATGAAATAGCCGGCAATTTTAGTGGAGTTGGCATGGAAGTAGGCAAAAAAGATGGAGTGCTCACCGTCATAGCACCCCTGAAAGACACTCCAGCTTATCGAGCCGGCATAAAATCAGGAGATAAAATTTTAAAAATTGATCAAGTCATTACTATCGATTTCACTGTCGAGCAAGCTGTTAGATTAATAAGAGGGGAGAAAGGTACGGAGGTCACGCTCACCATACTACACGATGGAGAGAGAGAACCGGTAGAAATAAAAATTGTCCGGGATGTCATCAATCTGCCGACCCTAGACACAGAATTACGTCCTGATGGAATTTTTGTAATAAAACTTTATAGTTTTTCGGCTATTTCCACTCCTTTGTTTCGTAATGCTATGAAAGAATTTGCTTCAGCGAAAACTGACAGACTTGTGCTTGACTTGAGGGGGAATCCCGGCGGATACTTGAGCGCCGCTGTGAATATAGCCAGCTGGTTCCTGCCAGAAGGAAAGATTGTTGTAACGGAAGATTATGGAAACAATAAAGATCCAGTAGTATTCAGAAGCAGGGGTTATGGCATATTTAGCGATAAATTTAAATTCGTAGTCCTAATAGATGGTGGATCCGCTTCAGCGTCTGAGATCGTAGCGGGCGCATTGCAAGATCATAAACAAGCAATTCTCGTGGGCGATAAGAGCTTCGGTAAAGGCTCTGTACAGGAAGTTGAAGATGTGACGGCCGACACGATTTTGAAAATTACGGTTGCTAAGTGGCTTACACCTAATGATCATTTAATTGCTGAGACGGGCCTCACTCCAGACTATCCGGTTAAATTTACCAGAGAAGACGCAAATGCAAAGAAGGACCCTCAAATGGATAAAGCGGTAGAGTTGTTAAATAGTTGGCCGGGTATAAAATAAAAAATATGAATCCCGTTAGAAATTTACAAAACGGGATGAGATTATAAGATTAACAATAATCATCTATCTTTATTTATAAAAATATAAGTACGAATAGTATGATTTCTAAACGGGATGAAAGTGATATTTCTGCGCGATGTGCCCAGAGTTGGGAAAAAATATGATGTCAAAGAAGTCAATGACGGCTACGCCATGAATTTTTTATTTCCTAGAAAATTAGCGCAAAATGCCACACCAAAGGCGCTAGCAGAACTTGAAACCCGAAAAAAAGATATCATATTAGAAAGGGAAGTGCAGGCAGACCTTTTAATGAAAAATTTGGAAGAAATAAAAGGAAAAGTCCTGCATATTAAAGCCAAGGCAGATGATAAGGGTCATTTATATTCCCAAATCCATGAAAAAGAAATCGTGGAAGCAATGAAGAGCGAACACCGGGCTGACATTACGGAAGAATTTATTGTATTAGAAAAACCGATTAAAGAAGTAGGGGAGTTCGAAATTCCGATAGAAATCAAGACCGCCGCCGGTGGCGAGGTAAGCAAAAAATCTTCGTTTAAACTCGTGGTGGAGGGAAATTAAATATGGAACGAAAGTCGCCACAATTTGGAGCCAGATTACTAAAAGCTATACGGCATAATGAAAAATTAGCGCAAGAAGGATATTTTAGATCCGGAAAAAGAATTACCGAAGAAGATTGGTATCACGATACTATAGAGGGTTTCGGTATTTGTTTTTATGAAACAATACCAACAGAGGAAAGAGATACTGGGAACTTAAAAAGTTTTCCGAAAGATTCGCCTTTATATATTATTCAAAGCGAAATTTTTCTTGATAATATTTTAAGAACTTTAGAAAAAAACGAAAGGAGAACGGCAGTTGAACTTGGCGGACAGGGTATTTTATTTCAGGCTTTTCCAAAAGGTTTTTTCGAAAGAACGGCTGGAGTATGCTTGAAAGATACAAGAACAGAGGGAGAAAGAAGGGGAGAAGAAAATAGAGGGCACTATGTTATAGAAGATGATATTATGGATACCGTAAATCCTAATTTACTTGAAAAGATTAAACAAGTTTTAGGTACAGAAAAAGTTGACCTGGTAGTTTGCCGAATGAAGGGACCATTAAACTATTTGGATAGACACCCGGCAATTTTGGACAGATTAGTAAGAGTATGGTACGAGCTACTTCCAGAAAACGGTTTAATGTTTGCTCAATTTGTATATAAGAGAGATTCTTTTGAAGATGAAAGACTTATAAAATTAGTACAAGAATGGGCGAAACTCGTAGGAGCAAAGTATCCAGAAATCAGAGTTACTGTAGGTAATGTACGGCTTGATAATGCCGCAATACGCATACACAAAAAACCCGGCGCTCCAGAAAAATTACCTCCAGCCACGCAACTGTTTGGACAGAAAACACTTAAACTTCGCTAGATTACACCAACCACTTTTTTTACTACAGTGGCGCCGTTGAAGGAGATTTTGCGCTTTGAGCCGAATTTGACTGTACCGGACTTAAGGGCAAAAAGGGTATGGTCTTTGCCCACTGACACGTTATTGCCAGCCAAAATAGCTGTACCGCGCTGACGGACGATAATAGAGCCAGATTGGGCATTTTGCCCGTCAGAGAGCTTAATACCGAGGTATTTGGGGTTCGAATCTCTTAAATTTTTGGCAGTTCCGCCAGCTTTTCTATGTGCCATATGTGTGATAAAGTATATATAATTCTATGGGAAAAATCAAGCAATTCGCGGAAAGCGAGAGGGGAAAGGATATTTTGGTTGTTTTAATCGTGATCTTAGTTGGACTAGCTTCATTTGAGCTTGGCAGACTTTCCAAGGGCAACGATGGCTCTGGTATAAAAATCGAGTATCCTATTCAAAATCAAGAAGCCAGCGTGATTTCACAAGCAAGCCATTCTAGTGTTTTGCAAAAGACTGAAATAGAAAAAAATTCAACTGGAAAAAAATTTTTTGCTTCAAGCAGAGGAAGCAAATATTATCCCGTAGGTTGCGAAGCGGGAAAAAATCTGAAACAAGAAAATCGAGTCTATTTTAATACAAGGGAAGAAGCAGAAAAAGCCGGATACGAACTCTCTGCTTCATGTAGATAAATCGCCCTAGTAGTGAAGGGAAGGGCCATTTCAAGCCTTATTTATAATATAGAGGCGTGTCGCACAATATATGTTTGCGACATAAAATGTCGTAGAACATAGCGTGGATTGTGCGACATTGAAAATGTCGCACAATCCACTTTGGGTATATAAATATACCAACCGTTAGAAATTCTTCAAAAAATCCCAGACACTGTACGCAATCGATTTAATCCAGTTCAATGCGTCTTCTACGCTAACACCATAATAGCGCATTAGAAGAAGCGCAACTGCTATAATTATTATTGTCTGTATAAATCCGTTATGTTTATTCTTCATATCTTGTTCTACATTTTATCATAAAAATGATAACTCAAGCAAATAAAATTATTGTCTGTAGGGTGGTAAATAATACATTGCATCCAGATATGCGTTTATTGGAGCAACGGGCAATCTATAAATACGCCCGCCGCAAGCAACAGATGGCTTGGAAGCCATTTTAACGGCTTCTGAAGCATATAAGGACACATGTAGATGCGGGCCCGTAACATGCCCCGTAGCTCCACTATAGGCCACGACCTGCCCCCTTTTTACGTTTTCACCTTCACGTACCCGGATGAGAGAAAGATGGCCGAAAGTACTTGAGAGTCCATTATTATATTTAATGAAGACATATTTTCCGAAAGATGCTCCAGCGCAAGTCAGGTCAGTATCCCCTATACCTAAAACCTCGCCATCGGACATAGCCATTACCGGAGTGCCGACAGAAGCGCGAAAATCTACTCCATTATGAGTTCCAGAAGCATATAAGCGCTTGGCATCAACAGTTTTGCCGAAAAGTTGAGTCACATATACTTGCTCAAGTGGCCAACTCAAAACTCCGGCATTCGGCAATTTGGAGGGATCAAGGATATATTGCAGTTGCGCCTCATAGTCGCGTAGTTCTTTCTCGAACGCATCCCTTTGCGCAATTCTATCTCTTAGAAGTTTTTGATAATTGGCTTCATTGTTTTGTGTTTGTTTTAAAAGCTTGCTTTTTTCATTCGCATTTTGCACCACTATTTTTTGCTGGTCGGAAAGTTTCGACTTTAAGGCCGTAAGCTCATTTTTTGCCTCAATTGTTTCTTTCCTAGTATCTTCGAGGTCGCCTTTCACTTGCTTAAGCTTAAGTATTTTTCCCCTGATTCTTTCTCGGACAGTAACTATATTATCTATATCGTTCCAAATCACAGTAAAGGCATTTTCTGATAAAATAGTTTGTAGTATTATGTTTTGCTCAAATTCATTGGTCTGCCTAATACCGAGAGAAATAGAATCTATATTGTTTGAGATAGAATCTTCTTTGTTGCCTATATCATCACTTAAACTTTGTATTTTTAAATTTGTTCTATCGATTTTTGTTTGGGTAATGGTAATGTCTGTATTTAATTTTTTCTTGGTTAAATCAAGTTCTTTTATTGTGCCACTCAGGGTGTTTTTTTGTTTCTCTAGATTACTAAGTTCCGTTTGATAAGACGCTATCTCTCTCTCAAGTCTGGCAATATCTGAATCTTTTTGGTCAATTTTATTTTGAAGTTCTTTGGCTGTCTCCGCATAGGTAAAAAAGGAGGGTAAAATAAGGACACCCATAAATAAAACTCCTAAAATGATGGAACTAAATCGCTTTTTGTAGACGAGATATTGTTTCATTTTTACCTATGATAGATGCAATAATAAAGGGATCGGGAGATTTGTCGGATCCGGAGAGAGCATAACGTACTGGATGGAGCACCTCTCCCCTGCTCTCACCCATGTTGGCTACGAGCATGAGCGCATCCTTGACATTCTCCGTGGTGAAATTATTTTCATCAATGTTCCCTAGCGCTTGTATTACTATTTTTATATTTTCAGAAATTTTTTCAGGAGTAGAATTTTTAAAAATTAATTTCTCCCTCTGGATTTCTGGTGTCTCGAAAAAGAGATCTAACTTCCCCCTCTCCGCTATGTCTTTAACATCGCCCCATTTAGAAATGCGTTCAAGTACAACGGGTACAAGTTTAGAATTTTTCATACCCTCTGGCAACCATTCTAAAATATTTTTTTCTATTTGCTCTGGAGATAATTTTTTTATGTGTTCTTTGTTTATCCAGTCCAATTTTTCTTCATTGAATTGAGCTCCTGATTTTTGGATATGTGTCAAATCAAACGATTCCACTATTTCTTCTCGCGACATCACTTCCCTATTATCACCACTACCCGGATTCCATCCTAGAAGAGCTAAAAAATTAAACATTGCCTCTGGTAGATAACCTTCGTTTCTATATTCCAAAACATCTTTAGCTCCTTCCCTTTTACCCATTTTTTTGTTTCCCTCTTCGCCCATAATGGGAGGAGCTGTAACATATGTTGGCTGAGGAGCCTCAAGTGCTTCGTACACGGCAATATAATTAGGTGTAGAAGAAATAAATTCTTGTCCTCGAACAACATGGGTTATGCCCATTTCAATATCATCTACAATATGGGCAAAGTTATAAGTCGGATAGCCATCACTTTTTATGAGAATAAAATCATCGAGTGCTTCCGGACCAGCAGTTAATTCTCCACGCACCGCATCGTGCCAGACTGTGCGTTTTGGTTCTTTGATTTTGAAACGAAGTGGGAAGCCCTCTTTCCATTCCGGCGGATTTTCTGGTCTATGTTCACGAAATAAAAAAGCTCGTTTTTCTTCTTCAGCTTTTTTCCTAAATTGTTCAATTTCTTCTAGAGAGCTAACATCGGAATATGCAAATCCCTTTTTGATTAAAATATTTGCGTATTTTTTATATATTTCAAGTCGTTCAGATTGGGTATAGCACATACCCGGCTCGCACTTATCTGGACCAGCGTCATAATCTAACCCAAGCCATCTAAGCGTCTCCATGATGTGTTCGATTGAGCCCTCTACTTCCCTTTTTTTGTCTGTATCCTCAATACGAAGTATGAAAATACCGTTATTTTTCCGGGCCCAAAGCCAAGCAAAAAGAGCCGTGCGTACACTACCCACGTGCATAAAGCCCGTCGGCGACGGCGCAAACCTGGTTACTACTTTTTTATCTTCCATGCTTTTATGATAGCATAAAAATTCAACCCCCTGAATCCCCCTTATCAGGGGGACTAAAAATATCTCTTGTATTCCCTTCCCCTGACAAGGGGAGGGTTAGGGAGGGGTTGTCTTTTTTATTCTTTTTATTAAGTCTTCTTTAACCCTCTCCATATTCTCCAAAACTTCTTCATTTCTATATCTTAGTATTCTCAATCCAAATTTTTGCTTTAATAAATTATCTCTTTCCTTGTCCCTTTCTTTTTGGAAATCATGTATTCCCCCGTCTATTTCTACTACCAAGCCCAGACTTGCACAATAAAAATCCACAATAAAATTATCTAGGGGTTTCTGTCTAGTAAATTTAAATTCTGCCAACTTTTTATTTTTCAGAATTGTTTCCCAAAAAATTTTCTCTGCTTCGGTTGTTTCTTTTCTTAATTCTCTTGCTCGAGAGACCAAATTTTTATCATAAGGAATATAGGGTATATTGTTTTTCATAGATTTAATTCTAACACAACCCCCCAACCCCCTTATCAGAGGGCTTCCACAACCACTTCTCCTCGCCCTGACAAGGGAGAGGTTGGGAGAGGGTTTTTTCCTTGGTTTTTATTCCTCATGGCTCAAAGCAATGTCAATCAGCTCGCGTGCAATTTTTTTTGCCGCCCCTGGCTTATTGAAAGCTTTCACGTTTCTTACCATAGTTTCATACCCCTTCTGATCTCCCAATATTCTTTCAACCTCTCCGCTTAAAATATTGGCGGTCATATTCATTTCTTCCACAACACTGCAGGCTCCTGCCCGGGCATAATTGAAGGCATTTTTTTTCTGGTGGTCTCCATTGGTGTTGGTGATAGGCACTAAAATCGATGGCACGCCCCAAGATGCAATTTCAAATATAGTTGACCCCGCTCGAGAAATGATAATTGTCGCCACACCAGCAGCCATTTTCTTGACCAGTGGATTTAAAAAGGCAATAGGCAAATATCTTAATTTGTCTTTATTGTCGGAGAGGATCACTCCGGCCCTACCCGTAATTGTTTTGAAATTTTTGATTCCAGTTTGATGAATAACTTGATAATTTTTTAAAAGCCTTGGTAATGCATCGAGGATAGTGTTGTTTATTATTTCTGCGCCTTGAGAGCCTCCCATGATTAAAATAACTGGCAATTTTGATTCAAGTTTGAAGTACTCAAGCGCATCCGCTTTTGCCGCGGGGTGTTCTACCTCTGCCATTATCGGTTGCCCCGTCCAGGCAACTTTTTCAGATGGAAAATAATGGCTAGCTTCTTGGAATGATACAGCAATTTTTTTAGCAAAACGTCCAGTCCAATTGTTGACTCGCCCGGGCGCAGAATCCGATTCATGGATGACGACAGGGATACGCAAAAGTCTAGCGGCACAAACAGTTGGAAATGCCGCATACCCCCCTTTGCTAAAAACAACATCCGGATAGATAGAGAAAACTTTATAAACTGCGTTTATTGTACCAAAAAATAATTTAAAAATGTCTACGAAATTCAAGAGAAAACTTTTGAAAGAAAAGTATGTGCGCATCTTGCCAGCACTAACTTTTTCATACAAAAGTTCGTTCTCAAACAACATTTTCTTGTCATATGGATCATCAGAAATATAATAGAGTTCAGGACCTATTATATTTTCATGATCGATTATTTCATTGACTTTTTGAGCGACAGCGATAATGGGGTAAAAGTGCCCGCCTGTTCCCCCGCCGGTGAAAACTATTTTCATCCCGTTAGAAGCAGATCGCGATCAACTCGCGCTTCTGATATTTTATGTTGCTAATGTCTTTAAATCTTGGTTTCATGTTTTACTTATATTTAAATTGCGATCGCGGTTTCTAACGGGATTGCTGGAATTTTGATACTTGAAACACAATGCCGACGGCGAAAAGGTAGACCATAAGCGCAGTACCTCCGTGGCTCATAAAAGGAAGGGGTACGCCTGTCAGTGGAAAAACTCCTGTAACAGAAGCCATATGCATAAATGTTTGCGCCGTAATCATTATAACAATCCCAGAGACCAAAAGTCCACCAAATGAATCAGGAGAATTGTTGGCAATGCGAAATCCACGTAGAATAAAAAGAATGTAAAGAAATATTGTTGCAACTGCTCCGATAAAACCAAGTTCTTCACCCAATACGGCAAAAACAGAGTCCCCTTGCGGTTCTGGGAGATAGCTAAATTTTTGAATACTCTGACCAAGTCCCCTGCCGAAAATACCACCTCCACCTAGGGCAATAAGCGATTGCTGGATCTGGTAGGAAGATCCACGGGGATCAGATGCAGGATTAATAAAGGTTTTCACCCGCTCTTGGAGATATGGCGTGAAAGCCACAAAAGATAAAAGTACCAAAATAAGCCCGGTAGAGAGCCCAAGAACATATTTCATCGGAACACCAGAAATAAAAAGCATGGATATTCCAGTTACAGTGATCAAAATAAAACTCTTGGTATCTGGCTGCCGCAGAAGAATGAAGGCGATAATCGTAAGCATTATAAAAAGTGGTAAAATTCCGAATTTAAAATTTTTGACCCTTTCTTTCGCCCAAGACAACCATGTCGCAAAATAAATCACAAATCCAAACTTCAGAAACTCCACCGGCTGGAAAGAAAAACCCCCAATCTGTATCCACCTCTCCGCTCCTCCATGACTCCATCCTAATGAGGGAATAAAAACAGAAGCTGTGAGCAGTATCGAACCTAAAAAAATAAAGAAGGAATATTTGCGCCAAAATTTATAATTAATTTTCGAACAAAAATACATGCCGACTAGTCCCAAGCCTAAACCCAGAACCAGTTGGTTAAAAAGTACCGAGTAGAAAGTTGTTTTATTTTTCACTAAAATCCCCAAGGACGCGGAAATAAATACGGCAACTCCAATAGAGACAAGAAGAAATACAATTATCAAAAAAAATTTGTCTATCTTTTTCCCAGTCATCTTTATTAAAAATTTACCTGCTAATAATCGCTAGAACTATGCCAATAATTGCAAAGATAACCGACATAATCCAGAAACGCATGGTAACTTTATATTTTGACCAGCCGATTGCTTCAAAGTGATGATGAAGTGGCGCGAGCTTGAATAACCTTTTTCCTCCCCTTAATTTTTTCGAAATGGTTTGTAAAATGACGGAGCCAGAAGTCACCACGAGCGGCATTGCCACAATGGGGAGAATTAATGCCGAATCAGTCAAAAACGCGATCGTTGAAAGTGTAATGGTCAATCCCATTATGCCCGTTTCTCCCATAAAAAATCTGGCCGGCGGAATGTTGAACCAAAGAAATGCCAAGGTTGCTCCCGCCAAAACTGACGAAAAAGCGGCAATGTCAATTTGATTATTCGCGAAGGCTATGGCTGAGTAAGCGCCGAAAATAGATGCCAGAACTCCGCCCGAGAGTCCGTCTACTCCGTCGATTACTCCGCCAGAAAAAGTTGCCAACGCAACAAGCATGAAAAAAGGAATGATTAAAACGCCTAAATACATTTCTCCATTAAACGGAATATGTATTGAAATTATGTCCAATTTATAAAAAAACCAAATACCTATCAAAAAAGAAATGAGCAATATGAGAAAAATTTTCCACATACGCCAAGACTTGTCGTCTTTGGCAATTTTCCCTGTCCCATAAATTTGAAAAAGATCATCACAAAGCCCGATGAGTGATCCAATAAGAAGAGTAAAAAGCGGTATGAGAGTCTGGTTTCGACTCAAGAAATTGATTTTTTCAGTATCATAGGAAGGAAATAAAACTGATAAAAAATAGAAAAATCCGGTAGTAAACAACACCGAAACCCAAATAATTATTCCGCCTACGCGCGGAGTGTGCAATTCTTCATGCTCTTTGTGTTCCTTGTGTATTTTTTGAAACTCTTCCGAAACTCCATTTCCATTTCTTGCATATTTTTTCCACATTTTATATTTATAAAAAAAGTGTGTGGCAATCGGCGTCAAAAAAAGGCCTAAAAAGAAGGCAAAAGCGGTCGGAACAAAGATTTTAACCAAGTCTAAATACATCATTACAATATATCATTTTTTGCCTTAAAGTTCACCTCACCCCTTCGCCCCTCTCCTTGTCAAGGAGAGGGGTTGGGGAGAGGTCAATACACTTCCGCCTGGTAACACTTTTCACAATAAACGATTTCCGGGCGGTCTGGAGAATATGAAGTTTCGAATTCTACTTCGCACTTGCTTCCTCCATGAAAATGATTTGTTTTGCTTCGCCCGTCGTAGCTTTGCGAAGTCGGGTCGCACATACAAGTACGGTGCCAAAGCTTAAAAGGATTTCTGCGTTTTAATCTAGCCTCGTGACGACAATAAAAACATCGTCTTGGAATCGGAATACTCATTTTTCTGTAGAATATTAATTCATTGGGAATGATCTTGTAATTTCTTTTACAATTTATGCAAACTAAAATTTCTTCGAGAATGCTGTCTGTCACTTCGGTGATTGAATCAGGAATATCTTCTGGCAATAGTGTTTCCTTCCCCACCGTCCGTTGTAAATTATTTTGCCAGTTAAATCCTTTTTTGAAAGCTTCTTCCCTAGAAAGTGGAAAGTGTTCTTGTGCTTCTGTTTCATTGTAGCCAAATGGAGATAGTTCTGCAGGATAAAATTCGCCAAATTTGTAACCGTTTTCCTTCTTGTCTTTGTAGGGTATCTTGTTCATCTGCTCTATAATTTTCGGCACAAGTTTTTCGTATTCCTCTTTTGTATATTGTTTATTGAAAATACAATATTTGGCATTACGAAGACCTATACAACCAAAACAGTATTGGCAATTATGACAATGCTGGGTATATTCAATGTCCTGGCTTTTCCAGGAATAAATCCCGAACAAATTCCTGTTTGATTGATCGCAAGTAACACTTTCATAACATTCACTAAGTTCTCCTCCTCCCGCCATGTCATATGAATCTTTCATATTAGTACCAAAATCACAATATTTACAATTCTCTGAATTTTTGGCAAAAAAAGAATTTTTTACATTCTTACAGCCCGAAATAACATCACCACTAACATTGACATTATGAATTCCATCCACAAAACGCCTCGGGTATTTTAAAATAAATTCATCGTACTCTTTCTGTGCTCTTTCTACTCCAGAAAATGTATCGAGCTTATAACTTGCTAAAATCTTCTCATATTCTTCTTTACTATATTGCTCGTTTTTAAAACAATACTTTTTACCAACCAATTCAGCACACATAAAGCAATTAGAGCAGTCTTTGCACCGATATAAAAATTGTGAGTCAATGCAAGCTATATTTAACCGAGAATATTTAAGTTGATATGAGTTTCGAGCATTAAAACATTCATAAAGCCATTCACTTTTTGATCTGATATTGATGCAATCCATCATATCTCGCCCTTCTAGAATAAAATAACTATACATCACATTTTCAATTCTCCACGCAATAAAAACCATGTAGCAATTTTTACCAAATGCAAAGTCTTGTGTATATTCACAATTGACACTCCCAATTCCATCATCATTTACCAGCGCCATGTGCGGTACTTTTAATACAAGTTCTTTAAATTGTTCAAAGAATGACCGCGAGAAATCATAATCTTGCCCATAATCTTTTGGATCCCACTTATCGCTCCACCAGCATTTATTACAATAAATAACGGCACTGGACTCTTTAGAATAAATAGTTACCACAGATTTTTTACATAAATCACAAGTTCTGTTATATAGAGATGTGTTGTTTTTCCAAGCCCATCTCCTTTGCCTTCTGCAATCCGGACAAAATGTCGGCGGAGGAACTTTGATCTTTTCATAAAACCCAAAGTCATCAGGCTCGATGGTGAAGTTTTGTTTACAATTTTGACAATTTTTTGTTTCGCTTTTCATAATTTTAACATTCTCACATTCTTAAGAATGTCGGAATGTTATCTTCAATACACCTCCGCTTGGTAACATTTTTCGCAATACACTATCTCAGGTTTGTCTGCAGACCAAGAAGTTTTTATGTCTTTGCCACACTTGGCGCATTTGCGATCGTGGATTTCAATAGGATTTAGAAGTTTCGTGCGCGCACGATCACGACAAAGTGGACAGTTGTGCGGAATGGGAAGATTGAAACGTCGATAGAAATCAATTTCCATTTTAATTAGCCGATAATTTTTACCGCACTTCTCGCATTTTAAGATTTCATTGACTATATCATCTTTCACATCTCTTATGTGTTTAGGTATTCTAATCGTTGCATCTTGATAATCTTTGGGTTCAACATCACGCCAGGCAAAACCTTCTTTTATCGCTTTTCCTTTCCCTAAAGGAAACCATTCCATACTTGTTGATTCATTGTAAGCCCAAGGGGAGATTTCTGAGGGCATCATTTCGCCGTATTTATGAATTCTCCCAATTTTATCAATATAAGGAATCTCCATCATTTGTTTACGCAATTTTTCTGTGATCTTTAAATATTCTTCCTTTGAATATCTTTTATTTAAAATACAGTACTCCCCTTTTTTAATGCCCACACAGCCAAACATATTATTGGACGAGTGACATCCAAAACAAAATTCGAGATTGCTAGCGTTGTAGTTCCAAACACTAAATTTTATATTAGACACTTGCAATCCAACCCAGCATGACTCATATATTAATTCTCCTCGCTCACCGAACTCGGTGTAATCATAGCAATCAGCAATCGGTCCAGCTTTTAAAAACTGACAGTACCGACAGTCTTTCGCTTTGCGCACCATGTATGAATCGTGGACATTTTTAGAATTGTAAACGTACTCCCCCGTTGTATTAACACTGTTTCTATCGTTGAATTGTTTGCGTGGTTGTGTGAGAAGAAATTCCATCGTAGATTTGCGAAATTTCTCCAGACTTTCAACAGACCCAAAATCGTATTTTTTAAAAATTTTTTGAAATTCTTCTTTAGAATATGGTTCGTTGAAAATATGGTATTTCTTTTTTGTAAGATTGGCACAGCCAACACAATCAGAACATCCTACACAACTACGGCAAAACCACATATTCATAGAACCGACGACATCTTCACAGAAAAAAGTTTGATAGCTGGAGTGGGTAATAACATTGCCATAGCCCATTTGATCATGGCGTGTCCAAGAACAGTCAATGGAGTCTTTAATGTCAGCAACTTCATTTAAATAAGCACAGTTTTCTGCATAATCAATTCTAAAACATAAATAACAATCTTTGCATTCTGCGGCAGCATTGCAATAATCACTCCGAACCATTGACGCATGTTCAGTATAGAGAGCAGGCAACGGTACGTCGCGCATAAGTTCACCAAACTGTTCTAGAAAAGATCGTGACCAATCAATTTCTCTGCCATGTTCCTTAGGATCCCACTTATCACTCCACCAAATATCCTGACGATAGACTTTATAGGGTGAATCTTTGTGATGCGTCGTGATAACCTCCTCGCCAGTAAAATCGCATTTTCTTTTATATAAAATTTGATAGCCCTGCCAAGAAAGCCTGCGCTTAAGTCGACATTCTGGACACCAAGTCGGTGGTGGCACTTTGATTTTCTCATAAAATCCAAAATCCGAAGCGTCTATTGTAAAAGAATTTTTACAATTTTGACAAACCCTAGTTTCTTCCATATGCATTTATATTATCACTAATCAGAGCGGAGTCCAGCACCAAGCTCCGGCTTTGGTGCTGCGGATCTGGCTCATTTTTTTGATTAAAATACATTGGTGTGCTATTGTTTTCAGGATGAATCCCCCAGAAATTACAATGAATAAAGACAATTCTTTACAATCCATTCCTCGCATAATTTTCTTTCTTTTGATGATTACATTGGTTGTTTATTCCTCGTCTTTAAGCATAAGATACAGACGAGAAGAACAAATCAAAAAAATTGAATCTGAAAAAAAAATCTATTTGACTGGAAAATTTGAGCCGAGCGAGCGAGAAGATTTTGTTTTGATTTCACCGGAAAATGCTTTCGGTGCGAACGATATGTATTTAAGGAAAGAAGCTTACGGAACATTTATTTTGATGCGCGAAGCCGCCAAAGAAGATGGAATTGATTTAAAGATAGCTTCAGCTACTAGGAATTTTGATTATCAAAAAAATATCTGGGATGAAAAATGGGCTGAGCTTGAAGTTGTTGATGGAAAAAATATAGATCAAGAAATTCCCGACGGATTAAGGCGATTTAAAAAAATATTAGAATTCAGTTCGGCTCCTGGCACATCCAGACACCATTGGGGCAGTGATATTGATATAAATAGAGTCAATCCTCTTTATGCTGGCAGCGCTAGAGATGAAATAGAAAGAGAAAAAATATATGCCTGGCTTGTTAAAAATGCCGCTCAATTTGGATTTTGCCAAACCTACACTCTCAAAAATGAAGCTAGAAAAACTGGGTACAAAGAAGAAAGGTGGCATTGGTCTTACCTGCCGCTCTCCAAAGCGCTGACGCAAGAATACAAAATTTTAGTAAAAAATGAAGATATCAAAGGATTTTCGGGCGACGAATTCGTTTCCACTTATGATCTCGTCAACAACTATGTGCTAGCCATCAACCCCGATTGTATCTAGATTCTCTGCTGCAATGTTCATAGAGTTATTGACTTCCCCATAATCTGGCAATTCTTCTACTGATTTTATGCCCATGAAAGATAGTGCTTCAAAACTTGGTTTGTAAATATATCGTCTGCTGTCTTTTGCATCCGTAGATTTCTCTATAAGCCCGCGTACCGACAAAGCCCGCAAGGTGAAACTTGAATTTACTCCCCTGATATAATCAATCTCTGCCCTACTCACCCCATTTTTATAAAGTATGATAGATAGTGTCTCTAGACTTGCTTTCGAAAGATCCTTGTTTAGTTCTTCCTTCTGTAAATCTTCAATAAGTTTGGAAAGTTCTGGCGCAGTTCCCAGAGAAATGTCATTTTCCTTTTCGAGCAGGACTATCCCCCGCCCCGCCAGATTTTCTTTCAGTTTTTCTATACCTTCATTTATTTCACTTATTCCAACTCTCAAAACATCTCCGAGTTTTTTTCGCGATATTGGTTCTCCTTTCCAAAAAAGCACTGCCTCGATTTTTTTTTCCAAATCCATAATTTTAATTACTGTTTTGTTATGACAATATCTTCGAAGTGATTATTTTGCACCGCGTCCAGAATTCCATTTCTTACTAATTCCAGCATTGCTAAAAATCCCACTATCACCGTCACCTTCTCTTCCCGCGTAGATACCTTGCCCGCAAATTCGGAAAAGTTCATCTTGAGAGCAGTTTGTATCCTTTGCGAAAGTCTATTAATCATTTCTTCTATGCTTATAACCTTTCTCACTTCCGCTTCCGGCAAAATTATTTTTTGGGGCATTCCTCCCAGAACCTCGCGCGCGAAAGTCATCATTGATTCTCTGGTAATCTGATTATCCGGCAAAAATACAAGAACTTGATTTTTCTGTTCCTGTGGCGCAAAAATTATTTTTTTTCCAAAATTACTTTTTATATGTAGAGAAAGTTTCGTAAAAAGTTCATATAAACGCAATTGTTCCTCTAGGCTACGTATATCGCCTTCTTCTTCCGAAGTAAGATTTAAATTAGGAAGCAATGATTTTGATTTGATCAGAATAAGAGTTGATGCAACCAAAATAAAATTTGAAATTTCCTGTGGGGACAAACCTGCCTGCGCCCCGCCTGCGCGGGCAGGAGACAGGCCACCTAGTTTGTTCATGTACTCTAGGTAATCTTCCGTTACGGTAGCTAATGAAACATCATTAATAAAAAGTTTCCTTTTTTCTATGAGATCCAAAAGTAGCCCAAAGGGGCCCTCAAAGCCTGCAGTCTTTATTGTATAGGTATCTCTTTCCACCTTTATATATTAGCATTTTTTGTAAAAAAAGATATACTGAAACCCATGAAACCACAAAGCGTCCGCCTGTCGAAAAATGTCATTCCAGAGAGATACAATATAGAGCTTAAGCCTGATTTAAAGAACTTTTCTTTCGAGGGTATTGAGACGGTAACTGTTTTAGTAAAAAAGCCGACCAAAATTCTCACCCTGCATTCCAAAGAAATAGAAATTGTCACAGCTGAAGTCTCCGGAACTTTTGCCAAAATTTCCTACAGCCAAAAATCTGAAACGGCAACTTTTGTTTTTCCTAAAAATATTTCTGCTAGCAAGACAAAGCTCACTATCGTTTTCAAGGGAATCCTCAACGACAAAATGCGAGGATTTTACAAAAGCAGCTACCAAGTGGATGGCAAGGAGCGCCACATCGCCACCACCCAGTTCGAAGCCACCGATGCGCGCCGAGCTTTCCCTTGCTTCGATGAACCCGCCCACAAGGCTGTTTTCCATGTTCGGCTCATTGTACCCAAGGACATGAAGGCAATTTCAAATACTCTGCCTGTTTCGGTGACCGAACATGAAGCTGGTTTTGAAATTATAAAATTCGCCCCTACGCCAAAAATGTCTACTTACCTCCTCGCATTTATAGTAGGTGATTTCGAGTACATAGAAAAAAAGTCCTCTCGTGGCGTCATCGTCCGCGTACACACTACTCCCGGGAAAAAACACCAGGCAAAGTTCGCTCTCGACGTAACAGTAAAAGTTTTAGAATTTTATGAAAAATATTTTGATATTCCATACCCCCTCAATACACTAGACATGATTGCTATTCCTGATTTTTCATCTCTCGCCATGGAAAACTGGGGAGCGATAACTTTCCGTGAGGTCGGACTTTTGGTGGATGAAAATCACACCTCGACTGCGTCAAAGGAATTAGTAGCGGAAGTAATTGCCCACGAACTTGCCCATCAATGGTTTGGCAATTTAGTAACGATGAAATGGTGGACACACTTGTGGTTGAACGAAGGCTTTGCTTCATATATTCCCTACTTGGTCATAGAAAAATTATTTCCAAAATGGAATATCTGGGAAAGGTTTACCACGCAAACACTAGGGATAGCATTAAAACTTGACGCGCTCCAAAATACGCATCCTATTGAAATCGAAGTCCACCACCCGAATGAAATTGGAGAAATTTTCGACGCAGTTTCGTATTCTAAAGGAGCCTCCATCATCCGCATGCTGGCAGATTATTTGGGTGAAAAAGATTTTAGAGACGGTTTGCGATATTATTTAAAAAAGCACAGCTATAAAAACACCGAAACGATTCATCTCTGGCAAGCTTTTGAAAAGGTATCTAAAAAACCCGTCGCTAAAATGATGCATAACTGGACTTCTAAACCAGGCTATCCTGTGGTTCAGGCAAAGATGGTTAAAGGAAAAATTAATTTCTCTCAAAGTAGATTTTTTGCCAACCCAATATCAGCGAAAAAAAAGAAAGATAAAACAAAATGGGAAATTCCAATAACTTTTAAAAAAAATAAAGTTAATTTTGGAGAAACCGGATTTTTTCGAACAGCTTACTCAAAAGAATTATTGGAAAAGCTTCGTAAACCTATACAAAATATGGCACTAGGCGCTAGTGATAGACTTGGCGTCATACGAGATCTTTTTGCTCTTTCAGAGGCGGGAATAATCCCAACCACAGATGCACTGGAATTTTTATCAAGCTACAAGAGAGAAAATAATTACACAGTATGGCTCGAGATTGCCGCAGGACTTGCCCAACTTGAGCAGATTTTAGCTAAAACTAAAAGTAGAGAAAATGTGAAAAGAATTGTCCTTAATTTATTCTCCCCCTTAGCTAAAAGCCTAGGCTGGAATAAGAAAAAGAAGGAATCACACACCGATACTCTTCTTCGTTCTCTGGCAATTTCTCGCGCCGGACGATCTGGTAACAAAGAAATAATAACTGAGGCTAGAAAAAAATTTATTGCAAAAAAAAGGGGTAAACATATATCCCCCGACATCCGTAGCGCAATATATGCCATCGTTGCCACTCATGGCAGTATGAAAGAATACCGAGTCCTTGTGGCGAGGTATAAAGAAGAAACACTCCATGAAGAAAAAAACAGGATAGGCAATGCGCTAGGAGACTTCGCTAGTCCGAAAATATTAAAAATGGCATGTGAATTTGCAATTTCTAAAAATGTCCGCCCCCAGGACACCGTTGGAATAATTTCCGGAGTTGGGATGAACCCTCTCGGTCGAGATATCTGGTGGAATTTTGTGAAGAAAAATTGGAAAATGTTGGTCTCCCGCTATGGCGACGGCGGACACACGCTCTCCAGACTTATCAAGGCTATCAACAGTAGTGCCGAAGATCGTCATCTAAACATGTTCAAGAAATTCTTCAAAACGCACGACGCCCCCGGAGCCAAACGCTCCGTAGAGCAAGTCATCGAGCGCCTCGAAGGCAACATCGCTTGGCTGAAAAGAGATGGGAAAAAGATAGAAAATTTTCTAAAACTCGCAGAGTCTGAAGTTCGATAATTATCAAATTAAATAGGTAAAATAACTTATCCACAGTGTCACCCTTGAAGGGTAACTAAAGGAGATATTTCTCACTTAAGTAAAAATTCAAAGTCAAGAAAATATGATAAAATCTTAAGAAATGAAAAAGATGGAGGAATTGCAAAATCTAAACAAGAAATGGATGGAGGAATGCCAGTGCGAGCTCAAAAAAACGGCAACGCAGGCTGTGCCTGGAGACGGTAGCGCGGATGCGGAGATTGTTTTCATCGGTGAAGCGCCGGGAAAGTCTGAAGACGCGCAAGGAAAACCTTTCGTCGGAGCGGCGGGGAAATTCTTGGCAGAAATGCTCTTCATAATAAATTTTAAAAGAGAAGATATCTATATCACCAACATCGTTAAATACCGCCCGCCGAATAATCGCGACCCTCTCCCCGAAGAAAAGTCTGCCTGCAGAGAATGGCTTCTTGAAGAATTGAAAATAATTGAGCCGAAACTCATTGTGTTCCTCGGTCGCCACGCTATGAACAATTTCTTCCCCGCCCTTCAAATTTCGCAAGCACATGGAAAGCTACTGATCAAACCCTTCAAGGGCATGTCCACCAAATATTTCTTCCCTCTTTACCATCCGGCGGCAGCGCTGTATGACGGCTCGATGCGAGAAGTTCTGATAGAAGATTTTAAAAAAATCCCAAAAGTTTTAAAAGAAATTGCCAAAAGAGAAATTTAATTCTATTATATAGTCCTTATGAAAGGAAAAATACAAGTTGTCATATTGGCGGCCGGTCATGGTAAAAGAATGCAATCAGAACTACCGAAGGTTTTAATCCCGCTTCATGGTAAGCCGCTTGTCGCGCATGTGCTTGATGCGGTAAGGGAGTCTGGCATCTGTAACAGGCCTGTAGTCATCGTGGGTCAACAGCGAGAGCTAGTCATGCAAACACTTGGGAGTGATTATGAATACATAGTTCAAGAAGAACAGCTTGGCACTGGACATGCTGTCCGATCTACAAAGAAAATTCTGGAAGAAAAAGCAGACCATGTGATGGTACTTTATGGCGATCACCCCTTCATCAGCCCAGAAACCATAAAGAAACTGGCAGAGAAACATTTACAATCCGACGCAAAGATAACCATGGCAATAGTGAAGCTCATAGATTTCTTAGAATGGAAATCAATTTTTTACACTAATTTTGGACGGGTAGTTAGAAATAGTAATGGAGAAATTTCAAAAATAATCGAGTTCAAAGACACAAGCAACGACGACGAGAGAAAGATAAAAGAAGTTAATCCTTCTTATTTTTGCTTCGAATCGAAGTGGCTTTGGAAAAATCTAGAAAAACTCAAAACCGACAACGTTCAGAAGGAATATTATTTAACTGACCTGGTAAAAATAGCCATGCAAGATAAAGAGAAAATAGAATCCGTAGATATTGATCCGCAAGAAGCATTGGGGGTAAATTCAAGAGCGGAGCTTGAGATATTGGAGAAGCTTGGTGCATAGTCCGGTAGTAAATTTTGCCAAAATTTTACTACGGGATATAATGTACAATCAAACGTATGCAAAACCCATTTCAAAACGCAATGGCACAGCTCGACAAAGTCGCCAAAATCAAAGATTTTGGCGATGAGTTTATCGCGTGCCTCCGACAGCCCGACCGAGATATTAGAATTACAATACCGGTCAAAATGGATGACGGTTCTATGAAAGTTTTTGAAGGATACCGAGTGGAATATAACAATACTCTGGGTCCCTATAAGGGCGGAATTAGATACCATCCAAACACGGAAATAAACGAGGTGAAAGCATTAGGTTTCTGGATGATGCTCAAATGCGCCGTAGCTGGAATCCCCATGGGCGGAGGCAAGGGCGGTGTAACTGTCGAGCCAAAAGATTTGTCCAAAAAAGAATCAGAAAGACTTTCTCGCGGATGGATACAAAAACTTTCTGATGTCTTGGGACCATACAAAGATGTCCCTGCGCCGGATGTAAATACCACGCCCGAGATAATGGAATGGATGGCGGACGAATACGGAAAAATAACTGGCGATAAAACCGGAGCAGTAATAACGGGCAAGCCATTGGATAAAGGTGGCTCCGAAGGGCGAAATATATCCACAGCACAGGGCGGATTTTATGTCTTTGAGACACTTCGTAGAGAGCTTGGATTGCCAGAGAAATGCAAAGTAGTAATTCAGGGATTTGGAAATGTGGGAAATAACGCCGCAGATATTTGGAGCAAGGCAGGACATGTAGTAATAGCGGTTTCAGATTCCAAAGGAGGAATTTATAAAGCAGACGGGATTGATATAAAAAAGCTCGCTGAGCATAAAAAAAATACTGGTTCACTTTCTGGCTTTGAAGGAAGCTCAAATATTACCAATCAAGAATTACTGGAGATAGAGTGTGATTTATTAATTCCTGCTGCTTTTGAAAATGTCGTCACCGAAGCCAATGCAGGAAAAATTAAGGCAAAGATCGTCCTAGAGCTCGCCAATGGACCCACAACTCCAGAAGCGGATGAAATTTTGTTTAAAAAAAACATTCCCGTAATTCCAGATATCTTGGCAAATTCTGGAGGCGTTGTAGTTTCCTATTTTGAATGGGATCAAAATTTGAAACAGGAGCACTGGAGTGAAAAAGAAGTCTTCGAAAAATTACGTCCGATGCTTGAAGATGCTTCAAAAAAAATATTAGAAAAGGCAAGAGAGGCAAACACCTCTCTCCGCATGGGCGCCTTCATCTTGGCACTTGAGAGAATAAAAGAAAAAATGCGCGGTTAGCTCAGTGGTAGAGCGACCCCTTGACGTGGGGTAGGCCGGGGGTTCAATCCCCTCACCGCGCACATGAGAATCTTGAGCATCGAGACATCTTGCGATGATACGGCAATAAGCATTATGGAGGCAAAGGGGGGTGTTACGAACGCCTCCTTCGGCGTATTGGCAAACACTTCAAATTCACAAATAAAAGTCCATATCCCGTACGGTGGAGTTTATCCAGTGCTGGCAAAACGGGAACATACTAAAAATCTGCCAATCCTTCTAGAACAAGCATTAAAGGAAGCAAAACTAGAGAAAGAAAATAGTCCTGTGGATGTTATTGCTGTCACTTACGGTCCGGGGCTGGAGATGTGTTTGTGGGAGGGAATAATTTTCGCACAAAAATTAGCGAAAAAGTGGGAAGTGCCGTTAATCCCCGTAAACCATATGGAGGGGCATGTGTTGTCAGTATTCGGGAAAGATAAAGGGAAGTTTAAAATCCCTAAAATAAAATTTCCCATGCTTTCCTTGCTCGTTTCCGGCAGACATACGCAGTTAGTACTGTCTAAAAAACCCGCCCGACCGGACGCTAGCCCGACAAGGTCATTCTGGCGGGGTCGTTCGGGCGGGTGGTTGCAATACGAAATTATCGGTACAACCTTAGATGACGCAGTTGGTGAAGCTTTCGACAAAGTTGCCAGAATGCTCGATCTTCCCTACCCGGGCGGACCGGAGATTTCTAAACTGGCAGAAGAAGCCAGAATCTTGCGCAAGGGAAGCATTGCGCAAGCTGGCGACAGGAAAAGAGGGGCTTTGCTCTTACAGAGACTTGGGAGCGCGTCGTCTGCTTTCCAGCAGACCCCCGCACGAGGAATTTTTCAGCAGAAAAATATCCGTGCTCTGGAAGAGCAAAGCCCCTCTTTAAAGCTTCCTCGCCCAATGCTTCACAGTAAAAATTTTGATTTCTCTTTCGCAGGATTGAAAACCGCTGTGCTTTACCTCATACATGATCTGAAAAAAGAACATTCCAACATTTTGCAAAATAACCAAATGAAAATGCAGATTGCTTTAGAGTTTGAGAATGCGGCGATAGAGTGCCTTACACACAAAACAAAAAAGGCTATAGAAAAATATAAAATCAAAACACTCATCGTGGCTGGCGGGGTGGCCGCGAATAAACATTTAAGAAATGAGATGCAAAAAATCACCACCCCAGACCCCTCCTCAAAAAGGAGGGGAGGAATTAAACTCCTCTTCCCCACCAGAGAACTCTCGGGGGACAATTCTCTGATGATCGGCATCGCCGGATACCTAAATTATCTAAAAAATAAGAAGAAAGTTCCCAAACTAGAGAGCATCAAAGCGACTGGTAATTTAAGGCTCTAATATGATATTATTTGTCTATGGATAGTAGATTACTCAAACCCTATAACCCGAAAGAAACAGAAGAAAGAATCTACAAGCTATGGGAAGATAGCGGTTTTTTTAACCCAGACAAGAATACTAATCCAGACGCCGAGCCTTTCACCCTAATAATGCCTCCCGTCAATGCAAATGGTTCTCTACACGCGGGACATGGCCTGATACTGACCATCGAAGATGTAATGGTGCGCTACAAAAGGATGCGCGGATTCAAAACGCTCTGGCTTCCAGGACTAGACCATGCCGGCTTTGAAACACAAGTCGTTTATGAAAAGAAGTTAGAAAAAGAAGGACGAAGCAGATTCGAGATAGAACCAAAACAACTTTATAAGGAAATTCTGGACTTTACTCTAGCCAACTCGACTAATATAAAATCTCAGATAAGAAAAATGGGAGCTTCGTGCGATTGGGGACGAGAAAAATTTACACTAGACCCAGATGTGGTGAAAACTGTCCATCAAACATTCGAGAGAATGTATGACGATGATTTGATTTATCGAGGAAAACGAATCATCAGCTGGTGTTCCAAGCATCAAACATCATTTTCCGATTTAGAAATAAAAGACGAAGAACGCACAGACGATTTTTATTATCTCAAATATGGACCTTTCACTATCGGCACAGCTAGGCCAGAAACTAAATTTGGTGATAAATATGTAGTTATGCACCCGGATGACGAACGTTATAAAGAATACAAAGAAGGCCAAAAAATAAATTTAGAATGGATAAATGGTCCCATAGAAGCCACTGTTGTAAAAGATGACTCCATAGATAAGGAATTCGGAACCGGAGTCATGACGATAACTCCCTGGCACGACACTCTAGACTTTGAGATCGCAGAGCGACACAAGCTAGACAAAGAACAAGTCATCGACGAAAACGGAAAATTGCTACCCATCGCGGGAGAATTTGCCGGACAACATATCAAAAAAGCACGACCACTCATAATCGAAAAATTGCAAAAGAAGGGTTTGGTGGAAAAAATAGATACAAGCTACAAGCATGTCGTTCGTACTTGCTATAAATGCGGGACAATTATTGAACCTCAAATCAAAAGTCAGTGGTTTGTGAAAATGAAACCTTTGGCCGAGAAAGCCTTGGAGAAAATTGAGAATGGAGAAATAGTTTATATTCCCGAACATTATAAAAAAATTACGGTTCATTGGTTAGGGAACATAATGGACTGGAATATCTCCCGGCAGATAGTCTGGGGGATCCCCATTCCCGCAAAGATATGTAAAGAATGCAGTCACGGAATGGTAGATATAGGGGAGAAAATTACAAAGTGTAAAAAGTGTGATGGCGAAGTTGAAAAAGACAATGACACCTTTGATACTTGGTTCTCGTCTGGACAGTGGCCGTTTGTAACACTTGGTTATCCAGATTCTCCTGATTTTAAAAAATTTTATCCCACGGACGTTATGGAAACTGGGGGCGACATTATATTCTTTTGGATTTCTCGTATGATTATGCTGGGCCTCTATGTGACCGGAAAAATTCCCTTCAAGACGGTATATTTAAATGGCATGGTTCTCGACGCTAAAAGCCAAAAAATGAGTAAAAGTAAAGGAAATGTTATCGATCCGCTTGTCCTGACAGAAAAATACGGCACCGATGCCTTCAGAATGGGAATGGTTGTGGGCAACACGCCAGGGACCTCGCTCGCACTTGCCGAGGAGCGGATTAGAGGATATAAAAATTTCGCAAATAAAATCTGGAATGCTGCACGCTTCGTGCTCGACAATACGAAAGATTTTAAAATACCGACAACGCCGCCCTATGACGAAGAAGATAAGAAATCAGACGAAGAACTGAAAAATTTAATAACCGAAATCACGACAGAAATAGATGAATACAAGTTCTACATTGTCGCAGAAAAACTTTACCACTACTTTTGGCACACTTTTGCTGATATTATTATTGAGAGGTCAAAAAAGAAAATTGCCGAGAACAAAAATGCAGATGGAGCAAAGGCGCTTTTGTATACACACCTCGAAACATTGCTTGGGGCTTTGCACCCCTTCATGCCATTTATTACTGAAGAAATTTGGCAAATTATAAAATCCCGACGCAAGGTCGGGACCCCGACTGAAACGTCGGGGTTACTTATGGTAGAACAATGGCCCTTTGACTCTGCTCAGGGCAAGCCAAAATCGATATGATGACCAGTGATCCAAAAATTTTGTTTCTAGCATTTGTTGGCGGAATCATCCCTGCCCTATTGTGGCTGTGGTTTTGGCTGAAAGAAGACAAGCAGAAGCCCGAACCGAAGGGGCTACTTTCTGTGATTTTCATAATGGGCGTGATAGCTGTTATTTTCGTTCTGCCAATTCAAAAGTTTATCCAGGCTCATGTGGTCTCGCATGGATGGGAGCTAGTTTTATGGGCGACAGCAGAAGAAATAATGAAATATCTGGCTGTGATGATTGTACTTTATAAAACAAATTTTGCTGATGAGCCCGTAGACTGGCCAATATATATGATTACGGGGGCTTTGGGTTTCGCGGCGCTCGAGAATGCTCTATTTTTGATTAAACCGCTCTCTTTAGGCGCAACTGCGGTGGGTCTCTTAACGGGTCAATTAAGATTCCTCGGATCGACTCTTCTTCATACAGTTTCAAGCGCCATAGTGGGTATTGCGGTGGGAATCTCGCTCCACATGGGTGGATTTGCTAGAAAATGGCACTTTTTGGTAGGGCTTTTTCTGGCCAGCGCCTTGCATAGTATCTTTAATTTCTTTATAATAAAGAACAATGGCAGTGACTTTCTAAAAGTGTTTGCTTTCTTGTGGGTCGTCACCATTATTGTCATGTTACTTTTCGAAAAAATAAGAAGAATGAATTACTAGATTAATTAACAAAAAATATGGAACCAAAAAAGAGGGGTTTTTTTGAAAGATTGGCTGGAAGCGTTAGAATGGAAGAAGAACCGGAAGAGGGAAAGAAAAAATTTACGGGAATGGGTAATGGAGAAAAAGGCAGTAGAAAAAATAATTGGATTGAGGAAGAAAGCGAAGATGCAGAACTGGCCGTCGATGTTTACCAGACCGAAGGAGACATCATTATACAAACAATGGTTGCTGGGGTGAAGCCGGAAGATTTAGAGCTATCGATTGCCAGAGACATCGTAACTATTTCGGGCAAGCGCGAAGAATCTAGAAACGTAGATGAAGAAAATTATTTTGTCAAAGAGCTTTATTGGGGCAAATTTTCTCGCACCATCTCGCTTCCCCAAGAAATTGAACCGGAAGAAGTTGACGCAACAGAGCGCCACGGACTTGTTACCATCAAACTTCAGAAAGTGGATAAAGAAAAGAAAAACACCATAAAAGTCAGATCAATCTAGGAGATCAAATCTGCTTTTTCTTTTATTTCAACTTTTCTCACAAAATAAAAGCCGATGGCCACAAATACTGCCATGGTTATCATGGCAATACGGTATCGTACTACTCCAAAATTAATAAAAATATAAGTTATCATCCCCCAAAATAGTGGTCCTATCAGAGTTGATGTTCGCTCTGCTAATGTGTAAAAACTAAAACCGAAATTTAGCTTCTCTTTCGGAGTAAGCGCTGTCATAGCAGTTCGACTCACAGTCCATATAGCTCCAAAAAGAAAACCGACCAAAATACACAAAACAGTGAATAACTTGAAGTTTGTGTTTAAACCAAGTACGGGTATGAATACGACCCAAACACCAATCACAATCAAGAGAGATTTCTTGAGCCCAATTTTATCTATAATAAAACCGGAAGAAACAGCTCCGATGATGGAAGTAAGCAAAGCTCCGCCCAGAAGAATTGTTTTTAATTTGTCAGAGACGCCAAAGACATTCTGGAGGTAAATGGGAAAATTATTAGAAACGGTAAGAATAGCGTCATTGAAAAAGAAATAGGCTAAAAGAAACATTTTCATGTTTCTATCAGAAACTAGGCTTTTGAATTGCTGCCATAGGCTTCTGTATTCTTCTTTAAAATTAATTTTGTAATCTGGATTTTGTTGCATTTGTAATTTGAAAAACAAAAGCATCGGCAACGCAAGAATAAAAAATAAAATAGTTGCGGGCAAGAAAGTCTGTGCGCGACCAGTTTCGCCTATGAGATAAATAGCCCCGCCAGCAAGGGGTAAGGTAATTAATAGCCCAGCGATTTGCCCCAGGTAGTTGGCTCCGATACCGATACCGGACACTCTCCCCCATTTTTCTCTAGGGGCAATATGATGCAAGAATGCATTATAAAAAACAAAGGAAAATTGGTAAAAATAATTCGCAAGAAGAAAGAATAATGCCGCTAAAAATATTTGATGAGAAAAAAACAAGGCTACCAGAGAAACACCAAGAAAGAAGAGGAGTGAAAGCATAGTGATCTTATTGAAATAACTTTGTTGTCTTCCTGTCTTGTCGGCAATGCTTCCTAAAATAGGAGCTGTAAAAAGAAGCATGGCTGATCCAATTGTAAAAATCATGTTAAACCAAAAATCTGCTATCCCCTTGTCAATTACCAGCCATTGAGAAAAATATAAAAAGAAAACAATGAAGACCATCGAGTTCGCAAAATCATAGAGAGTCCAGAAAAAAATATTTTTCTTGTTCATTTGTGCCTGGGGGGTGAATCGCACACCCGGCCACTTCCTCTTCAGGGAAATGCTCTACTACTGAGCTACCCAGGCATAATTGTTTTCAATAAAAATTACTGACCGAACTGTTTTATATTATTTAACACATCACCTGCTCCGCTATATACGCCTATTAATTGCTCTATATACGGCTGGATAAAATAATAAGCGCCAAGAGCAGAGCCTATAATAAGGACCCAATACAATATGGTCATCATCCTCTGAAAGCGCATTGAGCGCCTCATGGAGTGCAGTATACTATTATTCTCCTTTGCCAGCGCTAGAGTCTCCTCTAAAAGCTTTTTGGATTCGGGATCCATCCCGTACGAAATTTCATTAAATTAATAAAATGACCAATCCCATATACGAAACTTTATTAGCAAGATTTCGTACGGGATCCATAGCTACAATTTAGCATAATAATTAAAGAAATAAAAGGTTACAGGAAACTTATTGAGTAAGAATTGAAGGATTGTTATATCTTGATATTCTGGCTCGTTTTACTTCTTCTTTTTTGTCTTTTAATTGATTCGTATCAGATGCCCTAACCAATTCACCCGCTAGCTGTTCTGCTTTAATTTTACTAGATTTATTTCTTCCTAGAATTGCGTAGCCCATAGCTATTGTAATTTTAAAAGAAAAAGGTTCGCCCGAAAAACTCTCGTCCTCATTTATCTTTACGCCTTTAACAATCAAATTGGTATTTACTTTATCTTGAATTCTTGTAAAAATTTTTTTCAACTTTACATCATCTAAATTACCTCTAATCGACAATACCATCCGGAATTCATCGCCATGGGGATGAAATACTAGATCCCCTCCAAGTTCTTTTACTGCTTCCTGCAACCTTTGGGCGACAGCTTTGATTGCTTGATCGCCCACAGGATGACCATGCCTATCATTTATTACCTTAAAATCATCTATGTCCGCAGCAATTGCCATGATGGAGTCTGGAGTAGACTCGCTCTTGGGATTCTGATTTAATTGCTTAATCAATGCAGGCAGTTTTCTTTCTAAACCAAGACGGTTGTAGCAACCAGTAAAGGTATCAATGCCTTGGTTCGTTTCTAGAGAAGAAATTATTCCTTCTTGCTTTCTCGCAAGCACAGTAATTAATTCAATATATTGATCTTTTGTTATTGCTTCTCTCGCGAGAGCGCCACTTATCATATTCACCGTGCAAACACCTCTTGCCAACAAATCCTTTAAATCTTTAAGGGTCTTCGGGTTCTCCATTATTGCTGTTTTTTCTGGAGTATATGGTGGCTTTCTTGGTATCCATTCCATCTAAAAATCATAACACAAGCCACCATGAAATCCAATTTTGTAAAATTTGTGGTGCCCCCGGCAGGAATTGAACCTACATCTATCCCTTAGGACGGGACTGTTCTATCCGTTGAACTACGAGGACATATATATTGTTTGTTCCAATCAAATTTAGCATATTTATAATAAACTTGAAATGCTATGTTGATTTTCTTTTTCAAATTTATTAAAGTTTTTTGCGAAAGAGGTGCGCAACGTTTCCCTTTTTTATTTAAACTCCAAGCAGTTTAGAAATTAAAGGCTTGCTGAAGCCCACTACGAGATCATTCCCAATGATTATTACCGGCACGCCCATTTGCTTGCTTTTTTCTATCATTTCCTTTCTTTTTTCGGCATCGCTCGCTACATCATATTCCGTATAAGGTACGTTTTTTTCCTTGAAAAACTCTTTAGCCATATGGCAGAAATGGCAGGACGGGGTAGTATAAATTGTTACCTCTGGTGTTATATTTGGCATTTGATTTTCTGAAATTATCTTCTAATCCTTCTATTGTATCATACTTGTCAAGTAAATAAAAAATGTTCAGTGTTAAACACTGTTAAACACTCAGTGTTGAACATTTCGATGTTGAACATTTTTATGGCAGTTTTTCAATCATTTGTTGGATCGAACATTCACCAGGAAAATCAAAGTTAGGGACATCCCCATACCCAGTAGTGCCACCAATAAGAGCATGCCATAATCGATACTTTTGTCTTTCTAGGGGGTTGGGATAAGATTGATTGATAATATCTAGGCACCGCTCTTTCCATTTTTGAAACTCGGTAACTCCTATTTTTTCTTGAAAAACAAGCATCTTTTGCTTAAGTCTAATAATTAACTCTCTCTCTCTGCCGAAGTCTGTAATAATTTTGTACTTTTTTCATCCCTGGATTGTACACCCTCAGCTCCTTGGGAAAATTTATCTGGTTTTGACATAATATTTGATTTTATCACACCAACAACCCTTTTCCCAATACCCACACTAATGTTGAACAATGTTAAACACCGAGTGTTGAACATTTTTCATAAAGGTATATAATACGGTTATGAGAAATATAAAAATAGCACCCGGAGAATATTATCATATTCTTAATCGTGGAATGAGTAAGCAACTAATTTTTCATGACAATAGAGATAGAACAAGATTCCTCTTTCTAATTTTATACTTTCAATCCCCTGTTACAATTCAAAATATACATCGTCCAGTAAAGTCATTTGTTGAACACTCGGTGTTTAACATTGATAAAGAGATTGAGCAAGAAATTGTTACAAGGAAGTTCGTAGAACTCGTCTCCTTTTGCTTAATGCCAAATCATTTTCACTTAATCGTCAAAGAAATCGAGGAAAATGGTATGGCTAGATACATGCAAAGAGTCTTGAATGGTTATACCAAATACTGTAATACAAAATACAATAAATCGGGACATCTTTTTCAGGGACCATATAAAGCAGTACATATAAGGAGTAACGAGCAACTTTTATATTTATCTTCATATGTCCACAGGAATCCGAGAGAACTGAAAGAGTGGTTAAATAAAGAAAGTAGTTATCCATGGTCAAGTTACCAAGATTTTATAAAGAAGAATAGGTTTAAAGAATTACTTGTTCTTGATATAATCAGTGGACAATTCAAAAATAAAGACAAGTATAATAAATTTATAAAGGAGAGTACGGCAAAATTATTAAAGGAAGAACTGGATTGGATAGACTAGTAAGTGTTCAGTGTTCAACACCGAGTGTTGAACACTCGGTGTTGAACAATATGCGGGATTAGTTTAGTGGCAGAATGAGTCCTTCCCAAGGATTAGACGGGGTTTCGATTACCCCATCCCGCACCAGCTACTTAAATAAATTCCTAAAAAAATTAAAGAACCCACCAGAAGATTCATCCTCTACTTCCACCTTCTCTTTATCTTCCACCACTACGATCAGACCCTCTCCTTCCTTCGCCAAACCAAATTTATCCCGAATATTCTCCTCAATCCCGCTCTCTGTCTCTAGTCTGGCTATATCGGATGAGAGTTTTGCTTTTTCCCCCTCTAGCTCTGCCACTTTATTCCCTATTATTTTTCTATTTTCCCTTGTTGTTCTCATCTTAACCGTCAGGTCAATGACCCCCCAGGCAAAAATCAATACCAAAATCCCCAGAAATAACAAAACTGGCCACGATTCCATGATATTTCTCCATCCTCTCTTTTGTTGAAAACTTCTCATGATATGTTATATTACCATATATGCTTTTCAATAAAAAACATCAAAAAAAGATACAGGTGATTTGGGCGGTCGTGAGTATTCTGATTATCGTTAGCATGATTTTGCTGTATTCGCCGATTTTTAGACTGGGATAAAACTCGTCGCAGGCGTACTTCCAAGAAAGAGTTTTTATTCCACGCTTTTCATCATTTTCAAAAATACATCTTGGGGGATGTTCACTCGCCCCCTTTCCTTCATTTTCTTTTTGCCCTTCTTTTGCTTCTCACGAAGTTTCATTTTGCGAGTGATGTCTCCGCCATACATGTGCTGAGTAACATCCTTCTTCATGCCAGAGAGAGTGCGTGATGAGATGATGCGCCCTAGCGCACGACCTTGAATTTTCAAAGTGAACATTTGCCGTGGAAGCAGGCTCTCTAATTTAAGAACAGTTTTTTCAGCTTCAATTTCCACTCTTTTCCTGGAAACCACCTTAGAAAAAGCAGGAACTACTTCATCGGCAACCAGCACATCAAGTCTAGTAACATTCGCCATCCTCATATCATCTATCTGGTAAGAGATGGAACCATAGCCAGATGATGCGCTTTTCAATTCATCGAAAAAGTTGCGCATCAGCTCGCGAAGCGGCATTTTCACGGACAAAATAAAACGATTGCCTGCCTGCGCCCCGCCTGCGCGGGCAGGAGACAGGTCGCCGAAGTTTTCTGTCTCTCCAATCTCGGCTTCGTGGTCAAATAAAATTTGCATAATAGAACCCAGATATTTTGCAGGAGTTATGATCTTAGCTACCACCCACGGTTCAAAAACAGTTTCAATATTACTATCGTCTGGGAAAAAATATGGAGAATACACTTTTTCCTTTTTACTATTCTTCATTAACACTTCATAGGTGATAGACGGAGTGGTAATGATTAATTCTAAATTAAATTCCCGCCTTAACCTCTCGGTAATAATCTCCAAATGTAACATTCCCAAAAATCCGCACCGGAAACCGCGACCAAGAGAGCCGGAAGACTCTTCTTCATAAGAAAAAGCCGAATCTGAGAGTTTAAGCTTTCCAAGGGCTAATTTAAGTTCGGCAAAATCGTCTGCGTCTTCGGGAAAAACTGAAGCCCAGACCACGGGCATCGGCTGCATATAGCCAGGCAGAGCCGGCAAGGGATTTCTAAGCATCGTAATGGTATCTCCGACAGATGCAATTCCGGGTTTCTTAATACCGGTAACAATGTATCCTGTATCACCGGCAGAAAGATGCTCCCGCGGAGTTTCTTCGGGCGAGAAAGTGCCCACCTCGAGAGAGTTGAATTTCTCGCCCGATATTGCAAAAACTAAATTTTCGCCTTTCTTGATTTTGCCGTCAAGCACTCGTATAAAAACAATTACCCCCCTATGATTGGAATATTTGAAATCAAAGACAAGAGCGCGCAAGCTGTCATCCCCTTTATACGTTTCTTTGGGCTCTGGAACGCGTTTGATTATCTCCTGTAAGAGATTCTCCACTCCCTCGCCCGTACGGCCAGAAACCAATAGTATTTCTTCGGGATCACAATTTAAAAGCTTTATAACTTCTTCTCTAACTTCGGATACCCTAGCAAGTGGTGAATCAATCTTCGAAAGCACAGGAATGATTTGCCTGCCTCCTTCTTTGCCCCCCTCGCGCGCCATATTGAGCGTAGTCAGCGTTTGAGCCTGCACACCCTGAGTGGAGTCGACTAGTAAAATAGAGCCTTCTACGGCCTTTAGAGCGCGAGAAACTTCATAAGAAAAATCTATGTGCCCAGGGGTATCAATCAGGTTCAGTACATACTTAGTGGTCGAAGCACCACTTGGTGCTTCGACCACTAAGTCATATTCCATCCTGACTGGCTGCATTTTGATGGTGATCCCCCGCTCGCGCTCAAGCTCCATGACGTCGAGCACTTGCTCTCTCATTTTGCGAGTCTCGATGGTATGAGTAATCTCGAGCATTCTGTCCGCCAAGGTGCTCTTGCCATGATCAATGTGCGCGATGATTGAAAAGTTTCGTATGTGTTTTAAATCCATTTTTTTGTGTGTCAAAGAGACACTTTGACATTATTCCAAAAATCCTCCAGTTTGGTGGCTCCAAAGTTCCGCATACACACCATTTTTCCCCAATAATTCTTTATGTGTTCCCCCCTCCACAATTTTCCCCTTGTCTAATACAATAATTCTATCCATTTTTTGAATAGTGGAAAGTCGGTGAGCAATGACTATCGTGGTTTTCCCTTTCATTAATTCACCGAAGGCTTCTTGAATAAAAGATTCGCTGACGCTATCAAGTGAACTTGTGGCTTCATCAAGCATCAGTATTGGAGAGTTTTTCAGCATCGCCCGAGCTATCGCCACCCTTTGTCGTTCCCCACCTGAGAGCTTAACTCCCCGTTCACCAACAAGCGTATCATAACCATGGGGCAGTTTAGAAACGAAGTCATTAGCATGAGCCTTTTTTGCAACGACGATAATTTCTTCATCGCTTGCATTCGGCTTGCCGTATGAAATATTCTCTCTAATTGGTCGATGAAAAAGTATCGGCTCCTGCGGAACATACGATATGACACTGCGCAAGTCATCTTGAGTAATGTTCCTAATGTCTTGACCATCGATGGTAATCTGTCCAGAAGTCACGTCGTTAAACCGTAAAAGAAGTTTGGTGATAGTAGATTTGCCTGCGCCCGAATGCCCGACAATACCCACTCGCTCTCCGGATCTAATGTCGAGATTAAAATCTGATAAAACTTCTTGACTCATGTCGTACTTGAAAGAAACATTTTGAAAAACAATATTACCTTCTTTTATTTTGAGAATTTCAGGATTTTTGGGATCCAATATATCCGGTGTTATCTCGAAGATATCAACCATTTCTTTCATATCAGAAGCCGATTTCATAAATCTAGTCAAAGAATTGCCAAATTCCCATAAATCATTAGAAACCATCACCATGTATGTTTCAATAAGCACGATTGTTCCAGTAGAAATCTTACCCTGGAGCCATAGCATTATCATAAGATAAAGGGTGACGCTTTGAACGATTATGATCAGAATGTGCTGGATGAGATCTATTTTGCCTCCCATAAACCAAGCCTTTTTACTCCTCTTCGCTCCCTCATCAGCATATTTACCAAAAGAAACTATTTCCTGGTTGCGAGCAGAGAAAAATTTTACCGCTAGGATATTAGAAAAAACATCCGCCAGCCGCCCGCTTATCCTTGAATCTTGCTCGGCTTCAGAGAGATCATAGGCGACTTTTCTTTTGACAAAAAATGATACTATCGTAACATGTACGACTATCCAGATGCCAAAAACTAAGCTGATGACGGGAGACTGGTAAATAAGCACCGCGAATACGCCTGCCAGAATTACAAAAAATTTTAAAAAGCTGTAGAGAAATATGTCGAATGTAATTTCGAAGCCTCCAATAAAACGCCTAGCTTTTGTCACTAAGCTTCCGGCAAAAGTATTAGCGAAAAAAGTTTGCGAATTCTGCTCAATTTTCTGAAAAGTGTAATTACGAAGGTCACGGATAACATTAACACTAAATTGCAATATGGTAAATTTTACAGTTCTGGCTACAAATAAAACAAAAATATGTATTCCAATAATAATAAAAAATAATTGAAAAATGTCTTGCGTTGTCGTCGCCAGATCTCCAATTCCCGTCGTAAAAATATCGATAATTTTCTTAAAATAGAGTGGAACTACGATTCTGTCTAGAAATGTCCTCAAGCTGAAGCCTACCAGAATAAAGAAAAAAACCCACTTCCGTTTGCGCATTTGGGGCCACACATATTTCAATATTCTGGAAAAAAACGAAAACATCTCGCCATTTTACCAGAAAAAACCTATATTTCAAAGTCTTTTGGGATTTTTGATTTTGGCACAAAAAAATTGTACTAAACCACGCTATAGCGTATTTTTGTACAATAACCTAAATAACCCATTGATTTGATAGCTGATAAATTAATAAAATCAAAGCCCTTCTTGAGGAGGTGCGACGACTTTTGCCCTCCAGAATTTGGTTTTGAAAGTTTTTATTATTTCTTTCAATTCTTCATTTCCCAGAAGATGCAAGACCAAAATTGCCGCCCAAATACCCAGGATGCCAGAGATAAAGCCCTGCAGAAAAACTCCCCAGAATGTGGTGGTGCCAAAAATTGGTGAAAATATATTCAAAGATAGATACGCCACAAGTCCCAGAAAAAATGCGGCGCCCAAACTTTGGAAAAAAGTCTTGGTAATGAAGGAATCCCCTTTCATAAAGTCACGCCTCACGAAAAACCAAAGAATAATTGAATTCAAAATGGTGCCGGAAGAATACGCAAGCGGAAGCATTAATACTTCTGTGCCGGGAATATCCGTGACCTTCAGCATCGACTCAATAAAATAATGAAAGATTGGAATATTTTTAAATATATATATAAATAAATAAGATAAAATTATAATAAAAATGGAACAGAAGAAATTAGTCGAAAGCGGCCTTCTGGTATTGCCCTTGGCATAGTAAGCTCGAGACAAAAGAGCAATCATTCCTTGAGCAACAACTGAAATAGAAAAGATGGCGAGCGATGCTGCTACTAGACGGGTATTTTCCCAAGAAAAAGATCCAGAACCAAGGATTACTCGAACGATCTGCGCTCGAACCACAATAAACAGAAATACTACGGGGAGCGACCAAAACACGATGGCACGCGCGGCTTCTTTAAGATGACTTTTAAATTCATCCATTTTTCCAAGAGAGATAGACTTCGCCAGGGTGGGAAAGGCAGCCACTGCATAGGATATACCGATGATGTTAAGAGGCACCGATTGAAGATTGAAGGAAAGGTTGAATATTGAAATGGAACCACTCTCTAGATATGAAGCAAGGGCGATGATAGAAATCAAAGCCACGTTGTTAAAAGCCAGGCCTAGGGTACGAGGTAGTGAAGTCATCGCTACTTGTTTGACATCTTTAAAATTAATAGGAAAAGAAAATTTAAACGTAAACCCGAGAGTTTTGGATGCGAATGTTTGAACCAAAAAATGCATCAAGGCACCCAGGACTACCCCCATGGCCAACCCATAAATACCAAAGCGGGGATAGAAAAATATAACACCAGAAATAATCCCCAAATTATAAAAAACCGGACTTAAGGAATAAATAAAAAACTTCCGAAAAAGCTGGGTAAGGCTCCCAAAAAGATTCGAAAGTCCCATTAAAATAGGTGAGAGCAACATTATGCGCGAAAGCATAACTACTTTTGTTTGCATTATCGCAGTAAAACCCGGCGCAATGAAAGACACTAAATATGGCATTAGTAAATAGGCTATTAGGGAAACGAGTATCATTACAAGAAAAAAAACAGTAAAAACATTACTTAAGAATTTGCGCGCTTCTTCGCTTATTTTTTCGCCTGGTATTTTTGACGCTATAAATGGTATTAGCACTGTGACAGAAACCAGAGAAGCAATAGATATGAAGATGAGATCAGGAATTCTAAACGCCGCATAATAGGCATCTAGCGTCGCCCCCGGCCCGATGAAGTGCGCAAAAGCGCGGTCACGAAATAACGCCAAAATTTGCGAAAGAAAAGCAAAAGACCCCAGAAGAAGCGCCGCTTGATTTATGTTCACATATTCCTTGCTGAAAATTTTAAAAATCCTATCCATCCCGTTACATTACTATGTTGATCAATCTATTTTTTATATAAATAAATTTTTTAATTTCTTTGCCCGCTGTATGCCTTGCGATAACCTCGTTGGCAAGAGATTTTTTTTTTACACTTTCTTCATTTTCGTCTGCCTGTACCATAATCTCCGCCCTGACTTTGCCATTTATCTGCACAACAATTTTGACCTCATCATCTTTAATTTTTTCCTTATCATATTCCGGCCATGAAGAGAGATGAACGGATTTCTTTTCTCCAAGCATACTCCAAAGCTCTTCAGTGATATGCGGCGCAAAAGGAGAAAGAATCTGTAGAAACTTCTTGAGGTCTTCTAGGCTGACGCCGCTCTTTTCCATTTCATTTAGAAGTATCATAAGTGAGGACACTGCAGTATTAAAGCGCATACTATCAATGTCTTCACTGACTTTCTTGATGGTTTTATGAAGAAGTTTTGCAAGCGAAGCCGGAGAAGATTTCTGAGTCGCGTAAGTCCCACCCGGTACTCCGGGAAGGGTAAAGCGCGAAGAAATCTTCTCCGGCGAAGCTATTTTATGTCCAATCTTCCAAACTCTTTCTATAAACCTCCTCGGCCCCATTAGGCTGTCTGTGCTCCATGACACTGATTGATCAAATGGCCCCATAAACATTTCATATAAGCGGAGTGTATCCGCGCCGTATGTAGAAACTATACTATCTGGATTTATAATATTTCCAAACCTTTTCGACATTTTCCTGCCATCGGAAGCAATAATCAGCCCTACGTGTTGAAGTTTCTTAAAAGGCTCTTTGTTCACCACCACGCCTATGTCGTAAAGGAATTTGTGCCAGAACCTCGCATATATCAAGTGTCTGGTCGCATGTTCTGCTCCGCCAACATATAAATCCACCTCATTCCAATATTTTTCTATATTTTTATCCACCAGAGCTTTGTTATTGTCTGGGTCCATGTAGCGAAGATAGTACCAAGAAGAACCGGCCCATTGGGGCATAGTATTGCTCTCTCTTCTTAAAACTTTTTGGCCAACTTTCACATTTATCCAGTTTGGCACGTTCGCTAAAGGCGATTCTGCGGTTCCAGTCGGCTTATAAGACTTAACTTTTGGCAATTTCACTGGCAAATCTTTTTCTTTAACTGGGATAACTTTAGTGCCGTCGCGCAAAACCGGTATCGGTTCGCCCCAATAACGTTGGCGAGAAAATACCCAGTCGTGAAGTTTGTAAGTTACTTTTCTATAACCAAATCCTTTTTTCACAATGTAATCAATGATATCTTCGCGTACTTCCCCCCATTCCCTGCCCTTGAATTCTACTGGTTCGGTAAGAATGCCATTTTTGATGATTGGTTGATTAATTCCGAGATACCTCTTCCAAATCACTTTCATATCTTCTCTGCTTACAAAATCCAAAACTTCTTTTTCGGAAACCCAATGCATATCGTAAAAATCTTTTTGTTTCTGTTCTATCTCTCCTTGTTCATTGTTTTGGAGTTTAAAGTAAAGAGGAGTAAAATGCGCAAAACGGTTTTGCTTTTTTATATCCTGCCAAAATTTGGAATGAACTACCCCACCTAATTGTTTTACAAATTTTATATTTTTATATCCCGTTTCTTCAGTTATCTCTCGGATTCCGGTTTCAACTGGATCTTCCCCATCTTCCACCCCTCCTACTACAAAACCCCGCCAATCTGTATTTTTTACGCTATGACAAAGAAATTTATTCTCTGACCAGTGCTTGATAATGCAAACAACTGCATTTCTTTCGATAAAAGGTTCGCTCTCTCTCGCCTTATCTAAGCCTTCACTTCTCACCACCAAGGGCTCGACAACTTCTCGAAGAGGAATGTTATATTTTTTCGCGAAGGCAAAATCTCGCTCGTCATGCACACTTGAATTAACAATACCCGTCCCATAGTCCGCAATAACAAAAGTTGCAATCCAAACAGGCAAATCGCCTGTGCCGAAAGGATTGTCCACATATCGCCCAGTAAAAATTCCTTCAATTTCTTTTTCTGTTTCAAACCCTTTTTTTATTTTTCTTTGTTTGAATTTCTCAACAAAATCTAAAACGGGTTCCTCATATTTTGTTCTCTTTATTAACTTTTTTACCAACGGATGCTCCGGCGCAATAACACAAAAGGTCTGTGCCATGAAAGTTTGCGGAATAGAATCATAGGCTTCAATTTTAATTCCTAAGTCCTTTACCTTCTGTTTGTACATGATGCCCTCGCTTCGTCCGATCCAATTTCTTTGACTTTCCTTTATGGATTCCGGCCAGTCTAGGGCGTCTAAATCCGCCAAGAGTCTGTCAGCATAGTCAGTAATCTTCAAAACCCATTGGCGAATAGGCTTTTTTTCAACGACGGCTCCGCACCTTTCGCACTTTCCGTCTTCCACATCTTCATTGGCCAGGATAGTCATATCCCTAGGACACCAATTCACCGGTTCGTTAGACTCATAAGCAAATCCACGTTCTAGCAATTTTAAAAATATCCACTGAGTCCATTTGTAAAATTTCGGATCTGAAGTATTCACCTCTCGAGACCAATCATAATCAAATCCGATAATTTCTAATTGTTTTTTAAATCGAGCAATATTTTTTGCCACCGACACGACGGGATTGGTTTTTGTTTTAATGGCATAATTTTCAGTAGGCAATCCGAAAGAATCAAACCCCATGGGGTGCAGAACATTAAACCCCTGCATTCTTTTTTTCCTAGAGACTACGTCTGTGGCAATGTAGCCCTTCGGATGGCCAACATGGATGCCTTCCCCCGAGACATAGGGAAACATATCTAAAATATAGAATTTCCCTTGCCCCGCCGTAGCTTTATGCGAAGGTGGGTTTTTTGTTTGGTAGATTTTTTTCTTAGCCCATTCTTTCTGCCATTTTTTCTCAATCTTCTTGTGGTCGTATTCCTTCTTCATCCCGTTTAGAAGCAGGTCGCGGTCAAACCGTAACTACTTAATTTAGTCTTATAATTTTTGCGACCGCGGCTTCTAACGGGACTCATACTCCCATAATACCTAAAAGGTGGCTTATTTGCAAAAGGATTTAGTACATCGGTACTGGCTTTGGATAGATATTGGGATTATAAGGATTTGGATTTACGGTTTGCTTAAAACAATATTCATCGGCTGGATGTGTCCACGAGAAACTGTTATAGGAATACAAGCCTCTGTAAGGATCGGAAGTATTTTTGTCGTCTGAAGCTTTATTGAATTCTGCGCAAAGATTATATTCAGTGTTACTTATCTTTTCATACTCGTATGGCTTTTCCGTTTGAGGATCCACTTGAGCAATATAATAATTTCCTTTTGCCATTTCCTCAAGAGTATTCGGCAAGATTCCTTTATTTGTGTAATAATTTATGATTTGATTGTTTATGTTTGAAAGATCATTTACTTTCTGCTCATCATATTTATAAAGCCTCTGCGTACGAGGAGAACCCAAAACAGAGAAACCCCAAATAATTGAAGCTAGAATTAAAAGTCCTGAAATTATTCTCCAAATTTTTCTAGATTTTGATGTTAACTTGTTTCTGAGGTCAGAAATAAAGTAAATAAATATACCAGAAGCAACAACAAGCAAGACCAGAACCTTCAAAAGGAATCCCGTAGTCAATTCTTGTCCATCAATAAAGAAGTAGATCACCGTTATTAAATCCCCGGCGATAGCAAGACCAGCAACAAACAAAGTAATGTAAGTGAATCCTCTGTGAGTAAAACTACTCTGTCTTTCCGGCTCAACCCGATATTCCCTTTCTAAAAACCACATCAGTAAAACGAAGATTGGGAAAAGTACAACCAGAATAGCGACAGGCCAACTTATAGACTGACTGCCCCCCGAATAATTGTATCCATTTGTAATTTGCGGATAAGCTGTGTTGATAACATTAAATAATAAACTTAAAAGACTGCCCACTAATGTATATAATGCAGTGAAGGCCCCCAAATTTAAGAAAAAATCTTTGGCGCTAGCTTTTGGTTTTATTTGATTTGGATCCATGTTGTTTATACTACGATTACGATTAATAAAAAATACGACGATGCCAACCACTATAATAATAAATATGACCGGAGAAACAAGTGAATATAAAATATATGGAAAATAATCAAAATTAAACATACTGATAAATTATGTTTATGAATAAAATTACACCGTAATTATATACCCCACACAGCAGTATTGGCAAGTGAAACAAGGCGATTATTCGACTTTTCCAAGACACAGAGCTCCCCGGCTTCTGTTTGACCCTTAAAATCTTTCATTATTTCAGCAAGCGCATAACTAAGTGAAAGCGCAGAAGAATCGGTAGCATAAGAAGTCAAAATCACAAAAAGGGGCTTGTCGGTTAGAACCCTCCCGACCAAAGAAAGCAGTTTCGGCAACATTTCTTCTATCTTCCATACTTCCCCCCTGGGACCACGGCCGTACTTGGGCGGATCCATAATCACAGCGTCATACTTATTGCCTCGTTTTATTTCTCGCTCTAGAAATTTTGTGGCGTCATCTTCTATCACCCGCATTGGCATTTTATCAAGGCTAGATAATTTTTGATTTTCTTTCGTCCAATTTAATACTTGCTTCGAGGCATCCACATGCGTCACATCTCCACCAGCCCTGAGAGCAAATAGGCTCGCCACACCGGTGTAGCCGAATAAATTAAGAAATTTTATTTTCTTGCCGGAGTTTTTTATTTTATTCTCTATGTAATCCCAGTGATTTGCCTGCTCCGGGAAAAATCCCAAATGTCTAAATGGTGTGGGAGAAACAAAAAATTTAATTCCCCTGTATTCCATCTCCCACTTCGTGTCAAGGTTCAACCTTGACATTTGCCACCCGGCTTTGGCACCAACTTTCGAGCTCCAGAATTTTCCATCAACATTTGTCCACTGTTGTTGAACACTCGGTGTTGAACATTTCGGCCAGACAGCATCTTCATAAGGACGAATAAAAGTGTATTTCCCGAATCGCTCCAGCTTCTCTCCACCACCCGTATCTAGAAGCTCGTAGTCCACCCAATCCTTTGAACAAAAAATTTTTATCTGGTTCATTTTTTATATCAAAAATTCTATCACATCTCCGTCTTTTACAATGTATTCTTTGCCTTCGGTGCGAACCAAGCCTTTCGAGCGAGCAGCAACATGTGAACCACAATCTAATAAATCTTTCCAATTTACTACTTCCGCGCGGATAAATTTTTCTTTGAAATCATTGTGTATCGCTTTACCCGCTTCCGGCGTCGTAGAACCTCTGCGAGTTGTCCAGGCGCGAGTTTCATCTTCGCCAGTGGTTAAAAAGGTAATTAGGTTGAGCAAATCATAGCTTGCCTTGATGAGACTATCGAGTCCAGTGCCAAAAACTGGATCAACTTCTATGTACGGACCAGGAATTTTATCTGCCACTTCCCGCATATTTTTCTCGCTAGCTTCCGACATATTAAGAACATAAAGAATCGGTTTTCTAATTCCTGCTTGTTCTAGCTCAAAATTTATTACTTCAATATCAAAAAGCGGGTCAATTTTATTATGCACATGGATTGTATTTGCATCCTCGAAAATCCGCACCATTTCGATAATCGCATCCACTTCACGAATGTGGGAAAGGAATTTATTACCGAGCCCGGCGCCCTCGCTTGCCCCCTTGACCAATCCTGCAATGTCCACAAACTCAACTACCGCCGGAATAACTTTTTTAGATTTGCTCATCGCCGCAAGCTTCTCTAATCTCTCGTCTGGCACCGGAACAATACCCACCGACGGGTCAATGGTACAAAAAGGATAATTCTCCGCAGGTACGCCTTTCTTCGTCAGCGCATTAAAAAGCGTGGACTTACCCACGTTCGGTAAACCGACAATCCCTATTTTCAGAGAAGAACTTGACATATATATCGCTTAGACTAAGTATACCCTCAACTTGTAATGATTTTTGACTAGCAATGGAAAACGAAAGACACTCGCTTATAACCTTCTGTCGAGCCTGAAAATCAAAGTTTTTGAGGCATTCGGCTGCAGCTGCGGTGAATTCTTTAATTTCATCCTTGCCGGGGAGTATTATGTCATTTTTAGATGTTTTTTCCAAATCAGCCTGGATTATTTGATCTTCCAACTTTCTTATCTCTTCCCTTATGGGTGCGACATACTCCTTGAACTTTTCAAGCGAAAAAGCTTCTTTAGAGAATGCGTTAGCAAGACGATCCTCTCTTACTTGCAGTTTTTCTATTTCCTTAAGAGTGCCTTCAGCACTGATAGCTGACTCTGATTTATAACCTTTATGATTTTCAATCCACCTTTCGGTGTATCTTTGCAGAAGTTCTGGTGAGCTCATTATTTCTTTCACTCTTCCCCATAATACTTTATCCGCTATTCTTGCGTTGATGCCACGCTCTCTGCAATCAGGTTCAAGTGGAAAACTATAAACGCGATCAGTGCAGCGATAATATAAATACTTTCCTCGTTGAGGACCCTCACCTGCTCTTCTTTTTCCGCAAGTACACCAAATTTTGCCAGCCAATAAATAATCATTCTTTTTATTTCGACCTAGAGTTGCAAAATTCTTTTTCAATCGCGCTCCGGCTTGTTTAAAAAGATTATTGTCAGTAATAATCACTGGAACTGTTATCTTATACCACTCATCTTTCGGCTTCATCTTTCTGCTAGTTTTTTCTATTTTTTTATACTTTTCATTTTTAAGAGGCTTTTTGGGAACTACTGCAAATGAAGCACCCCAATGCGTTACTCCAATGTATACCTCGTGGCGCAAAAGAGTACTTAAGGTGCTTGTATTCCAAACTCCCCTTTTACTTTTTCTTGGATAGATTTTTTGTTCATGTAATTTTCTAACAACTGCACGGAGAGTCAAACCATCATTAGCAACCCAGGAAAAAATATTTCTAACGATTTCGGCTTCACGATCGTTTATCTTATAATGTCCGGGATCGTAGTCGCCTGCGCTCTTTTTACCTTTATTGGGAATATAAGTATATCCATAAGGCGCTACGGTGGTAAGAACTTGATTGTTTTTTACACGATTTACCTTGCCTATTCTAAAGCGTTCAGCAATTTTAGCCTTTTCATATGCAGCAAATAAACCTCTCACGCCAAATAGCAGCTTGTCTGTAGCGCTTTCTACCGGTAACATCGTCACAAATAAAATTTCTATACCTAGTTTTTTCAACTCGTTTATTACAATCTGCTGAAGAAAGAGTTCCCGGCCTAGACGGTCAGGATCATAAATAACAACCGCATCCCAAATTTTATTTGTTGCATCGTGTCGTAATTGATCTAGTTGGGGCCTAGCAAGAATATCTCCGCTCCAGCCCTCATCTTTGTAGGTTTTAACGACAACTAACTCATTCTCTTTAATATACTTATCCACTTCAGACAACTGAGCGTCAATGGTTTTCTGATCTTCCTGATTTGAAGTGGAAACACGAGCATATACTGATACATGCTTTATTCCCATTTTTGCTATATTTTCATTTTTCATGTTTTCATTATTTTAATTTATAATAATTATTTTTAATTGTTTCTTTAAAGAGAACATCGAAGATAGAGTCTAGTTTCCCATCAATATCTTCAGAATCCTCCATCCAGAAAGTGACCTGAACCCCGTCGACTACACAGGAATCAAAGGTCACCCTGGCACATACATCCAATGAATCAGAACACGACACGAAAAGAGTTTTCTCTAAGTCATTTTCCGATTCTTTAAGATAGTTGTTTGCTTTTTTCATAACTTTTTAATAATCTTCAGGCCGTAAAAGCCAGTTCATGAGTATCAGATGAAGCGCGCGTGAAATTGATATATTGTCTTGCTTAGCACCAAATTCTAATTCACTATAAATTACTTCATCGATTTCAACTTCTATCTTTATTTTACCTTCTTTTGTTTTTTCCATGATATTTTAAATTAAAACTAGTAATAGTTTTAAAAAACAAACGAAAAACCTCGCTATTACGTAGTGGAGTATTCTTTAAGTACGACCACCACGCAAAAGCGAGGCTTTAAAGAATACTTTCAATCCAAAGAGATTTATCGTTATTTTTAAAACGAGGTTGGCGCAGAAGACTAGATTGTCTTACTGAAACCACATAACATAACCTTACACATAGCCAGATACCTTATACGAAAAATATAATATTGGATCAATTATACGCCAGTCCCATAATCTGTGAAGTGTGGATAACGAAAAAACGGTCCTGCCACGAAATGTAGCAGAACCGTTTTCTTTTACCGAACTGGCACCAAACTTGCAATCAAATCACTCGCATCCTGCCTAGAAAGTCCAGAATTGATTTGATTTAGGTATCGTTCTCGATCCTCTGGATCATCTAGTTCTAGAACCAGCCTATCTAGGTACTGGCGCTGCTTCTCGGTCATTTCTGGTTCTTCAAATCCTTCCATCTCTTCACTTCCATTAGCTCGAATTGATTCCAAGATTTTTACCGCATTGTTTGTTGCAGATAAAAAACTTCCGTTGATACTGGAGGAAATGGTTCTGTCTAAGTATTTATTTAACTTCGAAAATACGGATACGCTTCTTCCGAAAGCGATCAAGCTTCCATTTAATTTAAGAGTGCAAAGAACGCCAACCAGTCCAGGAATGTTGAGATTTTTTAACGTCTCTGTGTCTTCCTGGAAACTGACCTCAAGAGTAAATGGATTTCCACATAATCTTTTAACTTCTTCTCTAACAGGATGATTCTCACCCCTAACATCTATCACCGGCTTAACCTTGGGTTGAAGCGGAGACAGTATTCTTTTGTTTAATGTATTATTCATGTTTTTTATATTCTTGAACCTGTCTATAGTAGAACAGGTAGATACTTTTAATGCGCTTGGTAATTTTCTTCGGATCTTTCTTGTCTTTAGTTTCTAAGACAACAAAGGAACGAATAGCTTTTTCACCCTTCTTTGGAACCATCCCAAGCTGAATCCAATTCCTAAAGGTAAGCGCGGACCTCAATGGATCATAGTTTTTTAATTCACTCTGGCCCCAGCGACGGACTATCTCTTCCTCTACAAGAGCACGAGTTTTATCTGAACCCATGTAATTAGAGACTTCCGGACCTTTTAATATTTCACCTATAGATTTCATAATAATTTACTTAACGAGTAATTTGTTCACAAGGGACTAGCTTGTGCTTAGAAGACCTACATCGACCTTGTCTTCTTAACAAAATAATTGTTGGTATTTTATGGAGTTGAGATAAAGAGGTGCCGGGGGGTTGTTGGTTTGACTCCCTATAAGTTCGAACGCTGTGGGGTAAACGTACCCATTTATGGTTTTGGAAAAAATCGTCAATTTAGAATTAAGGGCCTTAAAAAAATTTCTAAAAATTTTACAGAAAAATGGCCTTTGATTTCGGCCGCCGAATTTGATCGATTTGCGAGTGACTTAAAAGGGTTGTATGATAGAGGTATAACTAAATAAGAAGTAACCTAAACCAGAAATGGCATGGTGAAAAATCGCAGTGAACAATAAAAAACCCGTTATCAGGGGCGTTCACTGCGTTATGTGGGGAAACCTACATAAGAGCTTCGGCTCTCCTTGGTATCGGGCTTTTTGTTTGGGAAATTATGAAAAATTTTAATAAAAAAGAAATAGATACAGGAGAACCTGCCAAGTGGACCGGCTACTGGTTTGGACTGTGTTTAGTTATAGGGGTTTTGTTAACATTAATGGTTGAGAATTATAACGAAAAATTTGTAGATACTGGCTATGTATATATTATGATTTTAATAGCTGGTGGGCCGTATATTATTTCTTTATGTTGGCCATTGATTAAAGAAAAATTATTTAGTCGTGAAGGTAAAACAGAAGAAGAGGAAACAGAAAGCGAAATAAATTTTTATGGAAAATAAACAAAAAGTAATAATAGCATTAATAGTGAGTGCCTTTTTAATTGTTATGGCTATTTCTTATGCCGGTAAAAAATCAGAGGAAAACATTACCTCACCCCCCATAGCTGTTAATTCCAATTTTAGTGAGATTAGCCAAGCAGATCAAGAAAAAATAAGAGAGATAATGCTAGGGGTGATGCAAGATACTATTCAAGTTACTCCAGCGGTAAAACAGGAATTTATCTCAATATTTAAAAAATATAATGCGACGAATGAAGAAATAGAAGATTTTGGAATGTATGGACCTGCGTTAGCGGTAAATTATCAAAAGATGTTTTTTACTGATGCCTTACAATCTGTGCAGAGTAGTTCTTCTGTTAAAAGCCAAGAAAGAGCTGATTATGAAGTTGAATTACTTCAGAAAGGTTTGATTACTCAAGAAAGAATAGATCAAAATGATGCAGAGATGTATAAGATTGCAAACCATCAGCTTAGTAGTAATGGGCAGGTTCTGGTAATTGAAGATATTAAGCAAACTCTAAATGGTATTGATATTGTTGGTGGGCGTATTAAAAGTTTATTTAGCAGGTAATTAAAAATATATGGAAAATCAAAACAAGTGGAATAAAGAGCTGTTATACTCCGTGATCTTTCTCGTAGCTGCTTTTTTATGGTTTACCTTTAACCCCTTTTCGCAAATAAGAGATCTAACGAATGGTATTTACAGCGTTTTGAGCGTAATGGCGGTAGGATTTTATGTCTTTACTTTACTTTCCCTCTATTGTGGTTTAAAAGCTGCTAGGAGAGCCACAAGAGAGCACAGAAGGGATTTATTGGTGTTTTCTTCTATTGTTGTTTTGGCTTCTGCTGCTCTGGCGATTTTCATTACTTTGTTCTTAACTGGGGCGATTAAGTATTAGTGGAGAGCTAATCAATAGCAGACATAAATTACCGAATATTCGGTAAAATTGGCACCAAATATGCCGAATATTCGGTAAAACTAACTGGACGTGCATCCAGAGTTTTGGCGTTGGAGTTATCCACGTTGACAGGGATACGTGGGACTGTGAAATAATGAACTTATTATGATATGGAAAAAAGTTATTTTTTCAAAGAACTGACTTCTCTAGTTTAAGTTACGGGAATCCTGAGGGGTTATGGGAGCATTTGCTTAATTGCGGAGTCAACCCATCCCTTGGATGCTATTAAAATGACTCCCCCTGATGCGACTTCGACAGCATTCGAAGTTCGAAGGGACTAGTTTATTACTATGCAATGTAGTGAATTAATCCCTTCGACAGGTAGCACCTTGAAGGAACTTAACGCAGTATCGTGGCCGACCCTTCTCGTAGAACAGATGCCCCTATCAAAAGACTTGAAAACTACAGTCTGGCGCCTGGGAAACACATAACATTGATACAGTATCTTCCCATAGAAGTAAAAAGGGATCAAAGATATGAGAAACTTCCGCAGGCAATACGCCATAGGATATAAAGCGTAAAAAAATATAGCAATTCCCATTCTTGTCTCAGGGAGAAGTTTTAAATAAAATCTAAACAATATGCACGAATACAGAACACCGAAGTTAGAAGTTTATAAATTCTGAACTTCGAATATTTGATTAAAAGTGAAAATAATAAGTTTATTGATGGTGAGTTCAATTTTAATAAAAATAACTATTCCTCTGAGAAATAATCAGAATCTACTTTTTTTATTTCATAAGTAGTGATTGTTGAAACACCAATATTATATTCCACCATCAATTTCGCTAGCTGGATTCCATCAATAAGAATAACTTTGCTGTCTAATCGCTGGGCATATTCAATTGCGTCTTTAGTAAAATTAGAAGTTGTGATAAAAATTCCTTTTTTCGCAAATTTGCCGTTCAGCGCACCTACAAAACTTTGTACTTCTGGACGACCCACGCTATTATCATTCCATCTTTTGGCCTGAACATATATTAGATCAAGTCCAAGTTTATCTTCCTTAATAACCCCATCTATTCCACCGTCCCCAGATCTTCCTATGGCTTGCCCTGCATCTTTCCTAGAACCACCATATCCCATACCCAACAATAGATCTATGACAGATTGCTCAAAAAAGGCAGGAGAGCTAGATTTAAGACTATTAAGCAGTTCTGCATATAATTCTTTTACGATACTTTGATATCCAGCTTCCATTGTTTCTTCCGGAGTATTTTCTTCTAAATCTTCTACTTCGTTAGATTTTTCTAGGGTATCAGCTCCGCCTTGAAACTCATTAAAAGACGAAAATTTTCTTAGAAAACTTGGATCAATTATTTCTGGTTTTTGTGCTAAAACTTTTTGTCCTTGCGGTGTAATTTTAAATAAAGCTTTTTTGGGCGCATCAACTAAACCTGCTTTTTTAAGATACGTTTTCGCCCACCCTACTCTATTGCTAAAAATAGTCATTCTTCCACTTGGAGTCATCTGACTAAGATCACTTTCTTTTAGATTAAATTTAATCGCCAAAGAACTTTCGGCTTCTTTCAAGGAGTGCTCTTGGCCATCCGCTAAATATTCCAATAAAGGTTTTATAACGTATTTAAATTGTGGTATTGGCATTTATAATTTTATTTTAGCTGATAGTAAAAATAGGTACCGTCAGGGAATTTAATGTTTGGTACCCAGAGAGGTCTTCCTTCCCATCCTTTATTAGTCTCTCCATTGAGCCGGTAAAGGGTTAGGACCACTCTATCGTTAAAGTGATTACCGAGGTCTCGGTCTGTCGGAGATAACAGTGTGCCTGTCCCCTTACTTATACTTCTACCTGTTCGAATAATCATACGACATTGATATTTTGCACCTTTTTTAAGCGTCCCAACACAGTCAGCAAAAGAATGCTGGTTCCATAAATCAGTTTTCTCCACGCTTATTAAATGCAGTATTTTTTCAGTCTCCGCTAAAGATATGTCATCCTCACGATCTTTTGAACCGAGTATTCTATCTAAAGAAGAAAGACCTAAGTGTGTTGGATTAAGGGGAAAATAATTCACTCCTCCAGCAATAATCATAAGTTCTTCTTTTAAGACCACGCTTAGACGAGTTGGACGAGCTCCTTTTGGAGTCAAAAGACTAACTGCTTGTGGACCTTTCTTTTGAAGAGTATCAAAAAGCGCATTGTTAGCGTCATTCAATTCACGAAAAAGTTTTATGAGGGGTTGCGGACTAAATATGCGACATAATTCACGATCTCTGTCATATCCAAATATACGGGCATGTTGCCACGAGGTATCTGCTTGGGGTGTTTTAGCGCTTCTGCAATAATAAACTATTTGCAGACCTGGAAATGTCACCCCTCTTCCCAAAGTATTACCACCTATAACTATGTTGAGGCCTTCATCGTATGCTGTACCTTCTGGCGCCTTTGAGTTTAGAACTGTAATATTAACTCCGGGCATGTCTGCGCGAAGAAAATCCAAAATAGCTTTGAACGGCTTTATCCTGCTTTTAGTTTTTGATAGTTCTTCCCATGCATCACGAAGGTCCAGTTCAAGTAAAGTTGAAGAGTCTGCGACTAGATCAGTCTTCAAACCTTCAAGAAATTTTTCCACCTTTGTCCTTACGGTTGTATGTTCACTTATTTTTGACCCTGGGTGAATTAACATCGTACAAACAGATTTATGGTCACCTAAAAGTAAATCGGATGCTGCGATAAGAAAATGCAAGACAGCTTTACGAAGCCCTACGGGAATATGTTCCGCCTTTAGTAAATCATCCCGCTCATTGTCCTCTGTCTCTATTAGATTTTTTGAGTCCTCTCCATAAAAAAAATCCCCTCCCAGATAACCCTTACCGGGCGGAAGATAAAATGAGTATTGAGGTTTCCACCCTGACATTTCTATTTGTAGCACAAGAGACTGAGGAGTTGCTGTAACATGGAGGTATATTGAAGAAGGCGCCTGTTTATTTATCTTTTCAAGTAGCTTGTTAATTGTACTCTGATCATTCTGGTTAACCCTTGTATTTAAACTAGATGCATCTGCTTCATCATCCAGTAGAAAAAGTGGCTCTTCTTTGTAAATTGGATTGGAAGCTATGTTATTCGCCCATGTTTTTAGAACGTTAGGATCTTTCTTAAGAACAATCATAGTCGGCATCTGTAAACCTCTATTTAAAAAAGCTGCCTCATCCGTTTCTCCAAATACATTGAATCCAGCCATGAATCCTCCTAGAGAATTTTTTGCTCTTTCAAGTGTCTGCTTGTGCAAAATTACATTGCTTGTGGTAACTAGGATAAAAAATTTAAATCCTCTATCGGCAGCTGCAGCAGCGATAGCAAGCATTTGTCCTGTTTTTCCACTTTGCACATGGCCATATAATAAACCGGATACATGACTATTGTGGTCAAAATTATCTATATGTTTTTTAGCAAAATCTTCTGCTGTTTTTTCCAACATAGGAACAAGACCCGGGTTAGATGCTCCGGCACGTTTTAAATAATTGTCCAAAAATTTTCTCATAATTTATCTAGAAAAATCTAACAACCATACTTTAGGATCAGCTGTTTCTTTTAGTGATATGGTAGTGCGTCCATATTTTTGTAGAACCTCCGGCGTAACTGGCTGACCCACCTTAAGACACCCTGCCCTTTCGAGCCTTCCCTTAATCCACCGACCTAGGGTCCTCAAATCACCCTCTGATCTAAAATTCTTACCATAATCTCCCTGTATTTTGCAATTAAACTGCCATCCATCATCGGTATAAACACGAATGATTGAATCCTGCTCCGGATAACCGTCTGCCTGGGTTATCTCTATTGGAACAATAAGCTCTACTTCATACCAATGTCTAGGACGTATCGCCCCTGTTTTGGTAGCAAGTCTTCCTTTTCCAAAGTAAGCATTAAGATTGCTCTTTGCTTCTGTTTTAAGAGGAAGATCGAACACTCGGTCAGTTAAAGTACTTTCTATTTTACGATACTCCTCCTCATCTGCTTTGTCTACATCAATTCTATCCTTCAGTAGATCGGGTGTTTCAATAAAAGATTCTGGTTTAGGCCAATTAAGAATATCTTTTGATGCTTTTTTAATTAATTCTTCGTGTAACGTATTAAGTTCTGATAAAATATTTTCTTCTTTAAAAAGAGCGTCCACTTCCCACTGTCTACTATCAAGAATGTTCCCCAGATTAGATGACCCCATCATTCCAGACACGGGAATAGGTTTTTCCGCCTTACTGAATAGGTAAGTTTTTCCATGAAATTTAAATGCTGTAGAAACATGAACGCTTCCTATACCTTTATCTTTTAAGAAAGTTGCAAGATCTATGGCTGCCTCATATTGCGCTTGTGTAAATCCTTCCCTCCCATGCATTCCAATTACAAGACTACATGTTTTAGTTTGATTTTCTTCACTATAAAAAAGTAGCACCGCTTTTAGTTCCAGCAGCGACTCTTCAGTAATGTAACCTGTAGCTATTTTTATATTGTCAGAATTTACAACACCATACTCAAAAGCCTCACTAAAGGAAGAATTGTCGTACTCGCAAGGTTTGATTTTTGAGTAAAGAAGTTCCATGCAAGTTTGGCTTATAAATCATCATTATAATTCATCTAAAAATTTCTTAATTGCCCTAGCTATTGGCTTAATCCCAGCTGGAGGGACAGAATTACCTATTTGTCTTCTAACTTCAGCTATGGACCCCACAAACTCAAAATCATCAGGATAGCCAAAGAGGCGGGCACGTTCCCGGTTGGTAAGAGGCCTATTTTCCTTATAGTGATACCCCCAAGTACCGCCGCCGCCACCTGCAATGATAGTAGTCGATGGTTTGTCTGGATGCAAGCGACGATAGACGTGAGATATCATTCCTTTTACATAGTGGGGAGAGTTTTTTGGTATGTCGGTAAAATTTCCGCCAGGGGGTATCAGTCGTAATTTTGCTACTGTACTTGGCGCAATATTTTGATTTTCATTATTAAAACTAATTTTCTCTACTCCTTTTAGGGCTTCCCTTGCGGTAATATAATTTTCTGGTGTATGAGTTGGAGCTGGCAACTTGAATTCTTTATTTAGATCATTGCGAACACCGATTATTAGCACACGTTGACGAAGCTGAGGAGCACCGTAATCAGCAAAATTTATAGGATATACATCTACCCTATATCCCGCTTCTCCAAAATCGTTTACAATCTGAGTTACTGCTTTACCTTTATTAGCGCTAAGAAGACCTCTGACATTTTCAGCCACGAACATCTTGGGCTGTTTCGCAAGAACAACACGAACAAATTGTCGGTATAAATTTCCACGATCTGTTTTAAGACCCATGCGCTTCCATATCATTGAAAAGTCCTGACATGGAAAACCACCCAGAATTATTTCACAATCTGGAACATCTTCATCCTTAACAGCTGTAATACTTCCCTCTACAATATGGTCACCAAAGTTTTTTTTAAATGTTTCGCAAGCCCAGTGGTTTACATCATTTGCCCAAATTATTTCGAACCCAGCATCTTTAAAACCCAAATCCATCCCTCCAGATCCAGAGAAAAGTGATGCTATCCTGTAAACTCTTTTTTTTAGGTTCTTCATATCTGCTTTGTCTACTTTAGAATTTACTATATTTATATTTGGTTTTCGCAAAGCAGCTATTGGCATACATTCATTATACCTTAATAAGTTCTAAAAAGCCGCTATTTGAGAACGCAGAAAAGCACCAATTCTCAATCGCGGCTTATTTTAAGCGGCAATTTTGGAAAAAGTTTTCCACAGCTATTGCTTATTTAATACACCTCCTGCTGATAGCATTTTTCACAATATATTATGGGTGCGTATTTTTCGGGATATACCGTCTCTACCTCTGTGCTGCATTTAGAGCAATTGCGGTTGATAATTTGCAAAGGTGGACGCTTATCCATCCGCCGTATATGCCTGATATCAAAACACACTCGCGGTAGTGGTAAATTCATTCTTCTGTAAAAAGATAATTCATTTTCAGTAATTCTATAGGCTCCTACAGAGTTGGGGTTGTCTTTTTCGGCACACTCAATAACCTCGTTTAAAATCGAATCACTTACCTCCTTGATGGTTTCAGGCAATTCCGAGGCCTTAAGGGTGACTTTGTAATTTTTCTTACCTTTATCTATCCAGCGATAACCATTTTTAATTGCCTCTTCTTTAGTGAGGGGATAATAATAATTCGCAATTGTTTCATTGTAAGCAAAATCAGAAAAATTGGCCGGAAAGTTCTCTCCAAATCGATACTCCAGACCTCTATTATCTATATAAGGTACTTTTTTCATAGAATCAATGATTTCATTTTTAAGCTTTTCATACTCTTCCTTGGAATATTCTTTATTTAGAATGGAATATTTCCCTTTTTTCAAACCCACACAACCGAAGCAATCATGAGCGCCTGGACAATTATTGCAGTAGTATAAGTCGTGCGCACCCATCCAGCACTGATTACAAAAATAAAGGCGAGCAATATCAATGCCACAATTCTGGGATTCGTAGATTTGCTCCGCCTTATTGCCCCATTCAAAATAATCCATACAATCCTCAGCGTTGAAAACCATAAATAGGTACTTACCGTCTCTTACGCTTTCGCAGTCGAAAGATTCCTTAACGTTTTTACTATTCATAAACCAGTTACCTGAAACACTCTCAGACTTAATAGACATTATGGCCCTCTGTGGAAATTTCTTCCTAAATTCTTCAAATTCAACCTTCATTTTTTCAATTCCAAGAAAAGTATCTAGTCTCATTTCTTCCAGCTTTTTGAAATATTCCTCTTTTGAATACTTTTTGTTCCAAATACAGTACTCCGCATTAACCAAATTCACGCAACCCACACAATTCGAAGAATTTCTGCATGCGTAAATAAAAGAACAATCACGGGAATCCTTACTCTCTTGGCCAAATTTCACATTGTAGCAGTTCGCGCAATTAACACACTCATAACACAGCTCGCATTCGAAAAGCCATGAGCCATCACAACAATCAAGAATATGTTTTTTGCCGTTGTAAAGATATAAAGAATTTTCTGGATAAGAACTACGAAAAACCATATAAGAATTTTTAGGATCGGTGACGCGATGAGCATAGGGGCTGTTTATGGCAAACCCTTGCCGAACTATAGACATTCTAGGCACTTTATTTTGAAGTTCTAAAAATTGTTCGAAGAAAGATCGGCTTGGGTCATAGTCCATGCCGTAGGAATAGGGGTCCCAAACATCGGAGTACCAAATATCAGTTTCGTAAACAGGAAACTGGGTGTCCTCCGAATACATGCTAAAAATCTCTTTACCGGAAAAACTGCATTTTCTTTTATATAAAACAGTCTCGCTTGTATGTATAAAGCGCCGAAGCAGTCTACATCCTGGGCAAAAAGTCGGAGGAGGTACTTTTATTTTTTTATAAAATCCGAAATCATCAACTTCAATAGTAAAGTCCTTTTTGCAGTTTTGACAGACCTTGGTTTCAGCTTCCATAAGAGCATTATACTCGTTTTAGTGGCTTAAAACCATAATTTACACACCTTCAGGCTCCGGCGCTGCGGATTTTAAAATCCTCCCTTGTTTATCCCGACTTATAATATTCCGCTGATAACGAGGTGCTGGAAGCTTTATCGTAAATTCGAACGGGACTTGTTTTGTGGCAATATTAGTGTTAAAAAGTTGGGTTGCATTCGTGGTATTCCGACGGAAATACTCATAATTGGCAGATTATATCATAAGATAGAGCAAAATCTATTCAGTATTAGTTTGTTTATTATTTTTTCCAAGCGCCAAGATAGTTTTAATAACTGTATCGGGGTTAAGAGATATGCTTTCTATCCCCTCGGATAACAGAAAGTCCGCAAAGTCCGGATAATCCGAAGGCGCTTGACCGCAAATGCCAATGTATTTGTTTTTCTCTTTGCATTTGTGAATAATCTCGGTAATTAATTTTTTTACCGAAAGATTGTTTTCATTTGCAATATGGGTCACGATGCCGGAATCACGATCAAGCCCAAGGATAAGCTGGGTTAAATCATTAGAACCGATTGACATTCCATCGAAGATCTCAAGAAACTCATCGGCCAAAATTATATTCGATGGAATCTCGCACATTACATAAACTTTAAGCGATTTATCTTTTCCGCGGTCAAGCCCGTTTTCAGCCATCACTTCCATCACCTTTTTCCCCTCTTCTGGCGTCCGGCAAAATGGAATCATGCCAACGACATTTGTAAGACCCATTTCTTCACGCACGCGCTTCAATGCCTTGCACTCTAGACCAAAAGCGGCTTTAAATTTCGGATCATAATAACGAGACGCCCCGCGCCATCCCAGCATCGGATTTTCTTCATGCGGTTCATAAAGTTCACCGCCGACAAGGGTGCGATATTCGTTTGTTTTAAAATCAGAAAAGCGAGTGATAACTTCATGGGGATAAAATGTTGCAGCAATTTTAGCAATGCCAAAAGCAAGTTCATCCACATAAAATTGCGTTTTGTCTTTATAAAGGGGAGCTAGTTTATCAATTTCTTTAATTGTTTTTCGGATATACGCGCTTTTTGCGCTCGAAGCAGATAATTTCTTATAATCAATCAAGGCATTGGGATGCACGCGGATGTGCGAGGCGATAATAAATTCTAGACGCCCCAATCCGACCCCTTCTACTGGAAGATAATGATTCTTAAACGCCTCATTGGGAGAACCGATATTGACCATGATTTTTGTACCTATTTTGGGAATTTTATCTAAGCGATGCTCTTTTACCTCAAATGGCAAAATACCTTTAAACACATTTCCTGTCTCGCCAGACGAACAATCCACCGTCACCTCTTCTCCATTTTTCAAAATTTTCGTGGAATTACCCGTTCCAACGATACAAGGAATGCCGAGTTCGCGCGACACAATTGCCGCATGCGAAGTGCGCCCGCCCTTGTCCGTTACAATCGCTCCCGCAATTTTCATAATCGGCTCCCAGTCTGGATCAGTAATTTCCGTTACCAGCACTTCTCCCTTTTTAAAAGCAATAATATTTTTCGCATTTTTAAAAATATGAACTTTGCCCATGCCTATTTTTGCGCCAACTGGAATGCCCGTTACCCGCACATCGCTTCGCCCCTTGAGCTGATATTCTTTCAGCACATTTTTGTCCTCGCTGGAGTGAACCGTCTCAGGGCGCGCCTGCACAATGAAAAGCTTTCCGGTCTTGCCGTCTTTTGCCCACTCAATATCCATTGGTTGATAGTGATTATGTTTTTGGGAAAAATATTTTTCTATTTCCAAACACCACTTAGCAAGTTTCGTAATTTCAGCATCAGTCAAACAAAATTTCTGCTGGTCAAGATTCGAGACAGGTTTTTGCTTGGTGTTTTGCGTCGCATACACGAGTTTTATATTTTTTTTGCCAAGATTCTTGGTGATAATCGCATTATGCCCATTTTCTAAAGTGGGTTTAAAAATTATAAATTCATCTGGAATAACTTTCCCTTGCACAATGAATTCGCCCAAGCCGTATATGCCATTTATAACTATGACTTTGTCAAAACCAGTTTCTGTATCAAGAGTAAAAGCAACCCCAGAAGAAGCGAGGTCCGAGCGAACCATCACCTGCACCCCCACCGAGAGAGCCGCATCAAAATGGGAAAATCCTTTATCCTTGCGATAAGAAATAGCCCGATCGGTAAAAAGAGAGGCTATGCACTTCTTTGTCGCAATGAGCACATCGTCAATACCACGCACATTAAGATAAGTCTCCTGCTGTCCGGCAAAAGAGGCGCCCGGCAAGTCTTCGGCGGTCGCTGAAGAACGCACTGCCACATCCACATTTTCACCATATTTTTTCGCCAATTCTTTATATGCTTCCGAAATGGCATTTTGCAGAGATTCCGGTAAAATCGCTTTTAGAATCGCTTCGCGCACTTTTCTTGCCCTGCTTTGAAGATTGCGAATATCGCTAGTATTAAGATCGGCCAGAATAATTCGAATCTCAGAGCCCAGCCCGGTTTCCTTGAAAAAAAATCTATAAGCTTGGGCTGTGATAGCGAAACCGTCCGGAACATTCACACCAAGTGGCACTAAGTTAGAATACATTTCCCCGAGCGCGGCATTTTTCCCGCCCACGGACAGAACATCGGCAATGCCTACCTCGCTATACCATTTAATGAAATCTTGTTCTTTTTCTTCTGTCATAATTTGAATTATTTTTTAGGCTGATAATTCCGCTATCTTTATCAGTCTTTGATATTTTACCATTCTTTCAGGCCTAGTGGGAGCGCCAGCCTTAAAACCAAAACAGCCGAAGGCATAAGCAAGATCGGCGATAAAATCATCCTCGGTTTCTTTGCCTCGATGGCTTACAATTATCTCAATATTGTTTTCCCTCGCTAATTGCATTGTTTCAAGAGTTTCAGTCAAGGTGCCGATTTGATTCGGCTTGATAATTATCGCGTTAATACTCCTCCGGTCTATCGCTTTTTGTAAAAGCATCTTGTTTGAAACAGTCAGGTCATCCCCCACTATCAAAAGACCTTCGTGATTTTCTTTTAATTCTCGAAAACTGTCGAAATCTTCCTGTTCGAAAGGGTCTTCAATGGAAAATAAATTAAATTCTTTGATTAAAGAATAATAAATACCCATAAGCTCTGCTCTGGAAATATTTTTGTCATTAATTTTATATGAATTAGATTCAAAAAATGATGATGCCGCCACGTCTAAAGACAATCTTGCCTTATCCTTTAAATTATTCTGCTTTATGGCTTGATTAAGATAAAAAAGCGGTTTTTTTACATCGCTTGTTTCTGGCATAAAACCTCCTTCATCGCCCAGAACAACCGAGTTTGCGCTCAACTCTTTTTTTATTATTTCTTTTAAAGTATTGTCTATGCCTATGCCGATTTCGACTGCTTCTCTGATATTCTCCGTTTGGGGCACAATATGATATTCTTGAAAAGCTAATTTATTTTTTGCATGCTTGCCGCCTTCAAGTAAATTCAAAAAAAGAAACGGCACTTTGCGCGATGATTTTATTTTTGCTTGCGCCTGACCTGAACCCAGTCGAAGGGTTCGCAAATATTGATAAGTTTCGACGCCAGACGCTTTGGCGGCTAATTTAGCGCAGGCAATACTTACGCCAACCATCGCGTTCCCGCCTAGATTATCCTTATTAGGTGTTCCATCCAATTTAATCATTGTTCTATCTATCTTGCCCTGATTAAAAATATTCTGACCAACCAAAGCCTTCGCGATAACATTATTTATTTTTTTCACGACATTTCTGACGCCCTTTCCATCGCCATCCCGCAACTCATGCGCCTCGCGCAAACCGGTACTTGCTCCGGACGGCACGGCAAAACTGTCGAATATATCATTGCTCCATACTGTCACTTTTATGGTTGGATCCCCGCAAGAATCCTTTATTTCCTCGGCTAAAATTTTATCAATTTTATTGTTCATTTTTAGTCAATAAAATCATTAAATCAGAGACGTTCGCGCCGGTCGGACCAGTCATAATCATATCGCCCGTTTTTTCGAAAACTGAATACGAATCAAAACGATTTAAATAATCGCCAATATTCAGGCCTATTTTTTTTATCTTTTCTATTGTATTTTTATCCACTATCGCCCCAGCCCCATCGGTATTATCCAAACCATCGGAAGCAAAAGATATAAAAACAGAATTTTGATCAATTAAATTCATTCTAACCGCTTCTAGCCCCGCGTGCATATTTCTCCCGCCTTTTCCTTCTTTATTTTTTATATCTATTCCGGGCTCACCGGCGCCCAAGACCACTGTATTTTCCGCTCGGGCTGAAAAAATTTTCTTTAGCACTTCATCGATTTCATCATAAAATTCCGTGGAGATAATATCGGCTTTAAAACCAAGTTCTTCGGACTTTTTCTTCATTCCCTCCATGGCATTTTTGTTAGAAACCAAGATAAAATTATGAACTTTTTCAAAATATTTATCTTCCTTGGGAGTTTCATTTAAAATAAAAGCGCCTAGGTTGTGCTCTTTTATTATCCTCTCTGCATCATGAACGGTCGTCTCGTCTTTATAGGTTGGTCCAGACGCCACATCCTCGAAATTATTCCCCGGCACATCAGAAAAAATTAATCCAATAACGGTTGCCGGATATGCAATTTTAGCTAAACCGCCGCCCTTGAGCAAAGATAAATGTTTTCTGATTGTATTTAATTCAGTTATTTTTTCCCCGCATTGTATTGATAAATCATAGAGCTTTATTCCCTGTTCGCATTCAGCATTGGTGGGACAAAGCAACGCTGAGCCCCCGCCAGAGACAATCGCAATAATTAAATCATCTTCTTTCGACTGATTGGCAATATCATATATTTTTTTACCTGCCGCAATATTCATCGTTGAGGGTCTGGGGTGAGAACCAGCAAAAGTTTGGACTCTTTCGCAAACAGTTTTTTCTAATCCTATAACAACCCCTTCTTCAATTTTATTGCCTAGAATCCTCTCCAAAGCCATAGCGGCCTGGCACGAAGCCTTACCAAAACCAACAATCTTTATTCTCTTGAATTTCGATAAATCAAAGTTTTCTTCGTGGATACTGAGAATATTATCTTTCAACTTTATGGAATTAAAAACAACTTTTTCCGTATCAATAAAGTCGAGTCCCGCCTCGACAATAGAAAGAATGGACTTGCGATTATCATTTATTGCAAGCTCGTTGAAATTTTTTATCCGCCCCTTTTTCATTTTATAATGTTAGTTAAATTGTTATTCAAAAAACCATTAATATTAGCAACAGTGGTTTTCATAATTTCTTTTTCTGCTTCTTTAGAATAAAAAGCAATGTGCGGAGTAACAATAACATTCGGCATATCTATCAGGGCTCGATCTTCGAGAAGTGTTTTGTAATCTCTAATCCTTTCAGACTTTGAAGGAGAGGAGAGAATTTCGATTTCTTCCTTCAGTTCGCGTTCTCCTTCCAGAACATCCAGTCCAGCCCCGGCGATAACCCCCTCTTTAAGCGCGCCGATAAGCGCGTCAGTGTCAACAAGTTCTCCGCGAGCAGTATTTATCAGGTAAATACCTCTTTTCATTTGAGAAATATTATCTTTATTGATTAAATGATGATTCTCTTTATTATAAGGGGTATGCAAAGTTAAAATATCGGATTGCGATAGAAGTTCCGGTAGATTTTTATATTCAAAATTATTTTCTTTGGCAAATGGAATATCTGGATGCAAGTCGCAGGCAATGACATTCATTCTGAAACTTTTTGCAATTTTGATTACATTTCTCCCTATTTTCCCCGTACCGACAACTCCGAGAATTTTTTCTTTTAAATCAAAACCTTTAAGTTTTGAAATCGAAAAATCACCCCCTTCTTTTAATTGATGGCTGGCATCAAAAATTTTCCGTGAAAGATTCAAAATAAGAGCAAAAGTAAATTCAGCAACTGTGTAAGAGCCGTAGGCTGGAACATTGGAAACATTTATTCCTTTGGAATTGCAGTAAGAAACATCAATATGGTCAAAACCGGTCGAACGGGTACAAATTAGCTTTAAGTTCGGCAAGGCATCAATAACATTTTTCTTCAGCTCGGAATTAATGAAAACGGAAACAATTTTAGCATCTTTGGCCAAATTAGCATTCTCTTCATTCAATTTTTCTTCAGAGAAAAAAACTTCCAAACCGCCAAACAACTTACGAAATATCTCTTGCTCATCTTTTGAAACCTCAAACAATGCGACTTTCATAGCCAAATTATACCATGAAACTAGTGGATGCGGTCTATGTAGTTATTAGGATTATCGTTGTTTTCAGATAACGGTTTTTCCATGTCTCCCACTTTTTCTCCGTTTTGGGGAATGTCGTCTGTTTGCGGAAACATTTTTTCTTCTTCGGCTACCTCTTCCTTCGCTAGCATTTGTCTCACCCGGCGAATAGAACGAATGATGTGGTGCCCTACAAGATAGTGCAGAATCAGAATAATCAAGCCCAGCAGGATAATTCCAATCAATATATAAACCAAGTAATCCTGAATAAACTTCGTGATAGAGGAAGGCACTTTTACGTCAATGGATTCGTCGCGTGCATTACCGGCGCGGTCGAGAGCTCGCACGACAACTTCCAACCTCCCGCCGGCGGAAAGCGGAACTTGAAATGGACTTTCAGCTTGGACGAACGCCGGAGACTCTGTCGGAGGCTGATCTTTGTCTATGATGCCGACTTCATAATGATCAATGCCAGAGAGATTGTCAGTGGTAAAAAAGGAAACCAGCACCCTCTCGGTTTCAACAACGGCCGCAACTAGATAATTTACTTCCGGTTTGAATTCTGCCGGTGGCGCCGTGTCTATTCGTAAGAGAAAATTGCCAGTGGTGCTCCACACATTATTTCTACTTCCCTTGATGTGAAAATACCAAAGCCCGTCAGTAAGATTTTCGAAGCTTTTTGTTGTTTCATCTCCATCGGCTATATTGTCCGGTATGGTATTGGGCTTGTTGTCTAGTTCGAAACTGAAACCGGCAACGCCGGGATCTCTTATCCAGGAGAGAGTTGGGCTATTGTTATTATACCAGTCTGATTGGATGGGATGAGTCTCTGAGAAAATCTGGACGCCTCCGGGCGCTTTGGTTAAAATAGTATAATTCGCCCTGCCCAAACCTACGATCGTCTCCGTTCCCAGCCCGTCGTTTAATAAAATTTTTGAATTGGAAGCGGTGCTGACAACTGCCTGGCCGGCAGATTTAGCTTTGAAAGTAATTGTACCCACAAGCCCGGCCTCAGTGATGATACCACCAGGAATCACGCCGACATAGCTCGCCGTACCGCGCGTATTGTCATATCGAGGCGGCTCAACCCAGACGCCGATGATAGAAGTGCCGCCAGTCTGATTGATGATTGAAAGCCTGTCTTTGTCGAAATTAATTCTTACCTCAATCCCATTAATACTTTTTCCTCTCGTATTAACAAGGATTGAAACCTGAAAAACAGAATCTTCCTCGAAACTTCCGAAGCGCGGGGAAAATGAAATATCAGTATGAGAAAGAAGTTTAGAAGCATCAACATTGACCGTCTCCGCATAGAGAAAAATGGGAGCAGAAAAAGATATGAATATAAACGGTAAAATCAGAAGTTTTTTAATTGAAAAATTCATTTTATGGTTGATTCTCTATTTGTTTTTCTATTTCCGCTTTGACATTTTCCAGACCTTTTTCTAAAGCTGCTATTTTTTCTCTTTCGAGAATATTTTCTTCATTCGTTTTTTCTTTTACTTGGAGATAATCTGCAATTTCATGTTCGATGATATCAAGAGTATTTTTGCGTCTGAAAGGATTAATTCTTCTATTCTTAACCAAGAAATACCCTAAATAAACCGCTATAAGAACGATTATCGCAGTCAATGCGATGTTATTTTCGATTAATTCCCAAATTATAAAGGGGGGATCAGTGTTAATGAAACTCTCTTGTATATTACCGGCTTTATCAATAGCGCGTACTATCACTTTTAAAGTACTATTTTCTAAAAGGGGAACTTGAAAAGGGCTACTGTTTTCAATAAATACTGGCGCTTCTGAAATTGGTTGATTTTTATCTATGCTACCTATCTCATAATGATCCACGCCAGAAAGATTGTCCACGGTAAAAAAAGAGACTAGGGTTCTTCCGGCCAAAAGAACGCTGGCAGGAAAATGATTAACCTTTAGTTGGAATGGAGCAGGTGGTATAGTATCAATTCGCAAGAGAAAATGACCTGTTGCTCCCCACGCACCATTTTTGATAGCTTTTATATGAAAATACCACAAACCGTCAGTAAGATTTTCAAAAGATTTAGTGTTTTCGTTGGAATCTGTAATATTATCCGGTATTGTAAACGGCTTATTGTCTAAAATAAAACTAAAACCACTCGCGCCATTAACTTCTTGCCAGGACAATATCGGACTGTTGTTATTGTACCATTTTCCTTCTGATGGATGAGTTTCGGAAAAAACTGACACGCCTTCAGAAATCTTTTTTAAAATACTATATTCTGCCCTACCTAAATCAAGTACCGCGCTAGTTTCAAGTCCGTCGTTTAAAAGTATTTCTGAAGTAAAACTTACGCTGATTGTGGCTTGACCGTAACTAATGGCATTAAAGGTAATGGTTGCTACCAATCCTGACTCCGTAACAATACCATCAGCAATCGTGCCGACATAGCTTACTGTGCCTAAGGTATTATCATAACTTGGTGATTCAGACCATAGTCCGACAATCGATTTACCGCCAGAAGGTTGCACAATTGCGAGTTTGTCTTTATCAAAATTAATTTTTATTTTTATTGCTTCGACACTATTATTGTTAGTATTTATGAGAATAGGAACGTCAAAAGTAGTCCCCTCTACAAAACTTCCCGAACGGGGCGATAAAAAAACTTCCACGCGATTTTCATTATTTTGAGCTTGAGCAAATGGAGAAGTAAAAAAAACCAAAAATATAATTCCTAAAAAAATATTTTTAATTTGTGTTTTCATTAAAATCCAATATTTTTAATTTTCTTATCGATTATCTTTTCTGCTTCAGAAATATCTTTTTTGATACCCGTCATCCTTTTGTGCTCAGCAAGGGGTAATTTCTGATTATCATAATCAATAATATCTTCGCGCAGAATATCAAAGGACTTATGCACAACATTCTCAGCATCGTGGATTTCATGTTTTATATTTTTATCTAAATCTTGACCCAGGTGGAAGTGAATGCGTAGCAGTAAGTAAAGTATTAAAAGTATCAGAAGCAAGATGAGCAGAGATATCTCCCAGCCGACATCGTCTAATATGTTGCCAATCTTTACAATAATCATATTTGATGTCTCGCTGTTCGTCTTGTCCGCCTTGACCAACACTGCCGTTACATTATAGGTGCCACGCCTGAGTGACGAGGGAACCAGAAGGGTAAACTCTCCCTCCAGGTCAGCCTCACCGAGAATGAAAATTTTTGTTCCGTCTGTTGCGACAAAGGTCAGAAGCGCTTGCGCCCCCGGATACTCTGACGTACCGACTATAGCCTGTGCGCCATACTTAGCGCCAAGCGCAATTTCTGGCGCCCGGAGAGTAGGTTCTGGCTGTATTTCTTCCGGAATTACCTCGGGCTTGGGTTCTGGCGTTTTTGGTTTAACTGTCGCCTGTTGAACAGAAAAAGTCGCGCCGATTAAATTGCCTGTGATGTCGGTGCCTTCTCCGTCATTGGCGAGAATTTGCCCTGATTGAAAAGAAAAATTACCAGTCCCAGGATTAATTGCGCGTAAATTTATTGTAACGACAGCGCCAGAGGAACCGGGGAAACCACCCAATGCCACACCTTCAAACCTGATTGTGTTCGCAGTTTTTGAAACAGTCGGTTGAGTAACCCAAAAATCAAGAATGGAGCCTGCCTTTGACACAGATTCTACGGAAAAAACCGCGGATGGAAACGATAATAATCCAGAAACGGCATTGAAAGGGGTATTAGAAGTGGCTATGACTTTAACCACCACGCGATTCCCTACTTCAAAATTCCCAGATGAGGGACTAATGGATAACGCGGCGGCATTGGCCACAAGCGGTCCTAAAACGAATAGCAAAAAAGGTACTACCGTTTTAAAAACTTTGACAATATTTTCCCTAGAAAAAAGACGCATATAACTAGAAGTATACCAAGAATTAAGTTGACTGGGAAGCGTAATAATGAATTTTGCGCTTTGATTTTTACTGTTCTTTCATTGCCAGACTTATCAATTGCTCTGATATATAGATTTTTACTTAAAGATTGGTCTTTCAAGAGATATGGACTCTCGGCCACAACATATTCCCCCCAGAAACTCCAGAAGTTTCTTTCGCGTATTTCGTAGTGGTCAATCCCTCCCCCCTTATCCACTGTGCTAAAGGCGATAAAATACTTGCCGTCAAACAAAGAAGGATCGCTCCCCACAATAGGCTTGAAGTCTTCTGGAGGATCGATGTCCCTTATTGTTAAATCAAACTGTAAACCATCAGAACTTTGGGAAATATAGAGAGAGAGAGGAATTTCTTTGGTGGAAATTTTGGTACCCAAGCCATCGTTTTGTAAAACTTGAATATCACCAAAGCGGATTAGGCTACGCCCTGATCTCTTGGAATGAAAGACTAATTCAAACAAAAAAACTTTTTCCCCAGAAAGTCCTCCGGTAATTATTCCAGAAAAGGCAACTTGTCCATTCTCGACATCATGTGGTTTTTCTATCCAAAAATTGATAGACGAATTACCATCTCTAATTTCTTTTAATTCTAGAAGCTCGCTAGGGAATAAGACTGTTCCTCCAATAGCATTGACTGCCAGATCTTCGGTGTTCATCAATACTCGCACTAAAAAATCTTCATTGGGAGCAAAGCTACCCTTGTCAACACCAAAAAATATTTCAGCCGCAAAAGAAACAGTCGGTGTGAAAATTAATAAAAGTAAAATTGGAATTAATATTTTTTTCATAATTTTTCCCCAGATAGAGCTTTAGACTCTATCTAGAGTCTAAAGCTCTATCTGGCTACTACCCCGTCCAATAAAAGGCCATGATACTAAAATCAACCAAATCAACTTTGCCATCCCCGTTTAAATGCTTGATTTCTCTTGGTATAAATTCGGCGCTAAGCGGACGCTTGTACCAGAATGCGGCGATGGAAAAATCTACCAAGTTACAGCGACCATCTTCATTCAAATCGCATTTTGCGGATTTTGCCGTCGGATCTACGAGCACATTTTCTGTACCAACAAGAAAACCGACGGTATTGCTGAAAGAGCTGATTTCGTTTCCTTTCTGCGCTTTGGATTTGGTAGAGTGAGATCCTAACTCAAGAAGTGAAGTGTCAAAATTGTGCAAATAGATGCCGTTCGTGTCAGATAGTGTATTTTCGAAAAATTCTTGCGCAGAATTAACGCTGATAATGACACTGGCAGTTTGAGCGCTTTGTCCAAAAATGGCTATATTGTCTCCGCGCTTGACCACGCTCTTGTCAACCGCAATGGTCGGAGCAATAAATATACCGCTTATATTCGTGATTATGTTGGCAGTTATAAAAATCTGGAAGGTGAACGGACTTGAGCGCAAACCGTTCTTGTCTTCGCCATAGACAGAAAATGTATAATTACCGGAAGCGAGATTGGTCAAAGACGCAGAGAAGTTGCTGTCCGGACCCGCTATGGTTGAGAGCACCAATTGTCCATCCTTGAGAATACTTACTTTAGACAATGGATATGCTCTTCCAGAAAAATTAACTCCAGTATTTGTGGATCCGCCACTTCCGCTACTTCCACCACCCCCGCCGCTACCGGGTGAAGATTCCTCTTCTACGAATGGAAAATAAAGAAATCCGAAACGGCCGAGAAAAGTGCTTGACGAAGAAGCGCCGATAACCGACTCATCTAGAGACTGGAACACTCGAAAACTCCCAGAGGTTCCATATCCCCCGCCAACACCTACCACTGGATCACGGATGATAAAGCTGGGACTGGTTAAATCAGAAGCAAGAGCAGTAGATACCCATAGTGTAAAAGTTAGAAGTAAAAAAAACAAACAGGAAAAAAGATTAAAGTATATTTTCTTTTTCATATACTATGCAATATATCGAACAGAGCACAAGTTACTATTTTTTACTTTTACGGAGTAGCTGGTGCGGAGGAAGTTTTCTGACTTTCTCCAATATTCAGAGGCGCTACTTCGATAATTTTGTTCATTGATACACTGTAAAGAAAAGCCTTCTTGGCAGTGGTATAAATAAGTACCTTATCTCCCTTTGCCGCCCCCGCAAAAAAGGCTTGGCTTTTTAACGCCTCGGGATCAGCTACAGTGGCCACTGTCGGCACCTCACCTTCAGGCAGAATCACTAAACGACCCACTTTCGCCACTAGATCGGCTGTTTCTTTTTGAGTTACTGCTTGAGGATTTTGTTTAATTAAACTCCACTGATAATAAAAGTATGCAGCGAAAATCACCGCAACGACTGCAATCAACAAAACTACCCTATCTATCATTTTTTGTCTATCCATAATAATTATGATATTAACTTATAATAAAACTAATGCTAATGTTCAGTATATAACAAGGCAGTATGAAGCGCAATGTTTAAAAACTCCCAAATCTACGGGGACTTATATTTCTTTATCGCCTCCACGACCTTGCCATTATCTTTCATATTTTCCCAAAATAAAATTTTATCTTTCTCGATGTACATAGCGTCGGTTGGCCCATGGAGCTCTGATCCTAGCTTGATTAGCTGAAGTTTTTGGTTGGGATCACTTGACGAAATTTTGCTTCCAGCTTGTTGAAGCAAGTCGGTAGCTTGTAAATAATAAACATCAGTTAATTTAATAAAGCGGCCGCTAGCAGAAATCTTGCCAAAATACACTTGGCCGTTATCAAGGAAAACTGCCTGGTATCCCTCGGCATTAATCTTGAACCAGATATTTTGCCCATAAAAATAGCAAACAACGGCTCCAACTAATAAAACTGAAAAAAATATTTTCCTTATATCCATAAATGTTTTACAAATAAATTATTCATTTATTTTCTCTATGTTGGGAGTTATTGCGCTGCCCCCTTCCTCTTCTGTCAGGTTAACGGGGCCGACTTCAATGACTTTATGTGTAAATGGGTCGTAGAGAATAGCTTTCTTGGCAATCGAAAAAACTAAAACTTTGTAGCCAACCTTTGCATTAGCAAAAAAAGCTTGATCAGAAAGTTTAGACGGATCTGTAACTGTCGCGATAGTTGGCACTTCATCCGGCAGTAAAATTAATTTGCTCAAGTCTCTAATCAGTTTTTTATTTTCATCTTCTGTCGCAATTCCCGGATTGTTTTTAAGAGTGTTCCACTGCCAGTAGAAATATCCCCCTGCAAGGAGACTGCCCACAAACAATATTATAAAAGACAATATAAGTATTTTTATTTTTCTCATGGTTCCATAATTATAACAAATTCTAATTTGGAAGCCAATCCTACCAAGGATTTACCAAGGGGAACCCTTGGTAAATTTAGTTGCTACCAAGGGGAACCCTTGGTATGATGACTAGATGCAACGAAAAACAAAATTTGTGATCGGAGAGTTTTATCATATTTACAATCGTGGAGTAGAAAAAAGAATTATTTTCCCAAATATATCTGATTATAAAAGATTTCTAGCTCTTTTATATCTTGCAAACAGTAATGAAATAATACAATTCCGAAATGATTTTTCTAGAACTTTCCTTGAGAAAATTTTCGAGAAAGATCGAGGCGAGCCGTTAGTTGCCATTGGAGCATATTGCTTAATGCCAAACCATTTTCATTTATTACTCACTCCCCTGGTGGAGGGAGGGATATCAAAATTCATGTTAAAGCTTCAGACTGGGTATTCTATGTATTTCAATAAAAAGAATGATCGGGTTGGGGGGCTTTTCCAGGGAGTTTTTAAATCACAACATATAGATAAAAATGAATATTTAATGTATATTTATGCGTATATTCATTTAAATCCAACGAAGTTAAAAAATTCAGAATGGAAAACACAACCAAAAAGTTTTTTAAATAAACTAAAAAAATTTATTGCTGAATATCCATATTCTAGCTTGCAAGAATATTTATCTGGAAATTATAGAATACTAAACCCTAAGCCATTCCCGATGGAGAAAAAAGATCTTATTGACCACGATTCTATGATAGATGATTTTAGCGAGGTATTACCAAGGTGAACCCTTGGTAAATTAGTAAATTAGTGAAGAAGCCAATTCCAAAGTCTCTGTAGCCAATCCGGGGCGGCATTGATAACTGAAGCTCCTCCGCCACCGCCACCGCCACCCTGAGAAGACAAGCTACCAGCATAGAAATCATCACCTCTAGTGTCCGTGAGGTTGCCATATCCAACCAATCCCGGTCGCCCGCTTGAATATGTAGAATCAGACACATTCGTTACTGTTGTGCCATTTTGTTTGAGAGTCAAATTAGTTCCAGAAATTTCCAAACGCAACACATCGCCTGGAGAAAACGCAGTGCCAGTATAGTGCGTAGTCGGAGTACCCGCATTCCATTCAATTATTTTTACCGCGGTATTGCTATCTGAATAAGCTCCGTACCCGCTTTGGTCAGACTGAAGTCTGACTCCCCCACCTATATAGCCACCAGAAGCCAAAGCTCCCAGGGTAATTTCTATATATTGATTATCATTGAAACTGCCAATATTCCATTTCGCCATTGTGTCTGTGGCACTGGCATTACTGTGAATGGCATTGGTGTTTATAGCAAAGGCGGAACTTCCGCCAAGCAATGCCCAATTGGAATCATATGTGGTCAAAGCTGTGGCATCGCTGCCCGTAAATGCTTGGGGCAATGTTCCCCCGCCACCGCCAGAGATTTCCCCGCCGCTTCCGCTACCACTGTTTCCGCCACCGCTCTGAGGAGTTCCTGCTCCTGAAACATTTTCCGCGCCGGGAGCAACAATACCCTGTAAAACAAATGCCCAACAACTGCCGTTGTTGCCGCCGTTTAGGATTGTTATGCTTTTGGGAACTGACTGCGTACTTGGAGCGCAGGCGGAATTTCGCACAACTATATAGCTCAAACTAATGGTGGCGCCCGCATCAATATAAACCGTCCATTGACTGGTCCCATCTATAGAATCCAAAACAATATTACCACTTTCCGAAGAACCAGTCAGAGTTATATCATTGTAAAAGCCGAAGGTCGAGCCTTGATTGAAACTGATTTTTTTGTTAGGACTGGTGGATGTAAAATTATGAAAATCCGTCGAACTGGTTCCTTGGAAGTTGATGTTTTCAACTTGTACACCATTTACTGAGGCGGGCGCAACCACCACCGTGCTAGTTCCTTTATTAAATGTGCCGTCGTTTGTAAAAGTGGCTCCGACATCAGAACCCGCGATAGTGATAGTGGAATTGTTGGCAGTCAAGGTTCCTTTGCTTGTAATTGTGATAGAGCCAACGGTGAGGGGGAAATTGCTCGCGGCGGAAGTATTTAAAATATCGGCATTGGTAGAACCAGTGTTACCGATAGTCAAGGCATTTGTAGTTGTAGTCGCCGCTCCTAGAGTAAAAGTAGAAGCCGCATTACTATCAGAAGTAGTGCCAACGCCAAGATTATAATAATCAGCTGGTGTCACGGTGATACTACCAGCTCCAGTGGGATAAGTATAATTAAACGTAGAAGTATTCGTAGGGCAAGTAGCAAATGAACAAATCGTGCTAGAAGCGTTGAAAACCAGCGGGGTGCCGTTGGCTGATAAGCTCCAGACAATATCTCCGGGATCTAATACGGTTGCGGCGCCATCACCTGCTTTACCAATGTTGAGTGTTCCAGAAATAGTAACATTGCCCGTACCGCCTACTTGGGTGGTAATCGTTGGAGTAACGGCAGTTCTGCCGAAAGTCAGGTTAACAAAATTCCAATCATTAGAACCAGTAGGTCCGAAATTTTGATTGGCGCCCACCAGCTGTTCAAAAGTCCCGGCAGTGGTTAAGTTAACAGTTCCAGTTCCTGTAACATCCCCCGCTCCGGTTATCGTACCGTTGGCAGTTCCAGACAGAGTACCCGTTACAACCAAGCTACCGGTCTGAGTCCAAGCCCCCGTTCCTGTGGTAGCTGTCGCGCCAGTTGAAATAGTAGTCATCCCACCAACCACAATGGCAGAAGAAGGCATAGTATAAGTACCTGTTCCACCCAAGGTAAGATCATTAAATGTTGTGGCCGTAACATTCGCAGTGGTGCCAGAATATGTAACCGTACTGCCAGTTACTGTAAATGTATTGGATCCAGACAAGGTAAGTGGTGAAGAAGTTCCTGTTAATTCTAAAGTATCGCCACTAATATTTAAATTCTGTGAATCGTCAACTGTTATGGAAGTGGCTTTAACATTCGATGAGGTTGAAAGGGTGGTCGCACCGACATTGGCGGAAACTTGCACAATTCCGATACTTTTTGATGTTACGTTATCATCCGTCCAAGTTTGAGTACCGCCACCCCCTTTGGCGAATACAACAATTCCAGCGCCGGTAGTAATTTCTGCCCCAGAAGTAATGACCAAATTCCCTCGCAAGGTTGTATTCGTAGCTGGCATGGTATAAGTGCCGGTGCCGCCTAAAGTTAAATTATTATATGTGGTAGCGGTAACATTAGAAGTGGTGCCGGTATATTCCACTGTCGAGGTACTCGCGGTAAATGTGCCTCCTGCCGTGATATTGAGAGGAGTAGCACCGCTTCCGGCGGATAGGGTCAAAGTTCTAGTTGATAAATCTAAAATATCTTTGAAAGAACCATCGGAGGCATGACCAATGTTTATGCCTCCCGCAGCTGTAGCGTCCCCAGCCAGGGTATATGTGACTGCCGTGCTGTCGGATGTCGAGCCGACACCCAGATTATTATAAGTAGCGACCGCAACATTGGTCGCAGTCGTGCCGATGTAATTCATCGTATGCGTGCCACTGCCTGTAAAAGTTCCGGAATTTACGAACGGCGTACCTGATGCGGAAAGAGTGATGCTGCCGGAGCTTGGAGCAATAGTGCAAGTCGCGCCATTAGTCAAAGTTCCCGCCACCGTGAAAGAAGTGTTGGCAGTAACAGAAGTAGATGAACAAGCAGTGGTCAAATTTTGAAATGTCAGAGTGCCGGAATTTGTAATCGCTCCGCCGCCGTTCACCGTGATCGTGCCGGCCCCCGGTGTGAAAGTTCCCGTAACATTGAAAGTCCCGCCCACTATCGCAGTCTGCGTGCCACTACTGATTGTTCCGCTAATTGTTAAATTATTAAACGTAGTATTGGCAATGGTAGGACTCGAAGCGCTTGAATAATCCACCGTGCTTCCTGTTACCGTAAAGGTATTGCTTCCGGATAAAGTCAGGCCGGTCCCAGTCAATGTTAAAGTATCAGAACTGATGTCAAGATTCTGGCTGGTATCAACTGTGACAGATGAGGCTTTAACATTCGAAGAAGTTGAAAGAGTCGTGGGCGTGCCATTTACTGAAACTTGAACCGTTCCAATATCTTGCACTCCAGCTGTACTATCCGTCCAAGTTTGCGTCCCACCTTTGGCAAAGATAATCGTCCCGGCTCCGGTGGTTACAGTTGTGTTTACGCCGATAGCAAGATTCCCGCGCAAAGTTAAATTAGACCCAGGAAGTGTGTATGTCGCGGAACTGCTAGGCGCAAATGTCAGATTGTCGTAGGTTGCGGCCGTAATGTTCGTGGCGCTCGTCCCAGTATAGGATATGGTATTGCCGGCTGTTGGAGTAAAGGTTCCAGTTTTAACAAAAGGCGTCCCCGAACCAGAGAGAGTAATGGTCCCCGTGCCAGTGGCAAGAGTCGCGCCACTGGCAATAGTCAAAACTCCAGCCACTCCGAAGCTCGGGTTGTTCGCAGTGCCTGTCGCTCCGGCATTGGTACTATCGCCAATGGTAAGATTCCCGGCAATATCGCTAAGAGTTCCCGGTAAAACTAAGGGCGTAACATCAGCTGGTTTTAAATTCAAGTGTCCATAAGTGGCGTTCGTAATTGTGAGACCATTGGTTTGAAAATAAGAGACCGTGCTAGTGGCCCCATAAGTATAAGTAGAGAAGCTTGCCGGATATGCCGAGGCTCCGGACATTTCAAAAAATGCGCCGTTGGAAACTGAAAAGGTGTCCGACGCTCCATTGCCGGTAATAGAAAATCCTCCGTTTTTCAAAGTACCTAGAGAGACGGAAAGAGCTGTGGCGCTAGCTTTGTCTGTCTCAAGATTAGCTCCAAGCGTCCACTCTCCATTCGAACCATTAAAATTTAAAGCGCTAAAATCAGAAGTTCCGGATAAAGTTCCGCCCAAAGTATTGCCTGTGTCCGTCGCGGTAAAGGCGACCGTCCCGCCATTGTTGGCAAAAGTTCCAGAGTTTGAATAATTGCCGCTCAACGTGAGCGTACCGGAAGTCGAAGTAAATGTGCCGGAAGTAATAGCGAGGTCTACCCCGCTTATTGCTCCGCTTCCGCCGTTAAATGTTCCAGTTTGAGTTATATTTCCGCTGGCTGTGATTATCCCAGTGGTTGTTTGGGTAAGTGTTCCAGTGATAACTGCATTGTCCGTAGTCAGAGTTTCATCCGAGTCAACGGTCAAAGTGTCTCCGGATTCGACTTGAATAGTTTCATCCGAGTAAGAATTGGAACAACCCTGGACATCGAGCGCTGTAACCGAACCAGCGTACATAATATCTTCATCAGCATTGCAATCATACAGATCTAGATCCGCCACTGTCAGACTTTTGTCGTCCACCGAACCGACCGATAGAACATTTGTATTGAGAACAATTCCAGTCATGTCTCCTGTGCCGTCATATTTTGCCACAGCGGTCGCTTCCGAAGAATCGGCAATGTCTCCGTCTCCATCGGTCAGGAAAACCGTGATGGCTTGGTCGGACTGCACGCTTACGCTTGAAATGGACCAAATGCCACCACTGGTCGTGCCGGTTTGAGCCGCTAGCGATCCATTGACTGCCACTCGCACCGTTAGAGAGTCAGCCGCATTGGTAGTGCCGGAAACCGTAGCGGCCGCTGGAAAGATCCAGCAAGTTCCATTATTGCCTCCATTAGTGGAAGTCGCATCGAGAGTCACATTCTCCGAAGTAGAGCAAGCTCCGTAAGCAATACTGGCATAGGTAACGGATGATGGCTGAGCCACGGCAAAATCCGCCAGCCACGGATTGGCCCCGTCGTCCGAGGTGATGGTAATTAAATTGCCCGATGTCCCGGTGATTGTAAAAGTTCCGGCAAAAGAATAGAGCGGAACATTGCTGGTATGATGTTTGAACTTAATTGTCTTTGCCGCGCCGATGCCCGTAACGGAGAAATTATTAAAAGTGGTGGAAGCGCTTCCGCCGATATCTGCCTGCGCGGTGGAATCAAAAGTGATGGTGCCGCTATTATGGGTAAACGTGCCATTGTTAGTAAAACTGCCGGCGATGGTGGTAGCGGCGCTATTGGATGCGGAAAATGTATCGCCGCTGCCGATGGTTAGACTCCCGTTGATATCTAAAACCGGATCATTGGTGTTTAGATCAAATGTAACATTGCCAGATCCACCCAGAGTCAGATCGTTGGAAACTGTAACGGCGCTACTGGTGGCTGGGTCAACATCATATTCATTAACCTCAACAGGCGCCGTTACCCCGGACACATACATCTTGACACCGTCAGACTTGAAAAAGATACCGTAAGGGACAGTATTCTGTCCAGAGACGTCTTTGCTTTGAGAAAAAGAAGCGCTGCTCACATCCCAGGCGGAAGAAAGATCGTATTCATAGACGCTTCCTGTATTTCCCGATATATACATTTTGGTGCCGTCAGATTTAAAGTACATGCCTTCGGGATTTATTTCTTCTGTTGTGACACTCTTGGTTCGCAAATAAGTCGCGGTGCTTACATCCCATGCCGGGGAAAGATCATACTCGTCAACTTTATCATTACCATAATCAAGCGCATATAACTTCAAACCGTCTGATTTGAAATATAAAGCATCGGCTGAAAGAGTGTTGGCGGGATCTAAATCTTCGGTTTGAACAAATGCGGCGGTGCTTATATCCCAGGCGGGGGAGAGATCGTATTCATGCACTTCGCCGTTATCCTCCCCTACATACATCTTCAGACCATCTGACTTGAAGAAAAGACCGTAGGTAAAACTGCCTTGCGCGGATATATCTTCAACTTGAAGAAACGAAGCAGTGGAGACATCCCAGGCGGTAGAGAGGTTGTATTCATTGACTGCGCCGCTCTCTAGAGTATACATCTTGGTACCATCTGATTTAAAGAATACATCTTTGCCATTGGCGGTACTCTCCGCAGAAACATCTTTGGCTTGTAAGAATGACGCGGTGGATAAATCCCAACCATCGTTGCCCGCGGGAATGGTATAAGTCGGACTTCCCGATGCCGGGCTTAAGTCGAGATTGTAATAGGTCAGAGCCGGAATAGTCGTAGCGCTAGAACCCTGGAAACTTATAGTTGAAGCTCCAGCGGTAAAGGTACCGGCAACAGCAAGCGGAGTGCCAGAAGTAGTAAGGTTCCAAGTATTTGATCCAGGGGTAAAACTATTGTTCGTGACAATTGCGGAATCTACCGTAAAGGTTGCGCCTGATCCAGAACCGGTTAAATTATAAAAAGTTAGAGTATTCGAACCGCCGCCGAGCGCCACGGATGAACCGGAAAGTGTAACAGTCGGGGTGCCTGCAGTAGTGGTAATAGTCGCCGTGCCGGCAGTTGTAATGTCGCCCGCAACAGTGGTACCGGTATTTATATTAAGAGTGGCTCCGGTATCTGCCACAATATCATCAGCAACAGTGATAGTTGCGCCATTGTTGAATGTCGCTATAGAGCTGTCATCCAAATGTATATCGCCTGTGCCTTGAGTCGTGATATTGGCTCCGGGAATATAAGTGTCTCCAGTCCAGACATGAAGGTCTATATTTGAATTCACGGTCAATCCTTTTGATATAGGATGAACTCCGTATATTATATCTCCTTCATCTGTAACTTGACCTGTCAGTAAATTATCGTTTGTAATACCGCTTCCTGAATCATTTCGCACTGCCAAAACACCTCCGTAGAGATTGACATCGCTTTGACCTGCTCCATCCGAAACTATGACAGTATTGGCGTCGATAGCATCGCCATCAATATAAAATGTAATGATGTCGCCCGAAGCGAAAGAAGACGAAGCACTGATGCTCCAGTTTCCGCTTCCGTCAGTAGTCGCCGAGCCCAAAGAGGTAGCGCTGTTTTTATACATGTTCACAGTTTTACTGGCCAGCGCCGCGCCGCCCTCACTGTCATAGGCTGTGCCAGAGTAAATGCTAGAAACATAAGTGATGTTGACTTCAATGGCAGAAATTCTCACCCTTGAGGTTGCATCTGTTGCGCCGTTTTTAGTCCAGTTCTGAAAAATTTTCATTCTGGCGCCATCCCAAACGGTTTTCGTATTGGTGCCGGTTACCGAAACTGTTCCTCCTCCCGCTTCATAATTAGCGCCATCGGTAACCGTGGTCGGGCCGTTTCCGGCGGTGATAGCTGTTGATTCATCGCTTTGCACAATGGTATAAGTCATGGCGATAGTATCGTTAGCGCCGCCGTTTTCCCTGTGGGAAACATTTATGGTCACTGCGCTGGCGCTGACAAAATCCGCAGGAGTGTCACCGAGCAGTATATAGGATGTGCCGTCGCCCGCGTTCGGCCCGGTGAGAGCCGAAGTGTCGCCGTCATTGCTGTCTGGATCTTCGTCTATGCACTGATATAAATTGGGCGTCGCGCCGCATCCAGTCCCAGTGCCAACGCTTGCCCAGCTGGTTACGGTGCCATCGCCGCTGGGCCGCAGGGTCGTGGTCGCGTCTACCGCAATCTGCCAAGATCGGGGTTCGGAATAATTTGGATCCGAAGATTCGAGCGGATAAAATTTTAATGGCCCTAATAAATAAAACCCGGGGCTGACGGATGGACTGTAAAAAATATAATCCAGTTGAATAGTCTGCCCCGCTTTTATATGCGCTGAATATTTTATTGATTGCGTAGCAGAAGAGTCGCCTTCCGAAAGTCCATTTGCATTTTTAACCCCAAGGCTGATAGTTTTCAAGCCTTCGGGATTTTCTGGAATATTAAAACTCCCCGGTGCTTGAAAGATTTTGAAAAAAGAAGGCACTTGCTCCTCAATAACTCCTTCGAAATCTTTATTCGCTTTTACAATAAGCGAGACAGTATAATTCTCCATCGGCACAATTCTGGTTGGCGCTTTTCTTTGTACCTCAAAAGGCGCAGATGCGCCTGCCGTGATGTATTCAACAATTTCCTTCTCTCCTCTTTCTGTTTTTGCTTTTAGCTTCAACTCATATGTTCCAGATTGCGAAAGCAAATAATCTAGTTCAAAATCCGGTTTCTCTACTTTCTCTTTTTTATAACATTCTGGATTTATTTTCAAACTGCCGTCTTGGCTTCTGAATATTTTTTTTGTTCTATCTGGATTTTTTATTTCTAGCTGAAGATCCGCCCCGCAATCCATTATTCCTTCGTTGTCGAGGATGGCCATTTCTATTTTGGCAGTTTCACCGACTTTATAATTGGCTTTGTCTGGATTGATAGCCAATACTCCCCAAGCAAGGTCTTGTTTAAGTCTCGGTTCTAAATCCGCGAAAAAACCTAAAACCTTATTTACAGGAATGGCAACAAGCAAAAAAGAAAAAATAATAATGGAAGCGATTATTTTTTTCACTTCACTTTTTTTTCTTTTCATCCGCAAAAACATAATTGCTATAATTATACACCAGTTGTACATTATATGTATAGTGGATTCGATGTTTTTAAACTATGGTAGATCTTCAAAATTTTAATTGTCTAAGATGTCTAGATTGATATATACTATATGTATACTAAATGGAAGAAGAAACTGCTCAAACAATCAAACATGACTCAATCCGTAGACAATGGGATGACCAAAACCATAAATGGTACTTTTCGATAGTGGATATCATCGATGTAACCACCTTAAGTTCTGATCCGCGCAACTATTGGAAAGTTTTTAAAAATCGCCTAAAAAACTCACAGAAGAAAGGGCAAAATGAGTTGGTTAGTAAATGTAACCAACTGAAAATGCGGGCAAGCGATGGAAAATTTTATTTGACAGATGTAGCGGACGAAAAAATAATATTGGAGATTATAAAACTCGTATCCCCCGAAAATGTCTCCTCTTTTGAGCAATATTTTAGCAATTTAGAGCACCCAAAAAACTCATACCAAGGGGAACCCTTGGTATGCTCATTTCTCGAAGAAAAAACTTATCCACAGTCTGATATGGATGAAGCAAATTTTATGCTTATGGTGGACGGATACCGCACGAATGATTCTCTCATTGTAAAAGCATTTATCGCCGGAGTAAATTTAAAAAATATTTCCATTTTCGCCACCCGCAACACTCTGACGATAGAAGGTACCCGTTTCTCTGCTAGGCAAGACCTAGTAGAAAGTTACTTGCAAGAATTATATTGGGGGAAGTTTTCTCGTACGATTGATCTCCCAAATGAAATAAAAACAAAAGAAATAGAAGTAGAAGAAAATAGTGGATTGCTCACAATAAAGCTTCCGCTTGTTGACAAAAACATTCCTAAAAAAATTATGAGGATGAGAACTATTTAAAGTTAAAAAGGAAATAAAAAACCTCTAGTTTCAAGCTAGAGTTTTTTTATGGAGCTGGTTCCTCTGCTGGTGGAGTTTCTTCTGGTGCAGGGTCAGGTGTTGGTTCTTCTTCTGGTGCTGGAGTTGGGGGAGTTGGTTCGAGAGTTGGAGCTGGTTCCTCTGCTGGTGGAGTTTCTTCTGGTGCAGGGTCAGGTGTTGGTTCTTCTTCTGGTGGAGGGGTAGGTTCAGGATCTGGTGCAGTATTTGGGGGAGGAATAATTTCTGGTATCGATGTTTCGTCTCCGGGCGCCACTTCAACCACAGCACCGCTCGTTTGATATCCTGTTTCCTTTCCTACCACTAGATAATGCACTGTTGTCGAAATATTATCTCCTGCCGGAGTAAATGTTTTAATTTTAAATCCGGTGTAGTTTTCTTCCGTGTCTTTAGTCCATCCGGCAATCTGCGCGAGGGCTGGCGTCTCCCCTTCTACTGTCAGTTGAACATCCGGCTTGCCCGTACCCAGATGGTAAGTGAAGGTAATATCTTTATTCCCCTCTTCGTCAGTCGTAGCGCTTCCGGCAAACGAACCATCTTTAATAAATATATTTCCTGTGAAGGTTGCCTGCCCGCGAGCGTTGATGGTAAAGACCTCGGAGTCATTCGACTCTACGACTAGTAAATTCTCTGTTTCATCGGCAGGAGTCGTGTTTAGATTCAGTCCGCCATTATCTGCTAGAAGTGAATCTGCGCCTGGATCATAATAAAATCCCTGAACAAATACCATAACTTGACCATCTTGTGGATCGTTTAGCGCCTGTCCAATGACCCATCCAGGTCCCATAGCTTTCATCGCGGCACCTGCGACTGTTCCAGACGCAGTCAGAAAATCTCCTGGTTCTACTTCTCCATTTTCGTTGCTAAATTTAACTGGCACACGCCCAGAGAGTGCAACTGGCATTGGGTTGTCAACTTCCTCAATATTCAAGCCAGTGGATGAAAAGTCAGAATAATTGTTTGAAACTACACCAATCACATTGCTATCATAAGCTAGAGTTGTTTTAATTAATTGCTTAATGGTAAGTCCCCCGTCATTAGTTGTAACATCTTCTGTTCCAAGTGATACCAAATCGCCATAAGTAACATCACTTTCAATTGGGTAATATTCGGCATAGTCAGCTACCGGGTTAGTATTGCAACTAGTAAGCTCGTCATCATTAACCGCATCATTGCCTACATGGCAAACACCTTCGTTGCCTGATGGCTGGCGAAGGGAGACGAAGAGATTCCCCTGCGCATCAATATGGGCAAGCTGTGTACCGGCATTTTTCAAGCTTAAGAAATTACCAGAAGCAAAACCGCCAGTGGTACCAATATCCATCATCAATCCGGTGCCTGTGAATGCCGCAGTCTCTTGGAAAATTGACACGAGCGTCGCGCCTGTAGCTGTATCGGAGTATGCACGGATAGCATTACCGGTACTTGTAGCGGTACCATTGGAAAGATAAGCAAAGACTGCCGCTGGAGTGGACTGCGCACCAGCTAGAGCATCCGTCGTACCGGAAATACCAAACGTTTTACCGTAAGCATCTACGCCAATGTTTGTGCCATTGGTATTGGATCCATTCCAGGCCTGAACATGAAGTCCGCGAACCACATGCGTACTGCCTGTAAGAGAAGTATCATCTTGATTTCTAATAAACACACCATCGTGCTGACCTGCAGTGCCACTAACCACAAAATTAATAAATCTTGAACCATAAACGAGTCCGGATGCTGTGGTATTGTTAAGATTGGTATCAACCACCAAGCCCTGACTGCCAGGATATGTGAGCGCCGTGGCAATAGTTCTATGATAGACGCCCGGCGAAACTTGCTTTTCTAATTGCGCGCCCCAGACATAGATGGCGGTGCCACCGCCTGCCTGGTTCACATCAATAGCCGGAACAATACTTGTAACACCTGAGCCAGCTGTCGCGTGAGTAATAGAATATCTGCGCCAATTGTCCGTATCAGGAGATGCAATCGTAATTGATTTAGTATCAGATGCCCCCGCCAGCGAATTATCGTGTAATTCTAGTTCAATGGTTCCTGTGGCATTACTGTTTTTAATCCAAACAGAGAAAGTCCAAGTTTCTGAGTTGCTGGCAGTAGCTGATTGTGAAATTCGAGTTCCGGCAGTCGCATTGTCTGTTAATTTCTCTGCGGTCGTGGTGCCGTCAGGCGCGGCAGTGTCATTGGCAGCGACAGTCACGCCAGAAGTTTCAATCGCCCAAGAGGCATTATCGAGTTGTTCGGAGCGAACGACTTGGTTTTCATATTTACCCAAACCGCCGAAAGGAGTATTGAAAGCTACTTTGGCTTCATTGATATTAATTGCAGTTGTCCAGTCATCATTGGAAATATCGATCGCATTCGCAATACCACCATCGGTAATACTAGTTGGTCCCTCAAGCTTGATGCCGTTTTCCACAACTTTCGCTACAGGGCCAGTAGCATTCATTGTTATTTTGAGTCCGTTCCAGGTACCTTCCGCTGTGGTGCCAGGTGTCAAGTCAATTTTTGCACCACTAGACTCAACCGCTGCCGCTCCGCCAACATAAGTGATGGACAATCCTTCAACTCCAGCTGTCGTGATTCCTTGCCCAGCATTAGTAATCGCCACCATGTCTACAGCAGGTACTGCTGTTGCTGTAAACTGAACATTAGTATCAGCATCAATATTAAATAATGTATCACCTGTACCATTTGGAACAATTGTGAGAGTTTCATCAGTGCCAGTAGTTAGGTCAGTAGTTGCTCCACTGATAGCAAGTCCCGTATCAGAATCACCGGTCAAAACATGATTGGTGGATCCACCCACATCCTGCAAAGATAGAATGGCGTTGCCAGCGCTGTCTTGTATGGCAATGCTACCAGTATCAATTACTTGAACTACGGTAGTAGTATCATTAAAGAAAAGATTTGAATCCCATCCGTCTCCAATACTAACGCCTCTCTCTATTCCCGCAGTCGGAGTAATCTCATCTACTAACAATCCTACAAAAGTATCATCAGATGAACCTGCGATTGGATCAAAATCGATGTGGACTCCAGCGACATCCGTAGAAGTACCATCCGCCCCTTCAATATTTATGTACATACCATCTACATTGTCGGTAGAGATTCCAGAACCTGCAGAAGCATTGACGGAAATAATGTCCGCTGTTTGCGCAATGGAAGGAGTGAGTGTAAGCATTGTGGTACCACCATCAGAAGTCAGAGCGACATTCCCATCTGCATCAACATCAAAGTCTTCGAAATTGATAGTAGCGGTAGTCCCGATCAAGTCAAAAGTCGTTCCTGTAATATCGTTGTCTCCAATAGAGAGAGCGTTGGTATAGCCAGTGTCCGTAATAGTGACAGCTGTAGTGGCTCCGACTATCGTGCCGAGAGTTAGGGCTCCATCATCTGTTAGTTGTAAAAGGGTTTCAGGGGAACCTTGATCATCTTCGATCAAGATAGCATTGCCAGTAGTTCTGTCTTGATCAATGATCATATGAATACCATGACCTGTTAGAGCGTTAGCATCACCAGCATCCATTGTTAACTGTAGTAAATCTCCAGCATTAGTTCCACCCGTGGCTGTATTAGAAGTAATTTGCAATATGTCCACTGTGCCATGAACTTCAGCGGTAGTTTCAGTGAAGAGGATTGGGTTAGTTGCATCGGTTTCAATTAGTCCGATGGTAGCGGTGTTGTAAGCTGATTGGAGAGAGGTGGAAACAGCCCCGTTCATCTGCACCGCCGCGGTGCCGTTGCCGATGTAGAGATCCTCCCCGGCCGTATCCCAGCAGATCTGTCCTTCCGCCGTGGCGGCCGAACAGGCGG